>Ga0065720_1000823_pt1 | contig 11536 bp, 10 predicted proteins | sample Thericmetagenome_FD_59107 | JGI IMG/M metagenome (GOLD analysis project Ga0065720, IMG submission 59107) | Thermophilic microbial communities from the Joint Bioenergy Institute, California, USA of rice/straw/compost enrichment - eDNA_2 v2... | ecosystem: Engineered > Solid waste > Grass >... | reverse complement strand
GATCCACGCCATCATGTCGCCGCACGCGTCGCTGAACGGCGTCACCCTCCGATTCGACGTGCAGGATCCCGTCCGCATCGAGGGCAATTCTTCGCGGTTCAAGCAGGCCATCATCAATTTCATCAAAAACGGCATCGAGGCGACGAACAGCGGCGGAGAGATCGTGATCCGGGCGTTCAGGCAGGGCGAAGACGCGGTCATCCGCATCCGGGACAACGGAAGCGGCATGGACGAGGAGCAGATCGCGAAGCTGGGGACGCCTTATTACTCGACCAAGACGAAAGGAACCGGCCTCGGCCTGATGGTGACGTTTCGCATCATCGAGGCGATGAACGGCACCATCTCGTTCGACAGCAAGAAAGGAAAAGGAACCGAAGTCACGCTCCGGTTCCCGTTCGCCCATCCGAAATGATTACCACCAATAAGCTTCCGGCCTGACAACGACGGCGGAGACATCCTCCGGCCTCGGCGGAATCGTCAGCACGTGCCGGGTCGGGGTCTCCTCCACCACCTGAAGTTCGTGTCCTTCCGGGATGTCGATCCCGAACGCGTCGCGGATCGCCTGCTTCGGATCGGCCTTCAGCCGCTGCCTGAAAGCTTCGTCGTCCCAGGCTTTGCGGATGATGTCTTCCCGGAGCCGATCCGCGTCGATGCGTTCTGTCACCGTCGTCAACATAGCGCTCACAACCCTTCCCATGGATTGAGGACATGCCTCTTCCTGATTATACCATGGCAANGNNTTCTAGTAAGCTAGTATTTTGATAATTCTGATAGCATTCTGGAAAANCCGTTTCCGGCGATCAGCCGGGCCGCCGCCNGCTCCGCTTCCTCCGCGCCCCGGCGGATGCCGTCCGCGANCGTCCGGGCGAACAGGGCCAGCATCGGCGGCGCCGTCCGCCCGTCGATGCGGCCGGCGTATTCGTCCGCGATGCGGGCCAGCCGGGCCAGGGCGCCGCGGCGAAAGATCGCCGCCTTGACGTCCCGTTCGGTGAGCGGCCGTGCTTCGGCGCCGTCCCCGGCGGCATGGCCGACGTTCAGCGCTTCGCGGACGATCGTCAGGAAGGCGTTGCCGCCCGGGGCGGCCAAATCTTCGGCCCAGTCCATCCAGTCGTCGGAGAGCTGCAGCACCGCCAGCGCAAGGTCGACGGCCTGCTCGACCGCCGGCAGCCGCTCGTCCATTCCGGCCGCCATCAGCATCGCCGCCGCGCCGAGCTTGACCGGCGCCGACTTGCGGGCGAGCTGCCGGATATCGAGCGGGTCCGCGCGGCGCTCTGGCTCCCCGCCGACCGCCGCCGCCCATTCCGCCGCGTACCGGCTGTACAGCGCCCACAGCCGCTCCGGATCGGCTTTGACATGGCGCGCATAGCGCGCCTGGAACGCGGCGTGGAACAGTTGGCCGAGCGTGAGCAGCCGCCTCGGTTCGGCCGGCGGCGCATCCGGCTGGTCCATCAGATCGTCGACGATGGAGTAATGCAGCATCGCGAAAATGCCGCCCGCGGCCAGATCGCGGCAGACGCGGCTGCCCAGGCCGGTGATGTCGTCCATCCAATATGGCAGCAGGAACGCGATGACGCTTGCCTTCCCGCCCGTTTTCCGCGGGTCGCACGCGGCGATCAGCTCCTTGCCGAGCCGGGCGAGCTCGCCCGGGAACCGCTCGGCCTCGGACGCGGCTTCCGCGAACGCCTCGGCAATCTCCCCGCGATAGCGGTCGATATATTCCATCCGAATCCCCTCTCCGCGCGATCGGGATCGTCCCTTCCGCTTCAAGGCGCGTTCCGGCGGTCGCCCGCTCGTTGTCTTCGCCGTCCGATGTCTACCGCTGTGCCGCCAGCTTCCGCACCCGGTCGAACAGACTGCGGAAAATGTCGTCCCGACGCACATGATAAGCGATCTTGATCAGAGGTGTGCCTGGGTCAAAGCTTTCAGCCGCTCCGGCGAACCGGGCGCGAATTTCAATCCCAATCCTCATCACGGACGTAGTTACAGGCTCATGTTTTACATTATAACGCACTGCGAGCCCCGGCGCTCGTCAGCGCGTTCAAGCGGGGGCTCGCTGCAACCACGATATTATTCGGTTATGCCGGCCACAGCCATCGCAGCCGTCACATCCGCCGCCTGGCCGGTTTATGCTTCCGATTTGCCTCTCGGATTCGCGCCCGGATTCGAGCCCGCGCCGAGCCGGTTCGTCAGCCCTTTGACCAGCCCTTCGACATCGATGCCCGAGACGTCCTTGAGCATCTGCGGCGCCGTCGCCATGAGCGACGTCACATAGTTGCTGACGCGCGCCGCGCCTTCGCCATGGCCGGTGTCGACGACGGTCAGCTTGTCGATGCTCCGGATCGGCTCCGCCACCTTCGCCGCCAGCTCCGGCAGCATCTTGACGATGATGTCGAGCACGGCCGCTTCGCCGAATTTCTCGAACGCTTCGGCCAGCTTCTCCTTCGCNTCGGCTTCGGCCAGACCGCGCAGCCGGATGACTTCGGCTTCCGCCGAACCCCTCGCCCGCTCGGCTTCCGCCTCGGCAAGNCCGGCGAGCCGCTTCTGCTCCGCCTGCGCCTTCGCTTCCGCCTCGATGCGGAACTGCAGCGCTTCGGCCTCGCGGATGCGCTTCGCCTTCTCCGCTTCCGCCGCCTGCTCGATCGCGTACCGGTCGGCGTCCGCCTTCTTCTTCACTTCCGCGTCATACTGCTTCTCGCGGCGGAGAATTTCTTTCTCTTCGAGATCGATCTCGCGCTCCTTGCGCACCAGTTCGACCTTCATCTGTTCTTCGACGACGCTCTGCTTCGAACGCGCTTCCTGGATNGCGTACGCCTGGTCGGCTTCCGCCCGCGCCATGTCCTGCTCCTTCTTGAAGGCGGCGACCTTCAGTTCCTTGTCCTTCGTCGCCTCGGCGATGTTCGTGTCGCGCAGCAGCTCCGCCTTCATGCCATCCTCGTCCGCCCGCGCCTTCTGGATGCGCGCGTCGCGGATCGCTTCGGCTTCCGCGATCTCGGCGTCGCGCTTGACCATCGCGATGCGCGGCTTGCCGAGCGCCTCGAGGTAGCCGTGCTTGTCGCGCACGTCCTTGATCGTGAACGACACGATTTGCAGGCCCATTTTCTTCAGATCCTTCGCCGCCACGCCTTGCACTTCCTGGGCGAACTTGTCGCGGTTCCGGTACACTTCCTCGACCGTCATCGAACCGAGGATGGCGCGCAGATGGCCTTCGAGCACTTCCTGCGCCTCGCCCTTGAGCGCTTCGATCGGCTTGCCCATGAACTGCTCGGCAGCGGTCGAAATATCTTCGATCGAACCGCCGATCTTGATGATCGCGACGCCGTCCGCCAGGACCGGAACNCCCTGCTCGGTGTACACTTCGGGCGTNGAGACGTCCAGCTTGTGCGACAGCAGGGAGAGGAATTCGGCTTTCTGGAAGATCGGCAGAATGAACGCGCCGCCGCCGCGGACGATCTTGATTTTGCGNCCGCTTTCGTCAACCAGCGTGTTGCGTCTGCCGAGGAACGAGCCGGTGACGATCATCGCCTCGTCGGGTCCGACCGTCTTGTAGCGCGCCCAGAACGCCAGGCCAAGCAAGACCAGTACGACAATGACCAGAATCGGAATCCATTCCATCATAGGCTATCTCCTCCCATCTATGCTGCTTGCAAAATCGGCATCCAGCCTGGAGACGTACAGCGTGCCGTCCCGCACCTCGACGACGACGACCTGGGCGCCGGCCTCCACCGGCACGCCGTCGAAGCTCGCCGCCGTCCGGTTCGTCACCCCGGCGGCACCCATCCGGAGCATCACCTCGCCGTAACCGTCGGCTGGAATCGAAACGAGCACTTCGGCCAGCTTGCCCGGCATCTCCTCGATCGAGTAGCCCGTGGAGCTCTCGGTCGACCGCATCGGCCGGACGTAGAAGAAATAGACGCCCGCTCCGATGACGACGGCCGCCAGCAGCGCGATGGCGATCACGGCCCCCGCGGCAAGATCCGTATAGCGGTCGAGCATCAGTCCGGCGCCGCCGAACACGGTGATCCCGCCGACGACCGTCATCAGGTTGATCCAGCCCAGCCCGTCAGGCAGGATGTCCAGCATGCCGTCCAGCGCGTCGCCCAGAACATCGCCGAAGACGATCGTGATGAGCGCATAGACGATGCCGCCGATCAGACATGCCCAGAACAGCGCTTCCAATCGCATCCCTCCTCTGCTTGCCGATTCCGTGATTCCAATAGAATATACGAACATTTCCGCCTGTAGTTCCATCCAATGTAAAGGTTTGTCTGTAAAATTCCGTCAGCCATCCATACTATTGATTTTTGTTCTCAACTCCCGATAGAATAAAGTTGATTGGAAGATAAAACGTTTGCACACTATGCGATTTTGCGAAAGCCGGTGTTAACGCGTGGAGGCTTACAACGAAAAAGTCGAATATGAAAATCCGCTGCTGTCGCTCAGAATTTTCCGTCCGCACCGCGTCGACAATCTGTTCATCAACTGGCACTATCACCGGGAAGTCGAACTGCTCCTGGTCGTAAGCGGCGAGCTGCAGGTCCTGATTGAAGACGAGCAGCACTTNATCGGTCCCGGCGGCATCGTCCTGATCGGCTCGAACCAGTTGCACTGCGACCGGGCGGTCACGCGGGAACCTGGACTATTATGTGCTGCAGTTCGACCTGGACAAATTTTTCGACCCGAGCACGATGCCGTACCTCCGTTACTTCAACGAGACGCAGCATTCGCTCAGCCGCCTGAACTATATTTTCCGCGAGCAGCCCGAAGTTCGCGCCGAAATCGCCGAATGCGTGAGGCGCATCTTCGACGAAGCCGCCGCCAAGCCGATCGGCTACGAGCTCGCCGTGAACATTCTGCTGAAGCGCATCCTGCTTCTCCTGCTGCGCAACGACAACCGCCGCATGCTCGAGGAGCTCGACAGCTTCGACCTGCAGCGGCTGAAGCCGGTGTTCGACTACGTCGAGGCGAATCTTACCGGCCGCATCCAGGTGGACAAGGTCTGCAGGCTCGCCAACATGAGCTACTATTACTTCGTGAAATTTTTCAAGAAGACGGTGGGACTTTCCTTCACGGAGTACGTCAATTTCCGGAAGATCAAGTGGGCGGAGCGGATTCTCCTGACGGAGGACCGCAGCATTTCGGAGATCGGGGAAATGATCGGCATCCCGAACATGGCGCATTTCTACAAAATGTTCAAGAAATACAACGACTGCTCGCCGAAAGCGTACCAGAAGCGGATGCTGTCCTGGAGCCGGAAGTGATGGGGATGCGGAAGCTCAGCGCTTCACCCCTTCCTTCCGGGGCAGCACGAGCTTGTAGCCGACGCCGCGGATCGACTCGATCTGCACCGACTGCCGGCCCAGCTCCAGCTTCTTGCGCAGCGAGCTGACGTGCACGTCGACCGTCCGCTGCCCGCCGATGTAGTCGAATCCCCAGATGACATTCATCAGATTGTCCCGTGTCACGACGACGCCCGGGCGCTGCGCGAGGTNGAGCAGCACTTCGAACTCCTTCGGCCGAAGCGCGACCTGCTCGCCGCCCGCGATCACCTCGTACTTGTCCGGGTAGATCGCGAGATCCCCCGCCCGGATGACGTTCTCCTCCGCGGCCGGCGCCGCATCGCCGCTCCGCGACCGGCGCAACACCGCCGCGACGCGCGCCAGCAGCTCCGCGACCCCGAACGGCTTCGTCATGTAATCGTCCGCGCCGTGCCTCAGCCCCCGCACCACTTCATCCTCCGCATTCCGCGCCGTCAGAATGATGACCGGCGTGGTGACGCCGTGCTGCCGGAGCTTCGTCAGAATCTCGAAGCCGTTCATGCCGGGCAGCATGATGTCCAGCAGGATGAGGTCGAACGACTGCCGCAGCGCGGCCTGAAGCCCGTCGCCGCCGTGGCTCTCGACCGTCGTCTCGTACCCTTCCCGGCTCAAATTGTACGACAGGAGACGCGCCAGCGTCGGCTCGTCCTCGATGACCAGAATGCGCTCTGCCATGGGCTACCCCCGAATGAGCAGGATCGTCAACTCTACTATACCATGTCCGCTTCGCCGAAGTGTCAAGCTATTGTAAAAAGAGTCCCCCGTCGCCCTCGCTTTCCTGCAACACCGGCAGTTCGATCGTGAACGTCGTGCCGACGCCGACCTCGCTCTCGACGGTGATGGTTCCATGGTGAAGCTCGACGAGATGCTTCACGATGGACAGGCCGAGCCCGGTGCCGCCCGAACCGCGGGAGCGCGCCTTGTCCACCCGGTAGAACCGCTCGAAGATGCGCGGCAGATCCTTCTTCGGGATGCCGATGCCGTTGTCGGAGATCCGGATGCGGATCGCGTCGTATTCGTCTTCCGATGCGGCCTGTCCCTGCGCATCGACGTCCGGTTCGGCCGGACGGCCCGCATCGGGATCCGCCACGGTCTGTCCATGCGCGCTCCCCACCGTTTCCGTCCGCTCGTGCGGCCCGGTTCCTGCCGCGGGCTGCCCGAGGGTACCGTCTCCCGTCGCGGCCCGCTCGCGCACTTCGGCTTCTGCCAGGGACTTCTCGTCCGTCCCGGCGTCCTTGCCGGATTGCCCGAGCGTCCCGGCATTCTCGCCGGACCGCCCGCGCGTCTCTCCGTTTGCCTCGGAAGGCCCGTCCACGCCCGTTCCGCTTGCGGTCACGATCGGCTCAACCTGAATCCGGACATGTCCGCCTTCGGGCGTGTAGCTGATCGCGTTCGACAGCACATTGACGACGATCTGGCGCAGCCGGTCCTCGTCCGCCTCGATATACAGCTCGTTGCCTACATCTGTCTCGATCCGGATGTTCTTCCGCTCCGCTTCCTTCGCGAGCAGCTCGACGGTCTCCGCGACGAACGGCGCAAGCTCGACCGGCGAGAACACGAGCGGCGCTCGCCGCGATTCGATCTTCGACAGCTCGAGGATGTCGTTCACAAGCCGGTTCAGCCGGTCGCTCTCGTCATGGATGATCTTCAGAAAAGCGCGCTGCGTCTCCGGATCGCCGCCGGCGCCGCCGAGCAGCGTTTCGGCGAACCCTTTGACCGCGGCGATCGGCGTCTTCAGCTCGTGCGAGACGCTCGCGACGAACTCGCTCCGCATCCGCTCGAGCCGCCGGATGGCGGTCACGTCCTGCAGCACGAGCAGCAACCCGCCGGCGTCGTCCCTGCCTTTAATCGGCACGAAGTTGACCTCGATTTGCCGCTCCTCGGGGTAATAGAACGTCATCTCGTCGCGTTGATGCTCCCTTCGTTCAAGCGCGTCTCCGATCATTTGCGTCAATTCGTATTGCTGCCGGGCTTCCGTATAGTGGCGGCCGATCAGCTCACGGGCGGGCATGCCGAGCAGCGCTTCGCCCATTCGGTTGAGCAGCAGAATGACGCCGGCGCGGTCGATCATGACGATGCCGCTCGTCATGTTGTCAAGGACGCTCTCGAGCTGGCTCTCCTTTTGCCGGATGCGCGCCATTTGCCGCTGCAGGCTCTCCGCCATCGCGTTGACCGCCCGCCCGAGCTCGCCGAGCTCGCCGCGCGGGTCCACCTCGACCCGCGCCTCGTAATCCATGTTGCGGATGCGCTGCGCCGCGCGTATGACCGCTTCCAGCGGCTTCGTCATGCCGCGGGCGATCCTCCAGCTTGCCGCGGCCGCGACTGCGAGGAGCAGCAGCAGCCCGGTGATCAGCCCGAACCAGAGCCGGCGGATGCCGCGCTCGATCTCGCTGACATCGAGCGCGAGCCGGATGAATCCGTCCGCCTCCCGCTTCACGGCGACATACATCATGTTGTGATGCGTCGTATCGCTGCGCCGGACGTCGTAGCCGAAGCCCTTCCGCATGGCTTCGACCACTTCCGGCCGGTCAAGATGATTCTCCATCGCCCGCGAATCATGATCCGAATCGCCGAGCACCGTGCCGTCGCCCGCGACTGAACGTGACGCGCGCGCCGGTGATCGCGCGGTAATGGCGCGCCTGCTCCGTGAAACGGGCGTAAGCGTCCGCGCCGTCCGCCGCCCGTAAGTCGACGGCGTCCCCGATCAGCCCGACCTCGCGGACCAGGTTGTCCCGCATGGCGTCATAATGGCTTCGTTCGAACGTGACGGCCATGTAAAATCCCGCGGCCGTCACCGCCAGTCCGACCACGGCCGATCATGACCGCCGCAAGCCGCGAGCGGAAACTGTTCATTCTTTTCCCCTCCAGGGATTAGCCTTCCCTTTCTATNGTAACCTCGCCGGACAGTCTTCTGCCAGCCCCGCGCCCCTGAATTCTGCGCAAGAGACTCCGGAAAAGGGCGGCTCCCGGCTGCTGGATGAGAATGGACAGCACGACCGGCACCGCCGCCTCCGGCCGCAAATAGCCGAGACCGATCACGATGCCGAGCGAAATATTTCGAATGCCGCAGCCGTACGCCAGCGTCGTCGTCAGCTCGGCGGAGCGCCACGGGAGCGAGACGGCGTATCCCGCGGCATAGCCGATCGCGACGAGGGCGACGACCGCCGGAATCAGCGCGGGTATGGCGNCGCCAAGCAGGTGGATATGCGGTCCGATCGCCGCCGCGTTCAAGGTAATGACCGCAAGGAACGCGAGCTTCGACATGAATGCTGCGCCCGGCTGCAGGACGGCTGTCGCCCTGCCCCGCGACGCCTCGTTCAGCGCGATGCCCGCCGCCGTCGGCAGGACGACGATGAGCAGCAGATCCAGCATGATGCCGCGCGTGTCCATTTCGATCGCCGCGCCGAACATCAGGTCGAGGCCGAACGGCACGATAAGCGGGCTGACCAACGAGCTGACGGTGACAAGCGCGGTGATTGCCGCCGGCAGGCCGCCCGACACGCCGACCCACATGAGCGACGAGATGCCGAGCGGACTGAGCATGAGCAGCACGAAGCCGACGACATACGGCGACTCCGCGCCGAACAGCGCGCTCCCGGCTCCCCAAGCCGCAAGCGGCATGANGANNTGGGCNNCGGCGANCGCCGCCANCATCGGCANNGGCCGGGTGAANGCGANCTTCACCTCNCGCGCGCGGATGCCGAGNCCCATCGCGAACGTNATGTACGCGAACANCCACGGCACGAGCGGCACGCCGCCGATCAGCGCGTCGGAGCACAAGAACCCCAGGAGCAATGCTCCCGGGGTCAGCAACGATATCCGGCGGTCATACCACCGGTTGAATGCGGATGCGAATGATGTGAACGTAGTCGTGGGAATCACGCTTTCTTGCCGGCCGTACGCCCGTCGTATTTTTACCGGAAGACCGGTTCCTTGAACTGTTCGAGCTTCGCGAGCGAGTCGTGCTCGACGTCGGCGTGCAGGCTGTTGCCGTGGGCGTCCATCGTGACGATCGCGGCGAACCCTTCCGCCTCCAGATGCCACATCGCTTCCGGAATGCCGAACTCGAGGAAATGCACGCCGTTCACGCGCTTGATGCACTCGGCGTAGTACTGCGCCGCGCCGCCGATTGCGTTCAGGTAGACGGCGCCATGCTCCTTGAGCGCCGCCAGCGTCTTCTTGCCCATGCCGCCCTTGCCGATGACGGCGCGGACGCCGAACTTCTTGATGATGTCGCCCTGATACGGCTCCTCGCGCGCGCTCGTCGTCGGACCGGCGGCCTTGACATGCCATTCGCCCTGCTCGTCCTTCAGCATGACCGGGCCGCAGTGGTAGATGACCGCTCCGTTCAAATCGACCGGCGAATCGTGGTCGACCAAATATTTGTGCAGCGCGTCTCGGCCGGTATGGATCTCGCCGTCGAGGATGACGATGTCGCCGACGCGCAGGTTCCGCACCTGCTCCTCCGTGAGCGGCGTCTTCAGCCGCACTTCGCGGCGCTGCCCGGCGCCGGCGGACTGAGCGGCAGCCGCAGATGCTTGTGCCGCGGGCTCAGGCTGTTCATCGGCCATCGGCACTTCGTCGCCCCGCGGATACAACCATTCCTTGATGTCGCCGGTCCCGCCGTCGATCAGCGCGCCCTGGCGGCGGAACGCCCAACAGTTATAGGCGACCGAGACGAAGAAGCTCGCCGGCAGCCGGTTGATGGCGCCGACCTTGCAGCCGAGCAGCGTCACGTTGCCGCCGAAGCCCATCGTGCCGATGCCGAGCTTGTTCGCGGCCTCCATGATGTATTCTTCAAGCTGCCGCAGTTCCGGAACCGGGTTCACGTCGTCGACGCGGCGGAACAATTGCTGCTTCGCCAGCTCGTAGCCGGTCGTCCGGTCGCCGCCGATGCCGACGCCGATGAATCCGGCGCTGCAGCCCTGGCCCTGCGCCTGGTAGACGGCGTGCAGGATGCATTTGCGGATGCCGTCCAGGTCGCGGCCGGCTTTGCCCAGACCTTCCAGCTCCGTCGGCAGGCTGTACTGGATGTTCTTGTTCTCGCATCCGCCGCCTTTCAGAATGAGCCGGACTTCGATCTCGTCCCGTTCCCATTGCTCGAAATGGATGACCGGCGTTCCCGGGCCGAGGTTGTCGCCCGAATTCGCGCCCGTCAGCGAATCGACGGAGTTCGTGCGCAGCTTGCCGTCCTTCGTCGCGCGCGCGATTGCGCTGCGGATTTTCTCTTTCATCACGATCTGGTTCGCGCCGACCGGCACGTGCAGAACGAATGTCGGCATGCCGGTGTCCTGACAGATCGGCGAGACGTTGCATTCCGCCATCTCGATATTGGACGCGATCGTGCTGAGCGACAGNCCCGCCCGCGTCGCGCGGTCCTCCGCTTCCTGCGCCGCCTTGATCGCCCGGCGCACGTCGCCCGGCAGATTGGTCGACGTCTCGACGATCAGCCGATATATGCTCTCTTCAAATTGCTCGATCATGTACAGCCGGCTCCTCTCTCAAATCTTTGCTCTCCTTCTTATCATACCACATTTGCGCGCACGGGAGTGAAGTCCGGCTGCGCGGATCCGCACCGGTACCGAAGCGAAGTATGGTAGAATAGAGGAAACGGTCGATGAAGTGTGGATGTGTAGTTGGCACGGCTGTCGTTCGCCTGCGCCGCACCGACGCGCCTGTAACGGTACGGCGTTCCGTTAGCGGGCCCTCCGCTCCGCGCGGGGTGCGCATTAACNGCACGTGACACCGTTAACGCCCTCCTTCGGGCAGACAGGGCGGCTCCGACACGCCAATTAACGGCACGGTGTGCCGTTAANGGGCCGATCGAAGCCCGCAGAGCAGGCATTAACGGNACGTGNTACCGTTAACGCCCTCCTTCGGGCAGACAGGGCGGCACNGACACGCCAATTAACGGCACGGCGTGCCGTTAACGGGCCGATCGAAGCCCGCGGAGCACGCATTAACGGCACGTGATACCGTTAACGCCCTCCTCCGGGCAGACAGGGCCGCACCGACACGCCAATTAACGGCACGGTGTGCCGTTAACGGGCCGATCGAAGCCCGCAGAGCAGGCATTAACGGCACGTGATACCGTTAACGCCCTCCTTCGGGCAGACAGGGCGGCTCCTACACGCCAATTAACGGCACGGTGTGCCGTTAACGGGCCGATCGAAGCCCGCGGAGCAGGCATTAACGGCACGTGATACCGTTAACGCCCTCCT
>Ga0065720_1021098_pt1 | contig 11539 bp, 10 predicted proteins | sample Thericmetagenome_FD_59107 | JGI IMG/M metagenome (GOLD analysis project Ga0065720, IMG submission 59107) | Thermophilic microbial communities from the Joint Bioenergy Institute, California, USA of rice/straw/compost enrichment - eDNA_2 v2... | ecosystem: Engineered > Solid waste > Grass >... | reverse complement strand
TTGCGCACTCTTCGTCGATGCCCTGACGCACAGCCCCCGCCACAAGGGCATCAAGACCGTTGTTGTGGGCGGCAGACCACTGAAGAAACCAATGCAATCCGTGGGAATGGTACGCGGCGGGCCCTTGGGAACCCTCCAAGCCTTTGACGAACTCGACCTACCTGAGATTGAAGCCATCCGGTCGGAGGATGATCCCCTCCTCGCGAAAGATGGCAAGACCCTCCTCCTCCCGCCAACAAACTCCTCCATCTACCGTCCCCCCATTCGCGCCGTCGGACGCGATGAGCTCGGCACGTGGGGGACAAGCATCGCTGTCAACCTCATGAATGTCGCTCCCTACCCCGAAGACGATGACCATGAATGGGTCGGCGTGCCGATGCAGGTTCGCTATTCAGCTGCCCAGTGTAAGGTTTTTGAGACGTGGGAGACGGTAAGGGATGTGGAGAGGTTGTGGAAAAATGTGAGGAAGGTTGCCTGGGAGAGAGGCAAGTGTGTTGAAGGGTCGAGTACTGGGGAAGGGGGGACGATTGGGGATACGATACTGGGCTATGAGGAGGGAGTTGAGGATGAGAAGAAACTTGGGGAACTGCCGGGTTGGATTGGCGATTAAATGGCAGCCGAGAATAAGTGGGAGATAATATTGGAGGATAGAATCAAAAGAAGGGAGGTTGCGTGGAGATCCGATCATCGTGCTCGTCTTGGCAGTTGAGATGGGATGACGTTGGATGGTAGACTCTAAACGCTTTTCAGTAAAGTCTTAGGCCATATCATCCCCTCGTGCAGGAAATGAACTTGGTCCAACGTCCTCTGTCAAGCCTTCATAGCGGCTGACGGACCTCACATTGCCCAATCCTCCTTTTCTCTGTCCTCCCTTTGACCTCTTCCTGCCTCGACCAATCCAACATTGGCCCCTCCTCCTATCCATCGTTCCTTTAGGTCTCAGTTGCCCATTAGAAAGACCCTCCATCCAACCACGCCCCCTCTTTTCCAATGGCACATGATTCCACCTCCAATCCCAAACAGAAACATAGTAACCCCTATACGCTCCAACAGCCGACAGCCCCCCAATCCCTGCCCCAACGACAATATCCCTCCAATGATGTGCCTCATTAACCTCCAAGGCCCCCAGCATCAACCCACACACCAACAGCGGCATGCACACTAACGCCAACCTCCACACCTCTGTGCGTTTGTCACTCCAAGGCTTCAACCTCCCATTCACGAACATAAACAGATAAACATATGATGCTGCCGCGGTAGTGGCATGCCCACTCGGAAAACTGGTCATCGCCGTTTTCATTTCCCACCAGTTCGAGTTGGTGCATATTTCGGGGGTGTACATTGCCCCGTCGAAGCCTGACGCTTGCAGGCCAGAGGAGTTACGCAAAGGGGCGAGGGAAGGATCAGGCTGACAAACGGAGAGGAACGAGGGTCTGAGACTGCTGAGGAGTTGTTTCAACGTGACTTGGAAGACGCTGGCTAGGAGGATGGAGGTCGACAGGCCGAGGAGCGTGTTGGTTATATCGAGGGGGGAAGATTTGCCCAGGGGGAGCTGGAAGAGGAGAATTACTAAGATGGTGGGAATCGTGCATAGTATGGCGGCTAAGACGGGGGAGAGGATCCAGCCTCTGTTTGGGTAGGTTAGGGATACCAAAGGGGAGAAGGAGGTCTGACGAGTTGAGGAGTTATGGGGGATGTAGAGGGGGAATGTGCGGGTTGTGGGTGGGGGGAGTTGGTAGATCTGCGTTGGTGTCAACCTCATGGAGTTCGAGCTTGGAGTTGGGAGGTCAAACTTACTCCTGCGGCGAGGATGCCAAGGATTGTGAGGGTCAGGACGTCTTTCCAGTTATCTTGGAGCAAGGAGAATGCTAAACGAAGAAATTTATTGTGAGATTTAGTTAAGGGGATGGGTTTGGCAGTTGGGAGCTGGATTGCGCCGCCATAGCGTCGATGGAACGCGGGCATTTCGGGACACTGGCCTTCAAAAAAACGCAAAGAATGCTGGGAAACTTTTTAGTTGTCAATGAATTCTGGGGTCCTCCCCTCGATTGATTCCTCTGACCAAGGATTTCTAAACCGCACAAATCGAGCATGTTCTCAAGACTCGGTTCCTCTAGGGAAGCTTAACGCGACTCATTCAGTCAGCGTTATGTTGCTTGGAAGTTACAATGACGTCATGAACTCTTCAAACCTGCTTTGGCTCAACCATCAATTGCCCCATGATAAATTTCCCTTTCTACGTGCCCCTAAGCAAATCGGAAACATACACGATGCAATCGGGTATGGTGTAGCGGTAACATCTGCGACTCTCAGTTCTGGGTGCTCGCAAGCCCGGGGTTCGACTCCCCGTATCCGAGTTATTTTTCATTCTGTGTCTTTTGGAGTTTTGTGTTCTGTCATTAGTGGAGTCTTTTGTCTTTTTTTCTTCTGGTGGGCCTCGGTCTTGGCACAGGGTCAGCTTCGCGACCCGCCGTTACCAAGGTACAGCAAAAGCTTACCATTGCAAAAGAGTTAACCGGCATCCAAACAAGTTGTGATGTTTCGCTTGCCTTCTTTCTTGAAAATCCAGTACTTTCATCATCAGGAGGAGGATCAGTGTAAAATTCTGATAGCAGTCTAAATCAGACTACGTATTCGGAGAGCTGTAGTAAGTATCTCACTAACCCTCTGCCCCACGCTTCCCTGACCCTTTAACTGGATCAGGCAAAAGACCGCCAAATAGGAGCAACCTCTTTAAGGCTTTTTTTGGGGGGCATCAGCCGCGAATCGAACGAGGGCCTAATCGAACACTCCCTAATGGCAATGGTGAATTACTACTGATGCTCTCGGGGGGGATGGCGCAATTGGAGTGTGTTGCGCCTGGAAATACCTGCTCTAGCCCGGCAGGTCGTCGGCTCGAATCTGGCTCCCTCTCCCTCGCATTCCTCTGGTGTTTGACTAGCTCAACCCCGACTTCTCCCGCTTGGGGCCAGCGAGTACAAGCTGCTCAAATAGTTCTTCGACCAGCTCAACCTTCCATCTCCCTGCTTGGACCAGCTGGACCAGCAGGCACAAGCTACGCACGGTTTTCCCCCGCGCAATGTACTTAGCAACTATTGCTCGCCATCGCCGTGGGCACGACCCGAGTACCTGAATAGAGCAGATAGTGGTCGGGAAAAATACATGCATATGTGTGCATATTAATGCTCTCTTGTTCTACAGCTGAACTATTTGGAGCTGGAGCTTACCTAGCAGGTTCAACCAGACTTGGGCACTTTGCCATCTCTCCTCTTCTGTCTCCTCTCTTCCCTTGTCTCAAGCTTGGGTTAACCTATTGTATTGTTGTCTTCTGGTCAATCAACTTACTATTGGATAACTACTGCATCAAGTTGAAGAACCTGTAGCAAATCAATTTTCTATATGCAAAAAATTCCACGATGGCATCAACCCTTGCCCTAATTGTTTTGCAATGAGAATATGCGGTTCATTTAAGACACTGAGTGCTCATGTTCCCTCTATCATGAGTATGTGTTCTTTGCATTGTCACACAGATTGAGGCTCAATGCTGTTTTCGGAGATAATGGGCCGGCTCCTGGATCATTATTTCTCTGAGACATGTCTCTCCTGCAATGTGCACTGCAACTCCGGTATCAGTCTCTCATTGATCCAACAAAGGTTGAAACTGCTACCCTTCCTTTCTGTCTGAGACATAATCTTAGTCGATTTATACGCCGCATTTTTTTCTTTTGAGCTCACAACTTCGTGTGCTACCAAGTTGTGGACTTGCATCTCAATGCTTCCAACAAAGCTTCAAAGTCAATCCTTATCATCCCTTTTCGTATTTATCCCCCCCCCTTCCTCCAGGACATTCTACGAGATTCTCTTCTCAGAATGCTTCATCAAAATCCAATCATCTCCCGATCCCCCCATGGGCTTGACCTGCTCCCGACCGAAAGGGAAACGCTCCTCATCCTCATCCAAGTCCTGTCACCGTCAGTCTGCTTGCAAGAAAAAGAAAGCTTCTAGAAAGTGCTGTTATTTGGATAAGCCTTCGGTCAGATCTATCAAGTCATCTAAAAGCAAGAAAATGAAAGGAAATATGTGTGTTCTTTCTGGATTGCCCTTACCTCTTCTGAAGTAGAGTGATAGCTAACTCCAATCCTCCTCTTCAGATCAGGCATGTTACTCAACACACCTGAAGACCTCTTACTAGCGCATATCAATGCCTGGCTGCGCGAGGACTTGCACTCCCGACAAGTCCTCCACATAGAGCGGGAAACTAACACGACCACAACGACCAACCTTGCCTCACATGCCACCAAGGGGGCTGTTGACGCAACTCCTCACCCTAGTTGTGTGAGCACGACGACAACTATTACCACCACCAAGGCCTCTGCTGCAGACCCTCTCTATACGGGCTCCTCTACCAAGAAGCAAACACCTGAGACTGAGCTTGAAGACGCTGCGCTGGCCCTAGCACTGGACGAGTCCCGTAAACTTGAGGCTCAACGCCAGGCTCTGCTTGAACAACAGCGCATGGAAGTTGAGTTCCTTGAGGTAAAAGAACGCCAAAAACGCGAGGAGTGGGAGCATAAACCAGCTGTTGAAGAGGCCGCCCGTCAGGCTAAAGAGCGTGAAGAGGCTGTCCGCAGAGCAAAGGAGCTCGAAGAAGCTGCCCGACGGGCTAGAGAGGCCGAAGAGGCAAGACAAAAGGAGTTGGAGCGTCAGGCGAGGGAGAGATTCCTACGACAGCGGGAAAAAGAACAAGAACGAGAACGCTTGAGGGAGTTCTTCCGATCCAGGGAGATCAAAGCCGAGGATCCTCAGCCCTGGGAGCCAACAGTCAACCGCTTTGTCCTCCGCCAAGCGCTCGAATCCCAACTCCTCACTGCATCTCGAAACGAGCGGCACCGCATGGCACGGTCCAAGGCTGCGATCGAAGCCTTACAAACCTCCTCCGAGCTAACCAAATCCGCCTCTTCTCAAACCCAAGCTCCAGTCCAGGCCCTCGTAGTAGCGATCCAAAAAGCGCGGGACCTTAGCTCCCTGGAGGACGCAGCCATCGCAAGGGCAGTGGAAGAATCCATCGTCAGTGAAGCAGCAAGACGCATTGTGGAAGTCAAAGAGAGAGAGGCTGAAGAACAGGTGAGGAGGAGAGAGTTGCTGGAGGAGAGGGCTGGACGGATGCAGTGGGAGAGGCTCTTGGAGCTTGTTGGGAAGGTGAAGAAGGGGTTTTCTGCGGAGAGTGTTGTCGATCCTATTGTGGAGGAGATGGTCAAGGTTTGGGGGACAACGTTGAGTGGAGGGTGGGGTGAGAAGAGGGATTGAGGGGTAGTTAGGCCGCTGCTTGTAGGGGAACCGCATAATCAGTGGGAGATATCACCCCAATATCGGATTGTCACCTAGTCCAGGTGCCGCACACAAAAGTTTCCAGGAAAGATATAAATTACCATTAGCCAAGACCTACCCTGGTTATCCTGCTTGAAAGCCATGGCTGGCTCTGTGGGTAACCTGGAGCATGCACGTACCTTTCGGTGATTGTTTCTGTGATACTTTTATGATGATGAGGTTGGAGGTGGCGCTCTAACGCTTACTCTCCTCTCTCTCTGACCTTTTTGCCCCGCCTACGCTGTCCTTATAAACAGTAATCTGTTGTAGAAACACAATACACATCATTGCCAACACAGTTAAAGGTCAGTTCATTGACCATGTCTGAAAACGGGACAGATTCCATTCTGCCATCTTCTGAGTAGCCAAAACAAAGATGACTGACGCTCTTTGTTCGTTAGATGCTATAGATTCAACTCTCAAGTTGCTCTAATCTCGCCAAATTCCCAGCAACCTGACTCCTGTTCAACGCTTCTACCGCCATAAATATCCTCACCATGTCATAACCTCGCCATTCCCCAGGTAACTCTTCAATTATTGCGCCAAAAATGCTACTCCTTCAACAAACCCATCGAATATCACTTCCCTTACTCCTACAAATTTTCTTCTTCGCCGAAACAGCGTACTCCCACCACAACTCCTCAGCAACCCACGATGTCTGCGGCTTGTCCCTTCATAAATCCGACTATCCTTTCCCCTTCAAGCTCTCATTCGACTCCGCCCATGTGGAATGGTCCATCCCCCATCTTTACCCGCGACTACCCTTCTTTGGAGGAGGGGAGATGGCCTCAGCTCGGGAGCAACACACGCTCATACCCGATGAGGACGCTGACGAAGAGAATAGGACAGCGCCATTAGCGGGGATAGCACAGGAGTTGGTCATGTGCTGTGGAGATAACTGTCTTCAAGGAAGACTCAGTGCCGGTGTCTGGACATGGTGGAGTGACGAGAGGAGGAGGGCGAAGTCGGAGCTGGTGGTATGGTGGGCGCCTTGGCATGAGCCGGTTAGGATTGAGATGCCTATTAGTGCACGTACGTATTCCCCCTTTCCCAATTCGTTTAAGCAAATGATGAGGAGACAAACTTATTGGTAGAGTTAACGCCAGCGGACATTGTCTGGATAGAGATTATCCATCTTTCACGCAAGAAAGCTCAAGTGTATGCCCCCCCACCCTAACTCCCGCCACTTATCAAACGCTGAGACTAACAACTGATAGGATATTTAAAAAGTACATAAACCCCTACACCAACTTAACCATCAAACTCCTCCTCGACATCGCAACTGGCACTCGCCAAACAAACATCACCGGCACTATGTTCATCAACAATGGCTTGCGTGCTACACTGTTCTATCCCTCCCCTCATCAAACCGCAGCCCCCTCCCCCGCCATTCTCGCTCATTTTCCCCCGACATCCCTCTTTAACAACCAAGCCACTTCCAACACCTCTAATGAGGCTCAACAAGCAGGCGATAACTCCTCCCGCCACAGCGCCCTTCCCCACACCTCCTCCTCCTCTCCCCCCTTTCCATCGCCCATGCCGGGAGAAATCCCCGGAGGCCAAATATGCACCGACTCCATCCACTGGCTCCTCACCGACCTGACAACCTACTTCCCCCGCTCTCTGCAACACCCGAACTCCACATTCCCCGGATTTACCCCAGTATCGATCACCAGCCACGGCGCAGGGTTTTGGCTTGACATCTCTGATGGTGATGTCAACCCCGACGATGACAACGATTCGGACCTGGGGGAAGATACTTCCTCTGAATCCGTGTCTAACCCCCAGTTTCCTGGGTATGAACACTCCGATGAAGAGGAGAATGACGACCATCTTCAAGAGTCGGAGAAGAAGACAAACAAGGGTCCAATCTGGCCACCGGTGAGGCTGTGGCATATTCAGAGGGAGATACCGTACCGCGGGACGGTAGAGCTTTGTCGGGCAAAAGCAGTTGGGCGGGAAGAGGGGTATGAAGAGGATCCGAGGGAGGAAGGGGGGTTCGGTAGAGAGTGGGTCCTGGAAGGAGGGCATCCCTGGGTTTGGAAGAAGAATGTCCCGTCACATGTTCAGAATTTCTCTGTAGTTCTGTAGTCTTCATCAGCGAGGGATATAAGGCCGCAGTTTTTGGGTAGGTCAGAATGTGCCAAATGTTCGTCGCTTGTTCGGTTCAGGGTTGGATCGGAGATCTTGGACCTAGAACTTGGATGATGAGCAGATCTTGGAGTTTTAGTTTCACATTCAGAGTCTGGTATCTTGGAGAGTCGCAGGGCACACAGGGAAGATCACATACGCAGTGGGATCACGTCGTTCAAGGGTAGAAATTTGAGCCTGCAGGAAGGCTGAATCTTCGAGCTTTAATGACGTGCTTATTCAGATTTCTCTTGTTGACAGCCGATACTTAGACTTTCTTGTCAATCTATAACCTCCTTCGAACCGGTTCACTCCTTCGCTAAGACATGTTGCCCCGTCCTCCTCAGTGTGCTACCCCTGTTGTTTACAAATAATGCAAAGCTTTCTCCTGCAAAGTGGATCCTCCGTGATCTGTCATCATCGATGGTAACACTTAGGCCTCGATGGTGCCCTCGAACGCTAGCTTGCGAATGGTGACGAGGGTTGACTCAACGGCTTGCTTCGCGACCTGGCAAGCAGCGTGTTAGCATTTGATCTGCAGAACATCCTCTCACACCATCGACTTTCACAGCCGCCCGACCACTCCACATCACCTTGGCCCTCCACTCTGCTTCCTCAATGCCACCACTATAAAGCTGGGTGACTCACCGCATGATACCTCTCCTTCAACGAAAGCGGTACCCGTCCCGTCTCATCCACCTCCACAATCCACTGAAACACATACGTCATATACAGCTCCCCATCAGGCCCTTCACTGACATAATTCGCGACCTTTGTCCCATCCGGCTGAAAGAAATCGACCCTGCATGGCGCGTGTAGCACACACCGTTCCCTCACCGTCCGTCCCTTCTCCTCCTCCGCTCTCTCCTCCTCTCCATGCTGCTCCTCATCCACAGCCTTATCCTCCCTAATCTTATTCACCACCGCGGCTGCAGCAGCCTTCAAAACCGGGAACGCCCCCCTCCCCATCCCCGGCACGGGGCTAGTAATATCCGGCGAATTCAACACCAACGGCGTGCCCTCTCTCGGCGTACCACCTTCACTCTTCCACCCCTTCTTCCCCGTCACCTCCTCCTCACTCCCCGCGCCACTGTCATCAGACTCGGGTTTTTCCCGGCCAACAGTCCCCTTCCTGAACGTGACCTCGCGCTCCACTACGCGCTGGATGACACCGGCCTTGGTGTCGAGCACCGACGAGTCGGAGAGAACACGACACGAGAGGATGACGGGAACGAACTCGTGGGCGTGGGTGACTTTGCGCTGCAGGCCGGCCCAGACCATGGACAGGGTAAGGGGGAGGAGGCGGGATTGGGGGTCGGAGGGGTTGACGCGGGAGGTGTAGGCGTAGTTGTATTCGATGCGGGGCATTCTGGTTGTTGATGGATTATTAGATGGCAAATGAGATGTGTCTATGGTGGTTGTTAACTTTAGCAGCGATGGTTGATGATGCTGAGCGATATTGATCGTGTATGTGGATGTTTGTTGATGTTGGGAAAATGCTCAGAGCTCCAAAGGTGAGGATGGCTTTAATGACAAAAGGTCAGCTACGAGACGCAGCTTCCAACGTTGATGAAGAGAACGACGGCAGTTACCAGGATAGAGTCTCACCATCAGGGCGACAGTTGAGTTTGAACTTATATGAGCAATTTCCATACCGGAAAGACAGACTGGAAGGGGCAGGTGAGAGTATGTTGTTATGGAGACAGGGCAAGTACTGAGAGGCGTAGTAAGTGAAGAAACCACAGTCACGCCTTGGCATGACATTGGTGGCGGCATTGTGTACTTGCAAGCGTTATTTTGGGATGCACAGCCCGATATCCAAGTCAGTGACCGTCATTACATACGAACACCGAGATACAACACCAGAGCAAGATCTAAGATAACATTTCCATGAACGCAAGACAGGGGTATATTCTCAACCAAACACAACGCAAACCAAAGCCAAAATTATCATCATGCCGAAATTAGTTCCATGTAACTTCTCCTCATTATCACCTCACAATCCCCCCCCTCAACTTTCCCCCCATCTCCTCATCATCCGTCATCAGCCCCGTCACGCTGGCCATACTCCTCCCATCTGCATGCTCTTCCGCACTCGACCCATCCGAGACATACTTGGTTGTCACGACATGTACCTCATGCCCAACAACAATATGCCCGGCCACTAACTTCCCCGATCCATTCCCTCCATGCTCAACCGCCACATCCGTGGACCCCATCGCCGCTCCGTAAATCCCCCCGCCATGATGATGATCAGGAGGGCTGCGCGGGGGAGGATATCCGAACGTACCACCGATGCTGCGTCGTGTACCGCTGCGCATGGCACTGGTAGCGCCCTTACTGCCCCTGCCGTACGTGCCGGTTCGACCGGAGACGTGGTCCATTTCATAGCGGCCGGATGTGCTGAGAACGTGGGGGAGCATGCGACGGAGCAGGAGACGGAAGGAGGGCAGGCAGGGGCAGATGACGCCGACGTCAAGCTCGATGGCTGACCACAGGCACAGTTGGACAATGTCCTCTGCAAAGTGTGAGCAGGTTGCCAGAACGTGAGATGGGGTTAGCAGGGAGCCTCACTAGTTGGATTAACTGTGCGGGTGAATTGGTTAATCGTCTTGAGGCGAACTAGACTGATAATCATAACCCTGCAGACCGTCAGCCGTTCTTCCTCGTTGTGGTCTTCTGGATTCGCAGGGTACATACGCCACACCGACAAAGAACATCATGCCGCCCATAATCTTCTTCTTCCAATGCAGATTCAGCGCCATCAGCGCCGGGAACGGCAGCGCCAGCAGCCATAGGTCATATGCAATACCCGTAGCCGCGGCAACCCACGCCAGAATGTTGGCGTTGCCGCAGTGGCCGTGGTCGTGCCCCTGCCACTGGGTCCAGAACAGTCCTATCGGCTGGCACTGGAAGAGCACGGCGAAGAAGAAGCTGAGGTTGTAGACGACGTTGAACACGAGCGTCCACTGGATCACGCGGCCGAGCTTGTTGCCCGACTTTGCGGGGAAGACGCGTAGGTAGAAGAGGATGATGGAGCCGCGCACAAAGAAGCGCGTGGCTGTGTAAAGCAGCATTTCGGCAAAGAAGAGCTGATGGTCAGCGTAAGCTTAGGGGGAAAGGGGCAAGGGAATGCCTACCCGCATGACCATGGTGACATCGTCAAACGGCACAAACCAGACGTCCTTGCTTTGGCCGAGGATGATGGCTGAACGGTTAGATCTCGCGGGTATAAAAAGCACTCGGGCTGAAGCTTACCCCAAATGTTGACGCCGGTAAATACGGCAGCACCAAACTGAACAGTCAGCAACGAACACCTCTCAGGAGAGCCAGGACGCTTACAAAGCCAAACAGGTTGCTCAAGTCGTCCCACCAGAAATACGCTTTGGTCAAGACACGGGCGAAAAGACGCAAGATGACGGCAATGACCGCCAGACCAATGAACGTCGCGTAGATGGGAATTAGCGAGCTGTCGCTCTTTGGCGTGACACCGCACATGTACGAAGTAATGTTTTTGGTAGCTAGGAGGTCAGCATCGCTCAAAGCAACTCGGAAGAATCCAACATACTAAGAGACTCCTTGATTGTGCATTCGGCCTTGACACAAGCCGTTGCAACACTGTTGAGCGCGCTGCTGGTGCAGATGCAGGACAGGTCGGTCGGATCACATTTCGACTGGACGATGGCAGTTTCAAAACAGCTCAACTGGCTGGGTCAGTTTGTAGCTCAGGTCGTCGTTTGACCTTCGAGGACATACAGCACAGGCCGGAAGGACCCGTTGGGCCTCATCCAGAGACAACAGCGATTCGGGGGCATCGACAGCGGCAACGGCATGGAATAATGAGGCAAGAGACAGGCCGATGAGAGCGCATGTTCGGAGGGACGGCATGTTATGTCACCATTCGCCGGTGATTTGCGATCTGGGTCTTCGTTCAGTCTACAACGGCACTGGGCTTGCTGGAGCTCGTCGTGGCCGTGGTGGGGATTAGGTTGGAAACAATAAGACCCAAAAATGTCACCACATGCAGAACGTGCACTGGAAA
>Ga0065720_1021094_pt1 | contig 11544 bp, 7 predicted proteins | sample Thericmetagenome_FD_59107 | JGI IMG/M metagenome (GOLD analysis project Ga0065720, IMG submission 59107) | Thermophilic microbial communities from the Joint Bioenergy Institute, California, USA of rice/straw/compost enrichment - eDNA_2 v2... | ecosystem: Engineered > Solid waste > Grass >... | reverse complement strand
TTACGGTCGGGGAATGCACACATGTCCAGGCAAAACGGGTCCTTCCTGGCCGAAAGCCAATACGGGGGGCGCGAGCGCGGCGCTTCGCCACCGTCAGGGTGCAAACCGAGGTTTGCAGGGTTTGCGGTTTAGATGCCCCATCCCCGGGTCCTGATGCTTCGCGGCCAGCCTGCGACCGTCCATATCCGCTGCGGGCGCATTTGTGCATCTCGCAATCCGACGATGACGGATAGTGTGCTTGCGTGATAGCATCCAGGCGTCACATAGGGGAATCCATATATGCGCACAGTGATTGGCATCCGTACGGCCAAATCCGGCCGCAGGAGAGTCGATGACGCCAGTGCCCCCACGCCCACTGTCTGGTTCGACTCCTGGCGACAACTGGCCAGTCTGCTGTCGGACGAAAACCGTGCGCTACTGCGCCTGATGCAGGAGCGGCAACCCCGCACGGTGCTGGAGCTAGCCGAGTGGTCAGGCCGCGCGGCCAGCAACCTGTCGCGCACCCTGCGTCACCTGGAGCGCCACGGCCTGGTCAAGATGCACCGCAGCCCGGATACCCGTGCCGTGCGCCCGGAGGCCCTGGCCACCGAGTTCCTGATCGTGCTGGATTGACCTGAGAGGATTGGAGATGAAGTTCGAGGTGTATTGCGACGAAGCCAATCCGGATGTCCTGACATCCGCGAATCCCCGTGCGCGACACCTCATGATCGGCAGCCTCTGGCTCCCCGAGGAACTGCGCAACGAGATCAAATCGCGCGTTGGCACGCTGCGGGAACGCCACCAGGCCTGGGGCGAGATCAAGTGGAGCAAGGTGTCGCCCAACCGCCGCGACTTTTACGTCGAACTGATCGATCTGTTCTTCGCCTATGGCGACAACCTGCGTTTCCGCTGTATTGCCGTTGATCGAACCCAGCTCAACCTAGCGCTGCACGACAACGACGGTGAGCTGGGCTTCTACAAGTTCTATTACCAGCTCCTGCATCACTGGATTCTGGATTTCAACAGCTACCGGATCTTCTGCGACGTCAAGAGCAACCGCGACCCGAAGCGGCTGCCTGTACTGGCCAGATGTCTTGCGTGCGCGAACCTCACGTCGAGTATCGAAGGCATCCAGTCGCTGCCGTCTCGTGAAGTGGCACTGATCCAGTTGTGCGACCTGTTGCTGGGCGCGGCCAACAGCCGCATCAACGACACCCTGCGTGATGGCACGGCCAAGGCCGCCGTGGTCCAACGCCTTGAATCAACACTTGGCCGACGGCTTGCCCCGACCCACAAGGGCGAAGAGAAGTTCAACATCTTCAAGATTCGCCTGCAGGGAGGCTGGTAATGGCGTTACCGCCTCTCGTTCACTACGCCACGGTCGCCGAATACCGCTCGCATTACGAGCGGGTCTACTGTCGCGGCAACATCCACACCTTTGACGGTATCCGGGTGTACTTCAGTGCAGGCAAGTTCGGCCACATGTTTTACGAGAGCACGGCGCGGGATGGCCGCAAGGATGTTTTCTCGCCGGTGCGGGCGCAGCGCATCGACTGGATCAAGGCGACCCTGGAGCACCCCGAGGCCGCACTGTTCGAAGGCTGGGACAAGACCACCCGCCAATACGACGCCACGCGCCGCGTGGCCGTCGTCTACGAGGATTTCGTCGTCGTGATAGCGATGGGGCTGAAGCAGGATGGCTCGCTGAAAGCCAACTTCGTCACCTGTTACCAGGCCGACAACAGCATCGGGAAGATCAGAAGTTCGCCGGCTTGGTCCCGGGCTGCATGCCTGCGCCTGCTTGGAGGTGACCCGTGATGGCAGCCCAAGAAAGACAAAGGCCGCTGATTCGCTACGCGGGTTCAGCGGCCGAAACCTCGATAGGTTCAAAGCCGATAGGCAGTGAACTCGGTAGAGAAGTCTATCCCAAGCAGTATTTTTGTCAAGCGTGCTTTGGCTTGGCTCAAAGCCGGGCCGATCTGCCCGCCCGGCGCCAAAGCGATGCGCCAAACACCGCACCCGAACATGCCATAGCGGGGAAGACTCACGAACAAAACAGGTGCCCTCGATGACCGCGACGACCCACATCATGACCGAGGCCGACACCTGCCGGGAGCTGGTCACACCCAAACTCGTCGAGGCTGGATGGGGCCATGTGCCGCACGTGATCGGCGAGCAGCGCACCTTCACCAATGGCCGCATCATCGTCACTGGCGGCCGTGTGCGCCGTGGCAAGCAAAAACGTGCGGACTACCTGCTGTACTACCGGCGCGACTATCCACTGGCCGTGGTGGAAGCGAAAGAGCTGGGGCTGCCGGCGGAAGCCGGGGTGCAGCAGGCCAAAGAGTACGCCGAGATCCTCGGCCTGAAGTTCGCCTATGCCACCAACGGCCATCGCATCATCGAGATCGACTACACCACCGGCACCGAGCGTGAGGTGGACCGCTTCGCCACGCCCGCCGAACTCTGGCAGCGACTGTCCGCCGCCATCGCGCTTCCTGATCCGGCCACCCCCCACCTGCTCGAACCCTTCAACCTGGTTTCCGGCAAGGTGCCGCGCTACTACCAGCAGATCGCGATCAACCGCGTGATCGAGGCCATCCTGCTGGGGCAGAAGCGCGTACTCGCCACGCTGGCCACCGGCACCGGCAAGACCTGCGTGGCGTTTCAGGTGTGCTGGAAGCTGTGGAGCAGCCGCTGGAACCGCACCGGCGAATACCGGCGCCCGAAGATCCTGTTCCTGGCCGACCGCAACATCCTGGTCGATGACCCGATGGCCAAGATGTTCGCGCCCTTTGGCGACGCTCGCCACAAGATCACCGGCGGCGACGTTAGCCAAAGCCGGGACATGTACTTCGGCATCTATCAGGCCCTGTCCACCGCCAACGAAGACGTGTTCCGCCAGTACCGGCCGGACTTCTTCGACCTGATCATCATCGACGAATGCCATCGCGGCTCCAGCCGCAACGACAGCAACTGGCGCGCGGTACTCGATTACTTCGCGCCCGCCGTGCAGTTCGGCATGACGGCCACGCCGCTGCGCGAGGAGTCGCGCGACACCTACGAATACTTCGGCAACCCGGTCTACACCTACAGCCTGCGCCAGGGCATCGAGGACGGCTTCCTCGCGCCCTATCGCGTGCATCGCGTCATCACCACGGTGGATGCCGCCGGCTGGCGTCCGTCCAAGGACGAGCTCGACCGCTTCGGCCGCCCGGTGCCGGACGACGAATACCAGACCAAGGATTTCGAGCGCGTCATCGCACTGCGTGCGCGCACCCAGGCCATTGCCAAACACATGACCGACTTCCTCAAGGGCACCGACCGCTTCGCCAAGACCATCGTGTTCTGCGTCGATCAGGAGCATGCAGCCGAAATGCGCCAGCAGCTGGTCAACCTCAACAGCGATCTGGTCCAGCAGTACCCCGACTACGTCTGCCGCGTCACCGCCGACGAAGGCGCCATTGGCCTGACCCACCTCGCGCATTTTCAGGACGTGGACAAACCCACGCCGGTGATCCTGACCACCTCGCAATTGCTGACCACCGGCGTGGATGCCGAGATGGTCAAGAACGTGGTGCTGGCGCGCGTGGTCGGCTCCCGCGCCGAGTTCAAGCAGATCATCGGACGCGGCACCCGGTTGAAGGTCGACTACGGCAAGGAATACTTCAACATCATCGATTTCACCGGCACCGCCACCCGGCATTTTGCCGATCCGGATTTCGATGGCGAGCCCGCGCGCATCGAGGAAGTGACCATCGATGAGGCTGGCGAAACGGTTGAATCCGTCGTCGAGACACCGCCGACTGCTGCCGACGAACAAGGCGATGACGCCGTAGGCTCCACGGAAGCCGACGCAGGCCAGGGCGAAATCCTCACCGAACCGCCGCAGGAGCCGCGCAAGTTCTACGTCGACGGCGGCGAGGTCGAGGTGATCGGCCATCTGGTCTACGACCTCGACACCGACGGCAAGAAGCTACAAGTAGTCAAGTACACCGAGTACTCGGGCCGCACCGTCCGCACCCTGTACCCGACCCGCGACGCGCTGCAATCGGCCTGGGCCAACCCCGACACCCGCGCCGAGGTGCTGCGCGAGCTGACCGAGCGCGGCATCAGCTTCGAGGAGCTGGCGGCCAGCGCCAGCCAGCCCGACGCCGACCCCTTCGATCTGCTGTGCCATCTGGCCTGGAACGCGCCCTTGCTCACCCGCCGCCAGCGCGCCGAGCGGGCAAAGAAGGCAACGCAGGATCTGTTCGGCCAGTACGGCGACACGGCCCGCGACATCCTCACGCTGCTGCTCGACAAGTACATCGAGCGCGGCATCATCCAGTTCAACACCCTGTCCGAGCTGATGAAGGTGCAACCCTTCGACCGCTACGGCAGCCCCGCCGAAATCGCCACCCGGCATTTCGGCGGCATCCAACCCTTCAAGGAAGCCGTCACGCGCCTGCAGACGGCCCTTTACCAATGACGAGACGTTCCTGAATGGCCGCCACCGAAAAGAAGACCCGAACCCAACGCACCAAGACACCACTGACCACGCGCGACAACCTCTCAGCGCTGATCGGCAGCGCCCGCAAGATCCTGCGCAAGGACAAGGGCCTCAACGGCGACGTGGACCGCCTGCCGCTGCTCACCTGGGTGATGTTTCTGAAGTTCCTCGACGACCTCGAAGTCGTGCATGAGCAAGAGGCGGAGCTCGACGGCAGGCCCTACCACCCCATCATCGAAGCCCCCTACCGCTGGCGCGACTGGGCTGCGCGCGAGGACGGCCTCACCGGCGACGAACTGCTGGCCTTCATCAACCAGGACGAATGCCACCGCCCAGACGGCTCGCGCGGCGCGGGCCTGTTCGCCTACCTGCGCAGCCTGGCCGGCAGCGGCGAGAAGGGCAGCCAGCGCGAGGTCATTGCCAACGTGTTTCGCGGCGTACAAAACCGCATGGTCAGCGGCTACCTGCTGCGCGACATCATCAACAAGATCAACGGCATTCACTTCAACTCGAGCGAGGAAATCCACACCCTCTCGCACCTGTACGAATCCATGCTGCGCGAAATGCGCGACGCCGCCGGCGACGCGGGCGAGTTCTACACCCCGCGCCCGGTGGTGCGTTTCATGGTGCAGGTCATGAATCCGCGCCTGGGCGAAACGGTGCTCGACCCGGCCTGCGGCACCGGCGGGTTTCTGGTGGAAGCCTACGACCACCTCAATCGGCAGGTGACCAACCCGGACCAGCGCCGAATCTTGCAGCGCGACACCCTGTTCGGGCAGGAAGCCAAGCCGCTGCCCTACATGCTGGCGCAGATGAACCTGCTGCTGCACGGGCTGGAAGCGCCGCAGATCGCCTACGGCAATACGCTGGAGCGGCGCGTCACCGAGATCGGTCACGATGAACGGGTCGATGTGATCCTCACCAACCCGCCCTTCGGCGGCGAGGAAGAGGCCGGCATCAAGGCCAACTTCCCGGCCAATATGCAGACGGCGGAAACCGCGCTGCTGTTCCTGCAGTACATCATGCGCAAGCTGCGCTACGCCGGGCATGGCGCCGAGCAGGGCGGCCGCGCCGCCGTCGTCGTGCCCAACGGTACGCTGTTTGGCGATGGCGTGTGCGCCGTCATCAAGGAGGAGCTGCTCAAGGAATTCAAGCTCCACACCATCGTGCGCCTGCCGCAAGGCGTGTTCGCGCCCTACACCGACATCCCGGCCAACCTACTGTTCTTCCAGCGCGGCGGCCCGACCGACGAGATCTGGTACTACGAACTGCCCCAGCCCGAAGGCCGCAAGAAATACAGCAAGACCGCACCACTTCCCTTCGAGGCCTTCCAGCCCGTGCTCGACTGGTGGAACCAGCGCCAGGAAGGCCCGCAGGCCTGGCGCGTGGACTTCGCCGCCAAACGCGCCGCCGCCATCGAGGCCGCCACACCGCATTGGCAACGGGCCGAGATTGAGCGCACGCGCGCACGCGCCTTGAGCCAACCGATCCGCGAACTGGATCAAGCCATCGACCATGCCGCCAATGGCGACAAGGCCGCGCTGCAAGCGCAGTTGCGCGACTTGAAGGCCAGGCAGCAGGCCCACGAGGCCGCCGCCAAGGCCGCGCAGGCCGAGGGCGACGCACTCTACTGGCCGATCTACAACCTGGACCTGAAGAACCCGCATGCCGCCCAAGGGCTGGAGCACGCCGACCCGAAGGAGCTGGTCGCCGCCATGCGTGCGGGCGAGGAGGAGGTGTTGCGCCTGCTGGGCGAGATCGAAGCGCTGGTGGCCGAGGTGCAGGGATGAGGCGGTGGCCGAAAGTTGCGCTGGGGGATGTGCTCCGCCGATCCAACGAGCCTGCCGTGTGCGTGCCGGACGCCGAGTACGACGAAGTCACCATCCGTCTTTGGGGTAAAGGCGTCATCAGCCGTGGCAAGGTTCGCGGTGCTGATATCACGACTCCGCGACGGGTAGTGCGTGCCAACCAGCTGATCCTTTCCAAGATCGACGCCCGCAACGGCGCCATTGGGCTGGTTCCGCAAGAGCTTGACGGCGCAATCGTCAGCAACGACTTTCCCTCCTTCGAGTTTGCCGACCACAGGCAAATCGATCCGGCGTTCATGGGATGGATGGTGCGCTCCCGGCACTTCGTCGATCTGTGCAAGGCGGCCAGCGAAGGCACAACCAACCGCGTGCGCATCAAGGAGGATCGATTTCTCGCACAGCAAATCGTGTTGCCGCCACTTGCCGAACAACAAGCCATCGTCAGCCGACTCGACACGCTGGCCGACAAGGCGCGGCAGGTCAACGAACGGCTCGACGCCATCGAACGCGACGCCGACCGACTGCTCGCCGTGCGCTTTCGCGATGCCATTGCCGACGCGCCCATGCGGCCGATGGCCGAGGTGGCGCCATTGGTGCGACGGGAAGTCGCTATTGATCCTGATGCCAGCTATACCGAGGTTGGTATTCGCAGCTTTTTCAAAGGCACGTTTCATCGTCGCACGATGCAAGGCGCCGACTACTCTTGGCAAAACCTCTTTGCGATCAGAGAGGGCGACTTGATCTTCAGCAACATCATGGCATGGGAGCAAGCCATCGCCATTGCAAAGCCTGAGGATGATGGTTGCGTTGGTAACCATCGAATGTTGACCTGTGAGGTGGATGTCGATAAGGCAGTCGCCAGCTTCCTCTATTACTACTTCACCACCACCGAGGGCTTTGCAAAGATTGATGCGGCTTCTCCCGGTACGGCAGCGCGAAATAAGACGCTGAAAGCCCCTGATCTCATGGCAATTGAGGTTCCCATCCCACCTCTCGCCACGCAACGCACCTTCGATGCCCTGCAAGCGAAGGTGGCCGCACTCAAAGCCCGCCACGCCACCATCCGCCAGGCCAACGAGGCGCTGATCCCGGCGATGCTGGAGCGCGTGTTTTCCGAGGCCCACTGAATGCAGTTCGTCCGCCACGGCCCCGATATCCCCGAGCGCCTGCTGCAGGCGCACGAGGATGGGCGCGTGGTGTTCTTCTGCGGCGCGGGCATCTCTTACCCGGCGCGCCTGCCGGGCTTCGCCGGGCTGGTGGCGAAGGTGTATGAAGCCCTGGCCGTCACGCCCAACGCGGTGCAGCAGGCGGCGATCAAGGCCGGGCAGTTCGATACCGCCATCGGGCTGCTGGAAGCGGAGATCGTCGGCGGCCGCGAGACGGTGCGCCGGGCACTGGCCGGCATCCTGACGCCCGATCTCGGCGCCCCGAACGCAACCGCCACGCATGAAGCCTTGCTGACGTTGGGCAAATGCCGCAACGGCCAGACCCGCCTCATCACCACCAACTTCGACCGCCTGTTCGAGGAGGTGATCGCGGCGAAGTCGCTGCCCATCGAGCGCTTCAAGGCGCCACTGCTGCCAGTGCCGAAAAACCGCTGGGATGGTCTGGTGTATCTGCATGGCCTGCTCAGCGCTTCGCCGACCGAGAGTGAGCTGAATCAGCTGGTCGTCTCCAGCGGCGATTTCGGCCTGGCCTACCTCACCGAGCGCTGGGCGGCGCGTTTCGTCAGCGAGTTGTTCCGCAACTACACCGTGTGCTTCGTCGGCTACAGCCTCAACGACCCGGTGCTCCGCTACATGATGGATGCCCTGGCCGCCGACCGTCTGCTGGGCGAGTCGTCGCCAGAGATGTTTGCCTTCGGCAGTTTTTCCAAAGGCAAGGAAGAGGAACGGGCCAACGAGTGGCGGGCCAAGAACGTCACGCCCATCCTCTACCGCGAGCACAACCGGCACGCCTACCTGCACAAGACCCTGCGTGCCTGGGCCGATACCTACCGCGACGGCATGCGTGGCAAGGAGCGCATCGTGGTCGAAAGCGCCATGGCCCGCCCGCTGGTGAGCACCCGTCAGGACTACTTCATTCCCCGCATGTTGTGGGCACTCAGCGATCCGGGTGGCCTGCCCGCCAAACGTTTTGCCGAGCTGGACCCGGTGCCGTCACTGGATTGGCTGGAGCCGCTGAGCGAGGAACGCTACCGGCATGCCGACCTTGGCCGCTTCGGCGTCCCGCCCAAAGCTGCCGTGGATGACAAGCTCGCCTTTAGCCTGATCCGTCGACCGTCGCCGTATCCGCTCGCGCCGTCGATGTGTATCGTCGATGCCGGTGCGCGCGGCAGCCGCTGGGACGAGGTGATGCGGCAACTGGCGCGTTGGCTGATCCGTCATCTGGATGACCCGGCGCTGCTGCTATGGTTGGTCAAACACGGCGGGCAACTGCATGACGATCTGGTCTGGTGGATCGAACACCGTCTGGACGAGCTGGCCAAACTGGAACGCGACGGCAACACCGACGAGTTGGCGCGCATTCGTGAGGGCGCACCCAAGGCGATCCCCGGCCCGCTGATGCGCACCTTGTGGCGACTGCTACTGACCGGACGCGTGAAATCGTGGCTGCGCGACTTCGACCTGTACCGCTGGCGCGACCGCTTCAGGCGCGATGGCCTCACCCCGACCCTGCGCCTGGAGCTGCGCGAGATGCTGACGCCGTGCGTATCGCTACGCGAGCCGTTTCGCTGGCCCGAAGAGGACGACGAAGCCCGCGAGCCGAAGCGCATCAAGGATCTGGTGGAATGGGAGATCGTGCTGTCGACGGATCACGTCCACACCAGCCTGCGCGATCTGCCCAAGGACGAACGCTGGAATGCCGCCTTGCCGGAGCTGCTGGCTGATGTCAGCACCCTGTTGCGCGATGCCCTCGATCTGATGCGCGAGCTTGGCGGTGCCGAGGACAGGAGCGACCTGTCCTACATACATCAACCCTCGATCAGTGAACACCCGCAGAACCGGGACTTCCACGACTGGACCGCATTGATCGACCTGACCCGCGATGCGTGGCTCGCCACGGCTGCGCAATCACCGGCGCGGGCAACGCTCATGGCGCAGGCCTGGTGGCACACGCCCTATCCGCTGTTCCGACGCCTCGCCTTCTTTGCTGCCGCACAGGGCGATGTGATCCCGAAACGCCAAGCGCTCGACTGGCTGCTGGCGGACGATCACTGGTGGCTGTGGTCGGTGGAAACCGAACGGGAAGCCATGCGCTTGCTGGTGGCACTGGCGCCGCGCCTCGATGCGGTGATGCTGCGGGAACTGGAACAGGCCGTGCTCGCCGGTCCTCCGCGCGAGATGTTCAAGGACGACATCGAGCCGGAGCGCTGGAGCCGTATCGTGGACCGCGAAATCTGGCTGCGGCTGGCAAAAATGGCTGACGCCGGCGCGGTCTTGGGTGCTGAAAGCAGCGCCCGACTCAGTGGGCTTTCGGCACAGTATCCGGAGTGGAAGCTGGCAGAGGATCAGCGCGATGAGTTTCCTTACTGGATGGGCGATGGCGACGAATGGCGCAAGTTCGTCGCCACACCGCGTCGTCGCCGTGAGTTGGTCGCGTGGCTCAGGCAGCAACCCGGTACAGATCATTGGCAGGAGGATGACTGGCGGCAGCGCTGTCGCGACAACTTTGCCACGACCGCTTGTGCCTTGTGCGCCTTGGCCAGGGAGAGTGTTTGGCCGACAGAGCGCTGGCGTGAGGCGCTGCAGGCCTGGTCAGAGGAAAAACTCCTGAGGCGCGCCTGGCGTTACATGGCGCCGATCCTGGCCACCGCACCTGCCGAGGTACTGCAGAAGCTCGCCCATGGTGTCAGCTGGTGGCTACAGGCCATCGCCAAGACCTTCGAGGGCCACGAAGCAATCTTCTTCACGCTCGCGCGCCGTATCCTGGCGTTGGATCATCGGGACGGTGTCGATACCGACGACCCCGTGATGCGCGCCATCAATCATCCCGTGGGCCACGTCACCGAGGCACTGCTGCGCTGGTGGTATCGGCGCTCGCTGGAGGATGGACAAGGCTTGCCCGAGGAGCTCAAGTCCACGTTCACCGAGCTTTGCGATACCCGGATCGACAAGTATCGCCATGGCCGCGTGTTGCTCGCGGCCCATGTCATCGCCTTGTTCCGCGTTGACCGGGAGTGGGCAACGCAACACTTGTTACCGCTTTTCGACTGGCAGCGCTCGCAAGCCGAGGCACGTGCGGCCTGGGAAGGCTTCCTGTGGTCACCGCGTCTGTACCGCCCACTCATGGAATTGCTCAAGCCGGCATTCCTCGACACCGCGCGCCACTATGCGGCCTTGGGCAAGCACGGCGAGCAGTACGCATCGCTGCTGACCTTCACCGCCCTGGATCGTGGTGACACCTTCACCACCGCCGAGCTGGCGACCGCGACACGCTCACTCCCTCCAGAGGGTTTGCGCGAGGCAGCACAGGCATTGGTGAGAGCGCTGGAGGGTGCGGGCGAGCAACGGGCCGACTATTGGACGAACCGGGTTGCCCCATATCTGCACGCCATCTGGCCTAAGACGCGAGACAACGTTTCACCTTCCATCGCCGAAAGCCTCGGCCGCCTTTGCGTAGCGGCACAAGATGCGTTCCCCGAGGCCTTGACGCTGCTCCGCGCCTGGTTGCAACCACCGGCCCACCCGGACTATCTGGTTCACCCACTGCACGAGGCAGGTCTCTGCGGCAAGTTTCCAGAACAGACGCTGGACTTCCTGAGCCTGGTGATAGGGGATCAAACCCAATGGCTGCCCGGTGACCTCGGCGCCTGTCTGGAAGCGATCCAGACAGCGGCCCCGGCGCTGGAAGCAGACCGCCGCTTTGAGCAGTTGATGGCGTATTGGCGCCAGCGTGGACGATGAGGAGTTCCCATCAGTTCACGCAGCAACCCGCGCCATCGCTCATCAGCTCGGGAGGCCAGCCAGCACATGGTCAACCGTCCGCCACCAATAATGAAACCCCAACCGTTCTCGGTTGGGGTTTTTTCTTGCCCGATCGCGCCGACTCCCGCGTGTTCGCGGGGATTCCTGCGGAAGCCTGCGGACTTCGGCATCCGGCCTATGGCACCGTCCGAGGCCACCTTCCACTCTCTCCCAGCCGTTTTTCGGCTCTGTTGAATTTCAAGTGGGTTGCCGGGCATGAGGGTTGATCACTGCGAAGTCGAGCTTGCCGGCGACCAGGAAGATGACGGTTCTGATAGTGGTGAAGCGGGTGAAGCCG
>Ga0065720_1021093_pt1 | contig 11546 bp, 16 predicted proteins | sample Thericmetagenome_FD_59107 | JGI IMG/M metagenome (GOLD analysis project Ga0065720, IMG submission 59107) | Thermophilic microbial communities from the Joint Bioenergy Institute, California, USA of rice/straw/compost enrichment - eDNA_2 v2... | ecosystem: Engineered > Solid waste > Grass >... | reverse complement strand
GGGGGGGGGGTGCTGGCCCAGCGACAGCCAGCGGCTTCGAGCGACCTTGGCGACCTTCCTTGCTGCCAGAGACAGGGGTGACACAATTTTGCCTTTCCCAAATTGGCTTAGCTCCTCGCGTCCCCAGTAAGGCCCGGGAACGAGGGGGGCCCACCGAGTGGTTGGGAGACCACTTCAGCACGACGACTGGTCTTGAACCCCCCGGAATCACCGTTTGGTGCCGTCCGCACCTGGGCTGCCAGTTGCTCAGGTATCGCTCCGGTTGTCCAACAGAGCGGTGAGAGCTGCGCAAAAGTCACCGTCTCAAGTGAGTTGGCCACTGGCGGCATGTGTGCACACTACATCCAGTAGACCACATCTCCCAATGTACTGTAACCGCGCATCTACAAGTAGATATGCCGGCTCTATCGCGAGAGGCGGGGAGGGCGTGTGACAGCTGTCATCCAAAGTCGCGCAAAATGAAGTAGAAGCAATCCGAAGGTGGGGTGGTGAGCTGGAGGGAGGGGTGAAGATCCTTGACCTCTGACCTCTGACCTCTGTGGTGTCGCGGGGCAATGGCTGCATAGCAAGGCGAGTATCGCCGCTTACGACGATAAACACAGTTTCCAATGTGCTTTTTTATCACCAGATACAGCCTCTCCTAACGCGTTAAAAGGCGGCCGAACAGCATCGCGTTTGAAGGGGGGGGGGGCAGGACAACCTGGCCACGTTCACATTTTTTTTTTGCGACGGCATGGCACCAGTGCTGGAACACACAGCCAAAAAAGAGAGCTGAAATGAAGGCCCCCTTTCTTTTTTGTTGCCGTTGCGCCCCCTTCGCCCCTCGGCCCCTCGTCCTCTGTGGCCGTGGCTCAACTCAGTGACAATATTTTGAGCGGCAGATGGCTGAGCAAACAAAAACGCCCACACATACAAGAACATGTGCGCATGACACAGCACAATGCTCGGTTTTTGGCGAGTTGCCTCTCGTCCGCCCAAACTGCTCATTTTTGGCATTTTGGGCCTTTGCAATGCACTCACTGACCGCCACATGTTTGAAGCGCTCTGGAATTGCGAACGAACTCCAAGGCAGTGGAGTAGCCAGCTGCAAGAGCCTCGAACGTGGTGGGGCTCTTCTCTGATCGGTTGCAGTTACAGCATTGCGTTGGCATCGCATGGTGCTGCGACGAGCAACAGAACGGAGACGCTCGGGAGTCCACCTCATTCACCTTGTTTTGTCCGATGTTGATTGATTCATTGATGATGTTTGATGCTGCTAATGCTGTTGTCGTTTCGGCCTTGTCGTTTTCGCCTCTGAAGTTCATGCGAAGGAGGGCCTCTCATAATTAACACGACATGCGCCCACACCCAAAATAGCGACATTTCGCCAGCACCGCCCGCTCACTGCTGGCTGCTCACATGTGGAGAGATCCAACTCAGAGACGCGACTGGCAATGGACATGCCGTACCTACGTATGCCATATGGCCATCTGTATGCATGGCAATGCCGCAAGTAAGGCTGCCGCAACGGCACGGCGGATGTCGAGAGCCAATCCAACAAGACAGCCGGTGCAACATGGCAAAAAGAAGATGCCACATTGATGGTCCCGTGATCCCGTGATCCCGTGGCTCAACAGCGGCGGCCCAGTTTACCAGACCAGCACGAGCCATCCATGATGATCATCGTGCCCCTCGTTTTCATCGGGAGCTGGCGGCTCTGCTGGCTCCAAAACATGCTTTGGAACTGTCCTCGGGACCATGGCATGGCCCCTCGAGCCCCTCAAACCCCTCCTTCGAGAGAGCCCCTCCCCCTCCTTTCTCCGGGCTGTGGTAACCTGTCTCTCGGTCGGACAACCGTCTTGTGACGGGCCAGACAGCTCCGGTCACCCAGGTTCCTCGGTTCCATCTGCGCGGTGGCAGATGCACTCCGCGACCCCCTTCAGCGGGGACCGGTCAGGGCCCTCGTCGGCTTGGTCGCCTTGGCGAAGCTGGGCCACAACCTGACCCGAGAATCATGGAACCCATCGCATCCAGCTCTCAGCGGGGTATCCACACGGCAACGCACGCTTCCCACAGGCATCTTCCATGATACAAATGAGGGGTTATTTGCCCGATGCTTCCGTGGGATAAACGTCGAACGTCGTCTGTCCTGATAAGCGCGCAGACAATCAACATCCCTCCCCGTCATCCCTCCGTCAAACCGCATCAACGCCGCCCGCAGAAGCCAGATCTGTCCGCCCGCACCCTCTGCGAACCCTGCGAGAAGCGACCGCGCGGGTTACCGCCTGGTTGGATGCAGCGCAGATATTTTTCACACACCCCTGAAAATGCGCACGGTGACCGTCAGCAGCCTGCCTGCCAGCAAATTGCGCTAATCCGGGGCGGAAGCTGGAGCCGGTTTCCTAGCCACAGTGTCGTTCCCAGCTTTGGGAATGCAACCCCTCTCACAGAAGATTCGATAAGCCCAGGGCCACCCCACCACCACCCCACAGCAACAAGAAGTGGAGCAACAGCCCGCCCTGCCACCAGAAGCGCGCCCACCACCACGAGCCACTCGCAGCCGCGCGTTGTGGGAACTACTGTTCCCGTCGCGCGTCGGCGTCGTGTGCTCTGTTCTGCTTCCAGCTTCTGTTGCTGCCTTAGGAAGGCGGTCGCAGGATGGACTCCCGGCCCGTAGCCAGTCGCTGCAAACTCGGCTATCGTCCTGCACTTCACTTCCCGGGCACGTTGAGTCGTGCAGCAAGCAGCCGTCCACTGCATGTGCGGTCAGAAGACGCTGTGATGGCGACAGATTAACCGAATTTTGCGATGGCCATGCCATGGTTTTGCCGTTTCGACCTTGGTGAAAGTAAACAAACGCCGCATCTTCACTTGCAGCGCAACAATGTGTGGTTGCTGCTTGCGGCTGCAAGAGTCAAGAAGCTTGGGCAAAATTGCCCCTCATTTTTTTTCTTCCCCTCGTTGCGTCCCTACAAGCTGAGGCTTTTGCTTTTTTTTTTTTCGGCGCACCATGAAATCCCGACTGCCCAAATAAGAAAAACCCTTGGGACTGATCAAACCTGGAAGGACGGAGGCGTGGCTGTTTGGGTCTGGGGCCACTGGTCTTCATTTCCCCCTTGCATCTCGCACCGCGATTGGGCAGCGCGGAATCCTACATCATACGGCTAACAGGACCCTCGATACACTACATACGGGCAGGAGAATATCTATGGAGCGGAATCTGAGTTCTTGATGAGATGGTTGCAACCTGGTGTGACCAGAAACCGCGTTGAATCGGGACGCAACCACGCTCGAAGCCAGAGACGCATCACTTTCTGAACAGCTCTCGGGGGAGGCCGATGAACGATGGACATGCCAATGCAACGAGGCCGCGGAGGTCGACAGGCTGAGGATTTTTCTCGAAGGAGATGACGGTGCGACGGTGCGACACTCCCTTGTTCCCTCGGTCGGCTCGGCGTCCATTTTGAACCAGTGCCCATAAAAAGTTCGAACACTGGGGCCAACCAGCAAAACCGATGTCGATCATCATGCAACAGACACAGCAACAGCACAAGATCCGATGTCTCGTTGCCCTGCTCCCCTTGCCGCAAGTTGCCAGCCGACTGTCTCCAGAACTGAGACAAGGCGATACGGCGTTGATTCAGCCTTTTCAACGCAGCCCTTTTTTTTTTTTTTTCCCACGTCTGCTCTCTCCCCCAGCACGGCTAGTGAACCGTGACCGGCAGCTCTCTGCTCGCCATCTACTAGGTGTTTTGCATGCTGCCCTGGATGTGGGACCCTGTCCCCATCCGGGTCGCATCCGGACCTCAGCGCATGGCCCGAGGCCGAGGGTTCGGAAATTGGACCCATCGTGCCCCTCCTCGCTTCTCCCCTCGTTTCCGTCGGAGCTGCTGTTTCGCATGAGATTTGAGGACGGCAATCTCAGCGAGATCCCACGATTACTTCTTTTTTCGAGAAGTGTTCCTTCGCCGGGCTGAAAGGTCTGATGAACCTCAAAAGCCTGGCATGCCAAGCCATGCTCAGCTCGAGCCTTCTTCAGCCCGTCGTCCGGGGAGGGGCAAAAAATTTCCTCAACTGATGGCACAACGGAGCGGTGTCGAAAATTTCACCGCACCTTTTGAGGGAAAACGGAAACCCCCTTGCTCGGTCGTCAAAACTACTGGCTATCATCCCAAACAGGAAGACACTAGGGACCAGTATCAAGCCCGGTGACCTGGCAGCCAGCCGTTCCCACACAAACGGCGGTCATCCATCCAAACGGCGGTCTCGACCCCTCCCCCACCCGTACCGGCATCAATGGAGGATGCCCGGAGGGCTGTCGGCGCTGCAAGGACGTCCTAGTCTACCGGTAGGGGTACACGTGGTCCCCGACGGATGGGCGGCTCTAACAGCAACGCCGTGTCACGCGGTCCGACCTCTGCCGTCTCGAGAACGGCGAGCCGATTCCTGCTCCGCTTCACGACATACGTCCCAAAAAGCCCCGAATGCAAATGCTCCGGAGTTTTGGCAGGTTCCGCGACAGCCCCGCGGCGTTATCGGCACACACATGCACATGCACACGCACACACAAACTGCGCTTGAGGCCAGCCTGGCTTGCGGCGGCAGTAGCGGCTATCCGGCTTACTCGCCGCCGTCCATATCGCTTCCATGACCAGAGATCGCCACGCCCGCATTCCAACTCGTCGCCCCGTACTGGTTCTGCTGCTGCTGTGACACCTGGCGACCCGGATCCTCTGCGGGGCGTGCCACCCGTCCGAGAGGTTCCAGAGTCTCGAGTCGCTAGTCTCCGGGGCTGTTAACGGCTGTGGAGTGTCAATGAGGGGCAGTTGTTTATATTACCCCTCCTTGGATTTTGTTATTCATTTATTGTGACACCTCTACCGAGCTTCGCATCTGCAGCGATGACAATTGGCCCTGTAAGGCGAAGCCGACGATGGCACTCAATGTGGATGGAAACGACAAGAGGATCCTTGTTATCTTGAAGCTGCCGCGATGAGACGGTAGGTGATGCCACGAAAGATGTCAGGATGCCCCCACGATCTAGGGTGCCAACATCTAAAATAACTCTGTCTCCGAACACTACCCTCCCTGCCTATCCGTCAGATCGGGGCTATAATTCCTTTTTTTTTTCCTTAATTCTGTTGCTGGCCCGGGCGGATAGCCTGATTGATGAAAACGGCAGGTGTTATTCGTTTGGTCCAGTCAATTGCATGATTCCTTTCGTTGCTTACGGCAGCCTAGGACTGTTGAAATCATCGAGGATGAGCCTTAGCAGCCTTGAGTCATGCTTTTTCGTCCGAATATTCCACGGGCCACGAGCCACGTCGTTTTGAACTATCAGCACATGGCCGCCCGGATAAGGAAAGTTGATGCTCCCATCAGATCCAGTCGTATGGCAGACCCCGATAGGGAGTGATGTTGTAGAAAGCTATTCTTGGTCACTCCTGTCTCATGTTTCTGCCGGGGAAAATGGAGCAGTACGGTGAACAGATCTTTCTCGATTCGAGCTCTTGTTGGTTTCTGATGCCTGATTCTTCAACTGCCGAACCATTCTCGAACTCGGTGGTCATGGTCTTACCGTGAGCTCATACTGTAAGCACCCGTTAACACCTTGGAAAGCGCACCGGCTGTATGGTTCTTGAGACTCGAAATGGTGCGACTTATGGAGTGTGCGTCATTTCTTCGAGATATATCGACAGATTCTTTTACGTGTTCGGTATCGCTTCTGGCACGCATTGCTCCGGCCGTAGAATCCTGAGAAGAACTTTGGTCAACAAAAGTCCAGAGCTGTCAGCATGTCGAAGACAGAACGTTGGAATGAAACAAGAGGTGAAGTTACACTGTGTAAACCGTCCATGTAACATGTAACATAACGCTAAGGAATTACAAGGGATGACTCTCTGGTACTGTAACAGAGCAGACCTGCTCTTGACGAAAACAGAAAAAAGTGGGACTATGCATGCTCAAAAAGGAATGGTCCCGCGCCAAGAAGCGTGGCTCCATCTCGCGACTGGTCCTCATGTGCCTGGGATGCTCCACATCTGCCTGGTGCGGTCCTCCTAAGAGGGACTAGATAACATGTTCAAAGGCATCTGCAACTGGGTATGAGAATATGGGATTTTATTCCAGCATATCAGACGCAGGTGATTATATCGTTCTGGAAATGCCTTGACACTCGAAACTATCATAAACTACGCTGCTGGTTTTCTAGAACCCCGAGGTCTTCACCTGAGAAAAGCACACAGGTTCCGTGGAAGTTCCCGTGTGGACCCACGTTCAGCGAAGAGCGCAGCGAGTTCAGACGCAGCGACCGGCAGCGACCGGGCGCCCCAAAGCCAGAGCGCCCCGCCCTCCCCTAACAGTGCGGCACTCCTATCCCTGTTGACCGTGTCCACCCCGCTCCAGACACAAGTTGTGGCCAACGAACCGGACTGGATAGGACCTCCATTCCATCCTACCACCAACCAGCCTTCCCACAACCAATCCCAGACTACGCACGCGCGTCTCGTCAGCCAAACCCCTGAATTCTGTACTCAACACCATCGAGAGAGCCTTATTTTATGTTTTTTCCGACACGCTGGATCGCGGGCACGCACAACTTGGGCTTTGCGTTGCACGTCTGCTCCCCCCCGGGAGACACTACGGCTTAGCGACATCAGCCAGGGGTAAACCAGGCCCCAACAACGGCACGCCAAAACCGCGAAATTGAGTTGCCTGCAGGGCTCAAAAGCAGCGATCAATTTTTTTTTTTTTTTTTTCACTGGGACTCTGATTCGCGCGGGTAGCGAGTCTGCGAGAGAGAATATCTGCGGGCGAGTGCGCGGAATAAAGAAGACGCAGCGGCTGCAGCGTATCCAAAGGTTACGATCAATCGGTTTGGTCTCGAAGCGTGTAGGAGGACCGCATCTTCCGATATCCTCGTTAGTCTCTCTCTTACCCCAACAGTGCAGATCTTTCGATTTCTGAGATTGTCGAAGTCACATCTCGCAAACCGATCGTTGTCTGTCGAAACGCGGCAACGCTAGTCAGGGAGCTTGTGGTTGGGACAAGCAAGTTGAGTCGAGCGGGAACAGGGCTGAACGGATGACTTCGCGACTGCTGCGAGGTCCTCCATCCATGCCGTCTGTGCCCTCCTTGACTCCAAGCTCAACATGCTAATGACGCAGAACACTGCGTCGGCATTCCAAGGTCAGAACAATACCGCGACCACAGCTGCTGCATACTCGGACCAAAACACTTTGGCTGGCTCTGGCGCGGCTCGACACCAACACAGCTACTCTACCGCTTCAACTACCTCAGACGTGCGCAGCGCCGACGGCGACTTTACATACACGGCTTACTTTAACGGCAACAACGCCGACACCACCTCCATCATGAACGGCATCGTGGGCACGGTGCCCCCGGGCACCATGTATGTACGTGCCCTCTACGACTACGAGGCTGACGATAGGACGAGCCTTAGCTTCCACGAGGGAGACATCATCCAGGTGATTACCCGTTTGGAGAGCGGATGGTGGGATGGAGTCATCAATGGCGTCAGAGGTTGGTTCCCGAGCAATTACTGCCAGATCATTTCACCGGAAGAGTTGAGGGAACAGGAAGGCATTGGTGAGGAGCAGGTAGAGGAGGAGAGTGAGGAGCAACAAGAGTATGAGGAAACGCTTGATGAAGAGGATGGGTCGGACCACGACGATGGGGATAATCTTCCGCTCGAGGGCACTGAGGTTGGCCGGTCAAGAGCAGACTTTTGGATTCCGCAGGCCACCCCTGATGGTCGACTCTTCTACTACAATACTATGACAGGAGAAAGCAGCCACGAGCTCCCGCTGGAGCCTCCGTCCTCGATCAACGAGACCGGGCCACATGATCGCATGAACGTCACTATTCCCGACAGGACCAGACCCCCTCCTGAAATGATCGCTAGAGGTCTCACCCAAGAGGAAGAGGAGTCTGATTTGACTTCAGCGTCTGATCTTGAGGGCGAGAATCGTCCGAGTGCGGCACGGGTTAGGGTAAGTTTCACTGCTCCGTGCTTAATCTTCTATCCTAGGATGATTTCTCACACTTCCCATGTAGCCACAAATGCGGCGCCATAATACAACCGATGGCATTTCCCCTTCGACGTCAATGGATTCGATCAATGGCCAACCATCAATGACGAGGTCGCGCGGCGACACATTCGCCAACGGCAGCATGATTCAACCTCCAATGATCACCTCGGCCACTTCTTTCACAAGCACAACGTACAACTTGCCGACTGCAGCGACAATCCCACGGTCCTTCTTTGATGACGGCGGCGCTCCTCCCCTCACATGGAGCCGACTGGTTTCGGCGATGAAGAAGGCCATTGATCGGTACCGCCAAGCCATCGAGAGTGGTAACAGAGCCGAGTATGTGGCGCGCGCTGAGGACATCTCGGATCACCTCCGTCTGCTTCTCGCTGCTGGATCAGGGACAACAGACAACCATTCGGGTCAGCCATCTATCATCTCCACGAACAAGGCGCTGTATCCACACTTCCGGGATATGATGTCCAAGTTCTCCAAGCTCGTCATTTCCTCGCACATTGCGGCTGCCGACTGGCCAAATGCTGAGTCTGTACAAAAGTGTCTGCAGGAGGCTGATGGTGTTCTGCTTGGTGTGTACAGTTATGTGGAGGTCGCGCGGCAGCAGCGCGGCGAGGAGATTCCGCGGTTGTTCCCTGGGTTTGTTCTTGGGTCCAACACAGGTGGCAGCTGGCAAAATAATGGTCTAGGTCCGCGTGATCCTATCACGTCGAACTTCCTAGATGACGATGAGGGCGTCAATGAACCTTCCGCACTTCTCGACGGCAAGCTTCTCGAGCGGCTGGAGGAGATGAAGCGTGTTCTCGTTTCTAGCATTCGTGAACTGGACAAGTACCTAGTCTGCACCGACAAGCTTATTACCGCCTACAAGCACGAGGTAATTGGCAACAATGTTTGCACTGCTGGCTCAAAGGTTCTCGACGCGTTCAAGCCGTGGATCGCGACCATCGAATCGATCGATCTGTCCATCCTGGGCGACACGTTCCAGACCCCGCAGCTAGCTGACTTTAGCATGAACAAGCAAAGCCTGTACGATAATATCTCGGATTTGCTACTGGGTTGCCAGGCTGTCTGTGGGCCATTGGCCGATGAGTGGTCTGAGATCAGGGGTCAGGCGTTGGAAGAACGGCTTGAGTATGTTCGGCAGTGCGCAAGGGCTCTGGAGACCAATTCGTCGCACATTGGTTTTTCCCTCCAGCTGCTCTCCGAGCAGGTGGCCATGGTCTTGCAACAGCAGGACCTGGATATGCAGAGAGAGCTGAGGAGAATAGACGCGATGCCCTACGATCGGCCACATCAACGGTCAGACTCGAGAAGCTTTATCCGGCCTGGCTTGGGTTTGGGAGTGCAGTTCGCGGATGGCGAAGCGCTCCCCAACTATCGCAAGGCGGGAGACCCGTCCAAGATGAAAAAGTTCTTCGGCGAGGATCCTCTCATCGATCCTTCGTTGCAGCAACAGATCCAGCCTCCGGTTGTTGACGACACGCCGGATTTCCTCAAGTTGGATCACGACAAGGACTTATCATGGGATATGAAGGTCAACCCGCCAGCTGTCAAGGGTGGTTCTTTGATCGCGTTGGTCGAACAGCTTACTCGGCACGACAAGTTGGATGCAAACTTCAACAATACCTTCCTCCTCACTTACAGGTCGTTTACCACGGCCAGGGAACTGTTTGAGCTGCTGGTTCAGCGCTTTAATATCCAGCCCCCGGAGGGCCTGACGCCGGAAGAGCTCGATATGTGGAGAGAGCAAAAGCAGAAGTTGATTCGCTTCCGCGTCGTCAACATCCTCAAGAGTTGGTTCGATCAATTCTGGATGGAGGACAGCTCAAGCGAGGAGACGAAGCAACTGATCCGGGACGTCTACAACTTCGCAAAGGATACGGTCAAGTCAACCGAGACTCCGGGCTCGACTCCGCTGATGGCCATCTTGGACCAGCGACTCAATGGCAAGGAGGTTACCAGCCGACGCATGGTGCAGACCGTCAACCAGAACACTCCAGCGCCCATCATGCCCAAGAGCATGAAGAAGCTCAAGTTCCTCGACATCGATGTGTTGGAGTTTGCACGCCAGCTCACCATTATTGAGTCGCGTCTGTATGCCAAGATCAAGCCAACGGAGTGCCTGAACAAGACTTGGCAGAAGAAGGTGGCCGAGGGCGAGCCCGAACCTGCGCCCAACGTCAAGGCGCTCATCTTACACTCCAACCAGATGACCAACTGGGTGGCCGAGATGATCCTGTCGCAGACCGATGTCCGGAAGCGTGTCGTCGTCATCAAGCATTTCGTCGCCGTTGCCGACAAGTGCCGGCAGCTCAACAACTTTTCCACGCTGACCTCCATCATTTCTGCCTTGGGTACCGCGCCGATCGCTCGCCTCAAGCGCACCTGGGATCAGGTGCCACAGCGCATCCAGACTACCTTAGAGAACATGCGCAAGCTCATGGCCAGCACCAAGAACTTTGGTGAATACCGAGAGGCATTGCATGCCGCGAATCCGCCATGCATACCTTTTTTTGGTAAGCCGTGATAACTCTGAACTCTCTCTTATGACGTAGGATGCTAACTCTTTCTGCTAGGTGTTTACCTGACGGACCTGACTTTCATCGAGGATGGTATCCCGTCGGTCATCAAAAAGACGAATCTGATTAACTTCGCCAAACGCGCGAAGACGGCCGAAGTGATTCGCGACATACAGCAGTACCAGAACGTAGCCTACTCGCTGCAGCCGGTTCCCGAACTACAGGACTACATCCTTAGCAACATGCAGGCTGCGGGCGACGTGCACGAGATGTACGACAAGAGTTTGCAGATCGAGCCACGGGAAAGGGAGGACGAGAAGATTGTCAGGTAGCTTGCCCGTCTCAAAGTGATGGACGAGTATGGTTTGCAGATGCTGACGATCATTGCAGAGTCTTGGCCGAGTCTGGCTTCCTATGAAAGACAAACATGTCACCACTGCAGGTGCCCCGATGTGTCGCTTAACCCTGGTATATCATGATGCCTGCTCCACAACAGTGCAGCTGAATATGCACTTGTTCTGCGGAGCTTTGGCCAGTCACTGTAAGAAACCCCACGTGCCACAAACCCACAGAGCGCGGCTAGTGGACCTCTATCCAACAGTGTGGCCAACCAAGCAGCGCAAAGCAGGTCCTCTCAGGCACTGAGGCGTCTAAGATAATGAAGTCATTACAATCACTGGAGATGACATACTCCCATGAGTACATATCATGACAATTAGCTACAAGACAAAGCTACAGAGAAACATACACGATGCTCAGATGAGACACGACATTACCTGGCAGGAGGTTTTCAATTTGTCAGCGAAAGGAAAGAGAGAGACGCCAGCTTAGCTCATCATGGATCGAAGCTCGCATAAGCCAGCTGACTTGGAAGAGGAACGGGATAGATGGATGGGTACTTTTTACATAGTTGAGTTTTGGAGCTTCATACCACAGTTCCTCTGATATCTATTCCCTTCTCTTCCCTTTCCCCTCCCCC
>Ga0065720_1021092_pt1 | contig 11552 bp, 13 predicted proteins | sample Thericmetagenome_FD_59107 | JGI IMG/M metagenome (GOLD analysis project Ga0065720, IMG submission 59107) | Thermophilic microbial communities from the Joint Bioenergy Institute, California, USA of rice/straw/compost enrichment - eDNA_2 v2... | ecosystem: Engineered > Solid waste > Grass >... | reverse complement strand
TTTTTTTTTTTTTTTTTTTTTTTGCGGCCTCTTCGTCCCTCCCCCGCCCCCCCCCCCTTCCAGTACTTATCTGATAGATGGGAACTGTACCTTCGCTCTTGATTCTGGTTTTGGAGCGGGTGTTGTAAGCTAGCCGGGATTGCGAAAAAATTTGCAAGCAACATTTGGTTGTTCCGAACTGCTTGATGTTTAACATATGGTGTCTTTCCAACAACAACCTAGTAATATAATTGTAAAGAACTTGGATGAGGTCTGCTGATTAATAAGCGGCTGAAGGGAAAGAACCCTGCTTGAGATATGCCCGTATCTGCGTTCTCCAGGGGCAGTTGGTCAAATATCACCAGCGGATTGGCGCGAAAGCAACAGCCTTGACTACCAGTTGACAGATACAGGTTTGGTGAGAAAAGCATTCACTATATCTACTACCTACAGCATATTATCTGATAAACTTCAACATGTCATTACGAGTTCGATCTGAAAAGCTGGTAGACCTGGCGCCCCTGGAGTCCCACCTTTGACTTTATGGGTGTGGCGGCATGGCAAGATCTTACAAGGAGACAGCGGATGTCGTGAGTTTGTTGGACCTGAGTGGAAGCCGAGAAGCCGTCCAGGGCCCACGGGGAGCTTAGAAAAGCGCGAGGCGAAAGCCGCGCCCGAGTTTCAGCTCCGGGCATCAGGACAGATCTCTCTGTTTTGCAGATCTGAAAGACTTGGTTGTTAGAAAGATTAGGGTATGCATATAGTTGCGCAATTTCTGTAACTATAGCTTTCGTAGATCTTCAATACCACTCCGTGCGCTGTACCAGGTGACTGTATGGAGTTTTGTGACTTGCTCAAGGGGGCCCAGGGGGTGACAGATCCCCGTCGTGATCGTTTGAAACTGTCGAATCTTTCGCCCAAAGATCTCGTTGCAACACAGTGAATCGACTGTAGCTGACAACCCACTGCTTGTGGCCAATTGCAGCCAAGTGTCTGCTGGTGGAGAGCGGCCGCCCCTACTAATTTTCTGTTTCTGGGCTGCTGGGCTTCGGCTGCTTGGCGTTGGGCCAGGGCCCGCCGCAGGCCAAGCAGGGGTTTCTTTTGGAGACTTTGGGCGCCAGGCAGGGGTTACTCGTGGTTCATGAAACCACTGGTCCCCAGACTCTCCCTCACACCACCCAAGCACAGCAGCAGCCCACGCAAGGCGCCTCAGTCCCAACAACTTACAACTACACTATCTGTACCTGCTACACTGCGTGCGCACACTACCGGTATGCCATACATAACTGTTTCCTTCGCAAACATCCCCCTGTGTTAGTGTTTTCAGGCGCATCATAAGCCTCTCGCCATCCTCATCTTCTCTGTCCAACGCCAGCTGGCCTTAACGGGAAATCCGGCGGTTCCATTTTTCCTTTGGGTGAGGGGTCCTTTCTCTTGGAGCCGACGACAACGACGAAACGCTCTCGAACCGATCGATTTGCGGAGCCCCGGCCTCTTCGCCTGGATGTGAACAATCGATCAAAAATAAACGAGCGAACGAACCCCAAGTATCTCAGTGATCTGCAAACGGAGGACTAGAGTTAATCCGAGCCCACGCGCGACAATTCTTGTAGTATCCCGTTCAAAATTGGTTGCTCTTGAGCTCCAATTTCGTGACGAGGCAACGAACAACGCAACGACGAAGACACCAGTCGACGCACACACACACACACACACACACACACACACACACAAACAAACAACCAAACAAACAACGCAGGCAAACCAGAAGCTATCATAGCCGCGAAAAAGATCAGTTGTCCGATACTTAGTTCGTACTCGGATGTGTCCTTAAAAACAGTTTCGCCGATTCTCTCCCCGCCCATCTCTTCCCCCAGCCTCGCCCGGCGCGAGTCGTCATTGCCTCCCTGTTTCCCCCTCGCTCGTTCCTCATCCATCTAGGTCCTACGGACTGCCCTCTCTCCAAGGACAATCGTCAGCCTTCTTCGAGTCACGGAGCGCGCTTTCCTCGCCCCAATACTCACTTGCTGCCCCTCTTGACATGATTCTAGCCGACAACATGATCGAAGACAAGTATGAGTACCCCGAGCTTCCCTTGGACGCAGTGCCCCGTATCTTGTCGCACTCTGTCGCGCAGCATCTATGCCAAGGATATATATAGTGCAGGGTTGGTTGACAAAAGCTCTCTGTTGACAGATACATTGGTTTGGCTCTGGCCATGAGCTCCAGCTTGGCCATTGGTGCGTCATACTTGGCTCTCGGGGAGAAAGGCGAAGAACATCCAGTTGCTGACTGAGCTTCGTTTACAGGCACTAGCTTCGTCATTACTAAGAAAGTACGGAAGAATCTCTTACTCCGAAGTTGACAACAAGCAATGCGCAATCTGGCGTTTGGAATTTCCTCGAGCTGCCAGACAAGTATACTAACGCTTCCTCTTAGGGTTTAATGCATGCTGAGCAACGGCATGGCTTTGAGGGCGAGGGATTCGTCTACCTGCGCAGCCCCTTGTGGTGGGCGGGCATTGTCTGCTTGGTGCTCGGCGAGGTCTTTAATTTTGCCGCATACGCCTTCGCGCCCGCCATCCTTGTCACCCCCCTCGGCGCGCTGTCCGTCTTGATAGGGGCCATCCTGGGCGCTTACTTCCTTGGAGAGGAGCTCGGTACGCTAGGAAAGCTGGGAAGTGCCATTTGCTTGATAGGCGCTGTCATTATCGTCTTGCATGCGCCCCCAGACAAGGAGATTGAGACGATCGATGAGATTTTGCACTATGCGATCCAGCCAGGTGTGTTCCTACTTGAACGGTTAGATATGTATGAGGTTGTTGCTCACACCTATCCCAGGATTCCTCATCTATACCATCGCTGTTTGTATCTTCGCTACCGTCATGATCTACAAGGTTGCTCCTGTCTACGGGAAGAAGAACCCCTTGATCTACCTCAGCATCTGCTCGACCGTCGGCTCCATTTCCGTCATGTCAGTCAAGGCCTTTGGCATTGCCCTGAAGTTGACCTTCGGCGGCAACAACCAATTCACGCATCCATCGACCTACGTCTTTATGATCGTCACTGGCGTCTGTATTTTGACCCAAATGAACTACTTCAACAAGGCCCTTAGCCAGTTCCCCACAAACATGTAAGCTTCTACCTGCAACACATCCCTGAGAAGACAAACGGGCACTGACTTCTCCAGTGTCAACCCTCTCTACTACGTAACCTTCACCACCGCGACCCTCTGCGCCTCCTTCATTCTCTTCCAAGGCTTCAACACCACCGACACCGTCAGTATTCTCTCCCTCATCTGCGGCTTCCTCGTCACCTTCACCGGCGTCTACCTCCTCAACTTGAGCCGCACCGACCCGGACGGGACCAAGTCCCTCGCCCGCCGTGCCACCGGCGACATCACCGGCACCGACATGGTCTCCAGCATCCAGACACGCATGAGCATGGAGGCACGCCGCTCACAATCGCATCGCATGAGCATTGGGAGTCTGCGGTCGGGTGATCGGGAGGGGCTGATGCGTGCTTATGATGAAGAAGTTGGGCTGGCGGATTTGGCAGAGGAGACGGACGAAGAGGATGATCCCCGCTCGCCCATGATTGGGCAGTCACATCAGGGGAATGGCCATTGGTCGCACCATAGGCCGAATGGCAGCACATCGAGGTTGAACATGAAGAGTGGGCAGGATGGGGCGATAGAGTTGCAGCAGGGGAAGAAGTCGGGGGAGAAGTGACGATGATGACAGGCTCTTTTTTTCAGCATCGTTATGCCTTGTTATTTTTTTTTTTTTTCCCCGATTCATCCTATGCCCCTGTTTCTCATTTCCTTGCCTCCCTTCTGAGCAGAACGTCAGGGGCTGTTTGCTCGCTTGTACAATATGCGGACTTGCATTCCGTTTCCTTGTGGCGGTATTCTGTTGTTCTTTTGACTTTTCCTCTCTCCCCTGGGTACTGGCTGGGACAAAAAAAAGATACAACAGGAAGGGAACAACACAGCGAAACACATCCCGAGACTTATTCAAAAGCAGGCGTCATTTCCACTTTCGTCCCTCGCCACGAGGCCTTTTGATGCCATATGTGTATATTTTTCACCTCTTTTTTCCTCTAGATCTTTGCTCTGCCTTCTCTGTCTATTTTTTTCCCGTGGGTTTTTTAACAGTTGGGAGGAATGGTCGGCTGGGTGGTTGACCAGAAGGGAGAAAGGGAGGGGTAATAATAGGAGTTTATTCTTTGGTTCGTTTTCGGGCATTTGACAGTTGTCTCCTTAGACAGGCCTATCGGAAAGGCTTTGTTTCTTCACTGTTGAGCAACCTCGAAGGTTTTGGTAGGACCTGGTTGGGAACGGATGGATGGATGTACGAATGGATGAAACAGGAATGAAGGCCAGATATGGGTATGTAGGACAAAAGAGAGTCATGACAACACCTAAAACGGAAGGAACTTTTGATGTCTTGGTGCCTCTTGGTGCCTCTTGACACAGATAGTGTGTTTTTGATGGTTAGGCTGCCATGGTGTCTCCCATACTCTGCATGGTAAATACGTCGTCTTCGCTTCGCTCAGTCTTACCTGCTATGATGTTCAGACTCTGACAATCTAATATGTAACAGGCAAGGCCACCGCATCACGCTCTCACCATACTAGCCAACAAGCACAAGAGGTATTGAGTTGAGGGGTATTTCGCCACAGGTGACTTCAGGATCGTCTTGACGTAAACTCCCTGTCCATGGGTTTTGCCTGGATAGTTACAAATCCACCCTCCCAAGCAAGATTCCGACCATTTTTCCCGATGCGCAGACTCAAATGCAAATGCTCAAAGTTGACGCCGAGTGACCCATCCATCCGCAACCATACCCTTTGAGCGTGTGGCGCGCTCAACGGGAGAAACCCTCCCGGTCCAGGCCTGATGCCCCTCTCCTTTACCAACCATCATTGGCAGGCAGGGGCTCGGTGGAAGAAGGGAGATCCGCACAGCCGTTCTGATAGCTCTCCTATTGCTCCGCGGGGGCAGCCTCCTCCTCGACCGGCTCCTCCTGGGCCGCAGCAGCGGCAGCGGCTTTAGCGCCATAGTCCTGGCTCATGGGCTGAACAACCGGGGTCTCCTCCTTAGGCTCAATGACAGTGACGACATCAGGAAGAGTCTTCTGGGGGCCGGACTTGCCATCAGGGTCGCTGCCGCGCATGATCTTGACCTTGATACCGAGCACACCCTGACGGAGCAGGACGTGACGGGTGGCAGTGTCGATGAACTCACGAGCTGGCTGGCCAGAGTGGATCATGAAGCCGTCAGTGAACTTCATGGACTTGGCGCGGGCAGCGCGAAGCTTGCCGGAGACGACAACCTCGCAACCCTTGGCACCGCTCTCCATGATGAAGCGGAGAACGCCGTAGCAGGCACGGCGGACGGCCAGACCATTCAGGAGCTTGTAGCGCAGCGACTCGCACTGGGCGACAGCCGAGAGACCGCGGTTCTGAACCTTGGCGGCATAGAGGGAGACGGAGTTCTCGGGGAACTTAAAGCGCTTCTGGATGAGACTGGTGAGCTCGCGGATGCGGCGGCCCTGCTCGCCAAGGACCTCCTGGGTGTGGGTGGCGCGAATGATGATATCGGTGACAGTTGGAGTAACGCGGACCTCGACGCCGGAGTAGCCCTCCTCAGCCAGCTCGCGCTGGAAGAACTCGTTCAGCTCAGCGTAGAAAACGCCGTCGGCGACGAACTTCCTCTTCTTGGAGCTGCAGACAAAAAACAGACGCGTCAGCTCTGAAATTCTCGATTTTTGCGGCCTCTCAGATTCTCATAACGACTTCGATCCAACAATGTCCCCCCTCCCCCCCTCCCTTAACATCGCCGACCACATCCCACACGCAACTTCCGGCAGCTTCCCACCAACGCCAAAACCACACACTCTCAATAGCCAAAATAACTGCCCAGTGACCGAATTTTAGAGACTTACATCTGAGTGCCGGGAACAGCCATGATTGCGGTTTGGCGATGAGTCTCCTCAAAACTTCAATGGTTGCAGGAGGTTGAGGGGTTGCCGTCTCGCGGTTGTTCAGCCGACTTTTTTTCAGCGGAGGGAAATTCGACCTGCACACTGCTTTTTGCGAATTCTTGGTGGGCTGTCTTTGCCGTTCCGAGTGTGAAGTGGAGTAGGGTTTACAGCAGCCAATCATAGCCCACCACAAAGTTTTGTGGAGGGGTGTGGGGTTTGGCAGAGCCTTGGTGGGGGTGTCTGCAGCAACCTTGGCCAGCCACTGGAGGCTTGCGGAGTCGCGGGGCCCGTGCTTTGGTGGGGCCTTGCCGACGTCAAACACAGCGCCATCCTTCCTAGCAGGCTTTGTCTTTTGGCACAGCGACCGCCGACACTTCCAACTTGGACTGACGGCAACAAGGCAACTGCGAAGCTGATGTTGGCAGGCCCCCGATTTTGGTAATGGCAGCGATACCATAGCGGGTTCTCCGTACAGGTTTCATTTTTCGGTTACATCATTACACACACAGAAGCTGGGAAGACATAACTTTTGAGTTCTACCAACTGGCTGGGCTGTCCGCCACAGCATCTGGATTCCGGAGTGCAATCTCTGGGCAGAAGGTGCGGGGGGTACCAGCGTAGGCCTGGGTTCAACCATTCCATGCCTGCGCTGGCTATACCATCTTGCTGTCTTTAGTAATTCTTTTCCTGCCTCCAGATACCCGTTTGGAGCTTCTACAACCCTCTCCTTCTCCAGATGCCGATGATCTAACCCTACTCCCCGAACTGTCTCTCCTACCGCCAAAACCGCGATTACGACACTTCGCCTTGCGCCTGTTGCCATGTCAGCTCCACAGCATAGACATGTATGTCTCTACGCCTCTTATCTGCCTGTTGCTTGTTTTTTTTTCCAAGCTGGGTTGCTGGATTGTGCTAAAACCGGCCCCAGGTGTTTCGTGATGTGCAGGCCTTGCGAGGCGGCGTGCCCGAGGCCGGTGACCTTGCCCTGACCGACTTTCACATGATCTTCAAGTTTCCCGCTGAGTCGAGGATAGCTGCCGATTCGCGCTTGAAGAAACAGGTCAAGCAGGTGTGGTTCGCCTACCCCTTAATAGCCCACTGCACTCTGCGACCGACCCCTCCTTCGAGCGGCATTCCCTCGTCAATACGACTACGTTTCAGGGACTTTACGTTCGTGACATTCAACTTCCCCGACGACAAACAGGCTCGAGATGCGTTCGAGTTTGTACGGGCCAGAACATGCCGACTGGGCAGCATAGAGAAGCTTTTAGCCTTCCATTACACTCCTCCTCCAGGCTCACCCGAGCACAAAATCAATGGGTGGGACATCTACGATGCCCGAGCCGAATTTCGCCGACAAGGCATTAGTGAAAAGTCGGCCGACATAGGCTGGAGGATATCTACCATTAACAAGGATTACACTTTCTCGCCAACCTATCCGGCCCTGCTTGTTGTGCCGTCCAAGATCTCGGACAATACACTCAAGTATGCGGCCAACTTTCGCTCACGGGCTCGGATCCCTGTGCTTACTTACTTACATCCTGTAAACAATTGCACGATAACACGGAGCTCACAGCCCTTCGTGGGGCTCCGAATGAAGCGCAGTATACAGGACGAGCGCCTGGTTGCCGCTTGCTTCTCATCCAATGAGCATTTGGACAGCACCCAGTCGACCAATGCTGATCGTAGTCCGGCTTCCAGCCATGTCGACTTGAGTTCCGACTATGCAGAGGACGATCTGTCTCTATCAGAGACAGAACGGATGCGGATGGAGGAAGAACTAGCCGGTGTCAACGCCTTCTATGACGAGAAGACGGGTAAGCGGCTAATCTACGGTGCACAGCAACACAACTTGATTGTCGACGCCCGGCCAGCCATCAACTCGTACGCCATGCAGGCGATAGGCATGGGGTCGGAGAACATGGATTACTACAAGTTTGCAAAGAAGTCGTTCCTGAATATAGACAATATCCATGTCATGAGGGACTCATTAGAAAAGGTCATTAACGCCATCAAAGACGCTGATGTGTCTCCATTCCCACCAAACAAGGAGCTCCTGGCGAAGAGCAAGTGGCTGAAGCATATTACTGGCATCCTCGACGGTGCTGCTGTTATCGCACGTCAGGTTGGTATCCAACATTCACATGTTCTGATCCACTGCTCCGATGGCTGGGATCGCACAAGCCAGCTCAGCGCCCTGGCCCAACTCATGTTGGACCCGTATTACAGGACGATTGAGGGCTTCATTGTGCTTGTGGAGAAGGACTGGTTGTCATTCGGACACATGTTCCAGCTGCGCTCAGGCCACTTGAGCCACGAGAGCTGGTTCACAGTGGACAACGATGCACTGGCTGGAACAGCCATACGCCCCGGGGAGAGTGACGGGCGAACAGATGCGCTGGGAAGCGTTATGGCTGGCGCGAAGAGGTTCTGGAATAAGAACATTGGGGGTGAAAAGGACAAGGATACTTCTGCCGATGCCGACGACACATCAGCTTTGGATGATGCCAAAGCAGGAACGGCACCCGTCAGTGAGGATCAAGCAACCAAACCCAGAGATGTTTCCCCTATCTTCCATCAGTTCCTGGACGCCACTTACCAGCTCCTGCGGCAGCATCCCACGCGCTTCGAGTTCAATGAGCGTTTCCTGCGGCGGCTGTACTACCACGTGTATTCATGCCAGTATGGCACCTTTCTCTGTAACAACGAGCGACAGCGTCGTGAAGCCAAGCTGCGTGAGCGCACACGCAGTGTATGGTCCTATTTCCTGGCGCGGCGTCAGGAGTTCACGAACGACAAATACGACCCTGTTGTCGACGACCATGTAAAGGAGCGCGAGCGGATTATCTTCCCGAAGTTGGACGATATTCGCTGGTGGTATCAGCTCTTCAACCGCACCGATGACGAAATGAATGGCGATATCAACGCATCCATTGCAACGCAGGAGCGTGTCGCGGCCTACCAAGCAACATTATCTGAGCCGGGAATCCTGAGCGCGGATAGCACGAGCTTTAGTAGCCCGTCCGAGCCCGGTTCGCGGAGTTCAGCGAGTCCTGCACGTAGAAGCCCTCAGCCACAACAGGCAGCAGGCCTCTCGCAAGGCAAGTCGATGCTGGCTGGCAGGGAAAGCATCCACGAAGCTCTTACACCGGAGACTAGGACGTCGTCTGCAATGAATCGTAGTGCTTCGACGGGAGGCATTCCTGCTACGCTAGGGGCATTGCAGGATAAACTGTCTTCTTTAGCAATCGGGAAAGGAGTGTTTGGGAGTAGCACTGGGAGCTCGAGCTCAGGGAAGCTAAATGGTAGCAGCGACAAGCCGGATGATGAAGGCAGCAAAGAGCAAGAGATGAAGGAGATGAGCTAGAGTTGAGGTGTGTCTTTGGTGTCATGATGTGGATTCAATATGAGCGGATGAGCGATGGTTTTCTTATCTGCCTGCCTGATGACTTTTCCATTCAGTGGTTCATAAATCGACTTGAGGATTGGGGCCACGGCTCAAGATGGATAGGGCTTGGAGTCCATGATTGGTAGGCTTTTCTTTTCAGCATGACTACTTGCGCAGAGCATTGCCAGCGTATTCATTTTAATCGCTGTTTTGCGGAATTACTTGATTGCTGAAGATGATGACAACCTGAGACGGGGCCTCTTGGACGACTTACATGCCTCTTGTGATGTTACTATCCATGATAGGCGGGTAAGAAATTCGACACAAACACGCCAAGAACTGTAATTACATACATACGTGGATGCGTTACAGCTATCCAGTCCTGACCAGCCCCGCGTATCCCAAGCGGCTGGTCACCCAGGCTGGGAGCCTGGGACATGACGCTGGACTACAAACCTCTCCAGGTCTGAAAGTTTAGGGTTCCATTGTCACGCCGTCGCTTTAATTGCTGCCTTGCTGTTGACTGGGAAAAGGGATAGGTAGCTTGGGCTAATGGTGTCATCCAGGCTGCTAATGTTGGGTTTTACATATGCACTAATTTGTCGAGCTCAGTCTGATCTTCTTCTGAAGTTCATTCTCCACTTTATCTCCAGCAGCTGTGTAGCTTTACCATAGCTGTAATAAACCCTGACTTAGTATATTCCTACCTAGGCAGGTTAGGTACCTGTAGGTAGGTTGGTAGGTAACATCACTTATCCCCTTGTAAACTTTCATTCCACAAAGCCTTAAGTACCAAACAAGGGTAATCACCCATGTGTTCCACGGTTAGCAGACAAGCTAAGCAATAAAAAAAAACACGGTCGCTTGTACGTTAACTAAAACGTGGTGTTGTTGCTGCTGTTAAGAACCTAACTAAAAAGAGGATATCTCAAAGTCTTTGATACACTTTGCTTGCAACAGCTTGCGCGTACGGGCTATCATATCCGGACGCCTACAGGGTTAGGGGTGCTGCTCTGTCCGAACCCGCTAGGGCCATTCAAACAACCCACAGCCCACCTGAAGACCCGACTGCACCTTAGTCAGTGCAGAGCTGCTTGGTGCTGTCCTTTAACCCACTCAGTGCTGTACGGCAGCCCGCAGCCTGGCTGCTGCCACTCGCCTAATAAGCATTCTGCCGTACTGCCAGGTTCCAGTTGGCGGCCCGGGGATCGCCAGGCTAAGGACACCTTAGTGGGTACCTCAGCCCAAGCACAGCGACTCCAGAGCGCCTGTCCTCCAGGTCCTCCAGGTTCCAGTTATCTGTCTCGGCCAACTGTGACACCCACTTTCCCATTGCATCACATCGCGTACCACACGACCACTCACCGTCCCGCGCGAAACCTGCAAGCTGGAACCCCCCAGCCGCTCTGCCCAGCGTCAGCCAAAAAATTCCACAGAGCTCCCCATCGTCCCTGTACGACGACAAGACCAAGCCCGACCATTTCTGCGACCACCGACGGCCATCGACACCCCCCCTTCGTCAACCTTCCCATCAACCCCGTCAACCTCGTCTTCCCCGACAACATCTCCGCGCCCGCCTCGCTGCCGCCAGTCGCCGACTCGCCCGCCATGGCTGACGCGAATGCCAACGACGAGCTTTACCCCATCGCCGTGCTGATCGACGAATTGAAGGTAATCGCCGAACCACAGTACTCGGGCGCTCAGGGCCCAGCTGTTGGGTCCTGCCGCGCCCCGCCTGCCCAGCCTGCCCTGATCGTTAACCTCGTTTTTGTCTTTGCCAGCACGACGATGTCCTGCTCCGTCTCAACGCTATCCACCGCTTGTCGACCATTGCCCTCGCTTTGGGCGCCGAGCGCACCCGAGACGAGCTAATCCCCTTCCTCGATGGTCAGCCATCTTCCCGTCCTGCACGCACTCGCACGCCCCCCATCGTTCGCTAACCCTTCTCGCGCCTGCAGAGTCAGTCGAGGACGAAGACGAGGTCCTTGTGGCCCTGAGCGAGGAGCTCGGCAACTTCATCGAGTATGTCGGCGGCCCTCAGTGGGGCCATGTGCTGCTCTCCCCGCTCGAGAACCTCGCGGCTATAGAAGAGCCCGTTGTGAGGGACAAGGTATTTGCGCGACCCCCTCTATTCTTCTCCCCCGACCACCCCCTCTCTTCCCGGAGCACGTCTGGCGCGTCGGAACCGTCCCTTTTTTT
>Ga0065720_1021091_pt1 | contig 11554 bp, 6 predicted proteins | sample Thericmetagenome_FD_59107 | JGI IMG/M metagenome (GOLD analysis project Ga0065720, IMG submission 59107) | Thermophilic microbial communities from the Joint Bioenergy Institute, California, USA of rice/straw/compost enrichment - eDNA_2 v2... | ecosystem: Engineered > Solid waste > Grass >... | reverse complement strand
GTTCAAATGGCAGTTCTTTTAGGCCACTAAATCATGTTAGATTTCAGGGCTAGACATACGGAGCTTAGCAGTTAAAAATATCCCCTTCGAAACGGTAGCTCTATAAGAGATTTAAAGTCCATAATCCAACCTATGCTAGTTTATTGAGCTAAAACTGATCCAATAGCACTTGGATTTATTATTTTTATAATAAAGCAACTATCTATTTCCCCCTCAATGACCCTGAAAAGCATCTTTAATTCTGTTATTTGGATATTAAAAATCTTGGCTCTTAGAAAGTTCTCAATAGAGAGAATCCAAGAGTGATTGTTTGTAAAGCACCTGTTAAGACAATACAATATCCGAAAATGATTACAGTTTGTTTTACATGAACTCTCTACCTAAGTAAAAGAGAAGGAAGTTTTGATATCACCTGCTCTCTTATTAATATAGAAAGATACTCTCTACGAAATTCTAGTGTCCTCTAGCTTGTAAGAGTGGGAGCAAACTAGAAATCTTGTAATGATAATAATGTATTTTATTGCTCGCTTTCTATGGCATAAAGGCAAATGTGCACGAGGGCTCTTAGAATATGTGCAATAATTAGTATTCTATGCTTCAAATAAGGTTATTCTATAGCCAAGTACCAAAAACATGTTAATTTCAATCAGCCAGCATAGCATAGCTGAAGATAACTATATGATAGGTTAAATTTAGGTCAAACCTCTTTCATTTTACCCCTTGGCAGGTGTCTTGTTTGACTTATTAACTGAGGTTTAATTTCTTATAATGTAATTCGATTTACACTTCAATATCAAATCAAGATAATATTGCCAACAATCTTAAAATATATATATCTTATTATGAATATATAGTATTCAGTACTCCACTGCCAACTCGTAATTTTTTGCAAAATTCCGAGTGAGGGCATTCCCTACAACGAGCAATGCTTCGGTTCAACCAAAAGTAAGGTTCACTATTTCTGCCATTCGAGAAGGCATTAAGAAAGCTTCTAGATCGGATTCTTGTGTAATTTTAGAAGAAGAATTTGTTCTAAGTGAATTTAGTCAAATATTCCAAGAATATTCGAGTTTTAATAAAACATTTTCCTCAGATAGCACAAGAATCGACCAAAGAAATTCATTAGAAATGGGAAATCAAGATAGTACTCCATCAGTTCCCGAGCTAGGGAACCAGACCACCGAGCTTCCTAAAATGAAACGCGAACTTATGAACCCTACATTCAATGACTACGAATGGCCTAAAAATATGTATGGCTATTACAAGACAGATGTGCCCAGAATCGACTCAATATTCGACCAGGCAGGAGAAATCTTTGACGAGTTCGAGCTCTATAGAATTCAGATAAAACTCAGGCTTAACAAAGTACATGAGTTAGCAGGAACTAAGCAAAATTCCACTCCCCATGTATTAGATGCCATCAAAATTATGTTGTATGCTTTTTCAGCTAATGCTGGTGGAAAAATTAGTGATGTTTTACGTGTAGAGGGAAATAATAGTCTACAGCTGGAAGTTAAAGGCCAAGAAAAGGTAAGAGCAGAGACCTGGGAACTATATGATGCTCTTAATGACCTACTTAAGGCATTCATTGAAGAATCAAACGCTTCCTCAGATCTGACTCTAAGGATCTCGAATCTTATCAATGAGCTAACTTCAATTACGAAGGAAGATTATATTGTGAAAACGGCCCAAGCATTAAAGATGAGCAGTGAGAAACTCCAGCTGATAATAGAAAAGAATGAGCAGATGTTCAACTCCATGCATAGAATGATGTATGCCCTGAACGAAAATTCTCTCAAAATAGGAAATGAATATATGAAATTTCTGAGCAACCTTCAAAAGTATGTGAAGGAAGCAGACTTAATAGGAGCCAAGGCGGCCGAAATGCAGGTTTTCGAACCGAAAAAAATCGCAGAATTGATCAGACAAGGAAAACTATAAATTTCAATCCTCCAATTTGTGTAATTAAGATTTGGTGTATTGCAAATGCTTTCTTCCTTTATGTCGCTTCTCTGTTGTTCTATCTATCTATCTATATACTATGCCCTGAAGCCTTAAACTTAGCCAAAATTTACAGTTATGAAGTGAGAATTCAGTATTATCATTTTTTTACTTATTAAACTGAGATTATGCAATTAGCAAGCAGGAAAGATCTCATTTTAGATATTTAAGAGTTCTTCTGAGAGATTCCTCCCTCATGTCAAGCCAAAAATAGTTTTTCCTCATTTTTAGACTCATTTAGGATAAAATTAGTCTATTCATCAAATGCTCTTATTATTTATATTTTGCTATACCGACAGAAAGAGTAGGGAGTTGGTTTATTCAACTCGGTCTTCAGTTTTGCCTTCATCTTCTGATAAAAAATTGAATAGTGAAATGTTTCTAGCTGCTCGTGTGGATAAACTATGGGTATCTCGCCAATACATATGATCCGAGAAATGAATTCTAATCATTTTTCGAAAGAATTTTAGAATTGATGCACATCCATCCGCAAAGCTTAAGAAGATTCGAAATTTTAGGGCAAGCTCGATTCATCTAAATAATCTAACTTTGGTTGATTTAAAAAAACTTGATAAGGCTGTAGAACATTCTTCTAGAAGAATTTTCGTCAGGATTTATTCTTTAGATTCTAGAATCAAATTTATTCAACCAGATAAACCAATTTCGAGAATTCGATTAATTATAAATAGTTCCATCATGGTCTAAATTGTAATGAATATTTAAAATATTCAACAGCAGAGACGGACGTGTACTAAGTACGGAGTCTTTACTGTACATGTTAATACCTTAGATTGGTACGTGGCAGGCAGAGCTTTAAGAGTCTCTGAATATATTAAAGGTAAGTGCATTTGTCAACATAAACTAATAATTCGTTAGATGTTATGAGTGTATGAATGTAGTTGTATAAGCTTGAAACACGCTTATGATCCTACAGACACTGAGCGCATTCATACCATATGTCTATAATTGCTTGTAAGCAAGTCTCTGCTGTGCTGATCTCGAATACCGCCGCTGATTTCGAGTGGGCGAACAACGAATTGACAAAAGGTAAGTTTTTTTTCATACCTCTGTATAACACTAAATTATTAGATGATGCGCTCCAAAGAAGTCGGGAAACCGTTGAATTAGGGATTAGACTTAATTCATCAGGTATTGGATAACCTTTTACTTTGCAGCTACTACAACTTGATCGGCTGAGAACGAGAAGGGATGACTCACCGCATTGTAGGAGAATCTCTCTTTCTCTCTACTTTCCAGGCCATAGAGATCATAGCAAAGAAAAGCTCCAGACTTCACGAGAACTTCATGCTTGCACGCTCCCAGAAAAATGTTCTATCGAACTCTCTCAGGGAAGTACCAGAACAGTGCAGCCTTTCACTTAAGTAGGTTACAGGCTCACGCCAAGTCTGAAGGCTAAGTCAAGGGAGAGCTGAGACTCTCAGCTACATTTATTTTCTTGGAGTTAATCTTTTGATAGGGAGATGAAAATGTTCTGTTCCCTCCTAGGATTGAGCCTATTCTTAGAAGTCTATTTCAGATGCAATAGATTAGCCAGTTTTTTCGTTCAGATAGCTCGAATCTCCATCACGCCTGAGAGAGAAGCCACAGTTACAGCGGCGATGAACTGAATTCTCACGTGAGTCGAGATCAGGATTATTTGAGATATTGTCCCTATAGAAGTGATCGTGCCTCTAGTGAGTCAATTTTTTTGGAGGACATTTGAGATAATGACCAAATAAGTTACGGATAATGATGATTTCGCGCCTTAATTATGATACTCGGGGAAAGAAACATATTCAAGTCATGCTTCAAATTAGATCTCTATGGCCTAGCGTTTTGGAATCTAGCTAGCTAGAGTAGTTCAGATAGCAAGAAATTAGACAGGATTACTCCCCCACCCACTGTTTTTTTTACATTTGAAAGGTTGTATGCTGATAGGACACGGATACTACAGCGAACTAGCGATTGCGGAGATGGAATTGGAATTACTCCTCAATGCCTGCTACCAAGATCTAAAAAAGTACTACTGGAATTGAATCCGGATTCAAGATAAATCGTATGGATTGACATCAATGAATTTCTAATTGAATAAGGACCCCTGTCTCCAACCCTCACGTACAAAAGCAAGGGGTTCGAATCCTAAAGGTCGTACTTTTTGACAACTTAGATACTACCACTTTACTAGCGATTGCAGAGTCGATACACCGACCAGCCCGAAAGGGCTGGCCATTGCTGAGAAGGATGATGAGAAGCTTTTGAGCTTCATTCTAGACGTACGTTTTGATTGAGCAACATCTAGAAACGTGGAAAGAAAAGCAAACAAGAACATTCTAAACGGTAGAAAACGAGACTCAAACAGATACTAACCAACTACTGCTTTCAATCATTGGAGGAGGGGGCGAAAGCCCCCCAGTTGGTGATGCGCTTATCCCACATTCAAAGTTTGAAGCTAGCGGCTTCGGGTCCTGATAATGGAGCAAACCTGAAGGAGAAAACCAAGCTGGAAACTGCGGATTTTGCTTCACAGGTACGCGCTATATAACATTTGAAAGGACTGCTGACTATTCCTCTTGCTGATTGGATTTAAGATCGCGTTTCAGAAATCCCTCAAGATGAAAGTCCAGAAGTGTCCGCTGCTGCAAGAACGAGAATGACGGAGTGTTAAGCAAAATTATCACGAACTATGCTGCAAACCAATAGAACCTGAAAGGTATTTTGCTTTTGGGACGAGAACCTGACATTTTATTAGATCAGACCATTGGAACCTCTGTTTCAAATATTTATATCCGTTTTTGTAAAGTGCATACGTGAATTACCCAATGCTACATAGTTTTATGAGATGAGTATGCACTGTCGCACAACACGCCCATTAAATTGTCTCGAAAATAGTATTTGGAAATTTTTAGGATTCTAGTCATTTCTAACACAATCTTATTCTTAGAAACACTTAGAAACAAGAGTTTTTATAAGAGATCTAGAGGCTACATACATTTGCAATCTAGAATGGCTTCTCAGCGCTATAAATAGAACGAGTTGTTAATAACGAGAAGGTTTAATTTGTATTAAACTCTAGAAAATTCTGTCTCGAGCCTTATTTTATAAATATTGTGTAATTATCTTGAAATGGGTAACGAGAATTCCAATCCCTATATCAACGAACACAAGTGGCCAAAGAATTCCCTTGGATTTTTCATAACTCACTCTCAAGAAGTTGATGAAATATTTCAAGAAGCTGGCGATCTCTTTGATGACTTCGAGTTTCTCAGACTCCAAATAAAGCACAAGCTGCAAAAGGTACACGAGCTTGCAGGCACAAAAAAACTAAAAAAGCCAAGCATACTTAATCCTATCAAAATATTTTTGTGGTCAATTGCATCAATTTCACAAGGAGATGTCGAGAAGTCAGTCATCAAAAATCCTGAAACTGCATTAACATTCCAACTTCAAGAAGAATTTAAGGTGCATACGAGGACTTGGCTATTATTTGAATCACTTGAGGATTTACTATCTTCATTCAAAAAAGCTAGGTCAGAGTCTCTAAAAATAGCTTCAAGAGTCTCAGAAATCTTCACAAAGATAGAAGCTATAAAGGATATTAATTACATAAATTCGGAGGCAGAAAATTACCAAATTTCTAAAACTTCACTTGCAGCAAAGATCGAAAAGAATCACCAAACTTTCAATAACATGTATAAAATGATGTTTGCTTCTGAGGAATTTTGTGCCGAAATTAAAGAGGATTATTTTCATTTTCTAGACAATATCCAAAGATTTATCAACGAAGCAAATTCTATGGGACCAACTCTCTATAAGAAAAAGCTCACGAACCCAAAGCATATATTCGAGTTCTTTAATGAAGTTGACCTCTTTTCAATGTAAAGTAACAAAAAAACTTTAAACTCGTTTCTATGATTCTCAATATCTTTGTAATATTGTAAGAAAATTGATTCAAAAGATAAAAGAAATTATACCGGATACTCAAGGTACTATATAATACCCCAAATAACATATTCATCAATCTAGTTCTCAATCTTTTGGCCTTCATGGAAAGCCTCGAAGATTTCTTGTGGAGTTTTAAGCCCTTGGTCATTTGCTTTAGCTCCTATTTTATCAGCTTCCTCAAGATGTTGATCTAAACCCTGGAGAATTGCTCTATATTGTTTTCCAACCTTTAGGTGTAAGTTATTCCATTCAATCAAGGCTTTATTCATAGCAATGTAGGCCAATTCATTTTTCTCGACAACTTTATCAAAATCTCTCCTTGAGACGTGATTCTTCATAGTGTAGTTCTTGACATAGATGAATTTCTTCAATTCGGACATTTCAAGTAATAAATTTTCTATTCTCTGGTTCATTCTGGGGGATTCTTCTATAGTTTCATGATAAATTGACATTATTTCATCAACAGCTTCATAGAGTTTCCAGGCCTCTTCAGGAATAGAAGCTGATCTCTTAAACTTGAGTGCAACCCTAGTAGCAGTAGAATAATCTAAAATACTCTTTATGTCTCCATTGGTTGCAGCTGAAAAGCTCCACAACATGACTTTGAAGGGATCAACCATTGTGGGCTCTTTAAGTTTGTTTGTACCAGCAAGCTGATGTGCCTTTTGGAGTTTTTCTTGGAGCTTGATGCGATATCCCTCGAATTCACTGAACATTTTAGATACTCTGGAGAAGTATTCATCAATTTCTGGAACTTCGGTATGAAGGAATTCGAAGTCCCCCTTTTCGCTTCTTATTTCCTCATGACATACATTGTTTCCCATGCGTACAGTCTGCTAAATAAAATTAATTTGTTATTAGATGTTTCATTATCTGATATTAGACAAAAAAACAAAGAAAAAGATTTCTTAGTATAGTTATTAAGATAGAACACCTATTCCTTGTCATATTGAATGACAGGAAAAACTTGGTTAATTACATCTTATGCTTTATGAGCACAATTAGTTATTCTTTACAAGTAATGCTGAAAAGCCACCAACATTTCTTTTGGTTCTTTAATGCGTTTCGGAAGGGCTTCCTTACCAACAAGATCAGCCTCTTTTAAATAATTGTTAATATTGGTGATCAGGTTGGTGAACTCTTGTCCCATGGACAAATGAATGTCATTCCAAGTGAACATGAAATTATAAAAATTCGTAAACATATCAGAATTCTTTTCCACGATCCACTCGAAGTCATTGACTGCTACACCAGCCTCTAGTCCTATAAGCTTTAAATTCTCCGGCTTATTTAGATCGTTAATCTCTTCATAGATTTCGACTGCTCGTTGAGTTAAAATAGGGACTGCATTTGAAGCTTCTGAAAAAGTTTTTAACACATCATCACAAGCCTTAAGTAGTTCAAAAGTACTATTGTTTACAGCCTCTGTCTTTGGAATCTCAAAAGTAAAGTAAGGCTCTGTCACCAGATGGAAGTTCTTTTTAAGATTTCCATCAAAAGTAGCAGAATATGTCCATAATAAAATCCTAAACGGAGATAGAATTGGAGGATTTTCTAGCTGGTCAGTACCCGCTATTTCATGAGCCTTCTGCAATTTTTGCCTGATAGATATGCGGTACATCTCAAAATCATCGAATAATCTTCCTGCACGCTCAAAAAGTGAGTCAATGGCTGGAATTTTGGTTTTCAGATATCCATACTCATTCCGAGGCCATTCAATCTCATTTTTAATTCTTGAGTTATGAACATTTCCCATTTTGTGTAAAGTGTTTGTTTTTTAGACTTAGATGTCAAGCTATAAGAAAAAAATTTGCTTTCTCACGTCGAAAATTTACAAATTATCCATCAGATTCTATTTCGAAATAAATCTTGCTTGTAATTAGACTTGATCACCAAAGTGATTCTCTCTAAAATTAGGCTCTAAATGCATCTTACCTGAGTAATTGCAATATTCCCTAGAAGAACAATTCCATTTACTCACTCTATGAGAAAAAATCAAAATTCACCTTTTTACCTTTAATAAAGGATTTCATTATCTATAAAAAGGCTATGAAATAGTCAAAATAGGTATTTTATATAGATTGTTGAATTCTTATTTTCGCAAATTTGTAGAGGTGGAACCTTTTTCAACAACTGTTAAAAGTTATTACTTAGGTTCTTTAACGCTATACTCAGAACAAATGAAGGCTCATATATAATACTACATGTATTATGTGCTGAGTAAAAAACAAAAAAAGATTTTTCATCAGCAACCCGAGAAGAAGAAGAGATTTTCTCTGTTTCTCGAAAAGATGCTTACTTCAAATAAAATTTAATTGTCTTCAATTCAAAAATGAGTACAGGATCTTCAGCCATCCTCGAGCATACTATTCTTCCATATGTAGAAGACCTTTCGGATAGTTTTATTCTTATAACAGAACCTGGCCTTGTTGCCACGCCTTCATCTCCTCCAAATAATGATAAAATTCAAAAACAAATTTCATTACAGGACCAAAGTGATATAACTATCCTCCCAATCGAATCAAGATATATCGTTGGTGAGGATTCCTCATTACAGGCAAATCCAAAATTCACATTGATAAATCAGCCCTCAGAACTAAAATCTCTCCCTTATTCGGCCATAGTACAGCTCCAGATAAACTTAGGAGGTCAGAATATTGATTATTTTGCTAGTGGAGTTCTTATTGGACCCAGACATGTCCTTACTGCTGCACAAAATATTTTCGATAAAGACCATAAGTGTTGGGCAACCAATGTCAAAGTATTAGTTGCAAGGTGTCAAGGAACTTCTATATGCAAAGTATGCTTAGCAAGCAGACTTTATGTTTTCCCAAGAGATTCATCAAGGCCTAACCTAGGTTATGATTTAGGTTTAGTTCTCTTGGACGAGAGTATAGGTTACAGCTGTGGATGGCTTTCTTTAGCTTGTTGTAAAGATGACATGCTGGACAATGCAAATATTGATGTTATCGGTTATTCTTATGATAAAGAAAGTCAGAACATCATAAGAAAGTGTGAGACTCATATTTCCAATGTCAGACAAGACACAATAGAATATGAAGTAGGACAATTGAGAGCGAGTATGGGCACCTGTTTGCTTTGGAAGAAGGATTCCGAATCCATGGTTGTTGGAATCCAGGGTATTGAAGGGAACCAAGCAAAAGGTTTCCGTGTTTCTAAGGTTAACTTTGAAGCCATTGTTCATATATTAAGCAAAACGTATGAGTGCTTAAACGGAGGGGCATTTGAACTCACCGAAGCAACTATCAAGTCTCCAACGAAGAAAATTATTAAAGCGGAGCCTGAAATTGAAGAAACAAAGAAAGACGATTTCCCTGTTGAAGAAGAAATATTTATTGTAAGAAGTGAGGAAGATGTTGCAGCTTTGCAGGCCAAGAGTAAAAGATCAAAAGTAACAGAAGTAGAAATTTCATGTCTGGATCTAGGTTCAAAATGGGAGGAGCTTTGCCTCGCTGTTGAGTCTCTGAACTATTTAGAATTTCTAGATATTGATCTCAAAAACTGTAATCATTTAGAGCCCTCTAATATTGAGGCCTTATTCGCTCATCTTGAAAAGAAAACTAGTTTGATGCGTTTGCTTATTGATTGTTCAAAATGTTCTCAAATAAGTGACAAAGCCATCATATCTCTTGCTTCTTTGTTTTCAGAACTTAAAGCATTAGTGGAACTAGAACTGATCTTTACTGGGTGCAGCCATATTCAAGAATCGACCTTTAAATGTCTAATGTCAGGTCTTGAAGTTTTAGAAAATCTCACTGAAATAAGAATCAACTTTGAGGGGTGTAAAAACCTCACTGATGCATGTATTGTTGCTGGAGCACGATCCATTGAGAAGGCAAAGTTTCTCAGACATGTTCAGTTCTGTTTTGATGGGAAAACAGTTTCAGATACCAGCATGATCATTTTATCACTCTCATTAAAAAATAAAAAGTCGCTAAAGGTCCTGTCATTAGCTTATACTAATTCCAGCCTTAGTGATAATGGCCAAAAGGTTCTTACTGATTCCCTGAAAACTTTAGGAAAGACCCTAGCAACACTTGATCTTAATTTCAGTGGAAGTGAAAATATTGGAGATGGTAGTTTGGAAGCTCTTGCCTTAGCTCTTCAGGAACTAAGTTCGCTTCTCCGACTAAAGATCAGTTTCAAAGGATGCAAGAAGATAACAGATAAAGGAGTGTCTGTTTTAAGCAGTTCAATTCAGACATTAACAGAACTGAAGAGTTTGCATATAAATTTGATGGGCTGCTTAAAGATTTCTGATGTTGGGGTGAAAAATGTATTCGAAGCTCTTCAGAAGCTAGGTTCCCTCGCAGAACTTCACTTAAATTTGAATACAATTAAAGGAGTTACAGAGTCAGGCATTAAATTGCTTACTAATTGTATCAAAACAAACAAAGGACTCACAAACTTTGGCCTGTTTGTGGGGAAGTGTAAATCGCTAAATGAGAATGGGTTGAAGGCTCTCATAGGTACCCTGGGGAATCTTTCTACTTTAAACTCGTTATCACTAGACCTTAGTGATAATGACTTTGTGACCGATGCCATCATTGAAGGCTTATCGAAAATTTTGAAGGGACTGAGCAGCTTATCAGCCCTTCATCTTGATTTTAATACTTGTCTCAGCCTAACAGATTCAAGTGTAAAATCACTATCAACAGCATTACTTTCTTCAACAATGTTAAAAAAGATGTATCTCTCCTTGCGAAAGTGTCCAAAAATTAAAGGGACAGGCATAAAGAGCATGGTACATTATTTACGTCAAGTGATAGCTCTCGATGTTGACATTTAAATAAACCTCAAATTTTAGTAATGTTTTAAATTTATTTGCAAATCTTCAAAATTCTGTAAAGACTTAGCCTACAATTTGTGCTACATTAGATTAACTATCCATTTAATATTTTGAAACTTTATCGTTGTCTTCATTCTGTTTAGATATTTGAATTTTTCAAATTGCTCCCTATTGAAATCAGACTATTGTTCTTTTTCAAATTTACTTGATGAAACTTGTTAATCAATGAGTAAAGTAAAACAAGTTCTATTATATTTATCGTCAGATATTTCAATATTTTTATCTCTCAAAGCACATCCAATTAAGAAATTTTAAGCAACCGTAAGCAAAAAATTACAGATAACCCTCAAGGTAATTGTTGCTAAGTTTATCAATTATTGGTTTCTCTGCAAAGACTGTTAATGAGTAGATTCCTTGAGATAGGGACAGTTTAAAATCAGAAGTTATAGCCCAACATTGTAATATAATGGACTGAATCATATCAAAATATAGGTTGAAAGAAACACTTTCCTGGATCTGTGAAGTATGAGAATCTCTATGTAGAGTGGTACAATCATTGTTAAATACTTATTACTCATTAAATAATTGTCTCTAAGCCATGAAATCTTTGCTTAAGATGCCCCTTGTATATTAAGAAATTGTTTTGATAAATTATTTATTTTATGACATCATCTTTTACTAATATAATCTAAATCATAGGAACTCTGAGAAATCTAATCTATTGATGATCATAATATAAACTAACATACATTTATTAACGTGGCAATTCATTCGTATAACTTCATTCGATTCTCTGAAACT
>Ga0065720_1021090_pt1 | contig 11561 bp, 11 predicted proteins | sample Thericmetagenome_FD_59107 | JGI IMG/M metagenome (GOLD analysis project Ga0065720, IMG submission 59107) | Thermophilic microbial communities from the Joint Bioenergy Institute, California, USA of rice/straw/compost enrichment - eDNA_2 v2... | ecosystem: Engineered > Solid waste > Grass >... | reverse complement strand
AGCCTATTCCGAAGTTTCTCTCAGAACCCCGTATTGTACTCCAATGGAGTTTCCACAGGATCAACTCCAGTGAACGCTTTCTCCTATCACTCTGGGACCAAATATCAAACCGGATACCAGACCCAGACCCAAAGCCCGTCGTTCCTATCCAATGTCCAATTTACCACTGAGAGCTATACAAACGATCACAATTTTGCTAATGGGTTGATTGATTATAATAACTACACCCCTATGAGTCCTAAGCTCGTCAAGCCTTCTACATTGAACGAGCTGTCTAATTCCTATGTACACCCTAATGAATCATATAACTACTTTACCAACTCAAACCAGAATTCAATTTCATATCCGAATATGCTTTCTTCTGCTCCTAATACAGCTACTAAAAATGGGAAATCTAGCAATACTAATAAATATACTACAACTAATGAAATAAGCCTCTTAACTGAGTTGGTAAAGAGTCACAGTAAGCAGTATAAATCAATGGATTCAGATCCTGTGATGGCTCCTTTCAATATTCTTAACCAGAAGCTTGAAGATAATTTCCCGCTACCTGACAATACTCCCCCAGCACTACCAGATGATACACCTCCTCGGATTTCTGATATGAGTTTCTTTTTCAATGGTATTTAAGTGAACAATTACAATTTCTTTTTGATTTTTTTTTTTTTTTTGACCGAATTAACTTTAATAGATGAGATCAATCCTTCTAAGAAGCTGATCAAGGATGGAAAAGATTTCAATGCTAGCAATATTCATTCTTCTCTAATGAGATCAGGTAAATAAATAATTTAGTCTCGAAATTTTTTTGTGCATATATGTTTGAGAGCACTAAGAAGATGTAAACCTTCTTTCAAATTCTCTTCTAATCAATAAATATATGGGTAAGAGTGAACCTCGAAATCCTAATTAACTTCCTTCTTCATATCCTACTCTGTTGAATGCCGTTAATTATAAAGGGTAGGTAAGTCTTAATTAAAAAATTTCAATAATGCCTGTTGGGATATTATTGAAATTTTTTCGAAAAATATTTTAATTTGTTAATCACAAGATCTAGGGACCCGGCATGCAAAAAAATATTTTCAGAATAAAAGGATATTGAACTATGAAAATGATCTCAGCATACATTAAAATCAATCTGAAAGAATTATTGAAAGCTAATAGCAGGAATTTTATCAAAATGAATGAAAATCTGCCAGATACTTACTTGTATATCTCCATCTTATTTGTATCCTTCAAATCAATTTTCAGTATACTGAGTTGTTTGTTACTTTTCTCCATAGCTATTAGCGAAATTTTATTTCAATACTTTGAAGCTTAGAGAGATGATTATTACCTGGTCTTAGACATTGTAGATCTGATGAATAATGGGTTCATGAATGAAAGATTTCTTCTTATAAATTTGTTAGTCTTTCAAACAATAAAATTTAAAAAGAACGTCCAACGCAATGGAAGAAAAGTTCGGAACCATTCCATCTCTCCAACAAAAGAACCCTCTTAGTCAAAGATTACAAAGTCCTACCCCTTCCCAAACTGTTAAAGGGAAGTTTGATTCTGGTACTCTAAAATTTCACAATAGCATATCTTATTAGAGAAATTCGAAAACCTACAGAGAATATTCTCTGGTATCGACATGGATGTAAATGGCAAAGTCACCTTCGATGAGCTCTTCAACTACTTACAAGGGAAAAAGCTCATGTACGCACCCCAATTGGTGAAGAAAGTCTTTGATGAAATGGACACTAACAGAAGCAACGACGTGTCTCTGTACAGCAATCTCTAATCAGTCTCATTTCTAGACATGAATTTTGTCACGCATATATGATCAGACTCGAGACCCTTGAGAAGCAAATTGCTGTCCTCCAGGCGGATATCGAAAGTCTTGAAGCCGAGCATCTTAAGATCAGAAGAGTATGACTCCTCTTAGCCTATTAATAATATAGGAACTTGAGGAAAGACCCCACGAGCCTACTCAGCCTGGTCAAGCACTTCTTTTCGCCAACGTATAAGATTGAAAATTTTGAATAATTTTGTAGTTCATTCAAGCTAAATTGTACCTAGATCCTAAGGACGAAGTTGAAAGAGACTTCTACCTGATCTGCAGATGTGGAAACCAAGAGCACCGCACACTTACAAGCTATAATGGAGCTGCTCCTATCTGGAATGAGAAGAAAAAATTCTTTATTCCCCCTGGTACAATATTGTGTTCCTTCTTGATGGTTTGAAGGTATGGTTGAAATCAGAGTATATGTCGCTTTCCAAGATCAGGGTAAAGAAAGTCTTTATGGAGAGGTAGATGAATTAGAAGCTTTTATCATTGTGATAGTGCGTTGTCAGTTATGACCCTACTACTAGAAAACCTGTCAAGGACTGGTATAAGATCTATAGCACATACAACAATCAAATTGAAGTTGGAAAGATTGAAATAGAAGTTGAAGCTGTTGAGAATGAGGTATGAAAGTTACGATCTCGGGTATAATTGTTAGGAAATCTATCTTAGAAGGAGACTTAATGAGATCAAAGAAAAAATTAATTATCAAAAGCAGACTATTACTGACTTGCAGAAAGAACACAAGCTATATGAGTCCATTTTTGATATTCATCCTGGAGCTGTTGCTGATCAATATTTGAACATCTTCAAGGAGGATAGAAACTTGAGAGTGGCTCATACCCTTACTCGTGAAGAAAAGATTAGAAACGTTGGATTTGCTATTACTACTGTCTTGGCTGTCTTGGCTAGTTTCTACAGAGCTGATTTTATTACTATTGTTATCTTCTTCAGAGCTTACCAATATTTGAGTGTCAAGTGGAAAATTAACTACTATTGGCAATATGCTAGTGCTCTCACCTTCTCTATTATTTATGATTTATTCTGGTAAGACTTTGGTGATATTTTTTTATTATTTTAGGCTCTTCGGTGTATATCCTTTGATTGAAGCAGAAAACACAAAACACCTCAAAATTCCTCAGGAGAAAACTACTGCTAGTTTCTGCGCACTGGTGACTATAGTGAACCTATTTTGTAAAGTAAAAATAATAATTTTGCAAATCTTGATATATTAGGCTGGACAAACAGCTTTCCTGGGATATCTATTGATCAAAGAGTATACAGATACCGCAAGGGGACCTCTTTTATACAGATAGACAAAATTTTGTAAAATACACAATAAGTAACATTGCCATATTTTGATTTAACAATTCGGATAATTATACCTAACCTATAAGCAAACTTTTATTCATAATTTTCATATTGGTCTATCCTACAGAACCATAGGGAATTGTTTCTGGTAAGATCAGGCTGAATCTACAAAAGAAATCAGCGATATCCAATTCAAATAAAATTTATTTTTCTTTTTTGCCAAGCAACCAAAATGGAGTTAATTCAATGTATAAAGGATGGCGATGTCAAAAAGATAAGGTAAGCTGAAAAGCTCATCTTTACCTCTTCAGAAATTTGTCTGAATACGAACTCAAATTCAACGAAGACTTAACTTATGTGGACGAAGATAATATGACTCCTCTTCATCATGCCTGTAAATTAGGGATGATGACTGTAGTCAAGCTGCTTCTGACTTTTGAGAACGCAAAGAAGGCTCTAAACCTTAAAGATAAAAAAGGCTGGACACCCTTAGTGTATGCCATATATTCACAGGATGATGGTGGCCCAGAAGTTGTTGGTAAATAGTGATATAGGAAATTTTACCTTATAGAACTCTTGATCGAAAGGGGCTGTGATCCAAACATTAGAGATAATGAAGATAACACTCCTATTCACCATGCTGCAGGTATATTTTGATGGGAAAGTAAATAATTACAAGGATTTGGAGCTGGAGATACTATTGAATTATTGGCCAAGAATAAGAAGAGTGATTTGAATGCTCAGAATAATAAAGGAGGTATTTCATAATATATTTTCTCTGAATTAAAGAAACTCCTCTCCATTTGGCTATCAGAGAATCTCAAATGTGGGCCTTCCAGATGTTGATCAAGAACGGAGCCAGAACAGACATTGTGAATAATGACCAGGAATCTCTGATCCATTACGCAGTCAATGGAATTGGAAATTCCTTGCAATTTATCAGAACTCTAGCTTCCAAGGGAGTCGATTTAAACCTTGAAAATAAATGGGGAGAGACCGCTCTTGACGTCGCAAAGAAAAAGAACCTCACAAGGGTTGCCAATCTACTTCTTGAACTTGGAGCCAAGGAAAAGGAAACTGCACCAAAACAATCTGCTCAGACAGTAAGCTAAATTTTGATATTTCTTCTCAAGTTATTAGACAGAAAAGCCTGTAGCCCAAAAACCAAAAGCAACTCTCCAAGCTGCACCTCAAAAGAAAGATAATGTCTTAAATAATATAATTATTGTTTTGGTTGGTATCGCTTTGGCTTTACTTGCATACAAGATATTGAATCGCTAAGTGTCTTCATATATAAGATGTATATATAATAGTTATCATTGATCCTCAGGGCAAAAATAACCTAAAAATCCGAAATAAAATTAAATGAAAGCATCTGAGGTGAATTTCTCAGTTCTCAAAGCAGGGCTGATCAAAGGAACACTGGTCCATATACCTTTATTTATCCTTTTCTACTCCTATCTAAACCAGTGGACGTTACACAGAAAAGTGGGCTCTTTTTGGCTCGGTTTGATCATGATTGCTTCTGTGAAATACTTACAACACATATTTCCCACTTCTGAAAAGGAAGGAAAACCCCTTATGTTCAATTCAATCTTACTTGTGTATGGAATCATCTTTATCTTCATCAATGAGCTCATTAACGGATTTGCTTTCACATTCTTCTTCACTTTTGTGTTTTCTTTGGTGGCAAGCACTCTGTATCTTGTGAGAATAACCAAGAAAAAGTATAATAGGCATCACCTTATAATGTCTTCTGTATTTGCCAGCTTGGTTGGTACTAATATCTTGAGCCTTATCTTTGAACAATACACACCTCTATACACATCCAGTTTGGTGATTGCGAATATTTTTATGACTGTGACTGCTTTTATGGTTTCCATGAAGATCGGAATGATGTGGGAGGATGTCGCTCTTAAGAAAACTGAATTCAGTCTCGAAGATACTCTAAATGGAATTTTTGCGAAATATATTGATTCCATCCTAATATTAAGTCTGTTCTATTATGGCCTTGCTATTATCTTCATGCCTCTGCTTAAGAAAAGTAACTTCTAAAGCCTTTTATATTTAAATAACCAAAATATCCATTTCAAATGTATGCATCCTAACGCATAAGAGACTTTTGGATAGACACAAGTTGAAGAAATATGATCTTTGATAACTTGGCTCAACTTTTGTAGGATCCGAAAAGTTATTATTAGCGTTAGTTGTTACTTATCTCCGTTTTTCGTAAAGGAATCAAAGCGTTTCTAAAATAAAAAATATCAAAGGGAAAAAATATCTTCAAATGTTACTCGTTGAAGAGAACGCCAGAAAAGAACTAAACGCCGCCAGAAAAATCTTATACGAAGGGGATGATAGAACCAGAAAAACCTTTATTTCACTTCTCATTGTCCTAGTAAGTCCCAGTTTAATTCCTCTAATCATAGATTGCCCTTCTTCTTCTCTTCATTTTGAGCTTCTTCGGAACTTCCGACGTTTGGGAGTGTAGTACCAACTCTGTACATGCCAGTACTATCTCTAGCGAATCATAGTTGAACATTAGAGCACGATTATGTCTGTAAGGAAGTCAGAAAGGCCATTAATTGCAGAACCCTCACTGGTCCTATCAAGGTATGTTGCGAAAAGGGTATATTTCATAACCTAGGCTGAAGTCAGACTAGAAATCAATAATGAAGTCAGCGCACATGCATCAGTAATAGAAAAACTCATATATAGTAAATTCAAAGATTGTTTGTCCTTGGGAAATTGCTATTTCTGAGCTCAGAGTTTGCTTCACATTGTTGTCCATGCTCTGTGTTGCTGTTGGTATCTACAGTGTTAGAAAAGAAAGCAGAAAATATGGAGAATTGGTATGAATGAGCCTTAATTTGCTAATTTTATAGTATTATCAGGGAGCTATTTTCTTTGGCGTAGTTCTGGTAAGCCCAATTCTGAGTTTCTATATAAGTTTCAGCTAATTTCAAGCTACTTTGACTATCTGTCTATTAAGGATTCCGAGATTAATAATTACAATTTCTGTACCTTCCAAAATGAATTTGCCCTTGAGAGTAATGTCAAAGTATAGACAATATTTCAATCGCTAATGATGTAGGCGTCTGCTCCAAATGATTGCGGATTTGATTTTTACAATATAACCGTCCTGGTGAGCTTGGCATGCTCATTCCTTATGGTAATTTGGTATAGTATTAAGAATAAAATGATAGTTCTGGTCCGCATTGAAAGTGAGAGATTTTAAGGATGGAATTTCTTTAGACAGAATCTAATTATTTGTTAAGTTCTTGTTTTAAAGTTTATATCTCTGTGTCTAGTAATCCAGTCTCGATTTTCATGAGTAAATTAGTTAGACCTTCCAACTATTAACATTAATTTCATAAATACATTTATTTCAGAATGCAAATTTCTGAGACTGAAATCCTCGGGGCTGTCAAAATCAAAGACGGTCTCTATATTGGAGACGAATTTGCTGCCCAGGTATTCTGGCTAGGTTTGTCTTTAATTTACTAGGACCTGGAATTCATAGTGACAAATAAAGTTACACATATTATTAATTGTGCTGGCAGACAGCTCCCTAACCATTGGGAGCCCATAGGAGTTGTATATCTGACTCTGAACTGGATGGAGACGGATAATCAGGTAATGGAGTGAAAGTTTTGAGAGAAATAGCTTTAAAAATTTTGGATAATCTTTTTAACAACTGACATTTTTCCTTTTTACTCTTTTCGAATCAGGGTATTAATTTACATAGATTCTCTTCGATGCAAAGGACGAGGTGATAAATGAACTGTTCAAATTTATTGATAATGCCCAGAGTAAAGCTGAAGGTGTTCTGGTACATTCTGTCAAAGGCCAAAATCGAAGTTGCTGTGTTTTGGCTGCCTATTTTATGAGAAAATACAGATGGACTTTGTATAAGACACTCGAATTTCTCCACTCAAGAAAACCGAATTTAGAAATAAGGTCAAATTTCTTCAGTCAGTTAATGGCTTTGGAGGCCAAGTTCGCCAAACAGGGCTTTGGTCCCAAAACCTATAACTGGAATGAAGTAGGTGATGATCCTAAAAACATGGATTCTGAAGAGTTGCTCCTAACAAATACTTTCTTGAATTCAAGGAAGGCCCCTCTCGCAGACTTTTCAAGTGCTCCAGGGAAAGGTAAAGAATAAACCCTACAAAAACTTACTTTGATAGAGAATAAGACAACCAAGTTAGGATGGGCAGATCTAGCTAGTGGTGCCCCTGGGGCTGATATGAAGAGTAAATTGATCACACTTATCAATACTGGACCCGGCCTGAAGAAGGATAAGAATTCTAGTTCTTGTTCTAGCTTGAGATCTGAGTCAGGAAAAATATATGTGAAGTCAATTCTCAAAGGATCAAACAAAGTGATGTATTTGGGCGAGGCAGAAGACAATACGAAGTCAAATCAAAAAACCCTCGAAACTACATCAACCTTGAACAACGAGAGCAAGCTCGGATCAGGACAGAAGAAGCTTGAAGGTTCCCAAAACACGAAGGAACACAAGACTAGCATGACAAAAAGTAACTCTGTATCCGTGCTGGACAGAACCCCAGCAAGTACTAATATCCAGGGAAATATTATTCACATCACAGTCAACAATTTCATCACGAACAATGCTAATGGAGCTGCTCAAGATGCAAACAGCAGGCCATCTACAGAGGATAAAAGCAAGAGGAGAGGTCTTGCCATGAGCGCAAGCAGCAAAGATTTCAACTCGCTTTTGAAACCCTCAAAAGAGTCCGAGAAGACTTTGAACCCCGCTAAAAAAAGAGGTTATAGTCCTTCTACATCTACTCTAAGTAAAGATTTGAATAGAGTTCAGTTAATTGAATAGATGAGAAGGCACGCCATCCAAGACCTAACTTCTCTGCTACCTTCTCAGGTGAAAGTAAAGAAGATAACAACCCTATTTTTGCCACAAAGATTAAAGTCAATAACTTTATGAACGAACCCAAAAAATCGAATACTTCTAATTCATTCACATCATCAGGTTTATCCTTGAATACCTTAAAGAATACCAGCTATAAATCTTATGGTACTACCAGTATAATCAACCAAAAGTCAGCATCTTCTACTGCACAGGACAGAAGGCCAATCGAATTAAAAGAAAACAATAGAATAAATGAAAGGCCACAGAGCTTCTCCAATTCAGGATCCAATTTCTTCAAATACATGCCACCTAGTCGCAACACTCCAATCAGGTAAATTCCGTTTTGATAATCCATAATTTGTGTTAGAGCAAATAAAGAAATTGTAAATCCCAATAAAAGAACTGAGCCCTATGAAGCACCCTTATATGCTGCTGGGCCTAGCTATAACCCTAGACCTGTAACTGTTCCTGATAATGCTAAGCAAAAGAGTAATAAAATATTTTGAAAATAATAAATTTATAGAGCTCTACGAAGAATCTCCATACAGTGCAGGCTATAATCCCAGACCTAGAAACTTTGGTAATAAAAGAGATTTCAGCAATTAATTTAATAGAATCATCATCTACTATGAGACAAGGAAGTTTGCAGCCTCAAAAAGAAAACTCTAAAGCCCCTTCTGCAAATTCTTCTGTTAAATTAAATAGCACAGCCAAAGCTCGGTTAAGAAGCCAATCGCCAGGAAATTCAACTATGACTCTAAGCTACTTCCAAGAGATGCTAAACAAGCCCAAATGGAAGTATTAATTTATGCATTTTTGAATATTGCCTAAAGTATAATTGACCCTCCTTTCTCTGCTGTACTAATATTTTGTACTATACATTTACGATTTTCTCAAAGTACTGAGTATATCTTTTGAAAAGACACAAATATATAATCCACAAAGAACAAGACTCAATCCTACGATTTCCTCTAACAATATTAACTGAGAAAAAATCCTCTTTACTCAGCTTAAAGCCCTCCTTATTCAAAAAGCGGTCAACTACAAAAGTCACAATAAAAGCCACACTGTTCGCAATCATAGGTCCTAGAGAAAAGTCTAGCAATTCTAAATTTCTTCAAAAGAATCGTACCTGCTGAACCCATAAAATAGTTGAATAACACCGACCCCAATTGATTGAGCAGGAACGGCACAAGAAATTTATAGTTTACTAAGATTTTTAGTAAGGACTTGATAGAAAATCCGCCTTCCATTTTGGAGTCAGAGCTTCCTCGTTCAAGCCAAGGGTTTGTGACTCCCCATATAACTCCCACAATGATCAGACCTTAAACCTTTAACATAGGAATTAAGATATGCAACCTAGAACGTTTTGATGCATTAAATTAAAAAAGATTGTTTTGCTTCCTAGCGCTATTTCTAGAAGCAAAGGCCAAAACCTGTTCATTCTGGACAGCTGATCCGATGATTCGACCTTTTCTGGATTAAAAAAGGGAGGCAATAAAAACAAAAAAGGATGGACTCACCGGGGATCGAACCCGGGGCCTTTCGCTTGCAAAGCGAATGTGATACCACTACACCATAAGCCCATTTCCTGATGGCCTTGTAACGACAGAGACTCTTTAAGGACTCCTTATTGGCTATAATTGTAAATATCAATGGGTTGGACTCTTATGGAGTGTTAGGTTAAAGGTTTTATATTTAGAGTCAAAATTAAAGACAATATCCTGTCAGAAATAAAGATTTATACATGGGGTCCAGGTCCTAAATTATTAGTTTCACATAGGTAATTAAATCATTTATTCGAAAAGATAAATATGGACAACATCGTTCTCGAACTCTTCGCTTCAGACCTTTACAAGAAGTGCTTCAAGGAAGTTGTTCCTGCTAACAAGGCCGTCAGCTCCAAGGATACAGAGAACCTCGAAAAATGCATAGAGAAATATCACGAATCTTACAAATTGGTCGGAAACTCTTTCGTTAACTTCATTAATGCCCAACCAAAGAAGGGTGGATGGACTCCTCCTGTCACTGATGATGAATAAATAATGATTATGCTACCTTGTTTGATAGTAATAAATATTTCGTGCTTATCCGAAGTATGAAGTAAGACATAGTAATAACACGAATATAGACAGCAGTAAATACGCAGTAGTACTCTAAGTAAAGAAAAGAAAAGTATTAAAAGAGAGTGTATTAAAACACAGGTTGTTCAGATGGCTTTTTTGTATATTTGTAGGTTTTATGTCTGTCGAGAATGCGAAAGTAATGAGCTTCTCAGAACTTCCGCACCCTTTACAGGTCGAACTTCTGGATTTTCTTGCTCTTCCTACCCTTTGTGACCTTAGACTGCACACTCTGGGTGTCATCGCTGGATATATCGGACTTATCGTCCTTTGACTCAACCTTGGTCTGAGACTTCATTCTCTTGACGTAGGAACGGAGAACACCAACTCTTTCATTTTGGTACTCTTGGAAATTGAAACCGAATTTTCTTGCGAACCTAATAACGCATAAGTCTTATTTAAGAATTTCTTTACCTGATCTGCAAGAGATAGTCATCGAGTGATTTCTTAGCCACGCCAAGTTTTTTAGCTGCGTCTTCCAGGGAGAGCTTTATGATCTGGCCAGTGCGAGGATCTCTGACTCCAGAGTATAATTTTCTCCACCTTAGGACGAGATCTAAGACTTCGCCAATCTTTCTTTCCTTGTGTCTCTTTCTCTTGCCGTTCTCAGTCGGAGAGGAGTCAAGCTCAGGATCTTGACAGCTTTCCGAGTGTAAATCAACAAGAGTGGCGGTTTCTAGCTCGATATCAGGTTCCATTCTTGGAATTTCAAAGGCTTCGACAATTCTTGCTCTTAAGGTTATCTAGAAGGTTAGGAGTAGGTTTAACTTAAGTTACGATTTTGCGATTTCCTTCCTCAGCCACTTCGCATGCAGGGATCATGATGTGAGTTGGAAGTGGATCATTTCCGCAGTAAACATACATTCCTGTAGTAGGACTGTAGTAAAAAAGCATGCTAGAATCAATGGGGAACTTCATTGCCTTGAGTGTGTCGACTAATGAAGAAAGCTGGATATCCCCATTTTCATTAATTGTCACAGGGACATTTGGAACAAACTCTTTTTCATATTTGGGCAAGTAAAGAAGTACGACATCGACCTATGGCAGATAAGACAACTGCCAAAGAAATTTACCTGTGGAGGAGTGAATATTTGATCATAAGAGACATAAGCATCTTCAGGGGAGGCGTCGAAATGAAGCATTGTTTGAATTTCTGTAACTTGCGAACTTTTTTCAATTTATTTTATATCACATAAAAGTCGGGAATCATAACAATATTTCATTGTCAGTCAAAAAGAGTTCAGGATAGAGCTCATTTAATTCACAAATTGGGTCTTAATTCTCCTCAGTTATAGTTTCGAGCTTAATAAGATATGCATTTGCCATCAGCATTTAATTAAGTCTTATCTGATCTTGTTCCGATCCAGATGGGGTTTCTTGATTATTAAAATTTGTTTAATAAAAACGTCAA
>Ga0065720_1021089_pt1 | contig 11561 bp, 13 predicted proteins | sample Thericmetagenome_FD_59107 | JGI IMG/M metagenome (GOLD analysis project Ga0065720, IMG submission 59107) | Thermophilic microbial communities from the Joint Bioenergy Institute, California, USA of rice/straw/compost enrichment - eDNA_2 v2... | ecosystem: Engineered > Solid waste > Grass >... | reverse complement strand
ATAGAATTAATTTTGACTTTTCTTCGGAAAGCACACTCACCACTTGACACGTATCTGATCAACTTCTAAATTTGATTTATACATTTTTTAGATAGGATTTTCTGGAAATTATATATAATTTATTTCGATGTTTTCATCTCAATCATATAGTTATCCTGAAGCTAAACCACAAACCTTCTCATCTTCTAGTGAGGGGCTACGTGAATCCATTCGCGTGAACTTCATCAGAAAGGTTTTCTCAATTGTTTCTGGACAATTGTTATTTACAGCAGCATTTTCCTATCTTTCGATGAACTCGAAGGCTATAGCCCACTTCCAAGCAACTCATCCAGGAATTTTATCTCTTGCTGCCATAGTGACCTTAATAACATCTCTGGCTTTGAGCTTTTCAAATACGCTTTCAAGGAAAGTTCCAACAAACTATATTGTACTCTCATTATTTACTTTGGCTGAGTCCTATACAATTTCAGCCATAACTGGAAATATTGATCCAAGTCTAGTTTACACTGCATTCTTCCTGACTGGTGCAGCTGTTGGAGTCTTAGCAATCTATGCAATGACCACTAAAACAGAAATAACATATTTTGGAGGACTAATTGGTTTAATTGGGTTGGGCATGCTTGGAATCTTATTCCTCAGCTTGTTTGGGAACTTCAAGTTCATCCAGATGCTTTCATTAGTTGGCTCTTCCATTTTGGTCGGTCTTTACTTTATTTATGATATCAAAGCAATTATGGGAAAAGATCATATCAGAGTCTCTTTGGATGACTATATAAGAGGTGCAATGACTCTATATATTGACATTATTCAAATTTTCATTAAGATCCTTCAGATCTTGATGAGTCAACAAGAAAAAGAAGAAGAAAGAAGAAAGAAGAAGAAATAATTTTCTTGTAATTTCATAGATTTTGTAAATATCAGAATAAATAAGCTATTTATACACAAGATTAGTATGATGAAATAGTTACTAATTAGCAGAAATTAGATCACAATAACTCATTTGGCATAATTTTGGAGCAATCTATCTAACTTAGCTAATTCGTCATCATCATCTTCTTTAATTGTTTCAAGCAATTTAGGGTTGCTATTTCCTGCATTATAGTAATTTCCTTTAGCTCTCAAGTGAGAGTCAGGATTGCTTGTCATTGCCTCCAATTTTTTGAGCCTGGCTTCATTGGCCATATTGATTTTTTCTAGATTGAAAGTGGATCCTGAGGTAGTATTAAGTCCCAAAGAGAGTTCTTTTGGATCGGAGATATGTGAAGCAGCTTCATCATCTAAGATAGAAAATGCATCTTTTCCAATTAATATTCCCTCCATTCCTTTCGTTGATTCCTTATGAGTCATCATCTCAGTGTCATAATTCCTATTATATTCCCGACCTAGGGTAAATTCCTTTTCTCTTGAGTTTAGGTGATTTCTGGAATAAGGATCATAATTAAGTGTATTATAGTCTTTTCCAAATGTATTCTTCGCACCATAATCCAAATTCCTATCTTGATTACGATCTTGTCCTCGACTGAGAACATTTCTAGCTGCGAGACTCAGAGTATCACCACCCAACACATTTTTCGTTTGCCATTTGTTAACAATTTTGGTTGTTGTTGATAAGCCATCATATTGTTGTATAATGGCTGTTGCTTCATCCAATTTTCTTCCGATGAGGTTTGATGTATTTAAATATTCTCTTGACTGCTCACTGCTATTTGGACGAAGGTTTTGATGTGCTTTCATCATTAGATCTAAGGTATCCGGTTGTTTATCCCAGGCATGCGAAGAGCTTGGGCGGATGGCAACATTGTGAAGTTTCGACATGGTCAGGTTTTCATGACCATGAGACAATGGGTTAGCATGATGTTGTGCATCAAACACAGTTAGTGGTATATATTTAGTGTCATGAGCTAGGGTTTTATTAAGCCCGAGATTATAAGAGTCTTCTAATGAGAGATTTTGAACTTGAGGATTTTGTGGAGGGACGAGATTGGTTCCGATCTTTCTTATCTGTGAAATTTGATGAGCAAAGTTGGCTTCTTTTGAGTTTCCCTCATGAATAGGAGGTTTCTTTTCTGCTTTAGGTAATTTAAAGTTATAGTCATCAAAGGGATTGTTTCCTAGAAGAGGCATGTTTTTGGGAGATAATTGATCACTTATCTTCTGAATTTTCCATTGTGAATTTTTTTCTAGGGCTTGCCTCAAATTTTGTTTATAGAGTTCTTCAGACAGCATTTTTTGCTTGAGCTGTTGGCGAAGGTTCATTAATTCTTGCTCGGCCCTATTTCTTTCCTCCAGAGCAGCATTAGCTTCCCTCTATAATCATGAGTCAAGTCGAAAGAGTATTACCTTAATATCTTCGAGCTGCTTAGATAGAATAGCATGCTGATTTTGGATTTCAGATCGAATTTTATATATTTCATTGTCTAGTACTTGCTTTTGATATGGCATCGGCATAGGCATTGGCTGAGCTTGATATTGAGGTTGCTGATACAGGTTATGATAGTCCGAGGGAGCCCTTTGGTTCATATCAGGATAAGGCTGATATTGTTGAGGATAATTTTTGGGGGATGATATCTCATTGGCCATTACCTGTGGGTATGCTCGAACAGGTTGCTCTTGCTGGACATCTGGATTCTGATTATCTTCAGGAGGACTTTGGATTCTTTTTTCTCTTCTCTTTCGCTGTTTAGGCTGAGCCACGAAATTTTCTCCCTCATTCTGTGAAGATCCTACATTTTGGGCTTGGTTGTTATCATTTTGAAAAGCACGATCTAATAATTAATTACAAGGACCATTACTCATACGTTTCCTTTGCTCCATTTCTTTTTCTTGCGCATATTTTCTTTCTAATTCTTCCTGTTCCTTTTTTAGTCTCTGCATTTCTAATAACTCTTCTTCTCTTTTCTTTTGTTCCTCAAGCTTTTTCAGCCTTTTTCTTTCTTCTATTTGATCTTGCAATCCTTTTTGGAAATCCATTTTCATTTTTTCTCTTCTAGCAACTTCTTGAGGGTGATCACTTTGTAAGGGGACTGTTTTGGTAACTGCCTCTATTTTGTGACTTGAATTCAAACTCTATTTACTCTTTTCTTCTCCATTCAAGGAAGGAATATATTGTTGATTTCCCAAATCCCCAATAGACATGGGATTTTCTTTCCTTGGGTAATTTTGATTATTTAATTCTGGTTGAGAATATTTTTGATATGACTCAGGTCGAGGCTGCTGGATATAGTTTGGAGTGTTTCGTTGTTGAAATGGTTCTGGATTTTGATATTGTTGTTGAGGGTGATATTGAACTGGTTGTTGGTAAGCTCCATTCTGAAATTGATTATTTAGATTGTAATTATCTGGTTTGACGTTCATGGGGTCTTTCCTATTAGTTATAACATTCCCATTATTATCTCTCAATGGGGCGCCAGCTCCAACCCTAATACTTGTTTAAATTTTCTTTTCTTGGTACCTTCCAAAAGGATCATAAATTTCAGGTTGACTTTCTATCACTTTTCCCTTACGTTCTAACTCGGAACTTTTTCGAATTTCTTGTTGAGCCTTCATCTAAACGATTAACTTATTTGAAGACTCTGCTACTTGTTGTCTTAAAAATTCTCCGTACTCGTTTTTTCTTTTCTTCTCAAGCTCTCTTTCATTATTAATTTGCATAGTTTTTTGGTAGTCTGGATATTTATTTTCATTCTTTTCTCTTTGTTTTTCTAGTTCCTTCTGTTTCATTTGCTGTTTAAGGAATTCTCCATAATCATTTTTTCTCTTTTTTTCATCAAAAATTTGATCGGGCTGAGGTTTCATTGGATTTTGATAACTAGGTTCAAAAGAAGGATTGAAATTTATATTCTTATTCTCAGAGACAGGGATTTGATCTTCATCATTTCTTTTCTTTCGATTTCTAGAAAGATTTCCTTCATTCGGGTATGCCGTGTCAATATTTGCATTGGATGTTGGACGGGCTTGCTCATTTGATATTGCTGCTCCAAACAATTCTTCTTTTTTGAATTTATTGGGAAGAGAACCATCATATCCATTGTAATTATTAGGTAATTGACTTGTGGGTTGGCTAGCAGGCTGGTTAAAATCTTGATAAAATGGTTCTGCTCTCTTTTCAGGCTTGGCTTGAAAACTAAAATATTTATAGCCATGATATATAACTCTTTTACATATCTTGTTCTTGGTTCACATTTTGATTAAGTAAATTGTCTCCAAATAGAGGTGATTTTTTGGAAAAATCAACTTTTGGTTCATCTGAAAAGATCTGAACATCTTGGTTATTCACTAAAATGAGATTATGCAAGTTGTTGATACCTCCTCTCAATCTGTCTTCTCTAGCCTTTCTCTTTTGCTCCCAAATTAAATCACGCTTGGATTTTCCTTCAGTTGCCATTTTAATTTATTTGAAAGTTTATCTATTAGTTGATTAAACTTAGAATTAATGTAACTTCATTAAGCAAAAAGCAGAAATTTGTTTAAGAATACAGTGTATGTATTCTCAACTCTATAATGAATATTGTGGTAACCACAGTAAACATAAAATATATGAAGATATTCCATGTTAAAAGCCCTTTCAATGTGACGTCTTTCTTCTTTCGGTAGAATTTGGTTGAAAATACTGAGAGAAGCAAGTTCGTCTCAGATAGAATAAAGGCCACAAAGATTTGAAAAGATGAAAGGCTATTTACATCTTTATATATGAGTCCTTTTGAATCTCCTTTAGGGCATACCATTAGAGCTTCTGCTATAATACAAGCTCCAAAGCTCCTACAAAATGAAAGATTGTCATAGCTTATGCATACCCAAATACTGCTGCTGACTTGTCCCAAAACTTTAAAGGTGGCCAATTCGATGCCATCAACAATGCCATTAAGAATGTAAATACAACTATTCCTGTTATAATATTTTGCTAAAGATTATTGAAGATTTGACTATGCTACTGGTGAGAAGTTAGTCCCATCCATTTGTCTCTCTTTTTCCTCCGGATAACATTGATTAGCATAACAAGAAGGACACCCAGCAATATTTGGAAAAGAGAAAATGATGGTGCTAGCAAAACATATTAACAGTCCCTTGGATTGTTATCTTATGGAAGCAAAAGCTTACTAAGATGAATCCAACTACACAGTCAGAAGGGTAGTGGACACCGAGGTGAATCTAGGATATTAGATAAAAGAAACTTTCTATACTCTTGCAAAAGAAGCTGAGAGAAAACTCAGCAGGATGATAAAACTTCCTCCAAAAAAACCAATTGGCGGTTCTGGCTCTTTTAATACAACTGTATGGTAATAGTTGATGGCAACGACAATGGCATATGCGTAAACAACTGAGCAGACAACAGCACGGGATGGGAAAGAAGAAGTTTTATCTTTTGATAGCTTGAAAAATTAAAACCATTCATAGACAGCTATACTCTTAATGCTCTGTCTCGCATATATGGCCTCTTTCTGTAACAAAATCGCTTTGGAAATTGGGCAACAATAGCAGTAAGGGCTCCAATTACTAGAAACCAGGACTATTGATCTGATAAGGCTGAACAAAAAAGATAATACTCCGATATAATCAAGCCCGATGATGTATAAAAATATACAAATTGATGGACCATTTTCTATCTGGGTTAGATCTGTTGATTAAACAAATCCACAGAGATCAACTTACATGTGAGGATAAAAGAAAAGATCATGAAGATATATCCAAAGATTTTATTAAGCGGAGAAGAGGATTCCTTTTTGAGATGATAATACTGTACTATGTCGATAATTGCGTTATCAAAATTCTCGAATTTTTTTTCCCACATCTGAGGAAATGGATATAGAAACTTTTCTTTAGGTGTGAGTGAGTCTTTTCCTTAGGATTTTAAAAGGAAGGTAAGTATTCTACTTGGTAAACATGGGCCAGAGGTATTTAACAGCTCAGCATAAGATGAATCAGAATCCATCAACTTGAATAGGCAAAATAAACTTTAACTTGATTTATATGCCTGTTATTATTAGCGTGACCTATCCAATTTTTCTTGCAATCCTTGCATAAACTTTTTAGTAAGGTGTATGAAGTCATCAACTGAAACTAGCTTAGTGACTTTTTCGAATAAACTATTTAGTTGCAGAGAGATGAGGATTGCACTGTATGACATGGATCTAATAACTTGAAAGAATTTCAGAGTTATTAGATATTATCATAAGAGAACTCAAAGGAGTCATCTATGCAAATATTTTTAAATGAGCTATTATCTTAGGGTTCACAAGGACATTAGCATTTGATAATACTTGGCACAAACTCAATTATCAAAATTCTCTTTGATTCATCAGTTCAAATAAAATTAACATATCTTTGGAACACACAAATGGCAGATTTAGTGAGGAATATTATGGAATCTATGATTCCAGATCTGATCTCCTTAGTAAAGAGAAAGATCTTCACTAGAAAAGAAGCTAAAGAGATCCTAAAAGCTCGAGAACAAGCCGAGTATGTTTTCTTAAGAAAGACAGCCAGCAAAAAAGATTACCTTAAAGCTATCCAATACGAATATGATTTGGTTCGTTTGTACAAATCCTGTCTTTATCTTCTTAGGAAAGAAAAAGACGAGAGAGATTTAAAGAATTGAAGCTTAAAAAGCAAAAGCAACAAGACTATTGCAGTAATTTACTTGATGAAAGAAGTAATAATTAAAGTCATTCGAAGAATCATATACCTATTTGATCGACTAACTGCTAAGTATAAGCATAACATTGAAATATGGAAAGAATATTGCTTATTTTGTTACAAAATAAAGTCAAACAGAATGTTCTTCAAAGCCGTGTCCAATGCCCTTTCAATGAATTGGGAGAGCTTAGGTATCTAACTTATCCAATAAATGTAAAAAGCCTAGATATCTGGCTGTTGGCTGCTTACTACCAATTTGAAATGAACAATAATCCCTTCAAGGCAAGAAAAATGTTTCTGAAGGCTCTCAAAATCAACTCAGATAAAAGAGTAATTGAATTATCCGTATAATAAAAATGTTAGGAATTCTGGTTAGAGTACTTTCGATTTGAGCTTAAATTTTTACAAAAGCTCAAGGAGAGGCAAAATATTTTAGGGATTGAACAAGAGAAAAACAAACAAGCTGACAATGATGAAAGTGATAAAGAGAGTATAGGCTCCTTCTTAGAAGAAGAGAAAGATCAAGAAGAAGTAAGAAGATCATTTTTAGTAATGAGTTTGTTAGAAAGTGTTTCAGATTAGATCTGGAAAAGAATCCTCAAATGACAAAATAAACGAGGAGTTCATTAGCTTTGAAGATAATAACGCAAACAAAGGCCTTAAGAGTGATCAAAGTAAGTTTGTACATGAATTTCTATATTTTAATAGATGACTCTCTTGTCTTGGTCGTCTACGAATCTATGATGGAAAACTTCCCAGAAGACAAATCAATTACCAGTGACGCACTCCAAATATGCAGCGAATTTCAAGGCGAGTGGATTGAAGAGATTAGGAAGAATATCTTTAAAGCCTCAAGGAAACAATTTAGCAAAAATCCTTCTGCTAATTTGCGTTCTATCCTAGAAATGGAATCAATAAATCAAGCTTCCTTTGAGAAAGAGCAAAGCCAGAATCTTGTCTCTAACTTCAAAAGGGCTGTTAAAGCCATCAAAAAATATTTAGATGAGCTTAGAGGTGAATATCAAAATGATTTGAAGTTCTCAGAAGAGAAACAAAATATGATTTTAGAACTACATAAGATTCTAATCGATTATTATAGATACTTACAACAAATTAGAAAAGATGAGACAAAGACATTCCTAGAATTCTATTCAATGATCATTAAATCATTGATTGCTGATGACATTAAAAACAAAAAGTATTTCCCTCTTGTTCAAGGTATTTTATTTATTTCTTTAACTAAAAAAACAAAAGATGTGTCAGAATTGTGCATAAAGAATAATGAACTGATCCCAGAACTAAAGGAAATTATTCAAACTCAATATACAAACGATCCCCAGGACTACAGACTGCTTGAAGTTCTTGCAAACATCACCATCTCAATTCCATCTCAAGACATAATTCAGGGAAGTATTCTTGCCAAAAGCATCCAGACATGCTTAAAGACTAGAAAGATGGATATCCCACATGACATCCAAACCAAGTTATGGATTCATCTAATTGACCTTACAAATGTATTTTCTAAAGAGGCTGAAGAAGTTTGTGCTTTCCTCAAAGAGTCCATCAAATATCTTGCATTTACTAATTATTTCAATGCATTTGTCGAAAAGTTCTTACAAAAGATCTTGCTTGTCAGACAAATTCAAGACTTGACAATGACAGAAGTCTTCAAAATATTGTTTAATATGAAGAGTGCATGCCCCGTAGAAGCTTCAGCAATTTATATTAAAGAACTGTTAAAAGTAAATTTTTAGATACTAGGATATAATTTTAGGTTAACCCCAAGGATCAAAAAATCAAACAACACCTGATTAAGGCCACAGAATGGCATCCTCATAATAAGGATCTCTGGATTGAACTCATTCGATGGGAAAAGTCTTTTGGAAATCCTATTGAGTGTGCAGACATCTTCACAAGGTATCTTATGAATCTTTCATGCTAATATTGTTAGAGCTCAACGATTTATAAAGGATTCTTCTTTCCTAACTGAGTATACAAATATACTCCAAGAATAATCTTGTAATTTAGTGTGTTAATCTCTGTCTCGTTATAAGATGTATTAAAATGTTATCACATTATCTTAAAAAAAATATATATATATAACATAGTTGTTTAGTGCTGGTGTTTCTATCTTAGATTAGAAGTTATTTCTCCCAGAGTATATTATTTTGTAAAATGTAATACATAAATATCCATAGAACCAACTATAAAACACAAGAAAGCTGATACTTTTTATTTTGATTCTATATCCATCTTTTTCACGCCTTCTCTCATGGTCAATTTCTTTTGTAATTTCTTTTCCTTCCTCTTGATCTTTCTCATCTTTTTGAGTTGGATTCTCTCTTTTAATTTCTTAGTTCTCTTGCTGTTTGGATCCTTTGGAGTTGGCTTCTTTATCTTTTTCTGAATTTTTGCAGGATTTTTAAAGCAATGTAGACGGAAGACGTTGATAAGAGAATTAGTAAAACTATGCACTTTACTGCTTTCAACCTGATCAAATCAACATTGATAGTTAATCCTTACTTCTGTTGAGGCCTTATCAGCTTCAGTCTTTGTATGAACCATCAACGAATATTTCTTTTGGGGATCAGCCATAAGAGCTTTCTTTTCGTTTTCAATAATTTTCTTTTCTTGCTTGTTACCAGGCATCCATTTACCATTTTCTGGCTTTATGACTAAGAGGTTCATTAAAGTTGAAGAAAAGTGATTTACATCTTTTCAATGAAATGGTAACTGATCCTTTTTCTTTACAAGCCTTGAGCATCTTATCAAGATGCAATAACAATCCATCTCTATCAGTCGATCCCATTTTTTTTTATTTTATTGAACTTAAATCCTTTGTATTAATTAAACACGATATGGAAAGATTTGAATCAGAATCATACCAAGTATTAGATAATACAATATAATAAAAGTATGAACATCTCATTAAGGCCAAATCATGGAAGGTGTTTCATAGATTATTCCTTTATTTAGTTGCTAATATTTAGAGAATTTTACGAAGATAATTACCTCCAAAAGCTTCAGGCATTCTTTCAATGGCATATTTATGATTTGCAATATACATGACAGGCACACCTGGTATTTTACGGATTCTTCTTTTGAGATCCTTATCGCAGGTTCCCACTATATACACACGATCCTACTATATCAGAGCATTTCATTGAGATATTACTTGTTTAACTCTATTTACAATACAATCATCTGCATAAGTTCCCTGATGATCACACTTAAGTTTTCTAAAACGAGGATCCTTGGTGAGTCTGTGAATATCAGTAACACTCTCTCAAGCTTACCTTAAAGCAAGTCTGTACTTATGACCCAATTTTTCAAGCTCAGCTATTACACAATCTGTCACACAAGGAATACCTTTGGATTAACACCAATGAGATAAAATTATACATTTTCCAAGGAGACAATCCATAGAGGCCTTGAAGATATCCAATTTGTTTTGGATAGAGAAATTGATAAAGTTAGTATCCAGAAGAATTCTGTATGGTGGTCCCAATGCAGTATTATACTTAAAGAACATATGTGTCGGTTCAGGTTCACTAAAAAATTATTCAAACAATCTCTTTTTGCAAACATCTCGTTGATTTTAACTTTGTTTGGGAGCTCTTTCATCAGAAGATCTCTCCTTTTCTTTTCTTTCTCTTTCTTTTCCTTTTTCCTAGATATAAGCCACTGAAAAAATTATCACTACAGTCTTTGGTCTTTTGTTGGATCTATAAGTCTCTTTACGGAAGCAAACTTTTTGGTTAACCGAGTTTTTCCCATGAAAGATTTCTTTTAAATTTTATTAATGATTTATTAATTAAGGAGAATTTCATGATTTAATACGCTAAAAGGTAATATAGGCCTTTGATACGAAAGTTCAATAGACTTGATCAGGTACTCACTTGACTTTTTCTCTTGATTTAATTCAGATAGCAATTTTCCATAGTGATATCTATTAAAGTTAATTTGCTTATTAACAAACTTACAAGGCTTCAGGACTTTCATCAAACTTTATAGCTTCACTTAAAAATCTTTGAGCCTTCTGCAAATCCTTCTTTGGTTTGTAGCTCAAGTATATCACTCCCAAATGTAGGTACACTCTATGGTACTTAGAATTTTTCAGTAGCAACAATTCATAAATTTCCAGAGCTTTATCAATCTCATTCTTCTTTTCGTGAATCAGCCCTTTCTAAGCAAATATAGTATGATATCAAAGATCTTACATAAAAGAGATATTCAGTTTCATGCAGATTCTTCGCTTTAAGGGCTTCTAAGAACATTTCTGCCAAACCATAATTTTTGAGTTTTATCAATGCTTCCACACCAAAGAGTAAAAACTTTTGATAGTCAACAATAATCTTTAGATCATAGTTTGAGCTTAGTGCAACAACAGAAGGTATTTCTTGAGAACTGAATAAGATTGATATTTTTTATACCTATAATATCATGCACATCCAATATTTGTTGGACCGCAGTTTTCAAAAGATTATAAACTTCAATTCCAATGTCTTGATTCTCCAAATTCTATTGATTTTAGAATTATTTCCATCATAATACTCTATTATCAGGGTTTGTTCCATTCAACTCCTCTTCTTCTTCAAAAAATCTTTTGGTTTCTTTCGAATCTACAGCACTCAATATCAAGAATGACCTTAGAAGTTAGATAAGGTTAACTATGCCAGTACTTGAACAGTTGTAATAATGTATGCTTCTGTGATTGAATCAACTCCTCAACGATTAAGCCAGCCCTCTTGGTATCCCCTTGAGCAGAATATAACAGTACAAGAAGTAAGTATGCCCTGGTATTGGCCCTATTGATTAATTAAAACTAATTGATCCCGCTACTTGTTAATATACAAGCATTCTTTTGTATACTTATATGCTTCATCGAAATTAAGAAGATGAGCGTGCAAGAATCCTAACTGGAAGAG
>Ga0065720_1021088_pt1 | contig 11562 bp, 12 predicted proteins | sample Thericmetagenome_FD_59107 | JGI IMG/M metagenome (GOLD analysis project Ga0065720, IMG submission 59107) | Thermophilic microbial communities from the Joint Bioenergy Institute, California, USA of rice/straw/compost enrichment - eDNA_2 v2... | ecosystem: Engineered > Solid waste > Grass >... | reverse complement strand
AAAAAAAAAAAAAAAAAAATGAAGCTAGCCTAAGGAAGGAGTGAGGTATAGATATTACAAGGACCCGAAAAGTGCTCCCCCGAGCATGTCACAACCAACCCACGGATAACAGTAATGTAGTAATAGTCAGCGGACAAACCCTTGGAAGTTATAAGAAAGCAAACCAATGCATTAGAACCAAACCAACATAATAAGAAACACAAAGTGCGTTGTGTGTGCATAGGTATAAGCATATCCATAGCGTAAACCCATTCATACCTAAACCAGCCAACCATACCAGCCAGTCAGCCAGCCAGCAAGTCATCATCATTCAATCATCCATCAATCATGTATGCATGCTATGCATTCATCATTCGATATCCTCCATCCATAAATTCATACATCCCATAATCATGCTTTCTTTCTTTCTCGGTAATCTTTCATTCTTCATCTCGTCTCATCTCATTCATCATCCCTCCACCCACCCACATCACTCATCTCTTCATCTCCTCGTCTCTTTCTTCATTGTCTCATTCCCACGCCGGTCGGTCGGTTGGTCGGAGGTAGTGGCAAACTCACTTTTCATCTCTCTTCCCCTCCCTTTGCTCTTTTGATTGCGTCTTGCTACCGTTGATCCTCTTCCCGGCGCATCTGCTCCCGGCGCATCGCCAATATCTGATCAAGAGTAATGCGCTGTTGATAGCTTACTGGTGAGAAGGGATCTCGAAGTGAGCCGGAAGAGGGTGTTGTTGTTGTTGTTGTTGTTGTTGTTGTTGTTGTTGTTGTTGTTGTTGTTGTTGTTGCTGCTGTTGGGTGCCAAGCCGGGTTAGATGAGACAAGGTCTGTGTGGTTCGGAACAGCTTGGTGCTGTTGCTGTGGTTGCCGACGCTGACTTGCCTGCGAAGAACCCGAGCTCCGGGCATCCCGAATTATGTCTTCTCTAATCCTTCTCGCAAGTCTATTCCGCACCTCCCGCCTTTCACGTTGATTTTCCTCAAGAGACTGTTGCTGTGTCTGGACTCTCAACGCCGAGTTTGACGGAGTCGAGGGAACCGGAACGGAATCCGACAGCGTCACGCTCGTCGTGCTGGTGCTGCTCGAGCGAGTATCTGTCGTCGAAGTCGAGGACATACTAAGCCTAGTCGTCATATTCACGCTAGGCGTTGCAGTCGGGTTCCTGTCCACAATCTCCCCAATCCGAATTCCCATCTGATCAGCCATCATCCTCCCCAGCGAGCTCTCCCTCAACCACACCGCCCGACTGGCCATGCTGGGCGTCATAGTCGACAGAGGCGCCGTTAATAGATCATACATGGGATTATCGGATGGGGTAGTGGCAGGTGGCACGGCAAAGGCGCTCGACAAGATCTGGCCGTTTTGGTAAGGAACAGCCTGAGGCATCCGAGGAGGTAGCGGTGTTTGAAGCAGCGAGGAGGAGTTAGAAGTGCTCTGTGTTGTTGAGGAGAAGGAGGAGGATTGGCGGGAGTGTGGAGAGCGAAGTGATATTCTGGCCGACGACGAAAGGGCACGTTGTGAAGCCCGGGTTGGTAGCGAGGGATGCTGGAGTCGCGAGCTTGTCTCTGAGGACAGTGTGGAGGATTGAAGTCGTCGTCGAGACCTGCATGCTTCCGATGATGGCAGCGAAGATTGATGTCTCTCGTGATGAACAACAGATCCTGATGACATAGACAAAGAACGATATTGTGTTGAAGAGGAGCTTCCCGGTCTGCCAGTTGAAGTTAACCTGGAAGGACTGACTGGCAGAGGGATTCTTGAACCGGAATTTCTCAGCAAGGTTGATCCATTACGCTGTCCAGATTGAGTGGGCACCGTTGTCGATGGGTCACTCAAGTTGACGTCCTCCGTCTCGCCATCCATCGACACCTCAAGAATATACCTCGTCATCGTCTCAGTGATCCGCTCCACTTCAATCTGCCTTCTCCGAAGTGAGACTGAGTACGAGCTCGCAGTCCTCAGCCTCTCTCTCATTTCACTCGTGCCCCAGATCAGCCTCCCAGAATGACAAGATGGTGACGGGAGAGTGGATGCTCGTGTTCGAGGCTGTTGAGTTTGTGACAGTTTCTTCATAGTTTTGCCGTTGCACATCTCGACTCCATCAGAAGCTCTCTGGGAGGCTGATGCGGTTCGCTGTGTCCCAGTTCTTGAAATCGTCAGTGACTGGGTTTGAGACGAGCCTGAAGATTGAGACGACTGAACCTGCAGTTTGGCCCGTTCGCGTGCCTCTGTCGATGGAAGGTTCCAGGGCGCGTTGATCTGCAGTTCATCAGACGTAGGAGCTGGTCGCCGAGCAGGGGGTTCCGCAATCCCGGAAGATGCGCCATCATCAGTGCTCGGAGCCCCAGCACCGCCAGCGCCAGCAGGAAGCTCTGTCGCGGTAGACGCAGCAGTAGATTCGTCTTCTGGACTATCGTCATCCCCCGAGGAATCAGAACTCGTCTCTCCAGCTGAAGGATTGCTCCCCGCGGACGCGCCAGCACTCTTGTCTCCTGCGTCATCGTTTTGCTTGGAAGATCCATTGTCCAGAGGCCCAATCGAAGCGTCCTTACTCCCAGGAGCTGCATCGCCACTCGTTCTCTTCCAGGACCCAGGATCACTCGCAGCCGAGGTAGGTCTCCTCCTCCTCCTCCTGACCAGAGGGCTGGAACTACTTACCCCAGCCGAAGGAGCACCACTGCCCTCAGCCAAACCACTTCCCCCAGCAGAAGGTAGCGCGCCCGTACCTCCAGAAGGAGGGGGCCCCCCCCAATCTCCAAACCGACGACCCCGTTGCTCTTCCTAAAGAGCCCTTCGCTCCCTCTCCCGCTCACCCCTCATCGTAAAGTACCAAAACATAATCTTGCACCACGTAACGATGAAGAACAAGACGATCGCAACAAAAACAATCGCCATAAACATACAATACTCCCACACCAGCTCCAAACAGCTATTACGAAATCTCCTCCCCCTCCTCTCATCACCCTCTTCTCCGCTATTACTGCCACTACCCCCTCCCGACCTGGTTGTCTCCCTTGTCCCGCTCCTCACAACCTCCCTCTCCTCAGGTTCATCATCCCCCCCACCCCCTCTCAACCTCAACTCACCCTCTCCCGTTGACTCAAAACACCCACGGGTACCCTACCCCCGATAATGCCCCCCCGCACCATGCCCATAACTCCCCATCCTCTCAATCGAGCTCATAATCCCACTCGTCCCCTGCCCCCTAAGCCCCATACCTGAACTCGGCCTGGGAACCCCACTAACGCCCATATTCCCGCTCCCCATGACCGCCGCACTCTTCGTACGCTCGTGCGCCCCGCCAACCCGACTAGGGGCCTTGAGGCCCGACGTGCTGGGGGCACGCAGACCGGATGGTCTTGAGCCAGGGCCGATGCTCATTCGGAAGCTGGGGTTGCTTGATCCGTTGGACGTGGTACTTCCGCCAGAAGCAGACGAGGCGACGGATAGAGGGCGGTGGTTGGTAAGGGGTGCAGAAGAAGACTGTCTCCTAGTTGGGGTCTTGCTGGGCACATTCATGTTCGGGGCCGGGGCCGGGGCAGGGGCAGGCGCCGGCTCGGGTTGCGGGGGGTTTTGCTTCGGTGCAGGGGTCGGAGGCTCCTGTTCCTCAGGCCCAGCAAGGAAGCTCTGCTGCATGGCCATCATTTCCTCGGCGAGCATGACGAGCTCGCCCTTTTCAACACGCTCACGCTCAAGCAGGACACGCAGCTCGGCATTGTCGGCCTGGACCGTCTTGAGCACAGCCTCGAGCTTCTCGACCTCGGCCTCAAGCTCCCGAATCTGGGCCGCAGCACGGGCCCGCTCGGCCTGGCGCTCTTCCTCCAGCTCGGCCAGCCGGCCGGGATCGATGCGGTTGGCGCCTAACTCGCGGGCACGCATCTCTTCCTTCTCGCGGACGAGATCGTCCACCTGGGCCTGCAGCTCGCGCACCTTCTTCTCCCAGCGGGCCTCGTAGCTCTTCTTGAGCGCGGCAACCTTAGTCTCGTGCTTGTTCTTGTACAGGGTGTGCAGCTCGCGGGCGACGCGTTCTACCGCGATCTCAATCTCTTTGTTAGAAGGCATATGTGCGGCAGATTTATCGCCCGAGGCAGCAGCAGCGGCCGCGGCGCCAGCCCGCATGCCCGCCATCTTGCTCTCGGCATCCTGGGCCATCATCTCAGCAGCCTCGCGGCGCTTCTCGGCCTCGTCGAGCTTAAATTCGAGCTCCTCGCGCTCGCGCTGCAGGTGCAGCAGTTCCTCGCGCATCTTGCGCAGCATGGTCTCCATCTCGCGGCTGCGCTGCTCCCAGCTCTGCTTCTCAGCTGCTAGGGCGTCGTGAGCGCACTGGACCTCTCGCAACTGCTCCATGCACTCGCCCACGCGCTTCTCGGCGTCGGTCACGGCTGTTTTCAGAGACTGTACCTCGGCCTCCTTGCCGCTCAGCGAAGCTTTCAGGCTGCTTATTTCCGACATGAACTGCGACTTGAGCGATTCCAGCTCGCGTGGCGTGATGCTCGGGATGCTACGTGGCGTCGGGGCGGGTGGGACGTCCAGGTCGAGAAGGGTGCCAGACCGGCCGGGCGTCGCAGCTACTTGACGGGAAGGAGTCGCCTCGGGCTCGTACCGGCCGCCAGCACCATATCGACGAGCAGAGAAGTCTATGAGATTTGGCGTCTGGCCTGAGTCGAATAGTCCATTGGATCGCGGCGTTCTCGTAGGCACATCTCCGGGTCTCGCCCGGGGCGTCGTCTCACCCGTAAAACTAGAGAACTTGGCCGAGCTGTTGGCACCACGAAGTCCTCCGATCGTGGTCAGGTCCGGGACAGCAGAGAAGGTACTGAACGAGCTCATGACGCTGTCGTTGGCAGCAGTGTGCTCGTCCATCTCTCCATTGGCATGATGACCATTCTGGCTGTTGCCATCCTGCGACCCCGAACCCGCCATCATTTTGTTATTATCGTCGTCAATATCGAGCATCATCTCGTCGTTATCGTCGTCGTCCTCGAAGATATCGATCACGCGCTTCTTAAGCTCCTCCGACACCGGCAGGGAAGGCTTCGCGGTGTCGCTCGTCGTCGACGACAGACGCCTCTCGTTGTCCAGAGACTGCCGCGCCGACTCAGCAGCCACTCCCGGAGCGCTGACCTTGATAGGGAACCGCTTTATAGGCGGCTTCCGGGGACTTTGAGGGGATAATACGCTCTTTGCCCCGGAGGACTGCGATCCGTTCTCGCTCGTCGACTGACCTTGCTGCTGGGCGGCGTGGTTCTGCTGCAAGATCTTCAGCGGCGACAGCTCGGTGCCGGAGATGATGCGCGACCCGGGACGGTGTTTTGGCGGTGAGGGGCCGCGCGGGGTGGGTGTGGCAGCCGTCGTCGGCGACGAGACGTCGTCTTTAACATGCGACAGAAATGGAGAGCTCTCGCCGTCCGACGACAGCACGCTGTTCTCGTAGAGGCTGGACCTGTTGGTGCTAGTGCCCTGCTGAGACGGCGGCCGGGCTTCGGACGAGCTGTTGAGGGCAGTGCTGGGCGTCGGTTCGAGTGGCGCGACCATGGCTCGTGGACGGAGGACGACTGGGTAAAGCCAAGAAAAGCGACAAGTGGTAAAATGAAACAACAATTCTGCTGCAGACCACTAGGGATTCCGGCCTAGCTCAATTGTTTTTTTTTTTGTCCGATGATCACTGGTTTCGCGGCGTATGATGATCTGCCAGGGGCTGCGGGCTACCTGCGGGTGCGCGGACTTTGTTTTGTTTTGTGTTGCCCTTCTTCGCTCTCGCGCCTTCTGCGGTGCTGCTGGTGGTCTCCTGCAGGCTCCTGCGAAACAACTGCACTGACCCCCGGGAAATTGCAGTGATTGTGATCATTCATGCTACCTGCTCCCGCCAATCATAGCCCTTCAAGCTGTCTGCCCCCACCTCCCCTGCTGACACCTGCGTGTCCCGGCAACCACACAGAACCCATAGCATCACGTGATATTCCCATCAACATACATGAATGAAACGGCCAGCGGCGGACAATGGGCGGTTTGCTTGACGGGAAGGCCGAGGGAACAATCAACAGCACGCAATCAGGAGCAGGCAGACACGAGTAGACACATACACACAAAAGCATATACTGACTTGCTAGGTAGGTTACTTTACTCGATATGCCTGCATTATAGAGAAACGCATCAACGCCACAGCAATGAACCGACACTGAGGTCTAACTGGCATCGTCCTCCCGTGTATCTGTGCTGGCAAGACCCCTTTTGGGGAAAAAAAAAAAGCTCCATCATAACGTCGTTACCGGAGCAGCGCCCTCTCCACTGTCAGCCCATCCCTGCTAGGACTTTTGCGGAAAGAAGGATCGTTGGTCGTCATCGTCATCACCCGAGAAAACACTAGGAAACACAAAGAAACACAAGCGGAACCCGCGAGTCTTCAAATCATCCCCTGTAGGTTATTCACAAAAAAAATCCTCCTTTCATTGAGGGTCCGATACCCGCCGGCGGAACTCGATTTTTTCTACACCATGACAAACCGCCGCTTTCTTAACGGCAGGCTCCCGATCTCCTTGTTCCGCCCATAAACCAACTCTCCGCCGGCAGAACCTATTCCATCCGAGTAAAAAAGAAAATGAAAAAAAAAAAAAAGAAAAAAGTCATCACAGCCGCCTAGGATCATGTCAGGCGGTTTTCATCCCTTTCCGTCATTGCCCGAAAAAGACCAGAAAACAGACAAAAGAGAAGTGGTCATCAGCCACCCTGAGGTAACCTGTTCAAAGCAGGATCCCAGGATCGTTTAGAAATTAGACCCCAACTCATGCAAGACCATCATTCATCAAGCCATATACAGCCGTTTTCAGAGACATCCAGAAAACGGTGAACCGTACTTCGCAAGCGTCCTCACAAAAGGAGGTCGCTGCAGGTCATGTTGAACAAATACACAAACGTAAAAAGGAGAAAGCCCAAACGTCGAGGTCAGGGCTGGAGTGTGCATCAGGGCGGCTCCATGAAAGTCATGTCGTCATTATCCCGTTCCTGTTCCTTGGTCCGGTCCCAACCATGCACCAACCAGAAAGAAAACAGAGGCACTAAGGGAAAGTGCTTGGCTCAGATGTGTCGGGGGAGTCCTATCTCCTCTGCTGAGTCGCCGCAATTGCCCGAGGTTGCGTCTGCGTCATGGGATTGCTGTAAGCAGGAGACGGGAGCGGGTTGCCGTCAAAAGTCTTGCGGCGCTTCATGTCACGATCATCGTCATCATCACGACCGCGCTTGACTCCTGTAGAGCCGTTGAGCATGGACTGCGGCGCATAGCCGTTCTGCATGGAGCTCGTGACGTCGCCCTGAGTGCCATAGGCGTCGCCAGAAGAGGTACCATTGGTGGTCGGAGCTCCCCGTTCGTTGCTCATGACGCTGTAGAGGCTGCTCGAAGTCTGACCAGCGCGCGGAGGAGAGTTGTAGCTCTGCTGGCCGTAATAGGTCTGCGGGGCAGCAGCCGAACGAGGAGTCGCCCGACCGGAACCTTGATGAGGAGAGCCAGAGAGGTCAGAAGAGATATGTGAGTGCTCTCCCGGCAATGAGGTGACGGGGGGAGCCGTGTAATTATACGAGCTTCTGTTGGTGTCATAGGCGCCGCTGTCATGGGTATACTCGCCACCCTCCTCGTGATCAGAAGGGAGCTCTTCAACCACACCGCTCTGAACTACCTCGCCTTGGATGCCATTGGGAGGCTTCTGGTCGATGGGCTCAGAGCCGGCTGGCCGGCTGGATGGCGCTGCAATTTCAGTCTTGATGTAGCTGCTATGGCTGTACAGCGGCCGGTCCGGCGCGGACGTCGAAGTAGGATAAGTTGAGGCTTGCGCAGAAGGAACAGGATACACAGAGCGCGAGCTGTCGTACGACTGAGTAACAGGAGGATAGCTAGACTGGATGCTGGGCATGGTCGAGCCGGGAGGTGTCGTAGTGGGAGTACCGGGCAATGAACGGCCGTTGCTGTCGACCGTGGTGATCTGGCTGGTGGGCTGGCCATTGCTCAAGTTTTGCTGGCTCCACTGATAGTTATCCGACGCAGTACCAATGACACCCGAAGTAGTGGTCGACGGAGCGGAGAAAGAGGGAGTACGCTGGTCGACAGCGCCGGGGCGGCTGGTCACCGGAGGAGGCTGAGAGACAGGCGGAGGTGCCTGCGGAGGAGCAGGAAGAGCCAGAGGATGGTGAAGTGGAGGGAGGGGAGCAGGAATGCGAGGCTCAGCCCTCGAGCGGGCGGCAGCCGCCATGACTTGAGAAGTACGAGCAGAGTTCGAGGGATGGCAAAGGAGGGCACCAATGTTGTGCACGAAGAGAGGATACAAAAGCTCTGTGATTTTCTCCTTGTTCGCAAAATCAAGGGCGCGCTCGAAAGGAATCCTGCAAGATACGTTAGCAGACCCGCAAGGTGCTAGCTATCCCAAATCAAGCAGAGCTTACCAGACACCCTTGAGGTGCATAGGACCAATCTTGACGACATGGCGGATCTTCTCGCTCTTCAGAATGCCATCGCGACGCCCACGGGTCATACCAGCCACGTTCAGGAGCTTGGTTCCATTGATCATGTGGTTATCTGAGAAATCTGTCAGTACCAAAGCATGCCTTCATCTCTGCAGTTAGAACTTACCCTCTCTGCGCGCGACGCAAATACCGCGAGCCTCGACCTGGAAGCACAGACTGCCCTCATCTTCCCACAGCGTAGCAGTAACACGAGGCTTCATGCCAGGGGGGGGAATCTGGCCGGTAGTGTCGAAACCAGGGGAATAGGTTGGAGGAAGAGCCGGCTGGCTGACAGGAGGGAGGGGGAGTGGGCTGGTCATCGGCGGGGGCATCGTCGACGTAGGCCCGGCTGGGGATGAGAGCCCATTAGCATAACCATAGTGACTGCCGTAGCCAGGCGGTGGCGCAGGCCCGTACTGAATTGGCGCGGGCTGCGCGAGCGGAGGCTGCTGAGGAGGAGGGGCATAATGAGGAGTAACTGGCTGAGGAGGCGGCGGCGGAGGGGCTTGACCGCCAGACAGGTGCGACTGGTAGTACATCTGTGGTCCGTTCATACTGGATGATCTATAAAGTGCGTGGTCGGACGGGGCGCTGTCTGCAGGCCCTATGCTCGAGGGGGGATGGGGGTCGATGTGAGAGCTGGTAACGGGAGGAATCGGGTTGACGCTGGAAATCGGAGGTAACGAAGGCAGTCTGTCGGTCATATACAGAACTCTTCGTACCCGTCCTTTAAAAAAAAAAGACTGGTGATAATGATAAGTATGAGCGAGAGGACGTAGAAAGTCCAATGAGTGTGGATTTTCTCCGTTTGCTTCTCGACTCTAGACGGTTCTGCTGTTGCTTTTTAAAGTAAACAATTCAGACAACCGATAAACCACGTGAGCTGATTGTCGACTGGATACAAGCAGCGCACGTTGAGCAATGCCAATGGAAATAGCACGAGTTGTCTGAAGAGGTTGCAAAAGAGTCGTAGCAGCGAAAACCGCGTCGTAGTGAGACGAAAGGTCGGAAGCTCGTGGATCTAGAGGCGATTGATGTCTACACGCTCTTAGTACGTGACCTTAGCTGACTTATTGCGCGTCGTGTGGCCGGCGTGGAGAAAGTCGTGCTCGCGGCGCAGTCGATTTTTTAGAGCCGGCCCTGCTGAGGCGGATGGTCGTCCGATATTTCCCCAGCCCAACGTTTGATTGTTTTCACGGCGAATTGCACACCCTACTGGCGACAGACTCGCACAGACGTGTCAGGCGTTTTCCAGCACATACACAGTCGAAAAATCGGTTAAGTCGGCCAAGCTGCGAGGGATATGCAAAACACTATGTAAACGGCACAATTAGTATGCTGTTCGCCGGGAACGGCTAAACATTAACTGTGTTCTGGAGATTTGAAGTGCGAATCGGGAGAAAAGTCGACGGCAGCCCCAGCGCGGTGAGTTGGTATGAGACTAAGTCTGGTCTGATATGATAGACTGGATGTGGGCTAGGTGTTGCAGGTTGGGAGAAGTACGCGTGGCTAAGGTTTGTGGGTTTCTTCCTATCTAGCGTGGTGTTTGAGTACGCGCCCAGGACTCAACGCACGCTGCTAAGAGGCTGATAGTGTGATGGCGCGCAAGGGAAGATGCAAGGCGATGCAGTGTTGCAGCTTGTTGCTCTGGGGGAAGCCAAAACTATGAGGACCACAATGAACGTACCTTCCTCGCCTCTTCGTGCTTCCAAGTTTCCTGTTGCCTGCGTTCCTGCTTCCTGCCTCCAAGGGGGAAAAAAAAATTACGAAAGGTCGGGCGGTGGAGTGGGTTTGTACGTGGCAGTGGGGTAGAAGGAGGAGGAAGTGGAAAGGCGGACGAGAGGAGGAGGAAGGAGAGGGGAACGAACAGAGAGAGAGAAGAAGGGATGCGGCCTGATTTAGGTGGTGACAGGAAACGGGAGATTCAGTGGATGGGCCATGGGCGATCAGCACGACCTGGGAGTCTGGGACCGGGAAGAATATGGAAACAGAGAGCAGACCTTACCCAGAAGAAATCCCAGCAAGCTAACACACTCCTCACACTCCTCACTCCCTCACTACTCCGGTCCCCTGGGGCCGGGGGGGGGGGGCGTTCAGCACCAAGCTTGGTGTCGTGTTCCGCGCTCTGCTGGCTGGCCTTTGCTGGGCTAGCCCACGGGTGGCTCTCTGGCCCTGGTCGGTCCTGGTCGGCCCTGGCTGGACTGGCCCGGGCTGGACAGAGTTCTGGAGTAAGGGAACCAAAAATCGGTTCGGTACGTACCCTGCCCGCCTTGCACGTCCAAAAAGGCACCAAGCAAAAGATCACTGGCGCCGGGCTGGGCCGCGAAGGCTTCCCGAGAGAGAGAGAGATACAGTGCCGGAAAGTCTTAGATTGGTCAAAAAAATTCAGATAAAAAAGCGCAGGCGACGGGATGGGCGCCAGCGAGACCCCCTGGACAGTCCCGTCGATTCCTGCTGGTGCTGGCTGGCAAGGGGGTTCTTTGGTGTCTGTCAAGGTTGCAATCCCCGCCGTCCAAAGAGCTCACAAGCGAGCAGGGGCCAGCGGAAGGGTCCATGTTCGACTGCCTGGGTCTTGGGGTTGGGGCTGCGAGAAAAAGAGCTGTGTGCGCTGGCGCTCCCGCTCCCACCACATTTCGCGGATATCTGGTGGACCTCCGGATACACCAACCTCTGCCTCCCTTATCAATTTCGGATCCTGTTATTTAGGCTCACCACTTGGCCGCTTCTCAGGTCCAATTCAGCTGATATACCTCTCGTACGGAACGGACTGTGGTTGTCCCATCCTCTGCCTGCTCTCGGCTTCGCAAAAGAGCAGGTCTTCGTCCCGATCCCCCCTTTCTTCCCAACCTGGGCTTTCCAGAGTCGAGGCGGGTTTGTCGTGTTCGGCCCTAGTCTGCGCAAGTATCCCGGGACCCACTATTGGCTAGTGGGTGGAGAAAGAGGTTGGGGTCTTGGCGCACTAAGAAAGGCGTGTACAGGGCCGGGCGGAGAGTGGGGTGCGCGGAACCCTGCGGATGTGTCACCGTGTAGCTAACGCGGGGACACTGTATATTAGATCTTAGCTAATCAGAGGCGGGG
>Ga0065720_1021083_pt1 | contig 11570 bp, 11 predicted proteins | sample Thericmetagenome_FD_59107 | JGI IMG/M metagenome (GOLD analysis project Ga0065720, IMG submission 59107) | Thermophilic microbial communities from the Joint Bioenergy Institute, California, USA of rice/straw/compost enrichment - eDNA_2 v2... | ecosystem: Engineered > Solid waste > Grass >... | reverse complement strand
TTTTTTTCTTATACATTAACGTCCTTAACATAGGCTTCTAATTTCTTGATGTTCTCAAGGGTTTCTTTCAATTGTTCTTCAAGGGAATCTAAGTTAATCAAACCGAAAGGATTGGCCTTATCGTTTTTGTCGCCAGCTTTATCAATCCACAAAGAGGCAACTAGAACTTTTTAGCTAACTTTCAAAGATGATATACCTTCATTCTTGGCTTCACCTCCGAATTCGAATGTGAGTTGGACTTGTTGGAAGACACCGAAAGTATCTTTGCAGACATAGATGGGCTGGTTGATGTATGCCTATTGGATTAAAAAGGGTGAAGATTCTATTTACTTTTAATCCGAAGATGCTGTTTTCGGCGAAAGGATCAACAAGGACAATCAAGGGTGAGTTAAAGATGTGTAATTTTCCAACGAAATAGGATTCTTTGGAGGCAAAGAATTGGTGAAGATAGGCAGCATCAAAATTCATTTCTGGGAGGTTAGAGAACCATCCGACAAGAGTTTCCTTGGGATAGATCTTTTGATTTAATTCAAACATCTTTCTGTGATAATCTCTGTCGATATTCAACTACTAGGATCACTTATTGTGGTCTTAGAATATTATACCTCAATCTTTCCGCTTGATTCTTCATCCTCTTCGTCTTCATCCTCCTGAATGAAAGGGATGACATAGCAATTTGTGATATCAATATGTGTAGATTCAATACGTCCCAATAAAGCACCAACCATATATGGAGTTGTCTTTCTATAGAAGAATTCAAGAAGCTGGAGAGGAACAGATGGGTGCATTCTGAAACTCATCAAGGAGAAGTTTCCCAGTTCGAGTGTTGTGATCTCTTCACTCATTCCAAAGATACTGCTGATTCAATTAAAATTTAATATTCCTTTTGAGGACTTTAATAGGCAATGTGAATATAGATATTTAAGGAAAACACAGAAGAAAAATAAGAGTGAATTATAGAAATATAAGAATCGATCATCATTATCCTGAAATTGGAACTAAACTTTCTTTTTATAATTTTGAATTGTTAATTGTACTCATTGAAGAGGAATTATTATCGTCATCTTCGTTATGGAGCCTGATGTGAACATTATTTTCTGATTCAGGTAGCATTTCGAGAATTTGGTTGCGGATAGTCTGTTGAATCAATTGCAGTATTCTAGTCTGCCTCTTAGAAAGAATTGCATTTAATTCATCTATGTCTTCTTTTTGCTTTTTCAATCTCATTAGGATATTTTGAATTTTTGCCATTGTAATTTCACTCTCAATATTCAGCAATTTATTCTTAGCATTTTCCTTGTCAACTTCCTCATAATTGATCATCACTACAATATCACAACAACACAAAATCTCTCTTACCCTCATTTTCACGACCCTTCTGCTTTTTCATAAGAGCATCATGATGACCTTTCTCAGGCTCAGTCTCAAATGGAGCACCCCATTCCGCGCCTAACGATATTACCAAGATAAAAGTATATTACTGGATTCAGGAGGGCTTTTTTGAGAGAGGATAAAAACAAGGTCCTTTTCGGTTAAAATTGTATCAGGGTGTGGATTAGTAACAACATAAGGAGATTTATTTCCTTTAACTCCAGGCAACCTGTACAAGCCCAGGGGTACAATATTTTGAGTTTTGGTAAGATATTCAAACAGACTTTCAAATGTCTGACCAATAAAAGCCTTTGGTACCTTGAAATGATATAGGTTGCTAGCATTAACGGCATTCAGAGGATCACTTCCTTTTTGCTTAGTACCTCCGATACCCACAATCAGCTGATTTAGGACTGTAATAAGGGAAGGATTATAATAAGCCTGACACACCAGACTGTCTACCATTGAAGAAAGGTAAATAGCTCCAGAGGCAAATGTCGGGGTCTATAAGATAAGTTTCTTAAATCTTGTGGATTAGTTACCTGCATAATACCGTATTTCTTCATTGTAGCATAATCCTTGGCATTTCCTATCAAAAATCCCAGATTCTGGGGGCAGACTAGTTCTGTGACTACTGGAATGTCGGGTCTCAGCTTCATTATTGCTTTGTACTTGAAGATAGTTTTTGCATCGAGCAGATCTTCCTGATCTCTAGTCAATTTTTTAGAACTAGGAGTTTATGAAGAATATCTAATAAGTACTTTTTCACTTGGTGCTTCTTTGAGGAATTAAGATGATCGTCGAAGCCAACGAAATTTTTCACTTCATCAACCTCAGGAGCAAGAATAACGATTCTACTAGCATGCATGATATTTGCTCTTAGAAGGTCCTTAGTATTCATGGCACTACCCTTCACAAAGTAAATTTCTGGGAAGTAGGAGATCTGGTTCCATTGTTTTTCAGAAGGCGGGGAGGTATGGAGAAGAACTATAGGTGGATATTGCTCCAAGTATTTAGCTCTTAGAGGCAAAATGAAGTTTTTCAGGTTGGGGACCATTCCGCAAAGAATGATATGATTATGGGCCAAGATATTATTCTCCATGCTCTTGAACGTAATATCAGAGAGACTGATCTTCGCAGGAGCAACATGAAAGCCTTCTTCTAAATTCAAATATTCCCCAGATAAGCTATTGGCAAAGCTCTCTTGTCGAATCTTTGCTGCAAATTCTGCATCGTCCTCCTCATCATCTTCTAGGTCATGTTTATCATCCAAGAATAGAGTAGCTCTTTCAGTAGACAACCCAGTCAATAGAGTTCTGCCTATATTCCTTTTACTAAAGTAAGTAGTAGTCCTCTTTTTCGCCTCAGCTTCTTCTGGGGTTATCAGGTAGTTAGAAATAGCGTCTGCAATTTCTTTATCCTCTGAGATAACATACCCTGTAATTTTGGAGGACTTGGTGATTATAAGGTCTCCAGGGTTAGGATAGATCTTAGTGGAGTCTCCAATACCCAGTTCTAGAGCAAACAATATAGCTCTAAACTTTTTGTAGATTTTGGCAGAAACCCAGGTAAATTTCTTGCCTACAAATGCATTTGATAGTGTTACTTTATAAACCTCGAAAGTCTTTCCATGGAAATATTCATCAAGCCATTCATTGTCTTGCTCAGTCCTTTTTGGAGGATCCCCTGCAGATAAAATCAAATTCGAAATGAGAGTAACTAATCCAGGACATAAACAGCTCTTCGCCAATAAGCTGAGTTTGAGCTCTTCAACACAAAGGACCTAAATATACTGTTAAACAGGGTCAAGAGATTATTATTACTTGATCGGACTTGGTTTGTCTGTTTAAGGAGAGATAATAATGGGTTTTGCCTTCAGGCCTTAAGATTTGCATGCAAACTTTGACATTAGCTCTTGCTTGCTTCAAATAATTCTTGATAAACATAGCCTTGAGAATGGTTCTAGCGTCCTCTTCATTAGCATCGCTGCTGTGTTTGTTACACAGAATGATCACAGCTTTTGCTTTTTCTACTTGGCATCTTTTAAGATCAGCTTCCACTAGGGGGTTGCCTATAAAAATTCTCAGACAATTTTATTAATTGTTTACCTTGAACATAGATCACATTTCTTTGGAATTCTGGGTTTCTCAACACATTTGCTTCCATGAGTGAATCTGGAGGAGTTGGGGCAAGAATTATACCATGACGAGGCTGGGATCCATGATCTTCATGGAAATATTCATGTAAAAAGTCATAAGCAGCTATGTCTCCAACAGTTCCTGTAATTACAATATGATGAGTCTGCTCAGCTGTCTTATACCTGATTCTTGCATAAACTGATTTTGAAGATAAGATGCTGATGAGTTGGGATGATTTAGCAGGAATGATAAAGATAGATGTCATGACTAACAGGATCAGGAAGATCTTGGAAATGGCTGTAGTGAAAGGATTATTGAATCCGAGTGTCGAAACTGTAACAATAATGTTAAAAATAAATTGATGGTAATCTCTATGTGAAAGTTCGATCATATTGTAGCTAGGGTCTGATGAATATTCTACTTGTGCGTATTGTAGTAGCTGTTCTAATCCAGCAGCAAACAGGATAAGTGTCAAGATGGTCAGTAAAATATTAACGAGCTGCTTATTGACCTCGTTTTCCACAAAGCGTTGATAGCTTTCAAGCTTTAATATTCTCAATATCGATAGCAGGTTAGCAAATCTCATGGTCAAATTATACGAATGAGCATGAAAGGGGTTTGAAAGAGCTACTCTCACAATTAAAAATGGGATATTTGATAAAATGTCCACAATACCATTTGTGGAAGTTAGAAAATCCTTGGGGTACTTTGAGGAATATAGCCTTAGGAGAAAATCCAATAAGAGATAAAGGTGAATTATGAAGCTCACAGTTCCCCATGCCAGATTATCAAACAAATCAATGTCATAAGTCTGGTAAATATACTCTAATACCAAGATAACAGATAGTAACCCATTTATGGTATTCAAGAGAAACTCTATTTTGGGATTTTCAAAAGCTAAAGCGATTCTTCTTTTTAATGTTTGCTTTCCAGAAGCTTTTGTATAATCTATAATTTTTTCAAGTTCTTTGTAGGCATTTTTTGGTTGGGTAAGAACCCATGTCTTTTTTCCACCAGGTTTCCTTTCTATTAAAGGGTTGTCTTCTTCGGGAATTTCGCTTTTCAGCCTCTTCATATTTGTAAAATTTATTTCAATTTGAAACTTGTCAAAAAAAGTATATATATATCAAAAGATCTTCTCAAAGTCCAAAAGAAATTTCCATGAGGGCATACCAGTGGAGCTAATATCTAGATTCCCTATATTATTCATTATTAAATCAGTCAAGCCATATCTAGAGGTAAGTTTATTGGATTTAAGTGGTGCTATATTAGAATAGAGGAAAAAGAATGTCATGCGTTTTTAAAGGTAAAGAAACAAGGGTTATAAAAGGCTCGACTGTGATGATTTGATATTTTAAGAGGAGCTGATTTTGGATTATTGAACTCAAAATTTGACAAATTTTATTTGAGTATAAACGTTAATCTTCAAATTATTTTACTTGAAATGGGAAATTGCAATTGCATGGTCTCAGACAATGTCCCAAGCAAAAATATTGGGGAAGTCTATCTGAATAAGAGGGTAAATATACACTTATAATCTCAAGACTCGTTAGGAAATCGAAACTAAAAGCAAAGAATTCTGTGCTAAAGTTGATGATACAGGAAAAGTTGTTGCAAAGAGACCCTCTCATCAAATACATCAGAGAGAGCTCTCCAAACATGGAAGCATATATTTTGTAAGTTTCTAATTGCTCAAATTTAAAATGACCCTTACTTTCATAATTGTACATTGGTACTATATAATATTGTAAAAGTAAAATGCAGAAAGCATTCAGTATAAATTCACAAAATTGTGTTACAATATTGAAACGATACAAATAAATGATATTGAAAATTTCAGGTCTTGCTTGACCCAAAGAACTTTAATTTACTTTCTCTTAGCACTCAAAGCTCTTCTTACTTTCTAACAAATTAACAAAGAAATCTCTCAAAATACTTGATCTAGCTCCTTAACATAATTAGAACCGGGATTCACTTCCCAATTTAAAGACAATTTACAAAATAAGCTTATTAATATAATTTAAAAAAAAAGACTGTTTTTCTTGACACAACCTTCAATATCAACATTTGTTTGATTGACTGCAAATTTAGGATTTATAGTTAGAAGCACCTATCCTATGAACTGGTCTACCTGTGAAGGAGTTAACCTTGGATCGTCTGGTCTTTAAATCTTCTCTCCACTGTTGACGTTTATTTTCCTCTTCCCTTTTCTTCTTAACTTCAGGAAGCATCTCATACTTCCTGCTGGTACTCTCAATCATCTCTTTTCTAGAAACCTTGATGTTTACTTGAATTCTAACAATCTTTTACTTTGGTCTTGATGCCAAGAGCAAGTCTTTCAAGGACCTCTGCAGATGGCTCTCTTGGTCTTCTTTCAGTTCTGCTTGCATTAGTACTAGCAGATCCCTTGCCTCCTCTGACTTCTTCATTGACCTGTAGCACAGACACCTGGGCAAAAGCTCTTTCTTTTGGAGTTGGGCTGACAATTGTGACATCTTGAGCATTGTTTGTATTGATAGTTAAATCCAATTTATCAATGGAGTTTTGCTTATCGCCAGAGTCCACATTTCCTTTGTATTTCATCATTTCTTGCCTCTTCTTAATAAGCTCGACCTTATCAATTTCTCTGAAAGCATTTTCTGTAGTAGAGAATTTCTTATGTTCACTTTGAAGTTTTGAGGCTAGATGCTTTTTCTTCAATTTGAAGAACTCAGCAAGGGACTTGGTGTCAGCGCTGTTGTCCCTTGAGCCTACTCTTTCCTTTACGCTGGCTACTATGTTAACTCTAAAATTCTTAGATTTACCTGAACGTTCACTCTTAGGAGGAGAGAATTCGATGGCAACGTTAAGAGATTTTTGGCTGGAATTGAGGAGACTTTGATTATTACTCTTCACACCATTATTCTCCTTATTAGCAGATGTAGCATTGAAAAGAGTGATCTCAGTTCTGACTGGTCTGTGTCTAAGGGGAGTTTTTGTGGAAGTGGGAGCAATGACTGGACTATTAATGGATAGCTGGGATGTTGTATTCAGAGTTTTCTTGAGCATTCTAGAAGCTCTTTTAGGCTCTTCTAAGATGATCTAACATTATGAACAATAACATTGGAAATCAGTACCTCAAGTTTTTCAGATTTCTTATATTTGGAGACACTGGCTTCTCTTTTCTTAGGTTCTTCAGCATTAATGATATTAGTGTCTTGTTCCTTCATGACTTCGTTAAGGGATTGGGAGCTTTCCTGGTTCACGGAAGAAATACTGGGATTGAGTTCTTCCTTGGAGAAATTAAGAGGAGTCCTATTTTCAGTCCCTCTATCAGTAGCAATAAGATTTTCGACGAAAAGAACTTGAGAGGTGCTTTCTCTTTGAGTTTCAGAACCATGAACAGGAGACATGATTGGAGTTCTATTCAAAAGAGCTTCAATAATAGCACTCTTAGGGTTAGAATCTTTAGTCTCTTCCTTCACAGTAACTTTCTCCTTGACAAAGGTCAGACTGTCTTTCCTTTTGTGAGTCTTTTGGTTAGAATTGAACTTAAGAGGAGCCTTTTTCTTATCTTTAGCCGCTGTGTCGTTCCTTGCAGTTTCGCTTTTCACAATGTCGTTCTTGGCTGGGTGTGATTTCGTAACAGAGGGCAAATCACTGACAGAAGGCTGTCTTGAATGGGCTCTGCTTGATGGTTGGCAGGTGTTGGGGTGGAGCTTCTCGCTGCTATCTAGTGTGCTGCTATAACCTTTAGTGTCCATAAAGGTCTCTTTCTGTATCTGATTGGCTCCTTTAGTAGAGGAAAGATCAGCATACACAGAATTGTTATAAGAGCCAAGGCTGGCAACTGTTTCATTAACTTGCATATTTGCAGGCATTGTATTATTTGGCATCATGAAAGGGTGAATAAGACTTCCATTTAGATGAGTGGGAGAGGCAAAAGTAGTCATAGTTTGGGCCATAGCATGGGGAGGAATGCTATTCATCACTGGAGGCATGTTGCCATAAGGAGGGAAGACAAATTGAGGAGGGAAGGGATAGACATATGGGAAAGGACCAGGTAATATTTGGGGCTGGCCGTTGTGAGGACTGCCCATTTGAGTCATCTGACTCATTTGTGTCATTTGAGTCATTTGAGTATGGGGTGAGCCAAGAGTGTTGATAGGAATGTAATAGACTGGTTGATAGATGATATTTCCTGGTTGACCATTTTGCTGAGTTGTTGGTTGGGGTTGAAATCCGACAAAGACTATGCTATTTTGCATGCAATCTTGGCTTTGCATACCGGGAGGGATGTCTGTTGTCTTAGAGCATTCAATTTTGCTTTCAGAGACATCTCTCTGCTCTTTTTGGTCCTTCTGCTCTGGGATGACCTTTTTATTGGAATTTAAGGGAGATTTATTCTTAGGAACGTAGGGCTTGTGCTGATTGACACAAGAATCTGTGCGAGAACTTTCGCTATTATCACTAACTTGGTCTACAGGTAACAAGAACTTAGTTTCCTTCTTAATCGAGGTGTTGGCCCCATTAGAGCGACTTGAGTTCAGTGTTTGGTTCAATTTTCTCTTAGACTTAAGGGGCTCGCTAGACTTCTTATCAGCAGACTTGTTAAGGATAGAGCTGATGTTAAGCTTGGGCTTTTCGGCTGAAGTGGAATTGGGCTTGAATGAGAATTGGACTTCAGTTAAGGGGTTCTTGGCTGTGGCGAGAGTAGGTTTTTCCTTAGGGCTGGATTGGAAAGTCTCATCAATTAAGAAGCTATACATAGACTTCTTAGTATCACTTTTTTTCATCTGCATGGAAATTTCCTCGTTAATCTGGGTCATATGAGATTCATCTAACCTGATGGTCTTGCATAAGTTATCCTTATTAGGATCCGAATCTTCTATAGGATCTCTTCTAGTATCAATGTTATTGATTGAGCTCATTGGATTCGCCAATGATAGATTATATGACTGCATGTTCTCTTGATTGGCACGGTTGATCTCTTCCAAAGGAGATTTTTTAATAGTTGGAGATAAAAGGTAATGTTCTCTGTTGGAATCTAGCTTTCTAAATGTTGATCCTCCAGTCTCCAAAATTTTGACCTCGTCACTATTTAATTTGAGCTCTGAGAGCTGAGGAGCAAGAACGCCTTTATTCTCTTTATTTCTTCCACTAAAGTTGCCAGTCTCTCTTCGGCTTCCTCTTTTTTCTTCCTCTTCTTCACCGTCTTCCAAGGTGTTCTTTCCCTTAAGAACTGCACTTTTAAGCATAGAAGGTCTAAGGATATTCAGAAACTAATATTATTCGATTTTTTACCCTAATGACATCTTGGGATTGAATTCCTCATTACTTTGAGAGTATTTTGATGTCTGGGTGTATGTCATTGTTTTATTACTCATTACACTATTATTATTTGACATTCTTAGTGACTCCTCATGCTTATACATGACTCCAAGTGCTCCACCTTCGCCACCTATAGTTTAGGAGGAGATTATTTAGATATACTTAGCATTTCAACATTCCTTTTCATTAGTTCTGAGTCTTCTTCGATTAAGGTTGTGTCGAAGTTTTCACTTTCTCTTCGATCATCTAATTTCTTGTTGCTGCTATGTTGATTCCTTCTAAAGTCGCTTCGAAGGATATCAGATGGTCTTAATTTCTCTTTTAAGGCCTATATTTTGAGTGAAATGCTATGCTATTGCTACCTGATACGAGACTGTTTGATTATTGACGTTTGATCTTTTTTGAGTTCCAGAATGCAAATATGCAGACTCAGAATGTTTCATAACTCGAGTTGTTTTATTCTTTGGGTCCATTTGATCATAAAAATTCTGGCGTTGATCGAAGGCGGTTGACTCGAACCTGTACTCTGGATAATTTCCTCCTCTTGTGAGGGAGTTACTACGAGAATGGGAGGAACTTGCTGTGTTTCCCATGAATATTTTTGATTTATTTGTCTGTTGCTTAAGTTCAATAGGAATTTATTCAACGACTTTTTGAAGAAAATATTAAACTTCTAAAACACGCTGAATCGCTTTCTGGGACCTTGTTCACTTTCAGCTTTTATTCAGGGAAAACTGTTTCCTAATTACAGCCTAATGACCAAGCAACATCTGCTTTATTCCCTTTGTTTAAAAAATGGTCTTAGATCATGACACATGATCTAGCTTTCATGCACAAGATCTGCATAAAAGATCTCTATTTGCGTACTTACTAAAATGCTAAATATGACTATAACGCTACAGATCGTCGGAAGTAAGATGTACTAGGCTACTCAATAACGCTAAAATGAAACTGTATATTTGTTAGGCGTATACTGGACGGCTTATAGAGCAGAATGAAACTTAAACAGTTCTGTTTGTGGGCGGACTGTATCAGAAATTTTTCTTGAAAGACCAGGTGAATCTTCAATATGCATGCTTCATAATTCAAGCCAAAAGTGCTATAGCTCTAATCTTGTATGAAATATTAGATGAGAAGGTTATTGTGCCATCTCACTCAGCATAACTTGATTGGGGCTGACTGGTCTTGGGCATCTCTGGAGAAATAACAATAGTGATTTCAAATTCATCAAAAAATCTTTGTTAAGTGAGTAAGTTGAAGAGATCGCTTCCTTCAATTCTTAACAAAGTCATTGGCCAAACAATTTAGGATATCCAGTGCAAGCCCACTTGTTTATCCCAAAGTAAAGATTATTCAAATTTCGAATATCTAATTCTCGCTCAAACAAGGAAGATGGAAGAATAGAAGAAGTCTATTCTCATTTTTAACATAGTTATTCTCTGTCAAATCGTTCTAGCTTTGGTCCAAAAGGCCCTAAGAGTAGGTGCGCAAATTTGAATTTGAATTTTCGAATTGAAAAATTAGTTACTTCTACTTCCAGAGACTAGTGTCTCAGGTCACAGTCAACAATGTTGGTGAGTTTCCTTAGTTCTTGGATGGCTTAGTTGAATTTTTCTTCCTATCTTATTGTAAAAACTTGAATAAAACTATCTTTGCAAGTTTGATTCTTGAAACTGTTAATTCTGAGATTCAAATTCAAAAAATTTGGAATGTAGCCCGGTTGGTCAAATCCAGTATTGAAAAATTCGAGAATTTACTGTATTAGAAATTCAAATAAACCCCGTCTGTTTAAATCAGATTTTGGCTCTATTTAAGTGTGTTTTTTGAATTTGCTTATAATTTAAAATAAACAAGTAACAGAAGTTCCTTTTTTCTGAAACATGAGAGAAATCGTTCACATTCAAGGTGGTCAATGCGGTAACCAAATCGGTGCTAAATTCTGGGAAGTCATCTCTGACGAACACGGTATTGACCCTACCGGAACTTATCACGGTGACTCTGATCTCCAACTCGAAAGAATTAATGTCTATTTCAATGAAGCCACTGGTGGAAGATACGTCCCCAGAGCTATCTTGATGGATCTTGAACCCGGTACCATGGACTCCGTCAGAGCTGGCCCCTTCGGTCAACTCTTCAGACCTGACAACTTTGTCTTCGGTCAAACTGGTGCTGGTAACAACTGGGCCAAGGGACACTACACTGAAGGTGCTGAACTCATCGACTCCGTCCTCGATGTCGTCAGAAAGGAAGCTGAAGGTTGTGACTGCCTTCAAGGATTCCAAATCACCCACTCTTTGGGAGGTGGTACTGGATCTGGTATGGGTACCCTCTTGATCTCCAAGGTCAGAGAAGAATACCCCGACAGAATTATGGAAACCTTCTCTGTCTTCCCCTCACCCAAGGTCTCTGATACCGTCGTCGAACCCTACAACGCCACCCTTTCTGTCCACCAATTGGTCGAAAATGCTGATGAAGTCCAAGTTATTGATAACGAAGCTCTTTATGATATCTGCTTCAGAACCCTCAAGCTCACCACTCCCACCTATGGTGATCTTAACCACTTGGTCTCTGCTGCCATGTCCGGAGTTACTTGCTGCTTGAGATTCCCTGGTCAATTGAACTCTGATCTCAGAAAGTTGGCTGTCAACTTGATTCCTTTCCCCAGACTTCACTTCTTCATGATCGGTTTCGCTCCTTTGACCTCCAGAGGATCTCAACAATACAGAGCCCTCACTGTCCCCGAACTCACCC
>Ga0065720_1004734_pt1 | contig 11578 bp, 9 predicted proteins | sample Thericmetagenome_FD_59107 | JGI IMG/M metagenome (GOLD analysis project Ga0065720, IMG submission 59107) | Thermophilic microbial communities from the Joint Bioenergy Institute, California, USA of rice/straw/compost enrichment - eDNA_2 v2... | ecosystem: Engineered > Solid waste > Grass >... | reverse complement strand
GCCTGCCGGAGCCGATCACCCAGCGCATCGCGCAGGAGCTGCACCGCATCCTGCGCGACCCCGCGACGGTCGAGCGCCTGCGCGGCATGGGCGCCGATGTGCTGACCAGCACCCCGGCGGAGTTCGGCGCCTTCATCCGAAGCGAGCTGACGAAGTGGGGCGCCGCGGTGCGAGAGAACAACGTGCAATTGGATTGACCCCGATGGAAACCGACGCCGCGGCATCGCCGCCGCTCCGGATCTGGGAATGCGCGCTCTGCGGATTCCGCTACGACGAGGCCGCCGGCTGGCCGGAGGAGGGCCTGCCGCCCGGCACGCGCTGGGAGGACGTGCCCACGACCTGGACCTGCCCGGACTGCGGTGCCGGAAAGGACGATTTCGAAATGCGCGAGGTGGGCTGACGCCTGGCCGCCGTGTTCAGGCAGCGGCTATGTCTTCCGCCGCCTCCTCCGCGATCATCAGCGTCGTCGCATAGGTGTTGGTGGAAGGTATGCTCGGCATGATGGAGGCGTCCACCACGCGCAGCGCCTTCATCCCGTGCACCCGCAGATGGTCGTCCTCCACGGCGCCCGGGTCGCTCGCCGGGCCCATGCGCGCGGTGCCGAAGAGGCGATAGGTCGTGGTGCCGTGGCGCCGCGCGAAGTCAAGCAGCTCGTCGTCGCTCGGCACTTCCGGTCCCGGCAGCGTCTCGCGCTCCACATAGGGTGCGAGCTCCGGCATCGAGAGTATCCGCTGCACCAGTCGCGTGCCGCCGAGATGCATGCGCCGGTCCCGGCCTCCGCCTCTCGCCGCGCGTTAGCGCGGCGCGAAGCGCATCGCCACGCTCCCGAGCACGCCGAAATCGGCGAACACCGCATCGCCCGGCCCGACCGGCATCGGCACCAGGCATGTGCCGGTCGTGACCACCTGGCCGGCGTTGAGCGTGATGCCGTGGCGCGACAGCTCGTTGACCAGCCAGGCAAGCGCGGTGCGTGGATCGCCGAGCACGTTCCCGCCGATGCCGTCACGTTGCATCCGTCCGGCCACGGTCCCGCGTACCCGGTGCGCGGCGAGATCGAGCCCGCTCCAGTCCGCCGTGGTGGCGGGACCAAGCACGAACTGGTGCGCACAGGCGTTGTCCGCGATGAGTTGCGCCGCACCGACGCTCGCGAAGTCCTCGAAGCGCGAGTCCGGTATCTCGATCGCGGGATGCAGGGTCGCGACGGCGTCCAGGACCTCCGCCACCGTGTAGGGGGCTGTGGGTCGCGGCGGCAGGTCGCGTGCAATGCGGAAGGCGAACTCCGCCTCGGCGACGCGCATGTGGTTGGCGCCGAAGGGCACCGCGGCGGCGCCCTCCTCGTGCATCTCCTCGGCGAGCAGCCGCCCGGCGAGCGGGCCGTCCACGCCGATATGCGCCTGGCCGGCCGCGCTGGTCGCGGCGATCTTCCAGCCGAAGGCCGGATGCGCACTGCGCGCGGCGAGCCGCGCCTGGATGGCGTAGCCCTCGGCCCGCGTCGCCGGACGCAGCGCCTCGGGCAACGCCGCAATGCGACGCCCCTCGCGCCAATGGCGCCAGATCAGCGCCGCCGCTTCCTCGCACTGCGCTTCGTTCAGCACGCGTGGCGCCTCCCGTCACCGATGCACGCCGCGCGAAGCCGGGAGATGCGCGCGTCTTGGTCGCGAACCCGGCTTGTCCGGCAATCGGCCGAACATCGTATTGCTCCGCGCCCGATGCGTCACGAGGCATCACAAATCTACGAGGCAGCGCCCGAGCGGCGATCGAAGCCACCGGTCCGGCCTCGAATCGCATAACATCCTCCCCATCCAAGCGAGGTCCCCTCAGTGGGAGGAGGCGCCGTGTCACGCAAGCTCGCAGCCGAGTTCTTCGGCACGCTCTGGCTCGTTCTCGGCGGCTGTGGCAGCGCCGTGCTTGCCGCGAAATTCCCGGAAGTCGGGATCGGCCTTGTCGGGGTCTCCCTGGCATTCGGGTTGACCGTGCTGACCATGGTCTATGCGGTCGGGCATATCTCGGGCGCTCACCTCAATCCCGCTGTCACCCTCGGCCTTGTCGCCGCCGGGCGATTCAAGGGATCCCTGGCGCCGGGCTACATCATCGCCCAGGTCGTCGGCGCCTGTGCCGGAGCCTTCCTGCTCTGGGCGATCGCTTCGGGCCAGCCGGGCTGGAGCGTGGCCGCGAGTGGCCTCGCCGCGAATGGCTTTGGCGACGGGTCGCCGGGCAAGTACGACATGGCCTCGGGACTGGTGACCGAGGTGGTGATGACCTTCTTCTTCCTGGTGGTCATCCTCGGTGTCACGGCGGCACGGGCGCCGGCGGGCTTCGCGGGACTCGCGATCGGGCTCTGCCTGACGCTGATCCACCTGATCTCGATCCCGGTGACGAACACCAGCGTAAACCCGGCGCGCAGCACGGGGCCTGCCCTGGTGGTGGGTGGGATCGCGCTGCAGCAACTCTGGCTGTTCTGGGTCGCGCCGATCGTCGGGGCGGTCCTGGCGGGCTGGTTGCACCGCTGGATGTCGGCCGAGGAGGAACTGGACCTCGCTGACACCGCCGCCGCGGCGCAGATGGCCGCCGCGGAAGCCGGCAAGGCGGAGCCGCTCGCCCCGATGCCGGCGCGGGAGCCGCGTTGAGCGCTGCTCCCCCGGCCTGCGGGCCGGGGGAGCGGAGGCGCACAGGGCCGGGTTCGCTCAGGCTGCCGCCTTGCGGCCATCCCAGCCCGGCGCATGGGTGCCGAGCGGCACGGAGGGCAGCGCCCAGAAGGGCGGCGTCTCCGATAGGCGCGCGGCGTCGCGCACCGTGGTGAGGCGGCCGAAGGGGCTGTCGCTCTCCTCCAGAAGGTCGGCGATGTCCTCGAAGCGCTGTTCGGGACAGGCGAGGCCGTTCTCCACCCGCCCGAGCGAGCGGATCCAGTGGCCGGTCGTGGCCAGGGCGACGCGCACATGCCAGCTTCCGCCCTCGCGCGCGCGGCGGATTAGCCCGGCCATGGCCCCGAGCGCCATCAGATAGCCCGAGGCATGGTCCAGCGCCTGGCAGGGCAGGGGCTTCGGCTTGGTTTCGCCGGCCGCCGCCGCTTCCTCCAGGTTCATCCCGTTGGCGTTCTGCACCAGGGAGTCGAAGCCGCGGCGCCCCGCCCAGGGGCCGGCATGGCCATAGGCGCAGAGCGAGACGCAGACGATCCCCGGCCGGATCGCCGCCACCTGCTCCGGCGAGAAGCCGTGGCCCGCGATCGCACCCGGGCGGTAGCCCTGGACGAACACATCGGCCTGTGCCGCCAGCCCGCGCAGGGTCTCGCGGTCGGCCTCCGCGCGCAGGTCGAGATGGGTGGTGAGCTTGCCGCGCCCGTTGTCGATCACCAGCGTCGGCGTGAAGGGCAGGTGCGCGGCGGTGACGTTCAGCACCGTCGCCCCGTGCGCCGCGAGGGTCCGTCCGCAGACCGGCCCGGCGATCACGCGGGTGAGGTCGAGTACGCGTATGCCTTCCAGCGGGCGCTTCGGCGCGCCGGCGGGGAAGGGTGTCGGCGGCGCCTCACCGATGCGCTCGATCAGCAGGACGGGAAGGCCAGCGACGGCGCGGCCCTGGGGATGTGCGTCCCATTCCTCCGTGCTGCGCGCCATGGTGACGACGAGACCAGCCTCGGCCGCGGCGTTCTCGAAATCCTCCCCCGTCCAGCGGGCAAGTGCGGCGGTCACGGCGGCGCGATCGTAGTCGCAGCCGAGCAGGCGCAGCACGCCGTCGCGGTGGTGCGGATAGTTGGTGTGCAGGCGCAGCCAGCGCCCATCGCCTGCTTGATACAGCCCGGCGATCTTGTCCCAGAGCTCGGGCGCTGGCTTGCCGTCGATGCGCAGGTAGCGTTCGGACCGGAACTCGGCGACCGCGTGGCGCATGTCCACCGCGACGCGCTGCGCGCGGCCGGAGCGGGCGCGCCAGACCTCCACCGCGGCCAGGCCCGCGGCGGCGATCGATGCCTGCGCCGCGGTGCCGACGGCGTAGGTAGAAGGCTGCACCGGCTCGCGGCCGGTAAGCTCCACCGCATCCAGCGCCGCCGGATCCAGCCCGGTCGCGCGCCAGAGACCGGCGAGGGCGTCGGCGGGCGAAGTCAGCGTCATGGGCGTCTCCTGCACGGCGTTGGGTGATGTTGCGGCAGGGAGAGGGCAGGCGCGCGACGGTGCGCATCCCGGCGCTCCCCGCAGAGTGCCGCCATCCTGGCAGGCCGGGCAGCCGGTGGGCAATGGCCACGCGCGCGCCGCGTCCGGACGGCGCGGTGCCCGTCCTCAGTCCCGCCGGTGCAAGCTCTCCAGCACGGACGCATGGCGCTCGATCACCGCCCGCCGCCGGACCTTCATCGTCGGCGTCAGCAGCCCGTTCTCGACGGTGAAGGGCTCGGCGATCGTCCAGCGCCGTATCCGCTCGATGGTGGAGAGTCTCGCGTTCACCCGCTCGACCGCCTCCGCCACCTTGCCGTCCATGCCCTCCGCCGGCACCAGCAGCGCGACCAGCCCGGGCTTGCCCTCGCCCGCGACCACCGCCTGGGCGATCTCCGGCTCGGCCATGAGCAGGCTCTCGATCTTCGCCGGACTCACCATGTCGCCGCCGAGCGTCTTGATGAAGTCGCGCTTGCGGTCGGTGATGCGGATGTAGCCGTCCGCGTCGATCGCGCCCACATCGCCGGTGTGCAGCCAGGCTGGCGCGTCCGGCGGATCGCCCGCCGCCGGCCGCAGCGCCGCCGCCGTGGCCTCCGCGTTGTTCCAGTAGCCGTCCATGACGAGGTCGCCGCGCACCAGCAGCTCCCCATCCTCCGCGATGCGCACCTCCACCCCGGCGAGCGGCGGGCCGACGGTGTCCCGCCTGTTCGCCCAGGGCGGGTTGACCGAGACCACCGGCCCCGCCTCCGTTTGCCCGTAGCCCTGGATCACCGGCACGCCGAGCGCGAGGAAGAACCCCGAAAGGTCGGGATCGAGCCGCGCCCCGCCCGAGACCAGGGCCACCAGCCGCCCGCCGAAGCGCGCGCGCACCCGGTCGCGCACGAGCCGTTCGAGCACAGCGTCCTGCACGCGCTCGAACAGCCCGAGTGGCGGGCCGTCCATCTTCCGCAGCCCGAGCTCCACGGCGCGCTCGAACATCCGGCGCCTGAACGGCGTCTCCTTCTCGAGCTGGGCCAGCATGCGCGCGCGCAGCACCTCGAACAGCCGAGGCACGGCGGTGATGATGGCGGGCCTGATCTGCTGCAGCTCGGCCGCGACCCGGTCGGCGCCCCGGGAATAGACCACCTCCATCCCGAGCGAGGGCAGCAGGAAGCCGCCCACCGTATGCTCGTAGGAATGCGACAGCGGCAGGAAGGAGAGGTAGCTCTTGCCGAAGAGATTCAGCCTCTCAGCCAGCGCGCGCACGCCCTCGCGGTTCGCGAGCATGGCGCGGTGCGGCAGCATCACGCCCTTCGGCGCGCCGCCGGTGCCGGAGGTGTAGATCAGGCAGGCGAGGCGGGTGCCCGGCGCCGCGTTCGCCTCCGCCTCCAGCAGGGCGAGGCCCCCCGGCGCCCCCAGCGCCTCTTCCCATCGGTGCGCGGCCATGCCCTCCGGCGCCGGCGGGGGCTCCTCGCAGCAGAGCAGCAGGCCGAGGCCGGCGCCGCCGCGCTCCCGCGCCGCGGCCAGGACGCGCTCGGCCAGGCGCCGGGTCGAGACGACGGCCGCGGAGGCGCCCGAGTCGCGCAGGATGTGCGCGTGATCGGCCACCGTGTTGGTCGTGTAGGTCGGCACGGAGACCGCGCCGATCGCCATGATCGCGGTGTCGGCGATGAGGAATTCCGGCCGGTTCTCGCTGACGATCAACACCCGATCGCCCGGCATGACGCCATGCGCGCGGAGGAAGGAGGCGACCGCGGCCACCCGCTGCGCGAACTCGCCCCAGTTCAGGCGGTGCCAGGTGCCGCCCCGCCAGTACCGCAGCATCGGCCGCCCGGCCCATTCGCGGGCGCGCGCCAGCATCATGGCCGGCAGGGTCGGCCAGTTTCCCCGCGTGTATGGCATGCGTGCCCCCGCGCTCCCCCCGTTCCGCCTTCGCGTCATTCTGGCGTGGGGTGCCCCCCTTCGCCACCACTCGCCAGGGCTTATATGGGCAACGTGACCCACGCACATCCCGCCCCGCTGGCCGCCGCCATCCGCTCCCCGCTGGACGTCGGCGCCTCCGACTCCCTCGGACCGCTCCCGGTCTGGGACCTTTCCGACCTCTACCGCGCTCCGGACGATCCGGCGCTCGCCGCCGACCTCGACCGCACCGAGGCCGAGGCGAAAGCCTTCGCCGAGCGCTACGTTGGCCGACTCGGCGCCATGGAGGGCGACGCCCTCGCCGCCGCCATCGCCGAGTACGAGCGGATGGAGGAGCGCCTGGGCCGGGCGATGTCCTACGCCCAGCTCGTCTTCTCCGGCGACGCCGCCGACCCGGCGAACGGGCGCTTCTACCAGACCGTGCAGGAGCGGGTGACGGCGATCTCCTCGCACCTGCTGTTCTTCACCCTGGAGCTGAACCGGCTGGAGGAGCCGGCGCTGGAGGCGAAGATCGCCGCGAGCCCGTCCCTTGCGCACTGGCGCCCCTGGCTCCGGGACCTCCGCGTCTTCCGTCCGCACCAGCTCTCGGATGAGCTGGAGAAGCTGCTGCACGAGAAAGAGGTTACCGGCCGCGCCGCCTGGAATCGTCTGTTCGACGAGACCATCGCCTCCATGCGGGTGACGGTGGCGGGCGAGGAACTGACAGTCTCCGCGGCCCTCAACAAGCTCTCCGACCGCGACCGCGCGGTGCGGGAGGCGGCGGCAAAGGGCATCTCCCAGGCCTTCGGCGAGCGGGTGCGGCTGTTCGCGCTGATCACCAACGTCCTCGCCAAGGACAAGGATATCATCGACACCTGGCGCAACTATCCGCGCCCGACCAGCGCGCGCAACCGCGCCAACATGGTCGAGGACGAGGTGGTGGACGCCCTGGTCGCGGCCGTACGCGAGAGCTACCCGCGCCTCTCCCACCGCTACTACGCGCTGAAGGCGCGCTGGCTCGGCCTCGACAAGCTCCAGCACTGGGACCGCAACGCGCCGCTGCCGGAGGAGGACCACCGGCTCGTCCCGTGGAAGGATGCGGTGACGCGGGTGCTCGACAGCTACGCCGCCTTCAGCCGCGAGCTCGCCGAGATCGGCAGCCGGTTCTTCGAGCGGCCGTGGATCGACGCCGCGCTCCGCCCCGGCAAGGCGAGCGGCGCCTTCGCGCACCCCACCGTGCCGAGCGTGCACCCCTACCTGCTGCTCAACTACCACGGCAAGCCGCGCGACGTGATGACGCTCGCGCACGAGCTCGGCCACGGCGTGCACCAGATCCTCGCCGCCGAGCAGGGCTACCTGATGTCCGGCACGCCCCTGACGCTCGCCGAGACCGCGAGCGTGTTCGGCGAGATGCTGACCTTCCGCGCCGTTCTCGACGCCGAGAAGGACCCGCGCCGGCGCCGTGCCCTCCTCGCCGGGAAGGTCGAGGACATGCTGAACACGGTGGTGCGCCAGATCGCCTTCTACCGCTTCGAGACCCTGCTGCACGACGAGCGGAGGAAGGGCGAGCTGGCGCATGAGCGCATCGCCGAGCTATGGATGGAGGTGCAGCGGGAATCGCTCGGCCCGGCCTTCGAATTCACGCCGGATTATGGGGTATACTGGGCCTACATCCCGCACTTCGTGCATACGCCCTTCTACGTGTATGCCTACGCTTTCGGAGACTGCCTGGTGAACGCGCTCTACGGCGTCTATCGCGACGGCACGGTGCCGGACTTCGAGGCCAAGTACCTCGACATGCTCCGTGCCGGCGGCACCAAGCGGCACAAGGAGCTGCTCGCTCCCTTCGGCCTCGACGCCTCCGACCCGGCCTTCTGGAAGCGCGGCCTCGACGTGATCGCGGGCTTCATAGACGAGCTCGAGGCGACGAGCGGTGTCTGACGCGACGCGCGAGGGGGGGCGTGGCGAGAGCACGCTGTTCGGCGAATTGCGGCGGATGGCGCGTACCTCCGGCGCGGTCGGCGGCATCGCCGCGCGCGTCGCGGGCGAGCGCTTCCTCGGCATCCGCACCGACCGCGCGGCGCATGCGGAGGACCTGAAGGCGATCCTTGGCGGGCTCAAGGGCCCGCTGATGAAGGTGGCGCAGTTCCTCTCCACCATCCCCGACGCGCTGCCCGCGGAGTACGCGGCGGAGCTCGCCACCCTGCAGGCCAACGCCCCGCCGATGGGCTGGCCCTTCGTGCGGCGCCGCATGGCGGCCGAGCTGGGACCAAACTGGGAGAGCAAGTTCACGCGCTTCGAGCGTGAGGCCGCGGCCGCCGCCTCGCTCGGCCAGGTGCACCGCGCCACCCTGCCGGACGGTCGGCTGGTCGCCTGCAAGCTGCAATACCCGGACATGCCGAGCGTGGTGGAGGCGGACCTGCGCCAGCTCCGCTTGGCGATGAACCTCTACCGCCGCCTCGACAACGCCATCCAGCACGACGAGGTGTACGAGGAGCTGTCGGAGCGTCTGCGCGAGGAGCTCGACTACCTGCGCGAGGCGGCGCAGATGCGCCTCTACGGCATCATGCTGGCCGGGGAGCCGGCGGTGCGTGTGCCGCAGCCGATCGAAGGCTACTGCACGCGGCGGCTGCTCACCATGACCTGGCTCGAGGGCCGTCCGATCCTCCGGCGCCTCGAGGAGGACCCGCCGCAGGAGGAGCGCAACCGCTATGCGGAGGCGCTGTTCCGCGCNTGGTACGTGCCNTTCTACCGNTACGGCGTGATCCACGGCGACCCGCATCTCGGCAATTACCAGGTNCGGCCGGACCAGCACGGGATCAACCTGCTCGACTTCGGCGCGATCCGCGTCTTCGGCGCGCGCTTCGTCACCGGCGTGATCATGCTCTACGAGGCGGTGCGCGACCACGACGACGACAAGGCCCACGCCGCCTACGAATCCTGGGGCTTCACCAACCTCTCGCGCGAGAAGATGGCGGTGCTGAACCTCTGGGCCCGCTTCCTCTACGAGCCGCTGCTCGACGACCGCGTGCGCCGCATCCAGCTCAGCGACGATCCCGCCTACGGGCGCAAGGTGGCCGAGCAGGTGCATGCCGGGCTGAAGCGCACCGGCGGCGTCCGCCCGCCGCGGGAATTCGTGCTGATGGACCGTGCGGCAGTCGGGCTAGGCAGCGTGTTCCTGCGCCTGCGCGCGGAGCTGAACTGGCACCGGCTGTTCCAGGACCTGATCGCCGATTTCGACGAGCAGGCGGTGGCGGCGCGCCAGGCCGCGGCGCTACGTGAGGCAGGGGTGCCAGGCGCCGCCTGAGCGTGGTCCGGTGGGCGATCAGCCGCCCTCCTCGGCATAGGGGTTCTTCGTCCCGCGGAACTGCAGCCGGATCGGCACGCCCGGCATGTCGAAGGTTTCGCGGAAGCTGTTCACCAGGTAGCGCCGGTAGTCCTCCGGCACCTCCTCCGTCCGCGTGCCGAACACGACCAGCGTCGGCGGCCGGGCCTTCGGCATGGTCGCGTAGCGCAGCTTGATCCGCTTGCCGGCGACGACGGGTGGCGGATGGCGCTCCTTCGCCACCTCGAACCAGCGGTTCAGCTCGCCGGTGCCGACGCGCTTGTTCCACAGCGCGTAGGTCGCGCGCACCGCCGGCATCAGCTTCTCCACGCCGCGCCCGGTCAGCGCCGACATCGGCACCACCGGCACGCCGCGAAGCTGGGGCAGGCTCGTCGCCAGCACGTCGTCGAGCTGCCTGCGTGCCACGGCGCGGTCCTCGACGGCGTCCCACTTGTTCAGCGCGATCACCACGGCGCGCCCCTCGCGCTCGGCGAGGCGGGCGATGCGCAGGTCCTGCTCGTCCATGCCGAGCAGGGCGTCCACCACCACCACCACCACCGCGCTCTCCTTGAGCGCGGTGATGCTGGCGCCGACCGACATCTGCTCCAGCTCGGCGCTGCGCGCGACGCGTGCCCGCTTGCGCATCCCCGCCGTGTCCACGAGCCGCACCCGCCCGCCCGTCTCGTCCGTCCACTCCACGGCGACGGCGTCGCGCGTCAGGCCGGGCTCCGGCCCGGTGATCATCCGTTCCTCGCCGAGCAGCGCGTTGAGCAGCGTGGACTTGCCCGCGTTCGGCCGGCCGACGATGGCAAGGCGCAGCGGGCGTTCCTCGTCTCCCTCCGCGCGCTCGGCCTCCGCCTCGTCCACTTCCGGCAGCGCCTTGGCGATCGCCTCGTGCAGCATGCCGATCCCCTCGCCGTGTTCGGCCGAGATCGGGATCGGATCGCCGAGGCCGAGCTCGTAGGCCTCCATCGCCTGCTGCCCGCCGAGCCTCCCCTCGGCCTTGTTGGCCACCAGCAGCACCGGCTTGCGGCTGCGGCGCAGCCAATTGGCGAAGGCGCGGTCCGTCGGCGTGATCCCGGCGCGTGCGTCTACCACGAACAGCGCGACGTCCGCCTCGCGCAGCGCCGCCTCGGAGGAGGCGCGCATGCGCCCGAAGATCGTCTCCGGCGCCGCCTCCTCGAGCCCCGCGGTGTCCATGAGGCGCATGGCACGCCCGGCGATGGTCGCCTCCGCCTCCTTGCGGTCGCGCGTCACCCCGGGCGTGTCGTCCACGATGGCGAGGCGGCGCCCCACCAGCCGGTTGAACAGCGTGGACTTGCCGACATTCGGACGCCCGAGGATGGCGACAGTGGGTAGCCGGTTGCGGGTCATGGCGAAGGCCCAACGCGCCTTGGGCGCTTCAGGCTGAGGCGGCTCCGCGCAGCGCGACCAGGGTGGCGTCGTCGGTGGCGAGGTAGAGCGTCCCGCCGGCCACCGCCGGCGCCAAGGTGGCTCCGCCCGGCAGCCGCCGCCGCTCGATGATCCGGCCGTCCGTCGGCTCGACCACGACCATCTCGCTGCCGCTGCCGGCGACGAACAGCTTCCCTCCGGCCAGCACCGGCGCGCCCCAGGTCACCCGCGGCGGCTCGCGGCTCCCCTCCCGTGGGGGCCGGAGGTCGGTCACCCAGCGCACCCGGCCATCCTCTCCGCCGAGGGCGGCGAGCTCGCCGTCCCTGCTCAACAGGAAGAGCCAGTCGCCGGCGGACCAGGGCGCCTGGGTCCCGCCGACCTCGCGCTCCCAGAGCCGCCGGCCGGAGCGCAGGTCCACCGCGATCGAGAGGCCGCCCATGCCGACCGCGAAGACGCGGCCGCGGTCGAGGACCGGCAGGGCATGGATGCCCGCGATCTCGGCCAGGGTGCTGGTGCCCGCCGGGGCCAGCGATTCGGTCCACAGCACCCGCCCGTCCGAGGCCCGCAGCGCCGACAGCTCGCCGGACGGGAATCCGGCGACGACCACCTCGCCCTCGACGGCGGGCGCGGGCAGGCCGAGCGGCACGGCGGTGGTGGGGCTGGCGCGATGGGTCCACAGCCGGCGTCCGTCCTCGGTGGAGAGGGCGAGAAGCTGGTTCTCGATGGTCGGGATGAAGATCCGCCCCCCCACGACGGTCGGTGCGCCGCGCGTCGGTGCCGGCAGGCTGACGCGCCAGCGCACGCTGCCATCCGCCGGGTCCACCGCGAGCATCTCCGCGAGGCC
>Ga0065720_1001687_pt1 | contig 11578 bp, 11 predicted proteins | sample Thericmetagenome_FD_59107 | JGI IMG/M metagenome (GOLD analysis project Ga0065720, IMG submission 59107) | Thermophilic microbial communities from the Joint Bioenergy Institute, California, USA of rice/straw/compost enrichment - eDNA_2 v2... | ecosystem: Engineered > Solid waste > Grass >... | reverse complement strand
TGGCCCAGTCATGATCGCCGTGAAGCGGTTCCGCTCCGTACGGCCTACGACTGCCTCACGGCGATCATGACGCGTGATCACCGTGAGACGGCTGGACTTCGTATCACCCACGATCGCCTCACCGCGATCATGGCGTCCGGCGGCGCGCGCCCGACCCGAATCCGCGCCGCGACCGGACCCACATTTGCCGGGACGTGGGGCGAGCCGTTACCGTCGAGACGGCTGTTCCGCAGCGAAGCCGGTGTGATTCCGGCGCTGTCCCGCAACTGTGATGTCCCCTCGGCTGCGAGGGGAACGAGCCAGGTCGCCTGCGGTCCAGTCGCGAATCAGCGCTCTCGAGGAGGAGTGCCTCGCAGACGGGTGGCCCCACGGCACCGTGGCCGCCTCCTGTCGGCGACGCCCGACCCCTCGACCGACAGGAGGACGACATGAGACGTCTCTTCGCGGTGCTCGCCGCGATCGTCACCATCACCCTCGCGACGGCCGGCTGCGCCGCCTCGTCAACCGATCCCGAGCCGACCGGGACCCAGGCCGGTTATCCCGTCACGGTGGGCGACGTCACCCTCGACCGCCAACCGCAGCGCATCGTCTCGCTGTCACCGACCCTGACCGAGATTCTCTTCGCCATCGGCGCCGGCCCGCAGGTCGTCGCGGTCGACGAGTACTCGACGTACCCCGAGAACGCCCCGCGCACCGGCCTGTCCGGCTACACGCCCAACGCCGAGGCGGTTGTCGCCTACAGCCCGGACCTCGTGGTGCTCGACACCGACACGAACGGCGTCGTGTCGTCGCTGCGCGCGCTGGACATCCCGGTCTACGTCGGGCCAGCGGCGTCCACAGTGGAGGACACCTACCGGCAGATCGCCGAGCTCGGCACGCTGACCGGGCACCCGGTCGAGGCGCTGGAGTTGGTCAACCGGATAAAGGACGACCTATTCAAGATCCTGACCGACCTGCCCGAACGCGAGGAACCGCTCACCTACTTCTACGAGCTCGACAACACCTACTACACGGTAACGTCGCAGACCTTCATCGGAACGCTGTTCACCGCGGCCGGTCTGGTGAACATCGCCGACGAGGGCAACCTGGACAACCCGTACCCGCAGCTGTCCGAGGAACGCATCTTCGCCGCCAACCCAGACCTCATCTTCCTGGCCGACGCCTACCCGGGCGGGGAGACGCCGGAGACGGTCGCGGCCCGACCGGGCTGGGAGAACCTGACAGCCGTACGGAATGGGTCCATCGTGCCGCTCGACCCGGACATCGCGTCCCGCTGGGGTCCCCGGATCGTCGACCTGCAACGGTCCATCGTGGATGCCGTCGCCTCGGTCCCGACCAGCTGACCCGTCGACCGGCTGATCCCCTTGCGTCGCCCGATTTCGTTGCGTAACAAGGATTCTCGCCTGCAGCCGTCCCGGCTCACGGCCCGTGTCTTCGCGGCCGGAGCCGGGGCGGTCGCGGTCGCCGTCGTGCTGGGCCTGGCCCTCGGGCCGGTGTCGCTGAATCCGTTGGGCGTGGCGGCCGAGGTGCTGAACCTCCTGCCCGGAGTGGACATCCCCAGTGGACTGTCCACCCAGGAGGCCGCCATCGTCACCCAACTGCGGATGCCCCGGGTCGTGCTGGGCCTCATCGTCGGCGGCATGCTGTCCCTGGCCGGGGCCTGCTACCAGGGCGTGTTCCGCAACCCGCTGGCCGACCCGTACCTGCTCGGCGTCGCCGCCGGGGCCGGCCTCGGCGCCACCGTGGCCGTGGCTCTCGGCCTCAACGGCAGCGGGTCGGGTCCGGGCGGGCTGGTGCCCGCGTTCGCCTTCGCGGGCGCGTTGCTCGGGGTCTTCCTGGCGTACGGCCTCGGCGCGGTCGGGACGCGGGTCCGCACCCCGACGACCCTGCTGCTCGCCGGGGTGGCGGTGGCTGCCTTCCTCACCGCGCTCCAGACGTACGTGCTGCAGCGCAACGTCGAGACCATCCGGGAGGTCTACACGTTNATCCTCGGCAGCCTGGTCACCACCGGGTGGTCCGAGGTTCGCCTGGCNCTGCCGTACGCGCTGCTNGCNGCGATCGTGGTGCTGGCCCACCGGCGCGAGCTCGACGTCTTCTCCGTCGGCGACGAGGAGGCGAGCAGCCTCGGCCTGCACCCCGCGCGGTCCCGGGTGATCCTGCTGGTGGCCGCCTCGCTCGGCACCGCCGCCGCGGTCTCGGTCGCCGGTCTCATCGCGTTCGTGGGCATCATCGTGCCGCACCTGATCCGGCTCATCGCCGGCACGAGCTACCGGATCATCCTGCCGCTGTCGCTCCTCTTCGGCGGGGCGTTCCTCGTCGTCTCGGATCTGCTCGCCCGGATCGTGCTGGCCCCCAGCGAGCTGCCGATCGGCGTGGTGACCGCGTTCCTGGGGGCGCCGTTCTTCGTCCTGGTCCTACGGACAGCGAAGCGGGTCGGGCTATGACCACAGTGCACCGGTCGGTAGATCCCGCCCGGCCGGCGGACGCCACCGCCTCGGCGGAGCCGGCGGCGCCGGTTGAACCGGCGCTCGAGGTCCGCGACGTCCGGGTGACGCTGGACGGCGCGCCGATCCTGCGTGGCGTGGACCTGAGCGTGGCCGCGGGCGAATGGGTGACGATCATTGGCCCCAACGGCGCCGGCAAGTCGACCCTGCTGCGGGCCATCGGCGGGCTCGTGGCCTTCACCGGGCAGATCCGGCTGCACGGCGTACCGCTGGCGAAGCTCTCCCGGCGGGAGCGAGCCCGGCTCTTGGCTACCGTTCCGCAGAATCCGGAGGTGCCGCCGGGGATGACGGTGCTGGACTACGCCCTGCTCGGCCGGACGCCGTACATTCGCAGCCTCGGCCGGGAATCCGCCGCCGACATCGAGGTGGTGGAGCGGGTGCTGAACCGGCTGGACCTCCTGCCGTTCGCCGACCGTCCACTGGAAACGCTGTCCGGGGGCGAGCGGCAGCGGGCGTTCCTGGCCCGGGCGCTGGCTCAGGGGGTCCGCGTCGGTCACGGAGTACGCCCCGGTGGTCCGACCCGCCCTGACCAGGGGGTGCGCCCCGATCCGGCCGACTCCGGCCGGGGAGTGCGCTCCGGCCAAGGGGCGCGCTCTGGTCCGGGTGACCCACCGGAGCCCGGACAGATCCTGCTGCTCGACGAACCCACCTCCGCCCTCGACATCGGGCACCAGCAGGACGTCCTCGACCTGGTCGACGAGNTGCGCNNCAGCGANCGGCTGACCGTGGTGTCGACGATGCACGACCTGTCGATCGCCGGGGAGTACGCCGACCGGCTCGTGCTGCTGTCCGGCGGTCAGGGCGTCGCCGCCGGGGCGCCGGACGAGGTCCTGACCGAAGAGATCCTCCGGGCCCACTACGGAGCCCAGGTCCGGGTCATCCGCGGCGAGCACGGCCCCCTCGTCATCCCCGTCCGCACCCGATCCCGCCGTTGATCGAGGCCTCCTCTGCCCTTGATCGAGGCCTCCTCTGCCGTTGATCTAGGGCGTAGCGTGGTGAGTTGATCTTCAAGCACCACTCTAAGCCCTAGATCAACACNAGGGCACACACGGAAGGGGGGCGCTTCAGCGGGTCTGGGAGGCCTCGTCCTCGCCGGCCAGGGCGGCCCGCAGGCGTTCCTTCTGGTCCATGCGTCGGCGGCTGGCCACCGACAGGTACTCGGCCACCTCGTCACGCCACTGACGCAGCAGGAAGAACGACGCGGCCGACGAGACGAGCAGCGCGATGAGCACCTTGAGGAGGTAGGTCATGTCCGCGGGCAGCGAGACCAGGCCCACGCAGACCGCGAACAGGACGACCCGGGCCAGCGTGTACTTCACGACGGGGTTCATCGCGACTCCGTACGAGGTGCGGTGAGTAGGCGGATTCCGACCCACCATACGAGCGCATAGGCCAGGACGGCCACGAATGCCCCCACCGCCCCCGTGAGCAGCGGCACATCGACGGGTACGAGGCCGGCCCCGAACATGCCGGCCACGATCCCCACGAGCACCGCCACCGGGGCGGCCAGCCAGCGCAGCCGGTACGCCTTCCAGGCCCGGAAGTCCTCGAAATACAGGAACGCCGGCAGGATCACCACGAGCCACCCGGACGAGCGTCCGAAGGTCGCCAGCCCGAGCACGGCCAGCAGCCCGTCGATGAGGAGCAGACCGATCCCGTTCACGACGGCGAAGAGGGCGGCCACGCCGAGCAGGTCCGGCAGGTACTGGACCCGCCCCTCCTCGTCCTTCCGGGGCAGGGCCGGGCGGGTGCCCTCGGTCACGCCGCCCTCCGGACGCCCGAGGCACGGCCCCTCCGAGCGCCCGCAGCAAGGCCCCTCCGGGCGCCCGCAGCAAGGCCCCTCCGGGCGCCTGTGGCGAAGCCCCTCTGGGCGCCCGCCCCGAGGCCCATCCGGGTACCGACCACGGCGACCTCCGCGCCAGACGGGCGACGCCCGGGCCGAGGCCCGCCAATCATGCCCAGACGTCCTGCGGCTCGGCCCGACGCTCGCTCAGGCTGGGCGGGGCGTCGTACTCACGCACCACCTCATAGCGGGTGTTGCGCTCGACCGGCCGGAAGCCCGCGTCCCAGATCAGGTTCAGCAGGTCCTCGCGGTGCATGGTGCTCGGCGTACCGTACGCGTCGGCGTCATGCGTGATCTTGTATTCGACGACCGACCCGTCGAGATCGTCCACACCGAAGTTCAGCGAGAGTTGGGCGACCGACAGACCGTGCATCACCCAGAAGCACTTCAGGTGCGGAATGTTGTCCAGCAGCAGCCGGGACACGGCGAACACCTTCAGCGACTCGGCCGGCGTGGCCATCCGCGTGCGCTCCTGCAGCCGGTTGCGGATCACGCCGTCGGCCGAGTCGACGAAGTCGTGCTGGTAGCGCAGTGGAATGAAGACGATGAACCCGCCGGTCTCGTCCTGCAGTTCCCGCAACCGCAACACGTGGTCGACCCGGTGCCGTGGCTCCTCGATGTGGCCGTAGAGCATGGTGGCCGGCGTCCGCAGGCCCTTGCTGTGGGCGATGCGGTGGATGCGCGACCAGTCCTCCCAGTGGGTGTTGTGATCGACGATCTGCTGCCGGATCTCCCAATCGAAGATCTCCGCACCGCCCCCGGTCAGCGACGACAGGCCGGCGTCGATGAGCTCGTCGAGGACCTCCTCGGCGGAGAGGCCGGAGATCCGCTCAAACCAGTGGATCTCGGTCGCGGTGAAGGCCTTCAGCGACACCCCGGGCAGCGCCTCCTGCAGCGCGCGCAGCACCCGCGGGTAGTACCTCCACGGCAGCGTCGGGTGCAGGCCGTTGACGATGTGCAGCTCGGTGAGCCCCTCGCCCTCCATCTCCTTGGCCTTGGCGACCGCCTCCTCGATCCGCATCGTGTAGGCGGACTTTTCGCCCGGCTTGCGCTGGAACGAGCAGTAGGCGCAGGAGGCGCTGCAGACGTTGGTGAGGTTCAGGTGCCGGTTGACGTTGAACATCACCCGGTCCCCGTTCAGCTCGGTGCGCCGATGGTGGGCGAGCCGACCGAGCCAGGACAGGTCNTCNCAGGCGTACAGCGCCTCGCCATCCTCGCGGCTCAGCCGCTNGCCGCNGTACACCTTNTCCTCGATCTCGCGCCGCCANCCCGGATCGGTCGCCAGTGCCGAACTGCNCATGCTCCGCAGCGTACTNCCTGGCNCTCAAGCCATCACCGCCGTGCGACCACCCGAACGGATCACACCCGGCCGCGTCGCGACGGGCCCGTGGCGCTTTCGATGGCGTACGTCCGAAAGACGTACGGCTCCGGCGCGCCGAGCCGCCGCAGCGGACCGTGCTCCCTCCGAGTCGCCGGGGCCGTACAGCGACCGCGCCGGGCGCTGGGCCGATGCGGCGCCCCGGCCGGTGACCGGGTGGCCTACGATGCCCGGGGTCGCCTGAGCTCTGAGCCTGAGCATCCGCGACACCGCGGCCGCGCGCCGACGGGACCGTCCGACTGACGACACGACGGCGGGACTGTCCCGAGTGGCCCGGCTGTGGCACGGTGATACCCGGCGAAACTACGACTGTTCCGGCGTCGAGCGTGCGCTCCTCGCTCCGCACAACCGTTGCGATGTTGGCGACGCCGGGCGAACAGATCGGGAGGGGGATGGGCATGGTCGAGAGTGGGAGCGGGAGGACTCCGAGCACGAACGACACGGCGCCCGAGAGGCCCGAACCCCCGACCACGATCATGACCACCCCACCGAAGGCATCGACGACGCCCACCGAGCCGCCGACGAAGCCGATGGCCGTGGCACCCCGCGAGGCCGTTTCAACCGCCGTGTCATCAGGGGCCGTGTCGACGAGCGCTGTGTCATCGAGCGCCGTCTTCACCAGCGCCGAGTCGCCCGCAGCCGTCGGCGGATCGACCGACACACCCGCAGCCGAGCCGAAGGACGCCGCCCAAGACGGCGAGGGGAAGGCCGTCGAGCAGAACGACCCCGACCAAGAGGACACCGACAAGAAGGACGCTGGGCCGAATGACGGCGAGCAGAAGGCAGCCGAGNGGAAAGACGCCGAGCGGATCGACCTCGAGCGAAANGAACCGATCTGGCCGGGCCTGACCGCCGCTGGACTGCCGACCCGGGTTCCGCGCCGGGGCAGCGACGAAGAGATCCGGGAGGCGTTCATCCGGTCCTGGGAGGCCGAACCGAGCAGCCCCACCCCGCTGACTCGTAAGCCCTTCACCCCGACGTTCCTGACCGAGCCGCCGCGTCCGCGCCTCTCCCGGGAGCGGCTCGACCCGGCCGCGCTGTCGGCGCCCGCGTCGGCCTCGGCGACGGAGTCGACGGAGTCGGGCGAACCGCCCGAGCCCAAGGAGCCACCGCGCCCGCCCGAGCCGCCGCAGCCCAAGGAGCCTCCGCAGCCGGCCGAGCCGCCGGAGCCACCGCAGCCTCCGAAGCCGAAGGAGCCGGCGCCGCCCGGACCGTCGCCGTTCCCAGCGCCATCTCCGGTGCCGACGCCGCCGACGCCGGTGCCGACCCCGCCGGTGCCGTCGCCGGTCCCGACCCGGCCGCCGGTTCCGCCGGTTCCGCCGCCTCCCCCGCCGTTCCCACCACCGCCCAGCCCGGTGCCGCCGCCACCTACCTCGCCCGTGACCGGCCCCCGCACGGTGGCGCTCTCCCGAGGCGCGGAGGACGACGAGCCCACGGTGCCGGTGTCTCGGGCGCCGATCACGCCGGCCCGTCCGACCGGTACGCCGGTGACACCGGTCTCCCGAGTGACGCCGGGCTCCACGGTGACGCCGGGCTCGCGGGTGACGCCGACGACCCGCCCGTCCGGCGTGGTCGGACCCTTCCCTCGTCCCACGATCGGGGCGAGCACGTACACGGGCGGCGGCTACGCCGACCTGGTGACCGAGCCGATCACCGGCATGGTGGGCGCCCGCTCCGGCAGCTCGGTCGAGATGTCCGGCTCCCTGACGGGGCACCTGCTCGCGCGGAATCAGGAGCTGTACCGCCGGCAGGAGCGGCGTCAGAAGCTCAGGACGGCCATGTGGGTGGCCCTGGGCCTGACGCTGTTCGCGGCCGGGATCGCGATCGTCGTCAATCTGCTCGCGGGTGACTTCCTCCGGTCGCTGATCAGCACGTTCGCCGGCTGGGCCGGCTGACCGAGACCGGCTGGCGAGGCCACCTGACCGAGCCCGCCTGACCCGAGGTCGGTCTGGCCGGGCCGGCTGACCAGAGGTCGGCTGACGGAGCCGGCCGCCGTGGGTAGGGTCAAGCCGTGACGCCATCCGCGACGGCTCTTTTCTGGCGGCGGCTGGACACCGCCGGCTCGGAGCACGCCATCTGTACCGAGCGGGTGGGGCTGCGCGCCCGGGGCACGATGCTCGCGGCCACGCCCGTCCCGTACGCGTGCCGGTACGAGATCCTCACCGACGAATCGGGGGCGACCACCCGGTGCGAGGTGACGGTCGAGGGTGCCGGCTTCCTGCGCGCCGTCCGCCTGGAACGGGCCGCGGGCCGCTGGCGGGTGACGGCCAACGAGCAGGGCAACCTCGACGCGACCCTGCGGGCGGCCGGACTCACCCGGGTCGACCAGCCGGGCTGCGACGACCCCGGGACGCTGACCATGGCGCTCGACGTCGACCTCACCGGGTCCGCGCTGACCAACACCCTGCCGATCCGCCGACTCGGCCTGCTCGACGCGATCCACGCCCCGGCGGACGGCGCCGACCGGCCACCGGCCGGGCGGCACACCATCGACGTCGCCTGGGTACTGGTGCCCAGCCTCGAGGTCGTTGTCTCGACGCAGACCTACCAGGCCGTCGGGGGCGGGATCGTGCACTTCACCAGCGGGTCGTTCAGCGCGGACATCCGGATCGACGAGCGCGGGTACGTCCGGCACTACCCCGGCCTCGCCGACCGCGCCTAGCCGATGACCGCGCCCGCCCAGCCCGGTCCCACCGGGGCGCCCGGTCACGCCGACAAAGAGACCGGCCCCGCATCGACTCGACCCGCGCCATCCACAGTGGACCGCCGCCCGTACGTCGTGGGCGTGTCAGGCGCGTCGGGAACGCCGTACGCCGCAGCCGTCCTGCGCGGGCTGCTGGCCGCCGGATGCGCGGTCGACCTCGTAGTCTCCCGGGCGGCCCGGCTCACCCTGCTCGATGAGACGGGGGCGCCGTTCCGCGACGCCCACTGGCGAGAGGATCTCGCGCGGTGGCTCGGCCTCGACCTGGCCGGCGCGGATGTGGCCTACTGGCCGGCCGGGGATCTGGCCGCCGGCCCGAGCTCGGGTTCGTACCTGACGCGGGGCATGGTGGTGGTGCCGGCCAGTACGGCCGCCTGCGCGGGCATCGCGATCGGGCTCTCCAAGGACCTGCTGCAGCGGGCCGCCGAGGTCACCCTCAAGGAGCGTCGACCGCTGGTGGTCGTGCCGCGCGAGACGCCGGTGACCCGCAGCCACCTCGAGCACCTGCTCGCCCTGCACGACGCCGGCGCGGTGGTGCTGCCGGCCAGTCCGGGCTTCTACGCGGCCGCCGCGACCCGCCCCCTGGTGGGACCCGACGTGGGTGGCCTGAGCGCGGCCCAGCTCGTCGACTTCGTGGCCGGCAAGGTGCTCGACGCGCTCGGCGTCCCGCACACCCTGTTCACGCGCTGGATCGGTCGCTGAGCAGTCCGGTTACTGAGCGGTCGGTCGCTGGGCGCCCTCCGGGCCGCTCGCCACCAACGGCTCTGGCCGCCAGCCCCGGGGGCCGTGGTGGGCGGAGGACCCCTGACGGGGGAGGGTCACCGTCGGGGCGAACCACGGTCCGGGATGCGTACTGTCCCGGGGAACCCGTACGGTTCGAGAAACCGTGCCCCGGCGAGGGTCACTGCTGCTGCTTCGGCTGGGACTGCTCGCCGGCGCCTTCCTCGCCCTCCAGCAGGGCCCGGACCTCGGATTCACGGAACCGTCGGTGTCCTCCCGGGGTGCGGATGCTGCTGATCCGCCCCGCCGCCGCCCACCGGGTCACGGTCTTGGGGTCGACGCGGAACAGAGCGGCCACCTCGCCAGGTGTCAGCAGACGGTCTCCCGTGTCCACAACCCCCTCCTCAGCGCCGCCTAAGGCCGAGATCCGCCTACCTCGGGCGTACGCCCATTACAGCACCGTCATAGCGCCATGTCCGACAAACCGTGATTCACTCCATCTTGCGCAATCTTGGGGGGCAGTGACCACCCGTGAGCCGGACGTCCCCTACGCACGCGCGAGTTACTCCTTACTCGCGCGCAAGCGTAGGTCGCTTTTTACGCGCTCAGGCCCAGACGGAGCGTGAGATCAACCACGGCGAAGACGAGCAGCACGATTCCGACAAAGCCGTTCGCCGTAAAGAATGCCCGGTTGACCCGGGAGAGGTCGTTCGGCTTCACGATCGCGTGTTCGTACGCGAACGCGGCCGCGGTCAGCGCGAGCCCGACCCACCACGGCCAGCCCAACCCCACCAGCACCCCGAACCAGATGAAGAGGGCGAAGGTCACCACGTGGGCGACGATCGACAGGTTCAGTGCGAAGGCCACCCCGAAGCGGGCCGGGACGCTGCGCACGCCGATCCGGCGGTCCACCTCGGCATCCTGGCAGGCATAGATGAGGTCAAAGCCCCCGATCCAGAGGCCCACGGCGAGGCCGAGCACCCACGCCGGCCCGGAGCCGGCCAGCGTGGCGGTGACCCCGAGCCAGGCGCCGACCGGGCCGACCATCTGCGCCAGGCCGAGCACGGCGTGCGGCCAGTTCGTGAACCGCTTGGCGTACGGGTAGCCGGCCAACAGCACCAGCGCCAGCGGGGCGAGCGTGAGGCACAGCGGGTTCAGCGCCGCTGCGGCCACGAGGAAGACGCCGAGGGCCGCGGCCGCGCCGATCCAGGCCGTCCGTACGGAGACCGCGCCGGTGACGAGCTCACGGTTGGCGGTCCGCGGGTTCCGGGCGTCGATGCCGCGGTCGACGATCCGGTTGACGGCCATGGCGAAGGTCCGGGCCCCGACCATGGCCACGGTGATGAGCACCAACTTGAGCCAGTCGACGTGGCCGTCCTGGCGCTGCATCGCCGTCAGCGCGGCGAGATAGGCGAACGGGAGCGCGAAGACGGAATGCTCGATGGTGACCAGGCGCAGAAAGCCGGTCAGGGCGTTGCTCGGGGCGGTGGTGCTCACCGTCAGTTCCAAACCCTCGTGCTCACAGCCCGTACTCCTTCCAGCGCCGGTCGACCAGCGCCACGATCTCGGGCGACATCACCGCTTCCTCGGGCCAGCCTCGGGTGTACCCCTCGCTGGGGAGCTTACGGGTGGCGTCGATGCCGACCTTGCCACCCCAGAACTGCTGGTACGAGCCGTGGTCCAGGTGGTCGACCGGACCCTGGGTGAGCAGCAGGTCGTGCGCGTAGTCGACGTTGCCGAAGGCGCGCCACGCCACCTCCTGGTAGTCCGACGGGTCGCAGTCGTCGTCGACCACCACGATCAGCTTGGTCAGCGACAGCAGGTGCGCACCCCAGATGGCGTTCATCACCTTCTGCGCGTGCTTGGGGTAGCGCTTGCGGATCGACACGATGAGGCAGTTGTGGAAGACGCCCGGCTCGGGCATCGACATATCCACAATGTCCGGGATCAGGAACTTGATGAGCGGCAGGAAGATCCGCTCGGTGGCATGGCCGATCGGGCCGTCCTCCTGCGGCGGCTTCGACGTGACGATCGAGTGGTAGATCGGGTTGCGCTGCATCGTCATGCACTCCACGTGCATGACCGGGAACGGCTCGACCGGTGTGTAGAAGCCGGTGTGATCGCCGAAGGGCCCCTCGGGCAGCCGCTCGCCCGGCTCGACGTACCCCTCGAGCACGATCTGGGCGTTCGCCGGCACCTGCAACGGAACGGTGAGACAGTCGACCATCTCCACCCGCTCGCCCCGCAGGAACCCGGCGAACAGGTACTCGTCGATGTCCGCCGGCAGGGGCGCCGTGGCCACATAGGACACGACCGGGTCGTTGCCGATCGCCACGGCCACGGGCAGCCGCTGGCCCAGCCGCTCGGCCACCGCGTGGTGGGCCGTGGAGTCCTTGTGGATCTGCCAGTGCATCCCGAGCGTGTTGTGCGAG
>Ga0065720_1005238_pt1 | contig 11581 bp, 8 predicted proteins | sample Thericmetagenome_FD_59107 | JGI IMG/M metagenome (GOLD analysis project Ga0065720, IMG submission 59107) | Thermophilic microbial communities from the Joint Bioenergy Institute, California, USA of rice/straw/compost enrichment - eDNA_2 v2... | ecosystem: Engineered > Solid waste > Grass >... | reverse complement strand
AGCGGATCGCCATCGTCGTGGCGGTCGGATTCGTGTCCTTCGAGCTGTTGTAGAAGCGGATGCCCGCCTTCTCCCGCACGAATTCGAGCCTGTGCTCGACGCCGCGGAACGCGCGCAGCGGAGCCGCGAGCAGCTCGGCGGGCACGCCGGCGGCCAGCGCCGCGGCCGATGCCGCGGCCGCGTTGGCGGCGTTGTGGCGCCCGGGGACGCCCAGCTCGTCCACGGCGATGATCGGGGTGATGACGCCGCCGGACCGCCGGACAATCGTCCGCGGCACGCCGTCGTCTTCCGGCGAGGCGGGATAAGGCGGGTCAACGTAGACGCCTTCCTCGAGCCGCTGCCGGACCGCGAACGGCACAATCCGCGCTTTTGCCCCTTCGGCCAGCCGCCGGCATTCCGGATCATCCCAATTGACGATCGCGACGTCGTCCGCCGTCTGGTTGGCGAACAGCTTTGCTTTCGACGCCGTATAGTCGTCCATGCCGCCGTGATAGTCGAGATGCGTCTCCGCCACATTGAGCAGCACGCTGATGCGCGGCCGAAAGGCGGCCGTCCCTTTCAACTGGAAGCTGCTGAGCTCCACAACAAGCCAGCTTGCGGCGTCGGCTTCCCCCGCCGCGTCGGTGAGCGGCCGGCCGATGTTGCCGGCGACGATCGTCTTCCGCCCCGCCGCCTCGAGCAGTTTGCCGATCAGCGTCGTCGTCGTCGTTTTGCCGTTCGATCCCGTGATGCCGATGATCGGCGCGTCAGTGAGCCACCAGGCGACTTCGACTTCCGTCACGACCTCGATCCCCAGCGCCAGCGCTTCGCGCACCGGCGGCGACGTGTAGGGGATGCCCGGATTTTTCACCACCAGGGCGGTGTCCGGCGTCACGAGCCCCTCCGGATGACCGCCGCAGAGAACGGAAATGCCCAAAGCGGCGAGTTCTTCCGCTTCGGGGCACTGTTCGGGCGGTTTTACATCGCTCGCGATCGTCTCCGCGCCCAGCGCGTGAAACACTTTGGCGACGCTGACGCCGCTGCGCGCCAGGCCGAGCACGACCACCCGGCGATTCCGGTATGTCGAGGGATGTTGCATGCTGCCACTCCTTTGGATGTTGGACCGCTGCGCCGGACGGCTACACCGTGCCGTTCAGCATGAGGCCGGCGGCGGCGAACAAAAATCCGAACGCCCAGAACATCGTGACGACCTTCCATTCCGACCAGCCGCCCACTTCAAAATGATGATGGATCGGGCTCATGCGGAAAATCCGCTTGCCGCGCAATTTGAACGATGCGACCTGCAGCACGACGGACAACATTTCGATGACGAAAATGCCGCCGATCACGATGAACAGGAGCTCGGTCTTCGTCAAAATCGCGACGGCCGCCAGCCCACCGCCGATGCCGAGGGAACCGGCGTCGCCCATGAACACCTTCGCGGGATGGGCGTTGTAGACGAGAAACCCGAGCACGGCGCCGATCATCGCGGCGGAGAAGACGGCCGCTTCCGGTTCGGCGGCCTTGAGCGCCACGATCGCGAACGCGGCGAACGCGATCGCGCTTGTCCCGGACAGCAGGCCGTCGACGCCGTCCGTGAAGTTGACGGCGTTGCCGACCGCCATGAACATCAGAATAATGAAAGGATAGTAGAAAAGGTGCAGATCGAAGCTCCAGTCCGTCCCCGGCACCGCGATCCACGTGTCATGCCCGCTGCGGTACAGGATGACGCAGATGACGGTCCCGAACAGGAGCTGGCCCAGCAGCTTCTGCCGCGCGGTCAGGCCCAGCGAGCGCTTCAGCGCGATCTTGATATAGTCGTCCAGAAAGCCGACAAGGCCGAACCCGAGCATGGCGACAAGCAGCACCCAGAATTCCGCCGTATATTCGGCGTATCGCAGAAACGACAGCGTGGCGGCAAGCAGAATGATGATGCCGCCCATTGTCGGCGTGCCCTTTTTCTTCAGATGGGTCTGCGGCCCGTCGGACCGCACCTGCTGGCCGAACTTGAGCCGCTTGAGCAGCGGGATGGCCGCAGGACCGAGGAGTACGGCGAGCAGGAAGGATACGCCGAGCGGGAGCAACAGTACAGGTATATCCAAAAAAGGTCTCCTCCTAACCCCGGACGAGCGCGTGTACGATTTCTTCCATCCGCATGCCGCGGGAGCCTTTCACCAGAACGAGATCGTCCGGCGCAAGCTCGTCAAGCAGCCGGCGGACGAGGGCGTCCTTGTCCGCGAAATGGATCGCCCGCTCCGGCCCGAGCCGCTCCGCCGCGCCGCGGACCGTGTGCTTCGACCGTTCGCCCACGGCCAGCAACGCGTGGATCTGATCCGGGTTTGCGGCCGCGCCGGTTTCGTAATGCAGCCGGTCCTCGTCCGGCCCGAGTTCCAACATGTCGCCGAGGACGAGCCATTTGCGCCGGTAGCCCTTAAGCTCGCCGACGAAGGCGATCATCGCCTTCACGGACGCCGGGCTGGCGTTGTAGGCGTCGTTCAGCACGACCGCGCCGTTCGCCGCGTTCAACGTCTCGAGCCGCATGGCCGACAGCTTGACCGCGGCGAGGCCCTGCCGGATGCGCTCGGGGTCCAGCCCGAGCAGCGCGCCGACGGCGGCGGCGGCCAGCGCGTTCGCGACGTTGTGCCGCCCCGGCACCGGCACCCGGAATTCGCCCGGCCATGCCGGACCGCCGGGGGGCCGGATCGTGAACACCGATTCCTTCGCCGTGGCGGCGATCAGGTCCGCCGACCATCCGTCTTCCCGGCCGGACGCGAACGTCTCCAGCCGCCATTTGCCGTAACCAGGCGCCCGCTTCGCGCCTTCCAGAAGGAGCGGCTCATCCCCGCGGATGAACAGGACGCCGCCTTCCTTCAGCCCGGCGGCGATTTCAAGCTTTGCTTTCGCGATTCCCTCCCGCGAGCCGAGCTGCAGCAGGTGGGCGTCGCCGATATTCGTAATGACGGCGGCGTCGGGCCGGGCAATGCGGGTGAGCCGCTCGATCTCGCCGAAGCCGCTCATGCCCATCTCGAGCACGGCCGCCTCCGTGTTCTCATCCATCGCGAGAATCGTCAGCGGCAGTCCGATATGATTGTTCAGATTGCCCTCCGTCTTGTGGACGCGGAGTTGCTGCGCGAGGACGGACGCCGTCATGTCCTTCGTCGTCGTCTTCCCGTTGCTGCCGGTGATGCCGATGACCTTGACGGGCAGCTGGCTGCGGTACGCGGCGGCCAGCCGCTGCAAAGCGGCCAGCGGGTCGTCCACCAGCAGCAGCGGACGGCCGGCCAGCGCCTCCGGCACGGGGCGGCCGGCCTGCCAGAGCGAGGCCGCCGCGCCGCCGGCGAACGCGTCGCCCGCGAAATCATGCGCGTCGAACCGTTCGCCGCTGAGCGGCACGAACAGACGCCCCTCCGCGGGACGCCGGGAATCCGTCGCCACGCCGCAGACCATGTCGTCCGCGCGCCGCGCCGCGGCTTCGTTCATTTCCGCGCCGCACATGGCGGCGAGCTGCGCCGTCGTTCGTCTGATCACGACCGTCTTCTCCTTATCGCATCGCCGGCGACAAGCCGGTCGTCGAAATCGAGTCTGCGATCTCCGATAATTTGATAGTTTTCATGACCTTTGCCCGCAATCAATACTACATCTCCGGGGCTTGCCATTTCAACCGCTTTTTCAATCGCCGCGCGCCGGTCCGCGATCCGCTCGTAGCGATCCGCGGGCACGCCGTCCGCCTTCAATCCCGCCTCGATGTCGTCCAGAATCGCCTCGGGATGCTCGGTGCGCGGATTGTCCGACGTCAGGATGACGTGGTCGGCGTAGCGGGCGCCGATGCTGCCCATGATCGGGCGCTTGCCGCGGTCGCGGTCGCCGCCGCAGCCGAAGACGAGGATGAGCCGCCGCTCCGCGATCTCCTTCACCGCCTTGAGCACGTTCTCGAGCCCGTCCGGCGTATGCGCATAATCGACGATCACCGCGAACGGCTGGCCGGCGTCGACCGCCTCGACCCTGCCCGGCACGCCCTGCACCCGCTCCAGTCCGGCTTTCACGACCTCGAGGGAGACGTCCTCGACGAGCGCCGCGGCGATGGCCGCCAGCGCGTTGTACACGTTGAACTTGCCGACCAGGCGCAGCGCGATGTCCGCTTCGCCGCGGAACGTGACGACTCTGAACGTCGTGCCCCGGGCCGTGATCCGGATGTCCTCGGCGCGGACGTCCGCCGGACGGTCGATGCCGTAGGTGACCGTCTCCGCCGCCGTCGCGCGCGCGAACGCGGCGGACACCGGATCGTCGGCATTCAGCACGGCGTACGTCCGCTCGTCCGGGTTCGCCGGATAGACGTTGCCGAGCCGGGAGAACAGGAGCTCCTTCGCCTCGGCGTAGCGCTCCATCGTGCCGTGGTAATCGAGATGGTCCTGCGTCAGATTGGTGAACACCGCCGTGCGGAACTTCGTCCCTTTGACCCGTCCCTGTTCAAGCGCGTGCGACGACACTTCCATCGCGCAGTAGGCCGTGCCCTCCGCCGCCATGCCGGCGAGCAGCCGCTGCAGTTCGAGCGCGTCCGGCGTCGTGCCGGACATCGGCAGGGACCGGCCGCCGAAGCGCGCTTCGATCGTGCCGATGACGCCGCATGTTCTTCCCGCTTCCTGCAGAATGCGCTCGATGAGATGCGTCGTCGTCGTCTTGCCGTTCGTGCCGGTGACGCCGATCACCTTCACCCGCGCGCTCGGGGAGCCGTAGAACCGGTCGGCCATGACCGCGAGCGCCAGCCGGCAGTCCTTCACCACGATCTGCGGCACGTCCAGAGGCAGCCGGCGCTCGACGACGAGCGCCGCGGCGCCGCGCTCCACGGCGTCCGCCGCATAGTCGTGGCCGTCCACCGTATGGCCGGGCACACAGAAGAATAGATCGCCCGGCTTCACCTTGCGGGAATCCGTGCACAGCCCGCCGGGGCGAAGATCGCCGACTTCCAGTCTTGCTGTGGCGAGCAGCCCCGTGAGTTCGCTGAGCAGCATGCGCCGTACCTCCTTGCAAGCAGCTGATATTTTCCATTATGGACGGGCCCGGCAAAATCTAGGCATCGTCCTTGCCCAGGTAGATGCGGATCGTCGAGCCGCGCTCCACCCGTTCGCCCGCCGCCGGCGCCTGCCGGATGACCACCGTGCCGGAACCGGAAGCGGCCAGGTTGAAGTTCATGTTCAGATCTTCATACAGATCGGACACCGTCTTGCCGACCAGATTCGGCACGGTGACGATCGGCGTGTCGCCGTAGTTCAATTTCTTCTCCAGTTGCTCCTTGCGCGGCGCAACGCCCAGCTCCGGCAGCGCGTCCGCGAGAATGTTCCGCACGATCGGCGCCGAGACGAGTCCGCCGAACTGGATGCCCCGCGGATTGTCGACGGCGACATAGACGACGATCTGCGGATCGTCCGCCGGCGCGAAGCCGATGAACGAGACGATGTGCTCGAACGGCGAATACCGGCCGTTCACCACTTTCTGCGCCGTGCCCGTCTTGCCCCCGACGCGGAAACCGTCGATGAAGGCGTTGCGCCCCGTTCCCCGCGCCACGACGCTTTCGAGCGCTTCCCGGATTTTGTCCGACGTCTCCGGCGAGATGACCCGTCGCACCGCTTCCGGCTCGAAGCGCTGCACGACTTCGCCGGTTTCGGGATGGATCAGCGCCTTCGCGACGTGCGGCCGGTACAGCGTGCCGCCGTTGATCGCCGCCGAGATGGCCGCGACCTGCTGAATCGGCGTCACCGACACCCCTTGGCCGAACGACGTCGTCGCGAGTTCGACCGGGCCGACCCGCTCCGGCTTGAACAGGATGCCGTTCTCCTCGCCTCTCAGGTCAATGCCGGTTTTCGCTCCGAAGCCGAAATTGCGGATATATTGGAACAGCACGTCCTTGCCGAGCCGCTGTCCGAGCGTCACGAAGCCGGGGTTGCACGAATTTTCCACCACTTCGAGGAACGTCTGGCTGCCGTGGCCGCCTTTTTTCCAGCAGCGGAGCCGCGCGCCGCCGACTTCGATCGCGCCCGGATCGTGGAAACGCTCGTGGTGCAGATCGACCTTCCGTTCCTCGAGCGCGGCGGCCAGCGTGATGATCTTGAACGTCGAGCCGGGCTCGTAGGTCATCCAGATCGGCAGGTTCCGGTTGTACACCTCGGACGGCGCTTCGCGGTAGCGGTCCGGCTCGTAGGTCGGCCGGCTCGCCATGCCGAGAATTTCGCCCGTGTTCGGATTCATCGCGATCGCGAGCGCGGCGTTCGGCTGCAGCCGGATCATCGCGTCATCCAGCTCGCGCTCGATGATCGTCTGGATCATGTAATCGATCGTGAGCTGCAGATGAAGTCCGTCCTTCGGTTCGGTGTAGGTGTCCGAAGATCCCGGCATCCGGCGGCCGCCCGCGTCCGACAGGAACGACACGCTGCCGGAGATGCCGCTCAGCATTTTGTCATAGGACAGCTCAACGCCGGTCAGCCCCTGGTTGTCGATGCCGGTGAAGCCGAGCACATGCGCCGCGAGGCTGCCGTAAGGGTAGTACCGCTTGTTGTCCTCGGCGACGACGATGCCCGGCAGGTTCATGGCGCGGATTTCCGCCGCCTTCTCCGCCGAAATTTTCCGGCCGCCCGGCTGGATGCGGACGATCAGCTCCCGCTTCGTCAAGAGGCGGTAGACGTCTTCCTTCTTCATGTCCAGGGCGAGCGCCAGCCTTTCGGCCGTCCCGCCGGGATCCTGGATTTGCGCCGGGATGGCCATGACCGTCGGCGAACTGATGTTGTAGGCGAGCCGGACGCCGTTTCGGTCCAGTATCTCGCCGCGCTTCGCCGTGACGGGAATGTTCCGCCGCCACGACTCTTCCGCGCGCGCGGCCAGCTCGCCGCCTTCCCACAGCTGCACGTATCCGAGCCGGATGATGAGCGCCACAAACGCGGCGATGCCGCCGAGCAGAATTTGGAACAGCCGCCGCCTGACCGTAAGCCCCGATATCCGGTTGCGCATGCCGATCTCCTCCGAACGGGCGGGTTTCGAAGCGTGGGACCGCTTCTCTCCCAGCCTATTCGGACGAGTCCGGCGGTAGAACAGGCCTCATCCCCCTTCGCCGTCACCGGCAGACGCATCCGGTTCCTCCGGCGCTTCGCCTTCTCCGCCGGACGTTCCGCCTTCTCCGTCGGAGGATTCGCCCTCCTCCGTTCCCGCGCCGTCGGGCGGCACGGCCGGCGTTCCCGGAGGCTCCAGGACCAGGCGCAGCACCCGTCCGCCGGCTTCCGCCGTCAGCGACTGCGANATGACGAAACCTTCGCCCTCGATGTGGCAGCGCAGTTCAAGCAGCGAACAGATCTCGAGCGCGTCGCGGAGCGGCAGNCCGGTCAGGTCGGGCACCTGGAGCTTGCTCCGNTCCTCCGTGATGAGATAGATCCGCTGCGAAGGCAGCATGTTCGTGCCCGGCTTCGGAATTTGCTGCAGCACCGTCGCGCCCTGGCCCACCACTTCGAGGTTCAGCGAGCGCGAACGCAGCTCCTCGCGGGCTTGCGAAATGGGGAGCTCCGTCACGTCGGGCGCCGTCACGACCCGCTCGCTGCGGCCGCCCGCGGCCGTCGCCTTCATCGCGTTCGACGGGCCGATGCCGAGATGTCTCAGACTCTGCAGCATGATTTCCTTGAACACCGGCGCGGCGACCGAGCCGCCGCCCGCATACGGGTCATTCGGCTCGTCGACGACGACATAGACGACGATCTTCGGATCTTCGACCGGCGCATATCCGATGAAGGAGACGATGTATTTGCCTTCCTCGTATTTTCCGTTCACGACTTTCTGCGCCGTGCCGGTCTTGCCCGCGACGCGGTATCCTTCGATGGACGCGTTTTTCCCCGTTCCGTCGGCGACGGTCTGCTCCAGATATTCGCCGACCTTCCGCGCCGTCGCTTCGGAGATGACCCGGCGCACGGCCTTCGGCTCGACGCGCTGCACGCTGCCGTCCGACGGGTTCTCGATCGCTTCCACGAGCTGCGGCTGCATCAGCACGCCGCCGTTCGCGATGGCGGCGACCGCGGCGATCTGCTGGATCGGCGTCACCTGCACCCGCCCCTGGCCGAAGGTGAGCGTCGCCCATTCCGTCGCGTAGCGCGGCGCGACCATGCCGGACAGTTCGCCCTTGAGCGGGATGCCCGTCGGCTGGCCGAAGCCGAACGCGTCGATGTACCGTTTCAGCGTGGACGTGTCCATTTTCTCGTAACCGAGTTTGACGAACGCGACGTTGCTGGAATGTTTGAGCCCTTCCAGCATCGTGATCTCGCCCCAGCCTTCTCGCCTGTGGTCGCGGATCGTCTGGTCGGCCACCCGGATGCTGCCCGATTGGTACTTCTCGTCCGGATCGAACACGCCTTCCTCGACCGCCGCGGCGAGCGTCACGATTTTGAACGTCGATCCCGGCTCGTACAGCCCTTTGATCGCATAGTCGAAATCGGCGCCCGGCTCCGTCTCCCAGTACACGTTCGGATTGTAGGACGGCAGCGACGCCATGCCGAGGATTTTCATCGTCTTCGGATCGGCCGCGATCGCCGTGATGCTCTTCGGCTCGTATTTGTCGAACGTCTCCTTGATCGCTTTCTCCAAGTAATACTGGATGTCCGAATCGATCGTCAGCTGCACGTTCTTCCCGTGCTCTACAGGATCGATCTCAACGTGACCGTTCTGCAGCTGCACGCGGTTGCCGTCGCGCTCGTACTTGATGCGGCCGTCCTTGCCGCGCAGCAGCTCGTCCAGCGACAGCTCGATGCCGTTCATCGCTTCGCCGGCCTTGTTCACGTAGCCGATCAGATGCGCCGCCAGCGCGTTCTTCGGATAAAAGCGTTTCTGCTCTTCGAGCAGGTAGATGCCGACTTCCTTCTCGCCGATCCGGCTCCGCAGCTCTTCGCGGTATGCCGCGATCTGGTCGGCGAGCTCCTTGTCGATCTTCCAGCCTTCGTTGCGCACTTCGCGCTGGCGATAGAACTTGCCTTCCGCATTCCGCTTCGTCGCGATTTCGTACAGCTCGTTCTTCGGCTTGCCGAGCAGCTCGTGCAGCTTGTCCACGACCTCGTCGACAATCCCGAGCTTGTTCAGCATCTCCGGGCTCACCGCCACGGTATAGCCGGCGACGTCCATCGCCAGCACGTTGCCGTCCCGGTCGGTAATTTTGCCGCGCACCGCCGGGATCTTCTCGGAAGCCGACCACGTCTCCCGCGCCTTCGCCAGCCAGAAATCGGCGTGCACGACCTGGACGACATAGATGCGGACGACGAGAACGACAAACAGGAGGGTCATGAACCCCCCGACCGCCAGGGATCTCAGCTTGATGCGCCTGATCACGTGATCACCCTAATCCTTCATTGCCGTGCGCTCCGATGCGCCGCTGACTTCCAGCGAAATGACGTCGTCGAACTCCGGATAGACCATGCCGAGCTCGATCGCCTTCTCCGTAATCTCGTTCGGATCGCTGAGCGTTTCCACTTTCCGCTCCAGTTCCTTGATCTGCACGTTCAGCTGTTCGTAGCGCTGCGTCAGCTCGCGGATTTCAAGGTTCATCCGATAGATCTCCGCATAACGGAAAATGATGACGCTGGCCGTGACGACGCAGACGACAACGGTGAACAAATAAAGCAGTTTCTCTTGAACGGGCAGCGGCTTGCGGCGGATGACCGTCTTCCGCCTTTCGTGGACGGAAGCGTCCTGTTCCGGCCGCTTGTTCGGCTTCATGGCCAGGTTGCCGTGCATGTATGCCATTGTCGTTCCCCCTTGCTTGAACGATTCGGATTTCACGGCCCGGTCGGCAGTTTCTCCGCAATCCGCAGTTTTGCCGAGCGCGCCCGCGGATTCGCCGTGATTTCATCCTCACCCGGTTCGATCGGTTTCCGGTTGACCAGCCGCAGGACGCCGCGCGCGCCGCAGACGCACATCGGAAAATCCGGCGGGCAGGTGCAGGATTGGATATATTTCGCGAAAATCTGCTTGCAGATTCGATCCTCCAGCGAATGGAACGTGATGACCGCGACGCGGCCGCCGGGTTTCAAGCAGGCGACCGCCTGATGAAGCGCTTCTTCCTCCGCGCCGAGCTCGTCGTTCACCGCGATTCTGAGCGCCTGGAACGAACGCCGCGCCGGATGGCCGCCCGTCCGCCGCGTCGCCGCGGGGATCGCTTCCTTCACGATCTCGGCCAGCTCGCCGGTCGTGGCGATCGGGCGCGACTTGCGCGCTTCGACGATCGCCTTCGCGATTCTCCGGGCAAACCGCTCCTCGCCGTAGCGGTCCAGGATGTCCGCGATCGCCCGTTCGTCCCAGCCGTTGACGATGTCCGCCGCGGTCAGCGCGGCCGAGCGGTCCATCCGCATGTCGAGCGGCGCGTCGTGCCGGTAGCCGAATCCCCNCTCGGCTTCATCGAGCTGCGGGCTGGAGACGCCGAGATCGAACAGGATGCCGTCTACCTGAGGCTCTCCGTCCGCTTGCGGGACGCCGGCTTCGAGGAGCCTTTCCCGCANATGGCGGAAATTGCTCCGGATCAGCGTGACGCGGTCCATGTACGGCGNGAGCCGCCTGCGGGCATGCTCGATCGCCTTCTCGTCCTGATCGAAGGCGATCAGGCGGCCGGTTGCGCCGAGCTGCCCGGCGATCCGCTCGCTGTGGCCGGCTCCGCCAAGCGTGCAGTCGACGTAAATGCCGTCCGGTTTCACCTGCAGGCCGTCCACGGCTTCCTGAAGCAGCACCGTCACATGATGAAACAATGGTCTTTCCTCCCGGGGCATGTAGTTCCGAAACCGGCCGGCTTACAGATTGAAATCGAAGTCGACCAGTTTCTCGGCAATTTCGTTGAACGCCTCTTCGGACTGCCGGTAGTAGCCATCCCATGCCGCCTTGCTCCAGATTTCCACGCGGTTCGATACGCCGATCACGACGCATTCCTTCTCGAGCTTGGCGTAGTCGATCAGATGGTTCGGCAGATTTACCCTGCCCTGTCTGTCCAGCTCGCATTCGACCGCGCCGGAGAAAAAGAACCGGGCGAACGCGCGGGCGTCCGACTTCATGAGCGGCAGCGACTTGAGCTTCTGCTCGAGCACGCTCCACTCGGCGGACGGGTAGACGAACAGGCAGCTGTCGAGGCCGCGGGTGACGATGAATTTCACGCCGAGATGTTCGCGGAATTTGGAAGGAATCGTGAGACGGCCCTTGTCGTCTATCGAATGTTGGTATTCGCCCATAAACATTCGGCCGCTCCACTCCTTCCCCCAAATCTCCCACTATGCCCCACTTTCCACCACTTAGCATGTTTTATTCGCCACCTGACAGCAGATTCCTGCTGACCTAAGCCATTTTTGGAATAAATATTTTATGGGGTTAAAAAAGCGGGAAGGCCGGCGTCTCATGTTGCGTGTGCGCTCGGGCGGCTTGCGGATGGAGCTGCGGCGGGGAATTTCGGGTTTGGCGCAGTTTTTTTGGAAAGGTTTTTCCGCGAAATTTTTTTGACGGGGATACCGGCGGAGGCTTTCCTGCGGCGTTTCGGGAGTGCGCGGATGTCGGCGGGGATTGGACGGGCGGGGATATGCAGCCGTTCGGAAAAAGGGACGGGGGG
>Ga0065720_1003924_pt1 | contig 11583 bp, 10 predicted proteins | sample Thericmetagenome_FD_59107 | JGI IMG/M metagenome (GOLD analysis project Ga0065720, IMG submission 59107) | Thermophilic microbial communities from the Joint Bioenergy Institute, California, USA of rice/straw/compost enrichment - eDNA_2 v2... | ecosystem: Engineered > Solid waste > Grass >... | reverse complement strand
GAGCCGTCCGTTCGACACCGCCAATCCGCAGCTCGACCTGCGGCTGCCGGACGGGTCGCGGCTGTCGGCGGTGATGGACGTGACGGTCCGGCCGGCGATCTCCATCCGCCGCGCCCGGCTCGGCAAGGTCTTCCTGTCCGACCTGGTCGGAAACGGAACGCTGGCCCCGGAGACCGGCCGGTTCCTGTCAGCCGCGGTGGCCGCCCGCAAGAACATCATGATCGCCGGGTCGACGAACGCGGGNAAGACGACGCTGCTGCGTGCGCTGGCGAACGAGATCCCGCCGAACGAGCGGCTGATCACNGTGGAGCGGGCGCTGGAGCTGGGGCTNGACCAGTTCCCCGAGCTCCACCCCAACGTGGTCGCCTTCGAACAGCGCCTCCCCAATTCCGAGGGGCAGGGGGAGATCACGATGGCGGAGCTGGTGCGGCGGTCGCTGCGGATGAACCCGTCGCGGGTGATCGTGGGCGAGGTGCTGGGTGACGAGATCGTCACGATGCTGAACGCGATGACCCAGGGCAACGACGGGTCGCTGTCGACGATTCACGCGAATTCGTCGATGGAGGTGTTCAACCGGATCGCGACGTATGCGTTGCAGGCGGAGGAGCGGCTGCCGATCGAGGCGACGCACATGCTGATCGCGGGTGCGATCGACTTCGTGGTGTTCATCGAGAAGCGCAACGACTACTCCCGGGGCGGGCGGCTGCGCCGGTTCGTCTCCAGCATCCGGGAGGTCACCGGCTGCGACGGGCGGGTGCTGTCGAGCGAGATCTTCGCGCCGGGGCCGGACGGCTCCGCCGTACCGCACGCGCCGATCTCCTGCATCGAGGACCTCATCCCGCACGGCTACGACCCGGCGCACGGGGCCTGGGGGTGAGCCCGTGAGCGCCGTCAACCAGGTCGCGCTCGCCCTGCTCGGCGGAGCGATGATCGGCGCCGGGCTGTTCCTGCTCGGCGTGTTCCTCCGCGGGGTGGAGCGCCGGCCCGCCTCGCCGAGCCGGGCCGCCGAGCGGCGGGAGCGGCTGCGCGGCCTCTCCACCCGCGCCGGGCTCGCCGTCGTCGTCGCCGGGCTCGTGCTGATCCTCACCGGCTGGCCGGTGATCGCGATCGGCGCCGGGCTGCTCGTCATCGCCTGGCACGGCCTCGCCGGCGGCGCCGCCGAGGAACGCGCCGCGATGCGCCGCCTGGAGGCGCTCGCCGCGTGGACCGAGTCGCTGCGCGACACGATCGCCGGCGCGGCCGGGCTGGAGCAGGCGATCCCCGCCTCGGTGCGGGCCGCCGCGCCCTCGCTCCAGCCGCACCTGCGGGCCCTGGTCGACCGGCTGCACACCCGCATGCCGCTCCCGGACGCGCTGCACCGGTTCGCCGACGACCTCAACGACACCTCCGCCGACCTGGTGATCGCCGCGCTCATCCTCAACGCCCGGCTGCGCGGCCCCGGCCTGCGCGAGGTGCTCGGCGCGCTCGCCGCCTCGGCCCGCGAGGAGCTCGACGTGCGCCGCAAGGTGGAGGCGGAACGCCGCTCCACCCGGCGCAGCGTGCAGATCGTGCTCGGGGCGTCGCTCGGCTTCGCCGCTCTGCTGATCATCTTCAATCCCACGTACGTCGCCGAGTACCAGGGCCTGCTCGGCCAGCTCGTGCTGCTCGTGGTGGCCGGCCTGTTCGGCGCCGGGTTCGCCTGGATGCGCCGGCTGGCGAGGTTCGACAAGCCCGAGCGGCTGCTCGCCTCGGCCCCGGCGACCTCGGCACCGGCGCGGGGGGAGGTCGGGTGACCGAGGCGCTGCTCGCCGGAGCGATCACCGGGCTCGGCGTGTTCCTGCTGATCCGGGCGCTGTTCCCGCCGCGCGCCGGGCTCGCCGCGCGGCTCTCGGCGATGGACGCGGCCCGGCAGGGCAACGGGGTCTCCAAGGTTTCGGTGATCGCCACCGAGGAGCGGGAGAGCCGGCTGCACAGGTCGATCGGCGAGGCGATGGCCCGCTTCTACGCCGCGCGCGGCTGGGAGATGCGCTCCATCCGGGCCGACCTCGCGCTGCTCGGCAAGTCGTTCGAGGGCTTCCTCGCGACCAAGTGCCTGCTCGGCGCGTCCGGCCTGCTCGCCGCGCCGATCCTCGCCGCCTGGATCCCGCTCATGGGCTGGGACTTCCAGCTCTCCGTGCCGCTGTGGACGGCGGTGCTGCTCGCCCTCGTCTTCTTCATGCTGCCCGACCTGCAGATCAAGCGGGACGCCGCGGCCCGGCGGCGGGACTTCCGGCACGCGGTCGCCGCCTTCCTCGACCTGGTCGCGATGAACCTCGCGGGCGGCCGCGGCGTACCTGAAGCGCTGATGATGGCCTCGTCGCTGGGGGAGGGGTGGGCGATGACGCGGATCCGGGACGCGCTCGCCAGCGCCCGCATCATCGGCATCACCCCCTGGCAGGCGCTCGGCCGGCTCGGCGAGGAGGTCGACGTGGACGAGCTGCGCGACCTCTCCTCGGCGCTCGCGCTCGTCGCCGACGACGGCGCGAGGGTACGGCAGTCGCTCAGCGCGCGGGCGGAGACGATGCGGCGCCGCGAGCTCGCCGAGATCGAGGGCCGGGCGGGCGAGCGGTCGCAGTCGATGCTCGTCGCGCAGCTGCTGCTGTGCGCCGGGTTCCTGCTGTTCCTGGCGTTTCCGGCGGCGATGAAGATGCTCGGCTGACGGGAGATTCGAGGGAGAGATGCTGAAGAGCCTGCTCAGATCACCGCTGGTGGACTACCTGTTCACCCTGCTCCAGGTGCGGCTGCACCGCGCCCGCACCGCCCCCACCAAGGGCGCCTCCGCCGTCGAGTGGGTGATCATCACGGCGATCATCGCCGGGGTGGCGCTCGGGCTCGCCACGCTCATCCAGAACCTCGTCCAGCAGCGGGCGGCCGACATCGAGAGCAGCTTCGGCGGTGGCGGCGGCGGTGGTGGCGGCGGCAACCGCTGACCGGCGGGCACGAGCCGAGCGGGGGGCGTCGGTCGTCGAACTGGCCCTGATCATGCCCGTGGTGCTCACGATCATCCTGCTCGTCGTCCAGTTCACCCTGATCTTCCACGGCCGCCAGGTCGCCGCCGCGGCCGCGCGCGAGGGGGCGCGGGTGGCCCGCGGATCCGGGGCGAACGCCGCGGGATGGAAACAGGCCGCGGAGCGGCGGGCCCGCGACATCGTCCGCACCATCGGCCCGCGGATGCTGCAGCAGGTGAGCGTGGAGGCGTTCCAGCGCGGCGACGAGCGCGGCGTCACGGTACGCGGCGACGCCGTGGCCGCGGTGCCCCTGCTGCCGAACATGTCCTTCACGATCACCGCCACGTCGCAGGGGCCGATCGAATGCTTCCGCCCGGACACCGGCTCCGGAGGCTGCGGATGAGGCCGCGGCGCGGCGGGTGGGCCACCGCTGCGGCGGTGACCGAGGGGGATCCGCAGGACGCGTGGCGGCGGCCCGGGCGGTCGCGGCGGTGACGGAGACGATCAGGGGCGACGGTCAGGAACGACGATCAGGGGCGAACGAGGTGGCGACGGGAACGGTGGAGCCGCAGGCGAGGCGGGGCACGGCGCGGGAGCGGGGCTCGATGGCGGTCGAGGCCGTGCTGCTCGCCCCCGTCTTCCTCGTCTTCCTGCTGCTGCTCGTCGGCGCCGGCCGCATCGTGCAGGCCCAGGGCGAGGTGAACGGCGCCGCCCGCGACGCCGCCCGCGCGGCCTCCGTGGAACGCACCCTCGGCGCGGCCCGCTCCGCGGCGAACGCCGCCGCCCGCGACGCCCTCGGCTTCTGCGCGGGCGGCCCCGCGCTCAGCATGGCGGGCAGCGAGTGGCGCGAGGGCGGCTCGGTCCGCGTGGAGATCACCTGCCGCCTCGACCTCAGCGCGGTCGCCGGGTTCGGCTTCGCCCCCGTCAAGACGATGACCGGCAGCGCCGTCGTACCGCTGGAGCGGTTCCGGAGGGTCGAGGGATGAACCCGCCGCGCACCGCCGGGGAACGCGGCTCGCTCGCCGTGTTCCTCGTGCTGTCCGCCGTGGCCGTGCTCATCATGGCGGGCCTCCTCGTCGACGGCGGGGCCTCGATCAACGCCCGGCTGCGCGCCGCCGACATCGCCGAGCAGGCGGCCCGCGCCGCCGCCGACACGATCGACGTGGACCGGCTGCGCGCCACCGGTGAGGTGCGCATCGCGGGCGGGGACCGCGCCTGCGGCCGGGCCCGCGAGGTGGTGCGGGCGCACCGGGAGGCCGGTGCGACGCTCACCCGCTGCACGGTCACCCAGGGTGCGCAACGCGTCACCACCCAGGTGCGTATCGAATGGCGGGCGTTCTTCCTCACGATCATCGGATTCACCGGCGGGACGATGACGGCCGACGCCTCCGCCGGCCCCCGGACGGAGTGAACCGGCCCGGGCGGCGCCGGCGCGACGAGTCGGACGCGAGAGACGGTAAGGAGCCTCGATGGCAACAAGACGGCCCAAGGCGGCGCGGTCGCCGGCCGACGTGGTGCTGGGCATCGCGGCGATCCTCGCGCTGCTCGCGCTGATCGCCGGCGTGCCGTACGGGCTGTTGCGCTTCTTCGGCTCGCCGATCCCCGAGGGCGGCCTGTCGCTGGAGATGCTCACCCAGGAGGTGCAGCTCAGCACCGTCCTCGACCTGCTCTCCATCCTCGTCTGGCTCGCCTGGCTGCAGCTCGTCGTGTGCGTCGTGGTCGAGCTGTGGGCGGGCATCCGCAACGTCGGCGTGCCGGCCCGGGTGCCGTTCGCCGGGGGCACGCAGGCCCTCGCGCACCGGCTCGTCACCGCCGCGCTGCTGCTGTTCACCGCCGCGGCCGCGGTCACCCCGCTCGTCGCCGCGACCGTGCAGGGCAGGCCGTCGGCGCCCGCGGCCACGGCCGTCGCCGACCCGGCCGCCGAGCAGCGGCAGGAGGCGGACGAGCGGGCGCTCACCCCGGTGAGGAAGACGAAGAAGGTGTACGTGGTGCAGCCGCCCGAGGGACGGCACCACGAGAGCCTGTGGGAGATCGCCGAGAAGTGCCTCGGCGACGGCCGCCGCTACCGGGAGGTCTTCGAGCTCAACAAGCACCGCGTCCAGCCGGACGGCACCCGGCTGCAGATCTCCGACCTCATCCGCCCCGGCTGGGTGCTCGACATGCCCGACGACGCGGTGAACGTGCACACCGTCCCGGCCGACGAGGACCGGCCCGAGATCCTGCGCACCCACCCGGACAAGCCGTCCTCCCTCGACGGCGAGACCCGCCACCACACCGGCGGGCACCGCGACCAGGGGGCCGATCGGGCCGCCGGCGACGCCCGGCACGGCGACCCGGAGGACACCAACGAGGTCCGCGTGCCCGTCGTCGGCGACCGGACCGTCGCCGACGCCCGGCGCGCGATGGAGGAGGCCCGCGGCGGCGCCGAGCAGAGCCCGGCGCTCGCCCTGCCCGACTTCCTCGCGGCGGCGTCGCTCGCCGCGGCCGGCCTGCTCGCCGCGCTCGGGCAGCGGCGGCGCGTGCAGTGGTGGCGGCGCGCCTTCGGGCGGCGCCCGCCCAACCCCGAGGGCGACGCCGCGCTCGCCGAGATGGCCCTGCTGCTCGGCGCCGACGTGTACGGCACCCGCCTGCTCGACCTCGGCCTGCGGCAGCTCAACCGGGCGCTCGCCGAGCAGGGCCGTACCCCGCCGACCGTGTACGGCACCTTCCTCGCCCCCGGCCACCTCGACCTGTGGATCCACCCGGCGGACCGGAACCCGCCCCCGCCGTGGATCGCGGTCGACAACGGCAGCGTGTGGCGGCTGTCCGCCGCCGACGGCCACCGGATCCCCGAGGGCGCGGTCGCCGGGACGCTCGCGCCGTACCCGGGGATGGTCTCGCTCGGCACCCGCGACGGCGGGCGGGTGCTCGTCGACCTGGAGGCCGCGCACGGCGTGATCAACGTGCGGGGGCGGCCGCACATCGTCGCCGCCGCGCTCGCCGCGGTCGCCGTGGAACTCGCCACGAACCGCTGGTCGGACCACATGCGGCTGATCCTCGTCGGCCTCAGCCCCGACCTCGCGCTGATCGCCCCCGACCGGATCAAGGTCGTGTCCACGCTCGCCGAGGCGCTGGAGGAGCTGGAGGCCCGCACCGCCGACGTGCGGCGCGCGCTCGCCGCGGCCGGGCTCGACTCGGTGCTCACCGGCCGCTGCCGCGGCGTGTACGGCGAGGCGTGGATGCCCACCTACCTGCTCAGCGCGGTGCCGCCGAACCCGGCCGAGGCGGCCCGGCTGGCCGAGATCGCCCGGACCGGCACCCGGCTCGCCTCCGGCTACCTGGTGGCGGGCGACGAACTCCCCGGCGCGACCTGGATCTGGGACCTCACCCCGGACGGCCGGGCCTCGATCTCCGCCCTCGGCCTCGAGGTACAGGGCCAGCTGCTGCCCGAGCAGCAGTACGGCCAGGTGATCGAGCTGTTCCGCACCGCCGTCGCCGAGGACGGCGTGCCGATGCCCGGCCCCGAGCCGAGCGGCCCGGCCGCCGCCCAGCTCAGCGCCTCGTTCCGGCCCGCCGCCGAGGTGCGCCTGCTCGGCCCGATCGAGGTGCTCGCGCCCGGGCCCATCGAGGACGAGCGCCGCCCGATCTGCACCGAGCTCGTGTGCTACCTCGCCACGCATCCCGGCGGGGTGCACCCCCGGGTGCTCGGCGGGGCGCTGTGGCCGCGCGGCGTGGAGGCGTCGGTGCGCGACGCGGTGATCGCCCGCGCCCGGGACTGGCTCGGCACCGACAGCGCCGGGCGGCCCAACCTCGTCACCGACGCCGAGGGGCGGCTCTCCCTCGGCCCCGAGGTGACCGTCGACTGGCTGATCTTCCTCGAACTCGCCCGGCTCGCCGCCGCCGACCCGCAGGGCGAGGCGGCCCATCTCACCCGCGCGCTCGGCCTGGTACGCGGGCCGCTGCTGCACGGGCGGCCGCCCGGCCGGTACCTGTGGCTCGCCGGCGACACGCTGCCGTTCGAGGCACCCGCGCGGGTCGCCGACGCCGCGCACCGCCTCGCCGAGCTGCGGCTCGCCGCGAACGACCCGCGCGGCGGCGTGGCGGCCGCGCTCGCCGGGCTGCGCCTCGCCGACGGCGACGAGACCCTCTGGCGCGACCTGCTGCGGGCCGCCCACGCCGGGGGCGACCTCAACGAGGTGCGGTACTGGGTCGACCAGCTGCGCGGCTGGGCCGCCGCCTCGCACCTGCGGGGCCGCCTGGCGCCGGAGACCGAGGCGCTGATCGAGGAACTCCTGCCCGCCCCCGCCTACCAGCAGGCCGGCTAGGAGCGAGCGATGACCGCCTGCCCGCGCCCTCGCGCCGCCCGGCATCCGGTACGGCTCGCCGTACCGGAGCGGGGGCGCGGCCCTGACCAGGCCCCCGCCCGGCCCCGCCGGGCCGCCGCTTCCGGTGGTGCGGCGCGGATCGGCGGCGCCGCGAGGGTCGCCGAAACGGACCTGCCGCCCCCTGCCGGCAGCGGCCGGATCAGGGCGGCCGGTGTGGCGGGAGGCGGGCCGACGCGGTCCACGCCATCGGGCGGAGACGCGGCACGGCCGCTGCCGCCCGCCGGGCGAGACCATGCCGGGTCGGCCTCGGAGCGGCCCGTGTCGTCCGCCGGGACGGCCTGTCCTGCGGGGCGGCGGGAGGCCGCGGTCGGCGACGGGTCGCCGGTGGCGCCGCAGCGGATGCGCGGATCCCTGGAATCGCCGCACTGGCCGCCCTGGACTTTCGTCCTCCGGCGGATCACGCGGACGAGCGCGGTGCGGCGGGCGGCGGCCGCGGCCGTCGTCGGCGGCCTCGTCCTGGGGCTCGTCGCGAGCTGCGGGGGTTCCGAGTCGCGGGCCGGTGAGCTGACGGCGCGCGGTGCCGCGGAGACGGCCCCGGCCAAGGTGCCGCCGGAGCGGGAACCGGCCCCGGACGAATCGAGCACCGGTGGCCGGGGCTCGGGCGAGTCCGGCGCGACGGGTCCCGGGGACGAGGGCTCGCCGGAATCCCCGGCCGGCGACATGGCCTTCCCCGAGGATCTTCAGGTCGGCTACGAGGCGCGGGAGGCCGCCGGGGCGGCGGGGGAGGCGGTGCGCGAGTTCGGCCGGTTCTGGCGCGCCTGGTGGTACGCGGCGGCCACCGGCGGCCGGGACACCCGCTACCGCACGTACCTCGCCCCCGGCTCGTTCGCCGACGGCGGCACGGGCCTGATCACCGAGGTCGTCCAGGGCTGGCGGCGGACGGGACAGCGCCCGACCGGCACCATCCGCGCCCACGCCGTCCGGGCGGTTCCGGACGGCAAGGGGCGGGTGTACCTCGAAGGCTGCGGCGACGAGAGCAAGGCGGGCGCGAAGAACGTCAAGACCGGCCGGGTGGACTGGTCGTTCGGCAGGTCGGAAACCTCTCGATACAAGTTCCGGGTCGTGCTGGCGCGCGCGGGAGACGGGTGGAAGATCCACGAATACCTCCCCATCCCCGCCACCGAACCCGCAGGCAGGGAGTGCCGAGGATGAGACGGTTCCTCACGGCGGCGGTGACGATCACCGCGATGCTCGGCGCGACGGCCGGTCCGGCCGCCGCGAACCAGGACCCGATCAGCGGCGGGGGCGGCCGCGGCGACAGGTTCGACGTGTACGTGGGCTCCCTCGTGCAGATCAGGGGATCGGGCAGCCGGGGCGGCAGGCCCAGCGTGCCCGCCCACTTCACGCCGCCGCGCTGCTGGTACCAGCCCCGCTTCACGCAGAGCGAGATGTACCAGTGGGTGCGCCGGATCTTCGACACGTGGCGCCGTACCGGGCCGGAGGAGCAGCAGCCGGCGCGCGAGTGGTACGAGGCGAGGCTCGCCGAGCTCAGGCCGCATGACGGCGAGTCCGGCAAGATCTGGTGGTTCCTCACCGACGACGGCACCGCCGAGGGCGCGGCCTGTTACCGCCGGACCCGGCCCTTCTACCGGTATGTGGGGGCCCGGCCGCCGCAGCGCGAAGGCGACGGCATCATCGACCCGGTCGACCTCGCCCGGATCGCCCGCGCGAGCCTCCGCCTGCCCAAGCCGCGCATCACGCTGAACCCGCCCGGCGGGCGCTCCTTCGTCGGCCTGGAGACCTGGGTCCAGGTCCAGGACCCGCGCCGCCTGTTCGTGGAGGCCTCGGTCCGGGGCGTGCCCGGCCTGCGCGCCACGATCACCGCCGTCCCCGCGAAGGTCGACATCAAGGCCGACGGCGGCGACCCCGCGATCCGGGACGGCCGCACCTCCTGCCCCGCCTACCGCAAGGGCATGTCGGAGAAGGACGGGTGCTGGATCCGCTTCAACCGCTCGTCCCTCGGCAGGCGCTTCACCGTCACCGTGACCCGCTACTGGCGGGTGACCACCAACGTGCCCAACGTCAACCTGCCCGTCGGCGTGGTCTCCGCCTCCACCACCGTCCGGATCGACGAGATCCAGTCCACCGTCGTCCGCTGACCCCACGAGGACGACCCTCGTCTCCGTCCACCGCCGGTGTACCGGCTTCGACCGCGACCGCCCGGGGGCCGGTACGGCCGGGGTCGCCGCGGACGCGGCGGCGATGCCGCCCGCGCCGAGGCCTGCCGTGTTCCGGTGGTGCCGGCCACGCGGCTCGCGTGCCGTCGACGTCGAAGCCGCGGCCACGCCCGGTACCGGCGTGTTCCCACCTGGACATGGACGGCGCGTGCCCGCGAACGGCCGGGCGGCGCGAGCCGAGCCGGGCGAGCGCATCGCAGGCCCGCGAAGGCTTGCCCGGTGTGAACCGCGCCCGGCGGAGGCCGGGACCTCGGCGCCCGGCGTCGCCACTCCCGGTACGCCGTGGCGTCCATCGGCCGCCGGCGGACCGCCGGAGAGGCCGCCCGTGCTCGTTCGCCCGGGAACGTGCCAACCGCGTCATAGCCGCTGGGCATATCGGCCTCGGCCGGCGCTTCTTGACGCTTACGGTAAGGAAGCCTTGACAGCGAAGAGAAGGAGGCGGGCATGAGCCACAGCTTGCTCGGCGGTGACCCTGCGGAAATGCAGGCCATGGCCGCGCAGTTCACCCAGCAGGCCGACCAGGTGCGCGCCACGATGACGAACCTCGACCGCGAGGCCGCCAAGGTCGGCACGGCGTGGACCGGCCCGGGCGCGATGCGTTTCAAAGACGCCTGGGAGAGCTACCGCGCGGCCTTCCAGCGCATGGCCGAGGAGCTCACGGAGGCCTCCCGCGTCATCAACACCTACCGCGGCAACATCGAGTCCGCCACCCGCTGACCCGTGCTCCGGCACGTGCCGCCCACCCCAGGGCCGCGTGAGGCCACGGCCAGGGGTGGGAGCGGCCAGGCCGGGGCTCGTGCGGCGCTCGGCTCGCCGGTAGCGGAAGCGGCCGAATCCTTACACGTGGCGCCCTTACACGTGGCGGGCCTGGTGAGGGCGCCGCGCATAAGCGTCGGCGTCGTGCCGCCGCATTGGCGTCCGTGCGGTAGGCCCAGGACCGGCAGCGGCATCGCCTTGCGCCGCTAACGAGTCAGGCCAGGCGTCGTTCAGGCGCGGCCGTACGGACATCCCGGCGGGCGATCAGCGAGTTCGGTGACAGCGACGCCTGCGGCGTGTCGAAGACTCGCCGCAGGGCCGCCGCAGCCCGCGAAGCTCACGATCGGCCTGTGGCGGTGGAGGCGCCGCGGCAGATGGAGACCCTGGCGTGCGGCAGCGGTGATGCGGCTCCACGTGGGGCGGTCACGCCGCGGAATCGATGGTCAGGTAGTCGCCGTGCTCGATGTCCTCGAGCAGGGTGGGGTGCTCGGGCGACCAGCCGAGGAGCTCCTGGGTGTAGGCGCTGGACACCGGCCCGTCGTAGGCGTAGACCTTGGCCAGGAACGGGTGCTCGAAGAACGGGGCGGCCTCCTCCGGGGTCAGCGAGACCGTGGGCACGCCGAGGCGGCGGGCGACCAGCTCCGCGATGTCCTTGAAGACGACGTTCTCGCTCGCGCCGTGCAGCACGCTGCCCGCGGGCGCCTTCTCCAGGGCCAGGCGGAACAGGACCGCCGCGTCGAGCCGGTGCACGGCGGGCCACCGGTTGAGGCCGTCCGCCACGTACGCCGACACACCGGCCTTGCGCGTGGTGTCGATGAACATGGGGATGAAGCCGTGGTCCCGCGGGCCGTGGACGGTGGGGGCGAGGCGCACCACGATGGCGCGCACACCGCGGCCGGCGAGGTCCAGGGCCGCGTCCTCGCCGGCGATGCGGTAGGCGGCGACCCCGTTCCTGTCGGGCTCGTCCTTCTCGGTGGTCACGCGGCCGGCGGGCATGACCGCCGTGCCCGAGGTGATGACGAGCGGCCTGCCCGACCCTTCCAGCGGCCGGCCGAGCGCCTCGATCGCGGCGAGGTCCAGGCGCACCCTGTTGTCCGGGTCGAAGAAGTCGTACGCCATGTGCAGCACGCCGTCGGCGGCTTCGGCGCCCCGGTGCAGGACGTCGAGGTCCGCCAGGGAGCCGCGGAGCGGCGTGGCCCCCAACGCCTCCAGCCGGGCGGCCGCGGCGTCCGAGCGGGCGAGGCCGGTGACGGTGTGACCGGCCGCGATGAGCTCGGCGACGACGGCGGGCCCGGTCTGCCCGGTACCGCCGGTGACGAA
>Ga0065720_1021081_pt1 | contig 11584 bp, 12 predicted proteins | sample Thericmetagenome_FD_59107 | JGI IMG/M metagenome (GOLD analysis project Ga0065720, IMG submission 59107) | Thermophilic microbial communities from the Joint Bioenergy Institute, California, USA of rice/straw/compost enrichment - eDNA_2 v2... | ecosystem: Engineered > Solid waste > Grass >... | reverse complement strand
AACCATGTTCATTTTCACACATTGTTTTCATAGCCCTAGCCCCTCCATCCTACCATGTCATAATTCCTAACAAGTGTTTCGTTCCACCCAGTCATAGCACAACCAGCCCGCCCCGCCCCTGTCTGCTCCTTCTGGGGTCGTTCCTGTCTGGTCACTTCATCCATTCAGGAACGGGGCAACTGGTCACGGTTCCAACAGTCTGAAAGCTTCATCTATGGTTTCGTGAACTTCGGTTTTAATCATCCGAACCGGCTTGACAAAGGTTTCATTGACAACCTCATAAGCAATGAACACGATGACAAGAATCAGGATGAAGCCCCAGAAGATGGTCGAAAGTCTCATAATCTATCAGCCCTCCTTTGGTATCATTTTACCATAGGAAGGCTTTACCATCAACGCATAGTTCCTTGTTCCTGACCCTGATTTTGGGTGTCGTCCTTGTTCCGGTTTTTCATGTTCTCAAACAATCCTAACAATTTCTTCGGGATGGGAACGCCTAGTTCTGCCAGATTTTCCAGAATGCTGATACCCTCATTGGCCAGAATCAGAAGAATTGCAATCGACCTGAATTTATAGTCCGAATCCTGCACAACGTAAACATCCACGATATGGGCGAATCCGACAAGCAGGAAATACGCCAGCTTTTTCAGCACACCCCGATGACCAACCTTGCTTGAGATCGTTCCCGTACTAATGGCGCTCATCATTCCGGTAATCCAGTCCAGAATAATGAAGGCCATCAGGGCGATAAGCATGTTATCGGCTCCGCCTAAGAAGGCGACCACCATTCCCGATGCCATCCCGAAGTATAACCAGAACTTTTCCACTTCCCAGCCCTCCTACATGGTAATTCTTAGTGCCGGTTCATCAATGAAGCGAAGACAGTCATAGTTGGCGACGTAAACACGGGGTATTCCAACCTTCCGCACACAATGGCGCAAGATGATGTTCCGAACCGTGAAGTCATAGGGCTGGGTTGCCTTTTCCACGGGCGAAATATACATATGATGCCCCATGTCGAACAGTCCGAATGCCTGTTTCTGGAACGTCCATGTCACGACAGGTTCATTTCCGGGTTTGATTTCAAATTCCCGAATGAGTGGCGACCTGACATTCATGGCGCCGGTCGGGCTAGGCATGTCGCTGAACAGGTAAACCCCATCTTTCGTTTTCTGCTTCTTCCCGTTGAAGCTGTACACGCCCAGCGCGTCCAGAATCGGGGAATAGCCATAATCATAGTTGCCCAACAGCCAGACGGTAACCGGGTGGAATGGGTGCCCTGTCCGACGTGACAGGGTGGTAATCCATGTCTGCAACTGCTGGAACTCATTTCGGTTTGGTTTCTCCGCATAAACTTCATCAACAATAATGTCGGTTACATATGGGCTGTCAAAGTTCATATGCTTCGACCGTTCCGCCAGCGACAGGGCAGAGAAGTAACCCACGATTCGTTCGCCGTTCTCGACAATGGCGTTGCCATGAATCGACCATTCCACCCCGAAGGCGGCCCCGTATTTCTGAACAAACGGTTGGAAATTCAGTTCCAGCTTGTTCCGGCGAAGAATCATGAATGCGGTGCCGTCCTTCAGATTCTTCCAGACATGTTTCAACACGCCATGCGTCTTACCGATGGAACGGTTGCCGAATAATCCCTTGTACTGGACGCCGTTCGGGTTCGGGTTGTTCTGGGTCAGGTATTCAAAGGAAACGAATTTCGGTTTTTCCCTTGCCTTCGCCATGTTTTACCCTCCTGCTACTTCAAGCGTGTATTCAATGCTGAACGGGGTGTCTACTTCAACTTCAGTAGGCGGAATGGCAATCATGGTAAATGCCATGTCCGGCTCCTTTACCATTTGCAGTTGAAGCGACCCCGGCCCAATCGTGTTATCAAACACACCCGTAATGACCCAGCCGTTTGAGTCCGGGAACCGATAGGCTTTGTCAAAATATTCGGTGAAATAGCCGTCGGAACCGCCGGTGCTGGTGGTTGAAAGGGCCAGGTTCGACGATTCAAAACGGGGACGGACTGCGCGTTCATCCAGCATGTAATATTCCTTCAACACATAGACGGAACTGAATGGCGAAGTCCGACCGGGAAACGTCAACGTCTGAACCTGACCGGTAGACGGGTCGATTTCATAAAGCTGGTTGTTGGACAGCAGAACCCCGCGAACGTAAATCTTCTTGTTCAGATCGTCCCAGAATTTGTCATAGTTACCGGTATATATGTTGATAGTGGACGACAAAGGCACGGTGGACAATTGTTCCGCTTCCAGATCATAGACCCTTAAGCTATTGACGCTACTTCCGCTACTTGCGGTAAGACGGAACAATTTGCTGACCCCATCCGTCAAAGTCGCCGTGTAACCGCTACTGTTAAATGTGAACTGATCCGTCAGCAGAACCGGGTCTCCGCTGTAAACGCCGGTGTCAATGTCGAATCCAATCTTCCAGATTTCGGCTGAATCTTGCCGGTAACCGTAAAGCGCCTTCTTTGTTGGGTTATAGACCCATGTAGCCGTGAACGGTACGCCGGAAACACCTGTTACCCTGACCCGCGCCCTCCGCCGGGGAACATTTACATACGGAATGACGCCAGAGAACGCGCCTTCCGCGCAGACAACATTGAACCCGGCGGAACGGGCTACCCCTGCCGTGTGAAATTGACCACCGCCCCGAAGCACAACCTTTGTCGGCTTCTGAATGGCCGCCGTGAAACTGCTGATTCCGACGAATGCCAACCGATTATAAAGTTTGTTCATGTCCTGATCGTAGGAGTTGGACAGGATTTGAAAGCTGTTGCATGGTACGTTCATTAGTCCGTAGCTTTCATATGTCCCACCGCCCATACCTTGCAAGTCAATCAAGTTCATGGGTGCCATAAGGAAATTCGTGTTCACCTTGTTCTGGAACGGGATTTCCTTGTTGCCGATAGTCAACACCCCATGACCGCGAACTGCCAGCATTTATTCAACCTCCAATTCTGCGCTATCCTGAATCAGCGTCATCGAATCCGTAACGGTGAACGCTGGAACGCTGGGGTCATGGTTCAACGTCACGGAATCCGTCAGGGCGCTGATCGAATCCCTGACGCTGAACCTGACGATGTTCAGGCGGAACTTGATTTTGTCGCGGACGGCGCGGCAACTGCTTCCGCCTAATGCCAACCCGGCGGCGTCCGTCCGCGAAATTTGACGATAGTTCCGAATCATTTGATGATCACTTCCACCCCATCATCCAACATAACCCGGTTGGAATACTGCGGGTTCTGCTCCGTTCGTTTCGGGTTGTTCAGCAGGTTTTCCCGGCTATACTTCTTCGACAGGATTCGGATTCCAGCCTGCAAAACCGCCCTGACCAGATCGCCTACCCGTCCACCTACTTCCAGAACCGGGTTTTCAAACTGATAAACCGTGTGATTCTCGCGTAGATGGTCGAGCATAACGAAATTTTCAACGGCTTCATAGACCGGGTATCCATAAAGGCTATATTCCATATCCTTTGCCTTCAAACTTTCCAGATCGGGAACCAAAAGGCTAATCAGGAACCCGTTATAACCCTTGTATGCGCCCATGCTTTCCGCTACTTCAAACACTACTTCACGGGGAACCACCCGGCGGGCCGTTTCTTGAAGGTTCAGGTTTTTCAGGTTATTCCGATACGCCGTCATGATAAGCTGGCGTTCTGCTTCCTGTTCGTAGGCTTGAAGATCGCGCATTTGCTGAATGAACGTCTGGTTCACGGTGGCGTCAAATGCGGATTTCGCTTGCGTGAACGCTCCGCCGAAGTCCCCGGACAGAAGGTTGACGCCTGATGCTATGATGCTGGAAGCCAGCCCGGACTGATAAGCATAATCCGACTGGGCGATTCGGATTTCCCGTTCCCGGCGACTCATTTCCAGTTCATGCAGAGCAACCCGCTTTTCATATTCCGCCCGTTCCCGTTGCAGTTGCGTTTCCAGCGTTGAAAAGATTTCGCCCCGTGCCGTGCTGTAAATCAGCGGGTTCCGAAGCCATTGACCGCCGCGAACAGATTTGACTTCCAGCGTCGCTAATGTTATAATACCATCTTTTTCATTCGGGTGTAAAGAATAGACCTGATCGGGGCAACAATACGGGGCACCTGACGGCTTCGGGTCACACCAAAGATTCACCTTGATATAGCCGTCTTCATCGACCGATTCCTGCAAGTCCCACGCCGGAAACACAATCCGGGTTTTCTCTTGCAAGCTGGTAATGGCGACCTTGAACATGCCTTTGATCGCCTCATTCTTCGGTTCCCATCCCCTGTCTTCCCAGTTCACGTCCAGTTTCAGGTTCGTCCGTTTGGTCAGGAATTTCCCGGTAATCTTCACAACTTCAGCGTCGTCGGCCTGAATTGTAACGGCTTCTGCCGGGATAGCATAGCTGTCCGAAATGGCCCCGTCAGCCGCCAGACCCCGAACCGTATTATAAACATCTTCATCCAGCAGATCATACAAATAGAGCGTCAGGGCATAGCTTTCATCCTCAATCTTGTTTCCGCCCCATGCCGTGATTTCGTATTCCGTCACATGGTCAGGCTTTTTCAGTTTCGGTATGACAAAGTTTTCGCCATCCGTTGACGGGATGTTAACCGACGGGTCAATTTCCGACAGGTTAATTGTCGATTCGACCAACCTGACAACTTCCTGCGAATATCCGACATAGCTATAAATTTCATCGGTATAGTTACCCTCAAAATTCAAGGCTGTCGGATAATCAAACTTTCCTTCATTTGGATTCGTGTCATGCTTTCGGACGATAACCCCGCTGATCGGCTTGCTCAAAACGTCATAGGTGGTAATCACGTCCAACATGACATTGAAGATCAGCACATTCCGTTCCGCGATAATGGAAGTGATGAAATAATATACCTTCTGCCCCGTGTCCGTTGTCAGGCGCATGTAGTCATAGAATGCCGTGTCAAAGGTGTATTGCCCATGAACGATGATGCGGGTCGTCAGAAGCGGCTGTCTGATCGTGACATTGGTAAACGTCAGCTTGTCATGTTGGTTGAAGTCATAGTCAGGATGCGGAACGTTCCAGACCAGTTCAGCCGCCCCAAAATTCGTATCCTTGAATATCTCGATGGTTGCCATGCCGTGCCCTCCTTTCAGATTCGGAACACAACCCGACGTCCAATAAAGAATACAATGATTCGCGCCGCCCCGGCGGCTCCTAATATAATGGTAAGATCGCGGGCCATTTCCTCTAAGTCGAAATGGTCCCAATCATAATTTGCAAAATAGTTCGCGAGCTTTTCAACGTCCATGTTAGCCTTCTCCGCTTCCCGCAGGGCCGCGCCCAGAACCGGGTCGTCCAGCATTTTGGAATAGATCGGGTCGGTGACCTTTGCTTCCACGTACTGATTGACGATTTCCCGCCCGATAATCAGATATAAAACGGGTTGCATGATCGTCTGGAATGCTTTCAGGAACGGATTTTCGCTGGCGGTCACGGGTGCCGGTTCTTCCTTCGGCGCTCCTTGAAGCGTTTCTTCATATTGTTCCAGAATCCGCCTGAAATGCGCTTCCCAGTCATAGCCCGGCTGGAACTGGGGCAACAGCCACGGCGCCTGCGGAACAGGTTCCCGGTAGGGGTTCTGGGCGTCAGGCTGGGGCAAACGTCCGGGGACGCGCCCCGGAACCGGAACCGGGATGCCGGGGATGTCAGGAACCGGGACGGGTTGCATAGTCGGGTCAGGCACGCGAACCGGGTCTGTCGCCGGTTGCGTGACCGGCTGGGTGGCCGGTTCCGTTACCGGCTCCGCTACCCGGACGGCCTGGGGCCGAACCCGCCCCGCCGGGAAGCGGAACCCGAAGTCCGCCGGAGTGAAGTCCACCCCTTCAACCGGTGGCCGGTGGACGTGCCGGACATACCACGGAATTTTTATCTTGTTGTCCCGGTTCCTGCGAATCCTCATATGATACCCACCACCCAGCTAAACTTATCCGCCCAGCGCTGGAAGGCGTTGACCACGCTGACGGAATCGAGGAATGCCCGCAGTTCGTAAGCATATTGCTTGTTCGTCAGCGTCCGGCTTCGGGTTTCCGTGATGGTGTTCATTTCCTCCGTGTTCGTCAAAGACTGGGACTGGTCAGAACCGCTATTCTCGAGCGTGCGGGTCGTCGTCCCGGTGTTCGCAACCGTCACGTCGTTTGTCGTGACCTGATCGGTCGTAGATTCGCTGTTGGCCACAACCGTCTGATCGCTGGTCTCCGTGCTGTCAATCGGGTTGTGGGTGTTGAAATTCTCGGTCGCCGTCTGAATGTAGGATGCGGTCAGAATCGGCGTTCCCTCCGGGTCAGTCGGAAAATAGCCGGTTCCGCCCGGTAGTGCTTGTTCAGGCAGGTTGTGGGTAATGTTGACAGATCGGTTCCCCGTCATGGCAACACCGCTGGTATTTTCGATATTCGTCGTGCTGGTTTGGCTGTTCTCCGTTGTTCCTTCGACCGACACGGTGCCGGTCGTCTTCTGCTCCGTGTCCTGTTCCGTCGTTTCCTCCGCCTTCGTTCCCAGTGTCAGTTGGCTGTTTTGCTGGACTTCCTGATTCTTTTCCTCCGTCCGGGTGAAGGTTTCGGATTCTTCATCTTCCGGGGCCACGGTGTAGGCGTCGAACAGGCGACTGATCGCCAGTTCCTGCATAAGCGCCGGGAAGTGAACGAACACGTCCACCAGCAATTCATCCAGAATATCCGGTTCGACCTGATAGCGTCCATAATTCCGTTCCAAAACCTGAACAGCGTGTTCTTTCAAGTCCTCCACGACAGGCAGAACATTGTCGTTCAGATCGTAATTCGTCCAGAACATTTGGGACTTAATCAGATCGCGGTTCTCCTGAACCAGTTCCCGGAACGGAATCGTCGCCATTGTCAAGCCCTCCTTCCCTTTCTGCCTGATCGGAACCATAGCGCAGTTGCCGGTCAATCACGTCGATTTCCGTTGAGATATGGACAACAGATTCCCCGAATTTCTCCGCCGCTGTCCGAAGGCGGCTGGTAATCATTTCCCGGTTCATGATCGTCATATCCCGGTCACCGAGCAGTTCGTTCTGAATCAGCCGTTCCTTCTTCCCGTGACTGGGGTTATAGCTGATGCCCAGCAATTGACAAAGTTCCTGAACCGCCCAGTCATGGGTGTCCCAGAGCTTTTCCACAATTTCGATTGTCCGGGGCAGGTTGATGACCCCGATTTCATCCTTATTGTTGGACGCCAGAACGAACGCTTCCGATTTATCCTCACGGTTGGCCGCTTTCTTGACCTCTTGCAACATACGCTTCGGGGCATAAAGCAGTTCCGTGTTCAGCGCCCGCTTGATTCCCGCATTCAACATCCGGTTCGTCAGGCGAATGCGTCCGATTGCTTGCGAAATGTACGCCTGAATGCTCATGCCGTCGTTGAACACGCTGTAAATCACGTCACATTCGGACGCCATGATTTCACCCTTCGGATAGATGTCCAGATTCGTCTGGGCAATCGGAATCGCCACAAGACTGGCCGGTTCCCCGATGGTGGACAGCTTAATGACCCGACAGGGGAACCACAATCCATTCCGAAGCGCGAAGGCTCCATATTTGAACAACCATTGATTCCGGGTCTGTTCGTGCGGGCTGTTCTCTTTCAGGTTGCGCCATTTCCATAAATTATAGAATGGGTAATCCATTCAGTCATTCCCTCCTTATCCAAATAGAGCGCTGAACCGGCGGGTTTCAGCGCTCCATTTGGTCAGGTTATTCGACTTGTCCGATCATTTGCTGGTTTTCGACGTAGCCTGAACCCCGCCATTCGCAGGCACTTCAAAGAAGATGCATTGCCCCGCGCCGTAGGCCAGTTGCAGGGTCGGTTGGACCCAAGTCTGGTCGAAGTGACCGCGAATGCTCCGCCCCGTGTCGATTTGCAGACGTTTCAGCCCGACGTTCAGCGCACCCTTGCCGCAGAGCGCGAACATCACATTCGGGAACGGGGGCGTCTGGGTTCCGCTGGACATGTCCGCCGTCTGCATGCCGGGGAATCCGGTCAGCCCGTATGCACGGGCAACGCTGTTTTCGATAATGCCCATGCTGGGCATTTCATACACTTCGATGCCCAGCGCTTGACCCAGAGCGGCGGCCCGTGCCATCGGGCCAATGTTCAGTTGCGACGTGATCACGTCCAGAATGGTCATGTCCTTGTCTTCGGCAATCGGGTTATCGAAGGCAACCAGCACCAGATCGGACTTGCTGTCCGACATTTCCGCCCCGATATAGTTAAAGTCGGGGCGTCGCCACATGGTCATGTCACGGATTGCCTTGTTCAGCAGGGCGAAGACTTCTTTGCTGTACCCCTCCACGTCGTCACCCGTGAACTCCGGCAGGGTTCGCTTCATCTTCGCGGTCGCTTTCCCATAGAAGGAACCGAACAGCGCGGGAATGATGGAATCATGGTCATGGGTGACGCCATCATAAAGCGCCTGCATGGCAATCCCGATCATGGATGCCAGCGTTGAATAGTTTCGCCCGTCCAGCGCGTCCAGCCAGCGTTCGGAATTGACCGTCAGCGGGTAATTCGCCCGGACAGTGGCCGTCGCATACAGCGCCTTGATGTCCGGGTTGTTCACAACGTAGTCTTCAACCACGCTTCCCGTAGCGGTAGGCGACGGGTCAGCGGCGCGAATCATGGACGACACCAGATATTCCGTGATCGCGCCGAACTCCGAGAGGGGAAGTTTGAACTTCTCATAGTTCCGATCAACCAGATCGGAACGGGTGATGGTGTCCCCGACCTTGTTCAAGATCGTGGGAAAAATGCTGTTGGTAATCAGTTCCGACAGTTCGGAACCGGTTGCCATTTCCGCGCCAGCCACCAGCAGTTCATACGCTTCCTTGTTGGCGCGTTCATAGACCAGATTGATTCCCACTTGTTTTTCACCCTTTCTTATTTCGTCCACGGACGATTTTTGATTTCTTCCAGCTTCTGTTCAAACGTCTGGGGTGTCTGACTGTTGCCGACCGGGATTTTTGCCAGCAGGTTGCTGATTTGGTTCAGGTACTGCTGACCGCGCTTCTCCGCTTCTTCCAGTTTCTGCTTGTAGGTGTTCAGTTCCTCGCGGGCTTGCAGGATTTGTTGTTCCTTTTCCTGCATGGTGTTGATAACCTTGTTATACAGTTCCACGTCACCCGAAAGCTGGGTTGTCAGCTTCGCCAGCGTTTCCGAATCGAACCCGGTCGGCTGGGGGTTCTGGTTTTGATTATCCGCCATTGTCTACCCTCCTTTCAGGGGCTTCTATGTAAAGGTTAGCGCAAACGAAAATAGCGCAATCACCCACGGGGCGGAACCCTATCGCGGGCACCACGTCGCGCATATCCCGCCCCTTCATCGGGTTGCCGGTGGTGCTAGTCCCGCCCCAACTGGGTAACTGCTTACTTCCATTATATAGATAGGTAAATTAGGGGTCAATACGCTTCAACGTATTTCTTAGTTCGTGCCCGCTCGACCAGAACGATGCCATTCAGGGTTTTCCGCGATTGGAGAACGTCAAAGGCAATACCCTCTTTCATATCCTCTTGCAACTGTTCAACCGTGACACCTTCCGGGTAGCGCTTCTGGACGGCTGATTCTGATATTCCGCAAAATGTGACATGAGTAACGCCGTCAATTTCCATAGCATAAGTTTTCCGCTGAAAGAAGACCGCTTTGCCTGTTACATTTTTCCGTGTCCCGTCTTTGCCCTGAATCCCTTCGGGGTGCGCTTCAACTTTCCATTCACCCAGTTCCAGACCTAACGGGATACCTGGGGGCGGGTCGCCTATAAATACAAGTGAATCCGTGTCGCAGTAAATGAAGCGTTCGCCCAGCATGTTCATGTAGGTTGTCAAGATATAGCGACAGTTCGCGGTGATCGCCGCCCCAACCGGCGGGTACAGATACCATGCCCGAAGCTTGCGGATTTGTCCCGTCGGTTCAATCAGTCCGTCGAAAAAGTCATATTCTTCAACCCAGTCACGCTGGATGAATTTTCCGTATGTCGAATTGAGGATGATTTTAACCGCCAGTTCCAGTCCGGTTTTGCCCTCTTTCTTGTAGCGGTTTTTCAGTTCAAAGACTTCCGCCATGTAATCAAGCAAGCCAACTTTGCTGTCAAATATGTAGCACATAAAAATGCAGTTGGTATGCTTGAATTTCGGGTCGCGTAAAACATTGTCGTCCAAATACACGTTTTCAGAAGCACCCGCAACATTCGGGTAATCGCGGGTATGTAACTGTTCGTCGCGGGTGACAATGGGGCTGAACATATCGTCGTAACGAACGACGCCCTTTACCAAGTGGGCAAACACATATTTTTCAGGATGTTTCAAAAGGAACGCTTTCAGCTTCGCGCTACTCATAGCCACCCGTTTCATCTTCCCGAAGGGTAGTTTGGTCATGACCATAGCCGTGGGGTAAAAGCTATTGGCGTCAATTTTCGTTACTCCTTCCAGAATCTTGCCCTGATGAATGGGGTTTACATAAGTTCGACCGCCCATGACAAAGTTTCGGTCAAAATTCACTTCCGGGAATAGTTCCTTGAAATTCGACAGGCGTGTCTTCGCGTATTTCATGGCGAAACTGCCAGCCGTCAGACTTTCCAGAATGTCCAGACCAAATTCGTCAAGAAATTCCTTTCGGATTCGATACATACCGACAGAGAACCCATAAATGTCATGCCGACAATATTCCTTGTCCGATTCGCTGAAATCAGCTTCAGTCAGGCGGTACTTCTTATAATCATAGGCCCCGACAAGCTTCGGCAGTTCGGGGCATGTGTTTTCAATGAAGCGTTTAAGGGAACATGTAAACAGCAGGCAGGCGTCGCGTATTTCGACAACCCCGTTGTCGTTGCGGAAATCTAGGGTAATGATTTTTGAACTGCCAGACAACAGGTAAGTCATTTCATACTTTTTAAGCTGTTTCTTCTTGCTGGAATTGCCGTTCGTTTCGCCCTGCTTAGTATATCCGGCTTTTCTTAACAAATGGTAAATATAGTGCATGTCATAGCGTGAACCGTTCCATGTGTAATATCGCCCCGCTGGAAGGTTCAGAACCGCCTGTTCTGCGGCGTCCTTCCCGTAAAACTCCTGAACCTCCGGTTTTGTAGGTTGGATAGGGGCATACATGCAGGCGCAAATGAACGTGACTTCCTCCTGAAACAGCAATTCTTTGTCTGTCATGTTGGCGGCTTCTATGTCGGTGGTGGTTTCTAAATCCAGCACCATGAAGGGGATTTGTGACATATGAAGCACCTACCATTCAGCGCCGTTCGCGTGCCCGCAGTTCTTCGGCGTATTCCTCAAACAGATCGACATAGTAAGGTTCCAGATTAGTGACGCCTGAAATCACCCGGTCACGTTCCAACTTCGGCATTCGGGTCAGCAGTTCGTCAATGTGTTCCTTCCTGATACCACCTTCATAGAACGCCGAAAAGCTCCGGGCAACAGACAAGCGAAGGAAATTCTGTTCATTGGATTGTCCGGTCAGCTTCCGCACCCGGTAACCCAGCAAATGCAACCCTTCTTCCAACCCGTAATGGCGGGTAGCTTCCCGAATCT
>Ga0065720_1021080_pt1 | contig 11593 bp, 9 predicted proteins | sample Thericmetagenome_FD_59107 | JGI IMG/M metagenome (GOLD analysis project Ga0065720, IMG submission 59107) | Thermophilic microbial communities from the Joint Bioenergy Institute, California, USA of rice/straw/compost enrichment - eDNA_2 v2... | ecosystem: Engineered > Solid waste > Grass >... | reverse complement strand
AGACCATATCGAGGAACGGCAATTTGGGAATGCGCTTTGAGTGAGCTGCATCTGATCGCGGTGACAATGGACAGTCCGGTCTCGGGATGCGAGGTCTGGAGACGGTATGCTGGCAGCCGCCCCCCCGCGATCTATCAGCGCTGATGTCAAACAACTGGCCGATGGATTGTGCGATGGGCAATCTCAAGAATTCACTGGTAACGTGACTTATAGCGTTTCGCGTGACCTGCCGTGGGAATTCTCCTTCAGTTGGAAGCAAAGTCCGGCTTTTGGAAAGGCCGGACTTATGAAGCACAGCAGGTCCATCGGCACTCGCGCCCGAACCTGGTGAAGGCTGGGCACAATGCCCGCTGGGACAAGGCACACCAGGCGGCGCTGCCACCTTCGGGGCCGTTTCAGTTCCAGTGGCCATTACAAGCCTTGTTTTGTGGATGCGGCGGCCATGTGGTGCTCTCGCTTCTGGTGGCAGAGACGGTAGGTCGGGTCTGGCTCGGGGAAGACCAGTTTCCGGCAGGCTATGGCGCTGCCCAGGCGCTTCCGGGACCGCTATTCACCTTCGCGGCCTATCTCAGCGCGTTAAAGTCCTCCGAACCGAACGGAAACGCGGGCGCGCTGCTGGCGCTTGCCGCGATCTTCGCGCACGGCTTTCTCGTCTTGACTGGCGCTGTACCCTATTGGGACCGCTTTCGAGCGATGGCGCGCGCGCAATCGCTCTTGAGGGCGCCGTTGTCGGAATTCTCGGCTCCGCACCCTCATTTACCGGTTTCACGAGCGCGGTTCACTAACTCACCAATTTTGCGCTCGCGCTCCATTGCTTTGTTCCGCTCGCCTCTTGGAAGATGCCGCCGCGAATGGCCGTCATTGTTGCAGCCCTCAGCGACCTGATGCTCGAGTGGGTCCAGTCACTGCTGGACGTGATGACGAATATACCTAGCCAGGTCAAATCGCTGTAAACCGACCTTCACACGGTGGCGTGCGGTCTTTCGGCGGGTGCAGCCGGCTCGGCGTAACGCCACTTCAGTTGCACACCCCCGTGATCATTGGTTTCAAGGGAAGGAACAGCTGAGAGCAATTCAATCGTGTAAGGATGCTGGGGGTGGTCAAAGATGGTATCGCGATCTCCTTCCTCGACAATCCGGCCATCCTTCATGACGACGACCCGATCTGCGATCTGTTCCACTACTCCGAGATCGTGACTGATGAAAAGACAGGAAAAGCCATATCGGTCTTGCATCTGCGCGAACAGATCGAGCACTTGTGCCCGGACCGTAACATCCAGTGCAGAAACCGGCTCATCGGCGACAACAAAAGAGGGTCGCCGCACAAGGGCCCGCGCTATGGCAACACGCTGGCGCTGGCCACCCGAAAGCTCGTGCGGATAACGCTGCGCAAAGTTTCCGCCGAGCCCAACTTCTTCCAGGATTTCCTGCACGCGCGCTTGCCTTTCTTCATGGCTCATGTCGGGCATGAGACGCAAAGCTTCCCCCACGATTTCTGCAATCCTCATGCGCGGGTCGAGGGAAGAATAAGGATCCTGGAAGACCATCTGGCAATTCAGCCGATATTGAATCCAGTTCGGAGAATCCCGGCGCACTGTCTCCCCTGAGAAGCGGATTTCACCGCTTGAAGGTTCGATGAGGCCTGCAATTGTCCGTCCAAGAGTTGTTTTGCCGGATCCTGATCCACCAACGAGAGCTACGACCTCGCGCGGTCTGACCGAGAGGCTGACGCTATGCAACACCTGCTTGACGTCCCCAGCGCGAAACAGGCTACGGCTCCCGCCATATTCAATGACGAGATCTCGCACTTCGACGACGGGCGGGGACGAAACAGAAATTTCTCGTTTGGGCAGGCGTCTCGGCATTGTAGCCAGAAGTTTGCGCGTATACTGGTGCTGGGGTCTGTCCAGCAGATCCTGTGTCTTCCCTTCCTCGACGATCTCGCCTTTGCACATGACGATGATGCGGTCAGTGTAGCGTGCCACCATAGCGAGATCGTGACTGATCATCAGAACGGCTGTCCCGTGAGCACGCGTGAGACTTGTCATGAGATCGAGCACGTCCCTCTGGACGACCGCGTCAAGAGCAGTCGTTGGTTCGTCAGCCACGAGGAGAGCCGGCTTGAGCAGCATGACAGAAGCCAACATGATCCTCTGGCGCATGCCTCCGGAGAACTCGTGAGGATAAGCCGTAACGGCCTTTTGGGGTTCACGGATACCTACGCGTCTGAGCATGTCGAGCACCAGGTCCCGGCGCTGCTCTTTGCTCAAATCCTTCCGGTGGAGGGCCAGCCCTTCTTCCATTTGTTGACCGATCTTCATGGAAGGATTGAGGGACGTCATCGGTTCCTGAAATACCATGCCCATCCGAGCCCCGCGTAAACGCCGCAGTTCGAGGGGCGACAGGCGCGTTATATCCTCGCGTTCGAAGCGGATTGAGCCAGAGCGCCTTTGGATTGCCGGCGGCTCCAAACCCATGATGGACTTGGCCACGAGGGTTTTCCCACTCCCTGACTCTCCAACTATACCGACCGTCTCACCCGGAAAAACGGAGAAGGAAACGTTCTTCACGACCGTGTGGCTCGTTCCCACGACGTTGAGGGTCAATCCCTCAACCTTGAGCAGTTCAGACCGAGTCATGCACGTATCCTCCGCATACGCGGATCCAGCCTATCACGCAGGGCGTCACCCAAGAGGTTGATGCCGAGCAGTGTGACTGAAATGCACAGGCCAGGGAAAATGGCGAGCCACATCGCCTGTCCAATATATGGGCGGCTGCTTGCCAGCATGTTGCCCCAGGTGGGAGCCGGCGGCGGCACACCCAACCCGAGAAAGCTCAAGGAGCTTTCCGCCAGCAACACCCAGCCGAACAGCGAGGTGGCAAGGACGGTGAGGGGAGCGACGCAGTTGGGCAGGACGTGTCGTACCATGGTATAGGCTTCGGAATTGCCCATTACCCTTGATGCATCGACAAATTCCTTCTCGCGCAGGGAGAAGACAGTGCCGCGGACGACGCGGGCAACGGACGGCAAATAGGCAAGCCCGAGTGCGAGGATGATGCCGTATTTGTTGGCGCCCGTTATGGCAAGCAGTCCGAGCGCAAGCAGAATTCCCGGAAACGCAAGCAATGCGTCGTTAAACGCCATCAGGATTCGATCCGTCCATCCGCGCAGATAACCAGCCAGCAGACCAACGGCCGTGCCTCCGATAATCGCCGCCACCATCGTGAGAAGGCTGATCCCCATGCTGGCCGCTGCGGCCGCCATAAGCCGGCTGAGCACATCACGGCCGAATTCGTCGGTTCCCAACCAGTGTTCGTGGCCCGGTGGCTGAAGGCGCGCGGTGAAATTGATGGCAAGCGGGTCGAAGGGTGTCCACAATGTGCTGAGGAGGGCCCCAAGACCCATGATGCCGATGATCAGACCGCCGAGGATCGCGTTTGGAGCAAGGTACCTCATTCTGCAGTCACCCTCGGATCAAACATGGGATACAGCAGGTCAACAACCAAGTTGACGACAACATAGATGAAGGCAATGAACAGGAGGCATCCCTGTATGACGGGGTAATCTCGTGCGAATATTGAATCGACCAGTAGCCTGCCCAGGCCTGGTATCGTGAAGACTGTTTCGACCACCGCAATGCCGCCCAGCAGATTGCCGAGCACAAGACCGATCAATGTCCAGGTAGGACCAAACGCGTTCTTGAATGTATGGCGCCTCAGAACAGACCACTCCGAGAGCCCCTTGGCACGTGCGTGGGTGATATAGTCAAGCTCCAGCACTTCAAGTGTACTGGCCCGCGACATCCGGACTAAGACACCGATCTCGTGCAGAAACAGAGTTGCAACCGGCATGACAAGATAGAGCAGGGCTGCCGCCGGGTTCTCGAAAAAGGGGACGTAACCAACCACCGGCAGCCATCCGAGTTTGAGCCCGAACAATAGGAGCAAGAGCAGCCCGAGCCAGAAGGTGGGGATCGATAGGAGAATGGTAGCCGCCCCAACCAGTGCGAGATCAAGGAAGCTGTTTCTCCGCCAGGCCGCGATCATGCCGGCCGGCACGGCGACGACAGGAGCGAGCAGAACGGCGATGAGAACGATTCTGGCGCTGATCCAGAACCGATCAAGGATAAGCGGCAGAACAGGTTCACCGCTCGTGATGGATTGACCGAGATCCAGCCTGATGACGTTGCCCAACCAGATCGCAAATTGAACGGGCAGGCTTTGATTGAGACCGAGCCGCTCGCGAAGGTCGTTGAGGCTTGCCGGGTCGGCGAGGTCTCCCAGCATTAATTCAGCTGGATCGCCGGGAATGAGGCGGATAAGGGTGAAGACCGACACCGCCATGATGAAAAGCGTCGGAACGGCCATCAAAACTCGTCTGGCCACGAAGCGCAGCATCTCAGATGTCTCCTGTTGCCTGGCTGCCATCTTCCGCGGGCACTCCGAGAACCCCGCTGCGCCTTCTCATACTCAGGACGTCTGCAAAGAACTCCTGCACGTTTGGTAATACCTGGTTTCCATCATGGGCGGTGTTTGGGACCAGGTCGAAGCGGACAGTTATTCCTGCAGCCTCGAAAGACTGGCGCAGGCTGTTCAGCCGTTCCGGCCGCGTTCGACCGGCATCGTTGGCGCCCGGCATCCAGTGTGGGCTGCCTTCGCGATGGGTGATTTCCCAGGTCTCCAGATCGGCGGCGCCAACGATCATTTGGACGGGCACCTGACGCATGGCCCGCAGGTCAACCGGTACCCCGAACCTTTCTTTCACGTTTCGGATGCCGACCCACCAGTCCCTCGACGTGTCAAGCAGCGTCACGGAGCCCGGGGCGCCGATTGATACGGCCCAGAGGCGTCGAGGATGGAGGATGAAGAAGCGGTGCGAAAAATGTCCGCCGCCGGAGAAGCCGAATAAGGCAAAACGACTGACATCGATCCCGTAGCGCTCGCCAACCTCCTCGACAATTGACAGAAGGACCTCGTCGTACCGGATGCCGGCTTCATCAATATACTTGTATCCGTTGCGGTTATCGTCCCCTCTCACACCTACCGGGAAGAGGGGACAAAGGATCAGACAATTGTTCCACCGTCCGAACTCGGCAAACCGGTCGCGATATTCCATGAACGAGCGCCCGGTACCATGTACGACAGTTACCAAGCCTGCTGCTTCCCTCCGCGCGTAATCAGGCGGTACATATAGGCAATAGGAAAAGCGCGGGTCACGCTTGCTTGCGAAGACTGTCGTATGCCCGAGATCATAGATCTCCCGGCTCCGGTCCTCTGGGTGGGTGGCAGAAGATGAGGGATGTTCCATCAAACTGCCTCGCAGGACGGCAGACATACTGTCACCTTCAAAGTCACTTGCTGTTGCTGAGTGATGCGTCAGTTTTCGATACGCACTTCCCAGGCACGGGGCTTAGACAGAACCGACGCCTGATACCCCACTACGGTCTTCCGGAACGCACCTACATCGATGCCGTTATAGATCATGATGAAAGGTACTTCTTCCAGGAAGCGGGTGTGAAGCTTGTCGAAAATCTCCTGCCGCTCCGCCGGGTCGGCAATTCTCATCGACTTCTGGAGAAGGGCTTGTGCTTCAGGGTTGTCCCACACCTTACGCGGCTGCTCTGATTTCGGACCCATGACCGATTCATAGCTCAAGGCGGGATCCAGACGCGCGGAATATGGGAAAGCCATCATCTGGTAGTTGCCCGAGCTGTATCGGTCGAGTTGGGTTCCCCATTCGAGCACCTCCAGTTGAGCGTTGATGCCAACGGCCTGAAGCATCGCCTGGATCAGGACGGAAGAATCGAAGGTCGTGGGATAGCGCTTGTTTGTCAGGATGGTGATGGTTTCACCTTTGTAGCCTGCTTCAACAAGAAGTCGGCGCGCAGCCTCAGGGTCATACGTATAACCCTTGTCATGCACCTCCGTGTGGTAAGATGAGCGCAGGGGAACGATCGAATTGTTGTGCTTTGCCAGACCGTCGGTGACTGCAGCCGTAATCTGGGCTGTGTCCAGGGCGGCGGCGATGGCCTGACGCAGCTTCACATTGGACAGGAGCGGGTCGCGCGTCTGCATGAGCAGCGTATTCAGCCCCATTGTCTGGGCAATCGAGAGATTTATGTCCGGGTTGTCACGGAGCTCTTTGACGTCCGCGTTGGAAATGTCAGGCACGACGTCAATGTCGCCGCGCAACAGGGCAGCCTTCGCTGCTGCGCTGTCGGGTATGACAATGAAGCGAACCTCGTCTACCAATGGACGCTTGGAGCCGACATAGCCATCAGGCTTCCCTTCAGCGGCATTGGCGTACTCGTCGAACTTCACCAGACGCACAAGCTCTCCGCGGCGCCATTCCTCGAACTTGAAGGGGCCAGTGCCAATCGGCTTGTCCCAGGAGCCATCGGGTTTGACCGACTCCTTGTGGATGATACCGGTTCCACCGCAATCGGTGCGCGCCAGGGTTGCCAGGAAAAGTGCATCAGGTTCTTCAAGCCGGAACACAACCGTCTTTGCGTCGGCAGCTTCAACGGATCCGACCTTCATGCGATTGCGGCCGTCGAATTCGGGCAGGCAGCGCCACTCGGTCTTCGGGTCCATGTAGCGCTGCCAGTTCCACACGACATCGTCGGCTGTCAGTTCCGCTCCGTTGTGGAACTTGATGCCGTCACGCAGCTTGAACGTGTAGGCGCGGCCGTCCTCCGACATCTCGACCGAACGCGCGAGGAGCGGTTTGACACTCGAATCCTCGCTATAGGCGACAAGTCCTTCCACGACATGCAGGATGACAGCATCAGTGTTATCGTCGCGGTTGACGCCGGGATTCGTGCTGCGGATATCGGCATTGAGCGCTATGCGAAGCGGAGAGACCTGAGCAGCTGCAGGCAATACCCCAAATGCCAGCATCCCCAATAGGCATCCGGTTGCAAGGCTTCGATTCCTCTTCATCATTCTCCTCCAGTGTTTTGTTCCCGCTCTTCTTGCCAAACGGCTTGCGTCCGGCCCCTTTTCATTTCGTATTCTCTTGGACCACCCCGATGCGGCCGGCGTGGTCAGCAAGCGGCTGGGCGCTGGATCTCCATGTCGAGGTTGTAAGACGTGAACGTCCGATCCAGTGCGGGGAGCATAGCGACCTCCATCAGGCCGAGCTCCGGCTCCATCACAATCATTGCAACTGTAGCGCTCAGGTTGTTGTTTGCGGTTTTGCGCGGCGGGCGACAGACCGACCAAGGGGTCTCGAAGTCGTCAAACAGCGCATTCTTCACGGTCTCGCGGGTAAGGCTACCGGCGGCAGGCTCAAGGAGCGCTCTTACCCGCTGGTCGCGATAGAGGCTGTCCGGCATGTTCGCGATGCCCGTATCCCGAAGCTTCGAAAGGGCCACTGGGCTTTGGAAATGGTTCGCGTGGACGATCAGGCCCCGTTCTGGCAAAATCTGGAAGGTCTCATCCGGCGCGCACTCGAAACTGATGGCAACGCCCAAGGCATGGCTGACCATCATGTTGTTGGCCGCGGTTTTCGGCGTCGTGTAGACGGCGTGCATTGCTGCTGCGAGCCGCTTCTGTTCAAGTGCCTTCCGGCGTATCAGGGGCAGAGGGATACCAAGCCGGCGATAATCGCGATCCGTTTCAAGATAATTTGCGGTTATGGCAATTCCCGCTGCATTGAAGCCTGAACGGGCCAGCGCGCCGGCCTCAGTAAAGGTCAGAATGTCGGGTCCATCGTCGCGCCTGATTTTCACGACGACGGCGGTCTCAGCGCATTCGGCTTTCCAGTCCCAATTCTGAGCATGAAGAAGGCGCCCCTCCCTTGTAATCTCCGGCAGGGCGACCAGCCCTGTGCATCCGTCCGGCAAATCTCCAAGTGCTGCCCATGCGGTGGCGGGCTTGCGCGCAAGCTTCAGTATTTCCGTTCGTGCGTTGAGCAGGATTATGGACTCAAGGGGAACGCCGGCGCCTTCGGCGATCCCCTTCATTTCCTCCAGATGGAATGGATCGTAGCGATCAATGGCGAGTTCAAACTTGCGCGTCAGCGCCTGGAACTCGTCAGCAGAAATTCCGGTGGCAAAAACCTGTTTCGAATAATGTTCGACGCCGCGCTTGATCCGTTCGCGTGCCTGTTCACCGTACTGTCGCCCGCGCTCACGGGGAGCGCCGGTAACCTCGATGAGCGGACAGGGTGTGGTCATGTGGAGTTCCTTCCATTAGCGCTGGCATTTTTATGATCCGTATTGTATTTCATGATGACATAATACAATCAAGAGGGAAACTCGAGTGACCCAACCGACCCGTTTGCAACAAGAGTTGGCCGAGCAGATTGTGCGTCTTGTTAAGGAGGACGGGGTGCAGGTCGGCTCGCTGCTAAGCGAAAATGGCTTGGCCAAGCGTCTTGCGGTCTCGCGTACGCCTATCCGCGGAGCCCTGCGCTATCTGGAGGAGCAGGGAATCCTCGCCCGCCGGCCAAACAGGGGGGTGGAGCTCATCGCTCTTCCACAGGGCGGCCATTCGACACTCGCGGCGGACGCCGATGACGAGTGGTTGGTGCGCATTGCGCGCGACCATCGCCGCGGCACGCTTCCTCAGGAGTTTTCCGAAGTTGAGATCATGCGACGCTATGGACTGAATCGTCCGACTGTTCAGCGTATCCTCAAGCGTTTGGCCGACCTGGAAATGGTGGAGCGGAAAGTGGGCTACGGCTGGCGGTTTCTGGCTGTTCACCGCGATTCCGCGATGCGTGACGAAAGCTACCGATTCCGTCAGATCATCGAGCCGATGGGCCTTCTCGAGCCCACGTTCCGGCTCGATCCCGACTGGATCCAGATGATGCGCCGGCGCCATCTCGAGACGCTGGAGCGCCCCTGGCAAGATACGTCCAGTATCGCGTTCTTCGAAATGAATGCTGCCTTTCACGAGGGGCTTGCGGCTGCTTCCGGGAACCGGTTCATTCAGGCGGCTGTCCGGCATCAGAACCAGTTGAGGCGTTTCTCTCAATACGATTGGAAGTTTGGATTTGAGCGCGTCGTCGTTAACTGTCGGGAACACCTGGAGATACTCGATTACCTTGAGAAGGACGACCGTGAGGTTGCTGCCTTGCTCCTGCGGCGCCACATCGAGAAGGCAAGTAGAGTGAGGGCGCGTTCAAGAGAGGAAGACGAGCAATGATGTATTTTATTGACATAAAATACATCAATATTCATGGCATTGACCCGGAGAGATGAGATGAGCAGCCTTGCGCAGCGTCCCGACCGCCCGAACCGCCTGGATGAGACATACTGGATGCCCTTTACGTCCATGCGCCAGTTTCTTTCCCATCCAACTATGTTTTGCGGCGCTGAAGGAATGCATTACATCACAACGGATGGCCGCAGCATCCTCGACGCAATGGCCGGCCTTTGGTGCGTCAACGCAGGCCATGCCCAGCCCCGCATCGTCGAGGCGATCAGAGACGCTGCTGGGCGCCTTGACTATGTTTCCTCCTTCAGAATGAGCCACCCGAGCGCCTTTGAATTCGCCCGCCGCTTGGTGGAAAAGGCGCCTGAAGGCTTGGACCACGTGTTCTTCACCAATTCCGGGTCGGAGGCTGTCGACACTGCGCTGAAGATCGCTCGCGGCTATCACCGGGCACGGGGCGAGGGGGGACGCACCAAATTCATTGGACGTGCAAAAGCTTATCACGGTGTGGGTTTCGGCGGCCTCTCCGTTGGCGGCATCGGCCGGCACAAGCGCGATTTCGGCCCTCTGCTTCCCGACGTTGCCCACCTGTCTCTTCCTTATGATCGGGTGTCGATGGCGTTCTCGCGCGGTCAACCTCGAAGCGGTGGCCATTTTGCTGATGAACTGGAAGCTATTCTGCAGGTCCAGGATCCTTCCACTGTCGCCGCCGTCATCGTCGAGCCGGTGATTGGTTCGGGAGGAGTCTATCCACCACCACAGGGCTATCTCGAACGGCTGCGCTCGATCTGCACACAGCACGGCATTCTGCTTATTTTTGACGAAGTCATCACTGGTTTTGGCCGGCTTGGACAAGCATTCGCAGCGCAGGCTTTTGGTGTTCAGCCCGACATCATCACTTGCGCAAAGGGGATGACCAACGGAGCTGTTCCGATGGGCGGTGTACTCGTTCGCGACTTCGTCTTTGACGCGTTCATGGACGGACCGCCTAGCACGATTGAGCTGTTTCACGGCTATACATATTCCGGACACCCACTGGCATGTGCTGCCGGCCTCGCCGCTCTCGAAGTCTATCAGGAGCTCGGCTTGTTTGAGCGCTGCGCTGCGATCGCGCCGGTGTGGGAGAGCGCACTGCACAGCCTGAAAGATGAACCTCATGTGACGGACATCCGCAACATCGGTCTGCTGGGCGCCATCGAGCTGATGCCTCGACCGGGTGAACCCGGTGCACGTGGCAAGCTCTGTGCTCAGATCTGCTATGAGTCCGGTGTGCTGGTACGTGACTCGGGCGACCTAATCATCCTGTCTCCACCCCTCATTATCCAGGAAAGCCAGATTGGGGAAATTGTCGAAAGCATCCGCAACGCCCTGAGGCAGATATCCTAAGCGTTTGATCCCGGGATTTTATGACGTGAGTTGGCCTTGAAGGGTCGGGGCTGTGAAACCCATTGCTTGCAGATGAACTTGTAGGATGTGAGCTCTTGAGTGTCTTGATCCGGCGGCACCCGTTCCCCTGGATGTCCGAGGCGATGGATCTCAAGGAGGAGAAGAACTTCTTTGAGACCCGCGTGATCGAGTACCAGAGTGGCGGTGCGCTGAGCTGGGACTGAGCAGCGCGCAGTGAGATGGCGAAGTTATTGCTGGAGGCCAGGGATTGGGCCTTAGGCTTTTCGAACGGGTAAAGCTTCTGCTCGATCAGCCAGCCGACGAAGCGGGAGAGGGCATTGTGATAGCCGTTCTTCAGCCTTGCTTCGGTGAGACGCTTCAGTCCAGCCCAACCATGCTTCCGGGCGTAGTCGTAACGCGCGGCAAGGCTGACGGTGTGTTCGCGCGGAATGTTCTTGCGGTCCGGGATGTCGGGCAGCATCGCATCGATGCGGGCTGCAGCCTCCTTGTCGAACTCGACCAGGAGGGGATCGTCCATCTTGTCGATGATGAATTGAACGACGAGCAGCACCAGCGCGCGCGCATCCGCATTGCCGCCATTCCTGATGTCATCCTCTTCAAAAAGCGCGAGGGCTTCGGAGAACCGAAGGGCAGTCGTCTGAGCTACTGGTTCTTGAGCCTGCCGGGGACCCGAATCCTGTTCTTGCGTGCGCTCTTCCCATACCGGTGCAGGCCGATCCTCGTCTTTCGGAGACGCGGCTGCATGCAGCTCAACTCCGGGCACCCCCAACGGATTGGAGGGCATCACGGTCGAGAAGGGTGTGGGGAGGGGAATGGAGGGACTCCGGCGGGCGGCTGCCCAAGTCCCATGCCAAAGCCCTGCGGAATGACGCCAAGGGCGATGGCGGTCTGCATGTCCGCCCGGCCTCGCTCGTGATCCACCCCCATTGAACGGGTCCACCTTGAAGTATGGTTTTGACCATGAAGGAGGACCACAATGGCCAACAAGCGACACAAGCCCGACGAGATCGTCACGAAGCTTCGGC
>Ga0065720_1003922_pt1 | contig 11593 bp, 11 predicted proteins | sample Thericmetagenome_FD_59107 | JGI IMG/M metagenome (GOLD analysis project Ga0065720, IMG submission 59107) | Thermophilic microbial communities from the Joint Bioenergy Institute, California, USA of rice/straw/compost enrichment - eDNA_2 v2... | ecosystem: Engineered > Solid waste > Grass >... | reverse complement strand
TCGGCGGCCGTACCCCAGTCGGCCGCCAACCCCGCCGCGAGCGCCTCGGTCGCGGCGGCGCCGCGCAGCGTCGGCTCCCCTGCCCGGGTGCAGGTGACGGCGGTGGCGTGCGTACCGAGGAGGGCCTCACCGAGCACCTGGGCGTCCGACTCCCACTTCTGGTACGCCTCGGGGTACGCGCTGCGCTGAACCGCCTGGGCCGCCTCGGTGAGCCGCATCTGTTCCCACCCCGGCACCCGCATCAGCTGGTTGTAGAACGCCCGGGCCGCGTACCGCGGATCCTGGACCTGCTCCGCCGTGCCCCAGCCCTGACTCGGCCGCTGTTGGAACAGACCCAGCGAGTCGCGGTCGCCGTAGGAGAGGTTGAACAGCTCGGACTCCTGCATGGCCGTGGCCAGCGCGATAACGACGCCGCGATCGGGTATTCCCATGGTGATGCCGGTCGCCGCGATCGTGGCCGCGTTGGCCATCTGTTCCGGCGCGAGGGAGACCGAGCCACTGGCCGTACGGGCCTGGCACGTCTTACTCCCGGGCATCTCGATCGGCAGTCGCCCGTCGCGGCCCATGACGACGTATATGACCGCTCCGAGGACCGCAGCGACCACCAAGAGCCCCAGCGCGCGGCGCATGGCCTAACGATAGGGGAGATCAACGGAGTCCGGGCAGTCACGACGGGCCGCGCTGACCGCGGGACGGGCGGAGGGGCCGGGCGCCGGGTCCGTACGGGAGACTGGAGGCATGCCGAGCGCGCCGCCCGATGGTCAGCCCGTCCCGATCGACGGGTCACTGCCGGCCGCCGCGCTGGCGGAGCTGGCCGACGGCACCCGGGCGTTCGGCATCTATGCCCATGTACCGTTCTGCGCCAGCCGCTGCGGCTACTGCGACTTCAACACGTACGCCCCGGGCGAGCTCGCGGGGGCGACCCAGGAGTCCTACGTGGACAGTGTGCTGGCCGAGCTGGCCCTGGCGACCCGGGTGCTGGACGGGGCGGCGCCGGCCGTGCAGACGGTCTTCGTCGGTGGCGGCACCCCCACGCTGCTGCCGCCGGGGGACCTGGCTCGCGTCCTGGACGCCATCGACCGGGCCTTCGGCCTCGCGCCGGACGCCGAGGTCACCACCGAGGCGAATCCCGAGTCGGTCACACCGGAATCGCTACGCGCCCTCCGCCAGGCCGGTTTCACCCGCATCTCGCTGGGCATGCAGTCGATGGCGCCCCACGTTCTGGCGCTGCTGGACCGCCGCCACACGCCGGGGCGGGCCACCCAGGCGGCCGAGCAGGCCCGGGCGGCCGGGTTCGAGCACGTGAACCTGGACCTCATCTACGGCGTACCCGGCGAGCGGCCGGAGGACTTCCTCGCCTCCCTGGACGCGGCCGTGGCCGCCGGGGTGGACCACGTCTCGGCCTACGCGCTCACGGTCGAGGAGGGCACTCGGCTGCATACCCGGGTCCGGCGTGGCGAGGTGCCCGCGCCCGACGACGACGTGGCGGCGGACCGGTACCTGGCCGCCGAAGAGCGCCTGACCGCGGCCGGGTTCGCCTGGTACGAGGTGTCCAACTGGGCCCGCTCGCCGGACTCCGCCTGCCGGCACAACCTCGGCTACTGGCGGGGCGACCATTGGTGGGGCCTGGGGCCGGGGGCGCACAGCCACGTCGCCGGGGTGCGGTGGTGGAACGTCCGGCACCCGGCCACGTACGCCCGCCGGCTCGCCGACGGCCACACCCCAGGGCAGGCGCGGGAGGTGCTCACCGCCGAGCAACGTCACGTGGAGGACGTCATGCTCCGGGTGCGTCTGGCCGAGGGGCTGTCGCTGGACCGGCTGTCCGAGCCCGGCCGGGCCGCCGCCGTACGGTCGGTGGCCGACGGCCTGTTGGACCCCGACGCGCACGCAGCCGGCCGCGCGGTGCTCACCCTGCGTGGCCGGCTGCTCGCCGACGCGGTCGTCCGTGACCTGCTCGAGTAACGGGCTCTTACTTGATCAACCGGATGCTGAGCGGATACCGGTAGACCTGGCCTTCGTTCGCCTTCACCCCGGCGAGGATGCCGAAGATCACCAGGATCGCCCAGGTGATGAGGGGCAGGAAGAACAGAAGACCGAACGAGCAGACCGCGAGGATCGAGGCGAGCAAGGTGGCCGCGCTCCAGGTGATCTGGAAGTTCAGGGCCTCGACGGCGTGCGCGCGCACTGTGGGCGATTCGTTGCCCTTGGCCAGCAGCGCGATCAGGCCGGCGATGAAGCCGACGACGATGCCTCCGAAGTGGGCGATGAGGGCCCAGGTCTTCTCGTCGCTGTTGGCGTAACCAGTGGGGGGACCGGGGTATGGAGCGCCCATCAGCGTACCTCCTAGGGAGATCGGACGACCCTGTGTCGTCTCCCGCACACCGTAGGGCCGAGGTTCAAGGCGCGCCAGTAACAGACGCGCGTGGCGAACCCATCGACCTCCGCAAACATCACCAATCGGGTAATAACTGGCCAACAGGCCGGTGCGCGACCGTCGCGTCCGCGCACGGGCCGACGTAAACTGGCACTCACCGTGCAGGAGTGCCAGGCACGGCTAGTGGTGCACGATCAACGGACAGGACGGTGATCGCGTGGCTCTCGATGATCGCAAGCTCGAGGTGTTGCGCGTCATCGTTGAGGACTACGTGGCAACCCAGGAGCCCGTCGGCAGCAAGGCGCTGGTCGAGCGACACAAGCTCGGCGTCTCGCCCGCCACCGTGCGCAACGACATGGCGGTGCTCGAGGAGGAGGGGTACCTCCGCCAGCCCCACACCAGCGCCGGACGGGTGCCCACGAACAAGGGATACCGGCTCTTCGTCGACCGGCTGTCCCGCATCAAACCGCTCTCCGCGGCCGAGCGCCGGGCCATCGAGCGCTTCCTGGCCGGCGCGGTCGACCTGGATGACGTTGTTCACCGCGCGGTGCGCCTGCTCGCCCAGCTGACCCGGCAGGTGGCGGTGGTGCAGTACCCGAGCCTGTCCCGGAGCAAGGTTCGGCACCTGGAGCTGGTCCCGATCTCCACCACCCGGCTCATGCTCGTGCTGATCGCCGACACCGGGCGGGTGGAGCAGCGCCTCGTGGACCTCCCCGCCCCGATCGACACCGAGCTGGTCAACGACGCCCGCCAGCTCCTCAACGACACGCTGGTCGGGTTGTTCTTCGTGGACACCACCACGCCGATCCTCGAGATGTGCGAGCACGCGCGGCCCGAGCTGCGCGCACCGCTCACCGCGCTGGCGAGCGTGCTCATGGAGACGCTCACCGAGCGGCCCGACGAGCGCGTCGCCCTGGCCGGTACCGCCAACCTCGCCCGGGGCGCGCTGGACTTCGCCGGAACCCTGCGCACCGTGCTGGAGGCGCTGGAGGAGGAGGTCATCCTGCTCAAGCTCTTCGGCCAGGTGGAGCGGGCCGGTCAGAACGACGCCGACCTGACGCGGGTGTGCATCGGCGACGAGAACGAGTTCGAGGACCTGCGGGCGACCTCCGTGGTGACCACGGGGTACGGCCCGGGGAACACGGTCGTCGGCGGCCTCGGTGTGCTCGGCCCGACCCGGATGGACTACCCCGCAANCATCGCCGCCGTCCGCACCGTGGCACGCTACGTCGGCGACGTGTTGGCCCAGTAGCCCGAGCAGCAGGGAACNAGCGTGAGGGCGAATGAGCCAGCGCGGGGGTGGGCCCAGTAGCCCGTTAGCCGAGTAGACCGACAGCGAGCGCGAAGCTGACCCAGGTCGTTGACTGTACTGATCGTCGGGTCGAGCTGAGGGGACATGAGAACGCAGGTGGCCAAGGACTACTACGCGATCCTAGGGGTACGCCGGGACGCCTCCGCGGACGAGATCAAGCGGGCCTACCGCCGGTTGGCCCGGCAGTTGCACCCGGACGTCAACCCGGACCCCGAGGCCCACGAGAAGCTCAAAGAGGTCAACACCGCCTACGAGGTACTCAGCGACCCCAAGAAGCGGGAGATCGTCGACCTCGGCGGGGATCCGCTCGCTCCGGGGGGTGGGGGCGCCGGCCCCGCGGGCGCCGGCCCGTTCGTGGGCTTCCAGGACATCATGGACGCCTTCTTCGGCAACGCGGCGCCGCGGGGGCCGCGGTCGCGCACGCGGGCCGGGGCCGACGCCATCCTGCGGCTGGAGCTGGACCTGCACGAGACGGCGTTCGGGGTGGAGGCGCCGATCAGCGTCGACACCGCCGTGCTGTGCCAGACGTGCGAGGGCGCCGGCACCGCCCCGGGCACGCACACCATGACCTGTGACACCTGTGGCGGGCGGGGCGAGATCCAGTCGGTGCAGCGGACGTTCCTGGGCCAGGTGGTCTCCTCGCGGCCGTGCCCGAGCTGCCAGGGCTACGGCACCCTCATCCCCCACCCCTGCCCCAAGTGCGGCGGCGACGGGCGGGTCCGGGCGCGGCGCAACCTCACCGTGAAGATCCCGGCCGGGGTCGAGGACGGCATGCGCATCCGGCTGGCCGGCCAGGGCGAGGTCGGCCCCGGAGGCGGTCCGGCCGGCGACCTCTACGTCGAGATCCACGAGCGGCCGCACGACATCTTCTCCCGCAAAGGCGACGACCTGCACTGCCGCGTGACCGTGCCGATGACCGCCGCCGCCCTGGGCACGCGCATCACCATCAAGACCCTCGACAGCGAGGAGACCGTGGATGTGCGGCCCGGCACACAGCCCGGGGCGGTCGTGCGCATCCGCGGCAAGGGCGTGCCGCACCTGCGGGGCAGCGGGCGTGGCGACCTGCACGTCCACCTCGACGTCCGGACGCCGACGAAGCTCACCTCCGAGGAGGAGCGGATCCTGCGCGAGTTCGCCCGCATGCGGGGCGAGGAGGTCGCCGAGATCTCCCGGCAGAAGGGCGGCTTCTTCTCGGCCATCCGGGACGCCTTCAACGGGCAGGGCTGAGCGGTTGCTTGCCAGGAAGGACGCCTTGCTGACGTCTGGTGCCTAGGAGGGCGTCCTTCCTGACAATCGGGCATTCCCGGAGAATGGGGCGTTTGCTGATAATGGGGTACTTCCGGGCATGAGCGACGCCCTGTTCCTCGTCGACGCCCTCCCCGACGACGACCACCTGGTCCTCGACGGTCCGGAGGGGCACCACGCCGCCACCGTGGCCCGGCGTGAGGGTCGGCGAATCGCTGCTGGTGGGCGACGGCCGGGGCACCCTCGCGCGGGCCCGGGTGACCGCCGTCGGCAAGGGCACGCTGTCCGTGGCGCTGGGCGAGCGCCGGGTCGAGCCGGCCCCGACGCCGCGCATCGTCGTGGCGCAGGGGATCGCCAAGGGCGACCGTGGCGAGCTGGCCGTGCAGGCCATGACCGAGGTCGGGGTCGACACGATCGTGCCGTGGGCGGCCGCCCGGTCGGTGGCCCGGTGGACCTCGCCCCGACCCCACCAGCGCTGGGTGGCGACCGCCCGCGAGGCGGCCAAGCAGGCCCGGCGGGCCTGGGTGCCCGTGGTCGAGCCGATGGCGACGACCCGGGACCTCGTCGGGCGGGCGACCTTCGTCCTGCACGAGGAGGCGACCGTCGCCCTGTCGTCGGTGCCGCTCCCCGACGACGGCGACCTCGTGCTCGTCGTCGGGCCGGAGGGTGGCATCACCCCCGAGGAGCTGGACGCCTTCCAGAGGGCGGGTGCGCAGGCCGTACGGCTCGGACCCCACGTGCTGCGGACCTCGACCGCCGGTCCGGCGGCCATCGCGGTTCTCTCCGCCCGGCTCGGCCGCTGGTAGTCGAACGTCGCCGGCCGACCGTCGCCGTTGGCCGCCCGATGCGTGGCCGGACGGTCCTATTCAGGGGCAACGTTTTTTGGCAAGGTCGGACCGCCCCGCCGGTGCCAGAGTGTCGGCATGACGTGTACCTGCTCCCGCCGCCCCGGCCCTGGCCGCCGTCCCGTCGGGCGAGCCGGTGCCCGCGCGACGCCCACACGTGGTCTCTGGGCCCGCTCGGCAAGCGTCGCCGGAACCGTCCTTCGCCGTGAACCGCCGGTCGATGTGAACGGGCAGCTTCATACACTCGGGCGAGACAACATCCAGGCTGGCCACGGCAGCGTGATCATCACCGGCGCATCCGGCCCCGACCATCAGCTGACCGAGCGGATCCGGCCGGGCCGGCCCCCGACTCCGGCGAGCGCCACGTATTTGTTGCCGTCGACGCGGTCGGATACAGCCGCGCGCCCGTGTCGGAACACAGCACGATCCAGCGCGACCCGCGGGCAATCCTGACCGGTTCCGCCGCCGATGCCGGCCTACCGGTCCCCGGAGGCATGCCCCCAATGTCAGTCACAACCATGTAAATTGTTAAGCGAATATTTCTGCCGAATCGATGGCGTATCCGCTCCAGGGCATCGTCGGCATTCAGTCGTTGAACTTCGTCGTCAACAAGCGTCCGTTCGAAGCAAGTACATCCAGCGAATGGTCCTGACCGGGCTTGTGGGCCTGTGCCTGTCCGGTGCGGTGCATACCAGAGCCAGCGAATCACCGGGGGGCGCGACTGGGTCAATGCGGGGCCGGGGAGCTCCCTGACCACGGGGAGCAGCGCGTAGCGGCGCCCTTCCGACCGGCCGGCGTCACCCCGGGGTCGCCCTCGTGGGGTGTGGCCCGGGGCGCGGGCCGCGGCGTGATTGGGCGGCGACCGACCAAGCCCTTACGATGCGGCAGTGACCTCCGACTGCCTGTTCTGCCGAATCGTGGCGAAAGAGCTTCCGTCGACGGTTGTCTATGAGACGGACGAAGTCCTGGCGTTCCGCGACATCAACCCGCAGGCGCCGACCCACGTCGTCGTGATCCCGAAGGCGCACTATCCGGACGCCGCCTCCCTGGCCGAGGCCGACCCCGCTCTGGCCGGTGCCGTGCTCGCGGCAGCAGCCGCCGTGGCCCGGCAGGAAGGGGTGGCCGAGTCCGGCTACCGGCTCGTCTTCAACACCGGCCCCGACGCCGGCCAGAGCGTGTTCCACGTGCACTGCCACGTGCTCGGCGGGCGCTCCATCGCCTGGCCGCCGGGCTGACCGACGAGCACCGAGCCTCACCGGGGGGCACGATGACGGCGGCGTGGGACGGTCCGGGCGTGGTGACGCTGCCCGGCGGGGCCCGGGTGCGCGGCCGACGGCTGGCCGACCCCGCCCCCAGCCCGGCGGACTACGCCCTGCTGGTCGCCGAGGGGCCGGTGCCCGATTGGCCGTACGAGCGGATCCGGTGGCCCGACTTCTGGCTGCCGCTGGACCCGGACGCGGCGGTGGCCGCGCTCCGGCGGGCGCACGAGCGCGCGTACGCCGGGGCCCGCGTGGAGGTCGCCTGCCGCGGGGGGATCGGCCGCACCGGTACGCCCTGGCCGCTCTCGCGGTCCTCGACGGCCTGGCCCCGCCGGCCGGGGTGGCCTGGGTCCGGGACGCGTACCACCCGCGCGCGGTCGAGACGCCCTGGCAGCGGTGGTGGCTGCGTCGCCTCCACTGACGCCCGACGTGGACGGGTCTTGCCGGGATGAGGCGATATGTCCGCGCGAAACGTAACCGCTGCGGCGGGCCGATCCCGGATAGGATGGAGCCCTGCGGGTTGTCCACGACAGGGAAGGAAGTGGTCCCAGGCCGCTATGGCCGACCTATGACCGGTAGCTCATCGAACGGCGCGGAGGCCACCGGCGCCCCCGCGCGCGTGCAGACCAAGATAACCGTCGCGGACCCGCAGCACATGGTGCGTCTGCTCGGCTCACACGACGAGATTCTCAAGCTCATCGAGCGCACCGTGCGCAGCGACATCCACGTCCGGGGCAACGAGATCACCATCTCGGGGGCTCCGGCCGACAACGCCACCACGGAGCGGATCTTCGCCGAGCTCATCGAGCTGGTCCGGCGGGGCGAGACGCTCACCTCGGACGCCGTCCGGCGTACGGTCGGCATGATCGAGGAGGGCGCCACCGAGCGCCCCGCCGAGGTGTTCACCCTCAACATCCTGTCGCGGCGTGGCCGGACGATCCGCCCCAAGACGCTGGGCCAGAAGCGGTACGTCGACGCGATCGACCAGCACACCATCGTCTTCGGCATCGGGCCGGCCGGTACGGGTAAGACCTACCTCGCCATGGCCAAGGCGGTGCAGGCCCTGCAGGCCAAGCAGGTCAACCGCATCATCCTCACCCGTCCGGCCGTGGAGGCGGGCGAGCGGCTCGGTTTCCTGCCCGGCACGCTCTTCGAGAAGATCGACCCCTACCTGCGGCCGCTGTACGACGCGCTGCACGACATGGTCGACCCCGACTCGATCCCGCGGTTGATGGCCAACGGCACCATCGAGGTCGCTCCGCTGGCCTACATGCGCGGTCGCACGCTCAACGACGCATTCATCATTCTCGACGAGGCGCAGAACACGACGCCCGAGCAGATGAAGATGTTCCTCACCCGGCTCGGCTTCGGTTCCAAGATCGTCGTGACCGGTGACATCACCCAGGTCGACCTCCCCGGGGGGAGTCGCAGCGGTCTGCGGGAAGTACGCGAGATCCTCGACGGCGTCGAGGACGTCCACTTCGCCGTGCTGTCCAGCTCCGATGTGGTGCGGCACCGCCTGGTGAGCGACATCGTCGACGCGTACGCCCGCTGGGACGCCGCCCAGGAGGCCCAGGCGGCGAGCCAGGCCAACATCAGGGCAGTCCCCGGCCGGGGCGCCCATCCCGGGCCTCCCGGACGCGGCGGTCGCCGCCGCTAGCCTCACGGGGAGTGGCACCACTCATGTCCATCGAAATAGCCAACGAGTCAGGCGCCGAGGTCGACACCGACGCGATCCTCGACTGCGCCCGGTACGCCTTGGATGAGATGGGCGTCAACCCCTTGGCCGAACTCTCCATCCTGCTGGTGGACGTGCCGTACATGGCCGAGCTGAATCACCGCTGGATGGGCGGCGAGGGGCCCACCGACGTCCTCGCCTTCCCGATGGAGGAAGGCACGATCGACACCGGCCCCCAGGACATCGCCGGCGGCGAGCCGACGCTGCTCGGCGACGTCGTCCTCTGCCCCGAGGTGGCGGAGAAGCAGGCTCGCGACGTCGGCCATTCGACCGCGGACGAGCTGCACATGCTCACCGTGCACGGGGTGCTGCACCTGCTCGGGTACGACCACGCGGAACCCGACGACGAGCGGGAGATGTTCGCGTTGCAGGCCAAGCTGCTGGACGGCTGGCGGGCCTCAAGACGCACCTGACGCTGGAACCACCGTGCAAACCACCTCCCTGCTTCTCATCGCCGCCGGACTGGTGGTGTTGGCCGGGCTCTTCGCCATGTCCGACGCTGCCGTGTCGGCGGTCTCGCCAGCCCGCGCGGCCGAGCTGCACCGCGAGGGGGCCCGGGGAGCCCGGGCGTTACAGGCCATCGCGGCCGACCCACCGCGCTACACGAACCTGCTGCTCCTGCTCCGGCTGATCTGCGAGCTCACCGCCACCACCCTGGTCGCGCTCGTGCTCTTCGAGGCGATCGACAGCCGCTGGATCGCCGCCCTCGTCACCGCCGTCTCCATGGCGATCGTGAGCTTCGTCGTGGTGGGCGTCGGACCGCGCACCATCGGCCGCCAGCACGCGTACGTCGTGGGTCGGGTCGTGGCGCCGCTCGTGCACCGGCTCGGCCGGGCGCTCGGCCCGCTCGCCACCCTGCTCATCCAGATCGGCAACGCGGTCACGCCGGGCAAGGGCTTCCGTGAGGGCCCGTTCGCCACCCAGGTGGAGTTGCGCGAACTGGTCGACCTGGCCGAGCAGCGCGGCGTCGTCGAGCACGACGAGCGCGACATGATCCACTCCGTGCTGGCCCTGGGCAAGGCAATCGCCCGCGAGGTGATGGTGCCGCGCACCGAGATGCTGTGGGTCGAGGCGGACCAGCCAGCCGGCGAGGCGCTGTCGCTCGCGTTACGGTCGGGCTTCTCCCGCCTGCCGGTGATCGGCGAGACGGTCGACGACGTGCTGGGGATCGTGTACCTCAAGGACCTGGTCCGGCGCACCCGGGTCGAGGGCGAGGACATCCCGGTCCGGTCGGTGATGCGCCCGGCAACGTACGTCCCCGAGTCCAAGCACGTGGACGACCTGCTGCGCGAGATGCAGGCGGCCCGGACCCACATCGCCATCGTGGTCGACGAGTACGGCGGGACGGCCGGCCTGGTCACCATCGAGGACATCCTCGAGGAGATCGTCGGCGAGATCACCGACGAGTACGACGTCGAACGGCCGCCGGTCGAGCGCCTGGACGCCGACCGGGTCCGGGTCAGCGCCCGCCTGCCGGTGGAGGACCTCGGGGAGCTGTTCGGCGTGGAGCTGCGCAGCGACGACGTGGAGACCGTGGCCGGCCTGCTCGCCCAGGCGCTCGGTCGGGTGCCCATCCCGGGGGCGACCGCCACGGTCGGTGGCCTGATCCTGGAGGCTGAGGGCACCACGGGTCGCCGCAACCGGATCGACGCCGTGCTGGTCACCCGGCAGCGCTCGGCCGCCGACGGTGCCCACCCCAACGGCCTACCCGCCGCGCACCGCGAGGAGAGACAGACCGCCGATGCCTGAGGCCGCCCATGAGTGAGACCCCGTTGCCTGAAACCACGCTGGACGCCGAGGACGCCAAGCTGGTGACGCTCGCCCGCGCCGCCCGGGCCCGGATCGGGGCGCTGGAGGGCGCGGCCGTACGCGACCAGGACGGCCGGACCTACGCGGCCGCCACCGTCGCGCTGCCGTCGCTCACGCTCTCGGCCCTGCAGGTCGCCGTGGCCATGGCCGTCACCGCCGGCGCCCGCACCCTGGAGGCAGCCGCCGTGGTCACCGAGGCGTCCACGGTCGACACGGCCGGGTACGCCGCCGTCCGGGACCTGTCGACGCAGGCGCCGGTCTACGCCGCCCGCCCCGACGGCACCCCGTTCGGCACCCTGGTGGGCCCGTGACCCGGCGGAGTGGGCGTACGCGCGCCAGCGTCGACGAGCGCGGCGGCCCGGGGACGGCCGGGCCGGCGAGCCGTACGCCTGGCGCGGACCGCAACCCCGGCGAGCCGGAGCGAGCCGGCGAGCAATTCCGGGCTGGCGAGCAATTCCGGGCCGGCGAGCAATTTCGGGCCGGCGAGCAATTTCGGGCCGGATTCGTCTGCTTCGTCGGCCGGCCCAACGCAGGCAAGTCCACACTGATGAACGCGCTGGTCGGCCAGAAGATCGCCATCACCAGCAGCCGACCGCAGACGACCCGGCACGTGGTGCGCGGGGTGATCCACCGGCCCGACGCCCAGGTGGTCCTGGTCGACACCCCCGGCCTGCACAAGCCGCGGACGCTGCTGGGCAAGCGGCTCAACGACCTCGTCCGCGAGACGTGGAGCGAGGTCGACGTGATCGGGCTGTGCATCCCGGCCGACGAGCGGGTCGGCCCGGGCGACCGGTTCATCGCCGGCGAGATCGCCTCGCTGCGGGCCGCCCTGGTCGCGGTGGTGACCAAGACCGACCTCGTCTCGCCCGGCCGCCTGGCCGAGCAGCTGCTGGCCGTCTCCCAACTGGGCGACTTCGCGGACATCGTGCCCGTCTCCGCGGTCACCGGGGACCAGCTCGACGTCCTCATCGACGTCCTCGCCCGCCACCTGCCGCCGTCGCCCCAGCTCTA
>Ga0065720_1004813_pt1 | contig 11596 bp, 8 predicted proteins | sample Thericmetagenome_FD_59107 | JGI IMG/M metagenome (GOLD analysis project Ga0065720, IMG submission 59107) | Thermophilic microbial communities from the Joint Bioenergy Institute, California, USA of rice/straw/compost enrichment - eDNA_2 v2... | ecosystem: Engineered > Solid waste > Grass >... | reverse complement strand
CGCGAGTTTACCCGCTCCGACCACAACTACGACTTCGGCGCCCTGTGGATCGAACCCGACGGGACTTGGCGCGTGATTGCGCCCACCGATCCGGGCCCGCAGCCGTACACTACAGGCGGCGACATGGTGATGTGGACCAGCAACGATCAGGGGCGTAGCTGGAAGCGTGTCCGGAAACTGACAGCCGCCAAAGAGCGCAATCACACGTACGCCCGCAAGCCGGTTAACGCACACCCTGACTTCTACGCTCTGTGGGCCGACGGCGATACGAAGAAGCCATCCGTCTCCTATCTCTACTTCACCAACCGCGAGGGGACGGCTGTGTGGCGCCTGCCTCCGAAAATGACAGGCGAGTTTGCCAAACCTGAGAAGATCGAACTGCCGCGGTAAGCAAGTCCACGGATATCCAGCAGTCGCTGCCCTTATCGCGCGCAGCCCAGCTTGCGCAACACCGTCATCATGGGGCACCAGTTGGTGAATGCCGACTGGAACAGATTCACTCCCACGAAGGCGGTGAACAGGAACCATCCCGGGTGGAGGAAGTGGCCCAACGCCACTGTACCCATGACGAACATCCCTGCTATTAAACGGAGACAACGCTCGATTGACATGCTTTTTCCCTCCTGCAATTGACCATGTAGTAAACGATCGGGACGGTCATACGCGACAGCACCAGCGAGGCGATCTCACCGGCCATCAGGGCGATGGCCAGTCCCTGGAAGATGGGATCGAACAGAATCACGACGGCCCCCACCACCACAGCTGAGGCGGTCAGCAACATTGGCCGGAAGCGCACTGCACCGGCATCAATGACGGCTTGATCCAGCGGCATCCCTTCCTTAAGGCGCAACTCGATGAAGTCCACCAGGATGATGGAATTACGCACCACGATGCCGGCTCCCGCGATGAACCCGATCATAGACGTTGCGGTGAAGAACGCTCCCAAAATCCCGTGGGCCGGCATAATACCGACCAGCGAGAACGGAATAGCGACCATGATTACCAACGGTGTAATGAAAGACTGGAACCAACCCACCACCAGCCCGTAGATCAGGACCAGCACGGCGGCGAAAGCCAAGCCGAGGTCGCGGAAGACTTCATAGGTAATGTGCCACTCGCCATCCCATTTGATGGCGTAGTACCCGGTGTCAAAGGGCTGGCGTGCGGTGTACTGCTCGATGGCGTAGCCCTCCGGCGCCTTGATGGCGCCGATCTGAGGCCCCAGCTTCAAGATGGCGTAGACCGGGCTCTCCATGACACCGGCCACGTCGGCGGTGACGTAGGTGACCGGCTTCAGGTTCTTGTGATAGATACTCTTTTCAATCACCTCCTCTTCGAAACGCACCAGTTCGCCCAGGGCTACGGAGCGTCCAGTGCGGCCCTTCACTTTGAGCGCGCGGATATGCACCAGGTCGCTGCGTGAAGCGCGGTCGAGCCGCACCGTGATGGCCACGTCTTCACGAGCTTGCTCGGCGTGAAGAAGGCCGACGCGGTGGCCGCCTGAGACCAGCGCCATGGTGCGGGCAATGTCCTCCTCGGAAATGCCGTGTAGGGCGGCCTTCTTCTTGTCAACCAGCAGACGGTGCTTAATCTGCTCATCCTCCACGTACCAGTCCACGTCCACGATCCCGCTGGTGTTCTTGAAGAGATCTCGGATCTTGCGGGCCAGGGCAATCTGGCCTTCCTGCTCCGGGCCGTAAACCTCAGCCACCAAGGTCTGAAGAACAGGCGGGCCTGGGGGCACCTCGGCCACCTTGATGCGCGCGCCATAGCGTTGGGCAATCGGCGCTAGGCGGTTGCGCACAGCTTTGGCGATGTCGTGGCTCTGCGCTTTGCGGTCGTGCTTGGGCTTGAGGTTTACCTGGATATCACCCACATGGGTGCCGCTGCGCAGGTAGTAGTGGCGCACCAGCCCATTGAAGTTGTAAGGGGACGCGGTGCCGGCGTAGGTCTGCACATCAGTAACCTCCGGCTGATTCAATATCTCGACGGCCAGCGCCTCGATAACGCGCGCGGTTTGCTCAAGCGGCGTGCCGTTCGGCATATCCACAATCACCTGGAACTCGCTCTTGTTATCGAAGGGCAGCATCTTCACCTTGACGAAGCCGATATAGATCAGTGACATCGATCCCGCCAGCAGGAAGATGACTCCAGCGAGAAACGCCCAACGTATTGGTGGCTGGTGCAGCAGGGGACCCATGACGCGCCGGTAAAGGCGCGTCAAACCGTCTTCCTGCACGCCGCTCTGGCGGCCGGCGCCGGACTTGAGACTGCGCACCGCGGCCCAGGGAGTCACCATGAAGGCCACGATCAGCGAAAACAGCATGGCCGCGGTGGCGCCCACGGGGATGGGTTTCATGTAAGGTCCCATCAGCCCGCCCACAAATGCCATGGGCAGGATGGCGGCCACCACTGCGAGGGTGGCGAGGATTGTGGGGTTACCTACTTCGTCCACCGCCTCAATGGCCACCTCGTGCGGAGGGCGCTCGAGGTTGCCGGGCATGCGCCAGTGACGCACGATGTTCTCCACCACCACAATCGCGTCATCCACCAGGATGCCAATGGAGAAGATCAGGGCGAACAGCGTAATGCGGTTCAGCGTGTAACCGCAGAGATAGAAGACGGCCAAGGTGAGCGCGAGTGTCACCGGGATGGCAATGAAGACGATGGCCGATTCCCGCAGTCCCAGGGTGATGCCGATCAGGATGGTGACCGAAACCACCGCGATCATCATGTGGAAGAGCAGCTCGTTCGATTTCTCCAAGGCGGTTTCGCCATAGTGGCGCGTGATGGCCAGATGGACGTCGGAAGGGATGACATTCCCCTTGAGCGGCTCCACGCGGCGCAGCACGTTTTCTGCGACCGTGACGGCGTTCGTGCCCTTTCGCTTCGACACCGCGATTGTGACGGCCGGGTCGAAGCTGCCGCCGGACGAGTAACGCACATACTGCAAGGGTTCCTCTCCGCCATCCGCGACTTCAGCGACCTGTCGGAGGAAGATAGGCCGGTTGTTCGTTACACCCACCACCACATTGCGCACGTCCTCAGCGGTGCGCAGAAACTCGCCTGTTTCAACCAGGAACTGGCGGTTGGCACTGGCGAATTGGCCTGAGGGCAGGCGCCGGTTGGAGACACCGATGGCGTCTGCTACCTGGAGCGGGGTGAGGTTGTACGATGCCAGCCGCAGTTGGTCAAGCGTTACCTGCACCTCACGCCGCTGCCCGCCGATGATGGAAACAGCAGAAACATCGGGCACCTGCTTGATGGCGTCGTGCACCTGGGCAGCCAGCGAGCGCAGTTCGAAATCGCCGTAGCGCTTGCTCGAGAGCGTAAGGGCCAGAATGGGTACGTCGTCGATGGAGCGGGGCTTTACGAGCGGACCGATGACCCCCGGGGGCATCAGGTCCATGTTCGCGTGAAGCTTCTGGTTCAGCCGCACGATGCTTTCTTCCTCGTTCTGTCCGACCAGGAAGCGCACGATTGCCAGGGACATCCCAGGGCTGGATGTGGAGTAGATATACTCGACCCCTGGAATCTCCCAAAGCAGCTTCTCCATCGGCTTGGTGACGCGTTCCTCCACCTCACGCGCCGAGGCTCCGGGCATCTGGACGAAGACGTCGATCATGGGAACGATGATCTGAGGCTCCTCCTCGCGCGGCAGCCTCCAAACGGCGAAGCCGCCGGTCAACAGCGAGCCGACGATCATCAGCGGCGTGAGCTTGGAAGAGATCCAAATCCGGGCGAACTTGCCGGCGAGACCGAGCTGAGCGTTCACGGCCGCACCTTCACCAGCGTGCCGTCAGTCAGGCCAACAGGCACCGGGTAGATCAGAGTTTCCCCCTCGGTGAGCCCAGAGAAGACCTCGACTTGGGAGTCGCGGAGCTGGCCAGTGGTTACCAAGCGCATGCGTGCTACTCCGTTATCGGCCACCATTACGGACTGGAGCTGGCCGCGCTGAATGATCGCGCCTGCGGGCACAGTCAGAACACGGCGCGATCCGCGCGGGAAAGCAGCGCGACCGAACATGCCCGAGCGTACCAGCGGCGAGGGCGGCAGGCTGATCTTCACGGTGTAGCTGCGGGAGTCGGGGTCGACGGCCGGCACGATCTCGCTGACGCGCGCGGCTACGGGCTGCTCCAGGGCGTCAAGCGCGACCTTGACGGGAAGGCCCGGCCATATGGAGCCCAGCAGCGACTCCTCCACCTGGACCTCCAGCCGAAAGGCGCCCTCGCGTTCCACAATGAGCAGCGGCGCGCCGGGCGTTGCCAACGAGCCGGGATCCACCGAGCGTTGCGTCACCACGCCGTCGAAAGGCGCCGTGATCTGCGAGTAGCTGCGAGCGACCACAGCCTCGCTGAACGCCTGCTCGGCCTGGGCGATCCGCGCTTTCACCTGCCGGCTCTTCGAGAGCGCCACCTCGTAGTTGGCAAGCGCGGATCCCAGGCGCGCAACGCTCTCATCGTACTCCTGGTTGGAAATGGACTTCTTCTCGAACATGTCGCTCATGCGGCCGTGCGTCAGCCTGGCGAGCTCCAGTTGCGCCTTGGCGGCGGCAATAACGTTCTCGGCCTCGGGGAGGGCAGCCCGCGCTTCCTCCAGACCCGCTTCGGCGCGCAGGCGGTTCGCTTCCAGGTCACGGGCGTCCAATGCGATAAGCAACTGGCCGGCACGCACGCGGTCGCCCTCGCTGACCCGAACCTCCCGGACGTAGCTCATCACCTTCGCAGAGAGGACGGCGGCGGTTCGGGCGCGCACTGTGCCGGTGGCCTCATAAAGATTAGGCCATTCTCTGGAGACGGCGGGCACCACGTTTACGGCAACAGAAGGCGCGTGAGCGGCCGCTGTTTTGCTAGGCGATTCGTTCCGGCAGGCAACCAGCACCACGATGGCAACGACGAGGATAATCAGTCGGGTCTGCATATCAGTTAAGGACCTCCGAATCCGGGTTCAAGGTGCCTGCGGCATACTCCAGCATGGCGGCGGCAATGCGCTGGTCGTGTACAGCGGCGAGAAATCTGGTTTTGGTTTCGAGTAATGCAGCCTGGGCACGCAGCAGATCGGTGACGTCGCTCAGCCCGACCTCGTAACGGTTCCGTGTGATGCGCAGGCTCTCCTCGGCTTCAGCCACGGCGGCTCTGGCGACTTCGATGCGCTGCTGGGCGGCGCGCAGATCAGCCCACGCGCGCCGCACCTGGAGGCGCACGCCGGAACCGACACGTTCCTGTTCGGCCTCGGCCCGCCGCAGCACGTGGCTTGCTTCGCGGATGCGAGCCTTATCGGCGAAGCCGTTGAACAGATTCCACTTGAGCGAGACCACGGCCAGCCAGTTAGTGCCCGTGCCGCTCCAGAAGCGGCGGCGGTTGGCCTCCCAGGCAGCCCGAACTGCCACCTGCGGGAACAGCGGGGCGCGGGCCGAATCAGCCCGCGCGCGGGCGAGCGAGGCGGCCAGGCGCGACTCGCGTGTTTCTGGGCGGTTGTCTACGGCCTGGCGCTCGTAATCTCGCAGATCGAGATCGGGCAAATCGAGCGGTTCGAACCGTGAGGCGAGGTCGATTCGCCTGTCGAGCGGCAGCCCGAGGATCTCATTCAGCGCGGCGCGGGCCACATCGAGGTCCGCAGCGCGGCGGATCAGCTGCTCGTTGACGGCCGCCATGTGCACGCGGATCGAAAGCACGTCCACGTCGGTGGTCATGCCTGCGGCGCGCGCCGCCTCCGCCCGGTGCAGGTCAGCTTCGGCCGAGCGCATGGCTTCTTGCGCGGCAGCCAAGCTCTCGGCACTCAGCAGCGTGCCGTAGTAGGCCCGCACAACGCCGGCCATGATGTCGAGTTCCGCGCGGCGCCGTTGCTCGTCGGACATTTTGTGCATGAGATGTGCAGAGCGCACGGCATTGCGCGTTTGCCCAGCATCGAACAGCACCTGGTTCAGGGTGACCTGAGACTGGAAGTTATTGATAGCGTCCGGGTGGTTCAGGGTGCTAATTTCGAGGTTCCCCGGCCCGAAACGCTGCTGGGTGAGCAGCGTGCTGAAGACGAATACCGGATTGTCGCTGCGGGCGAAGGACTCCGAGAAGTTGACCTTAGGCAGATACCCGCTTCGCGCCTGCGCGATGCGGGCTGCGGCGGCCTCGACGCCGGCAGCCGACGCCTCCAACCTCTTGTTTCCGGCCAGCGCTGTGCGCACTGCTTCCCTTAACGTCAGGGGTGAGTCCTGTGCCCACAGAGTCGACAGTGCCATGCCGAGAATTGCGATGGAAGGTTTCATACTGTTCTCGCGATTCTTGCTCTCAGATGCGGAGTGCGACTGAAGGTTACAGAAGCACCGGCTGTCACCTTCACGGGGGGAGCGCATCTTCAGGATCAGGAACGCACATGGAGATCACGGTTCGACATCGGGGCGGTGTGCAATTTGAGGTGAACGCGCGCGGCCATCGGATTATTTCGGATCAACCGCTGGAGAACTCTGGTACGGATGGCGGCATGACGCCGCCCGAGCTGCTGCTGGCCGCACTGGGAACCTGTGCCGGATTCTACGCCGCGCAGTATCTGAAGGCCAGGTCAGTTCCGGCGAGCGGCCTGGAAATCACCGTATCCGCGGAGAAGGAACTGCAACCGGCGCGGATGGACCGCTTCCGCATTCTAGTGAAGGCGCCGGGGGTGGATGACTCGCACTTGAAGGGGCTACAGCGCGCTGTAAAACGCTGTCTGGTACACAACACGCTGACCGGCACCCCGTCGATCGAGACGGTGATCGAAACCGGCGCAATGGCCAAAGCGTAGGGGCGCAGCGGGCTGCACCGCGATCCCAAGCTACAATGGTAGCGGGGCGTAAGGTGGAGCGCGAAAACGAAATCGAGCTGGTGCGGCAGCTGCGGGCCGGGAACCCGGCCGCGTTCGACCGCTTCGTGGAGCATTTCCGCTCCAAAATCTTCCAGTACTCGTGGATGATGTGCGGTCACCGTGAAGACGCCGAAGAAGTAGCGCAGGAGACGCTACTGAAGGTCTTCGAGANCTTCGAGCAGTTGCGCGAACCGGAGCNCGTCCGGTCCTGGGTCTTTCGCATCGCTAAGAACGCCTGCCTGATGAAGCGGCGCCGGGGCNNCTTTGAGCCAGCGCAGGAGTTGTCGCTCGACGAGCTCATGCCGTTAGCCCAGCGCAACGGCCAGATGGTCAAGATCGAAATCGCCGACTGGTCCGGGCTGCCGGACCGCGAAGTGTTGCGCACGGAGTTGCGCGATGTATTGCAAAGGGCTATGGCGGAGCTTCCGGAGATCTATCGTTCCGTCATCCTGCTGCGTGACGTGGAGGAACTGTCCACCGAGGAGACGGCGCAGGTGCTTGAGGTCAGCACGGACGTGGTGAAGACGCGGCTGCACCGAGCGCGGCTGGCGGTACGGCAGTCGATCGACCTGTACCTGCGGAACATCGCTGAAACACGGGGGGGACGGAATGGCACACAAGTGCGGCAATTGCACTGAGATTTTCGGCATGCTTTCGGAGTATCTTGATCTTGAGCTGCCGCCGGCGATGTGCCAGGAAATCGACGAGCACCTGGCGACCTGTCCCCCGTGCGTTGACTTCGTCAAAAGCCTGCGCAAGACGGTGGATCTCTGCCGCCAGTACGAGCCTTCGGAGACGCCTGCGCCTCTGGGAGAGGCAGCCCGCCGGGACCTGCTTGCCGCCTACCGGCGGATGCTGACAGGCGAGTTTGCCAAACCTGAGAAGATCGAACTGCCGCGGTAATGCGTGCTCGAACTCCGGTCAGTATTCCCAGACGCGAAGTGCGTCGCCAAGCGCCTTCGCTTCTCGAATACTTGCCTGCTTGCCGTACAACCCCGCGATGCGGCGGGTCAGATCGAACTCCGACGGCAGGCGGGTCAGCGACACCAGTTCGCGGGGCAGCACAAGCCCCGCGACCTCGGGCATATCGGTATATCGCAGCACGTTCAGAAACGGTGGGCCGCTCCAATGGGACACCGGCGGGTTGTCCACGATTACGCGGGTAACGCGGTCGTCAAGCGCTCCAGCGTATAACGCTACCGTGCTCATGTCTCTCCGGCCATAGACTGAAACGGACGACAGAGACAACTTCTGGTCGTCTACCAGGTAATCAATCGAGCGCAGGACATCCCAGAGCTGCATCGATTCGAGCGTCGTGCCGAGCAGCCCCGCCGCCATTTTGGTAGCGGCACGTCGCATGTTATTCATCGGGTAGTCGACCGCGCGCGGCTTCAGGATAAGCACGACGTGGTTGCCGAAAGCCGAGAGCACGCTGTCGTAGTCGATGGAATAGACGATATCGCTCTCGCCCCTTACGTAGATCAGCGCAGGGTGGCTGGACTTTCCGTTCCGCGGGATGAAAAGCTGCCCATGAACGCGCACGCTCTCTTCCGTCGTAAACTCAACGTTGTAAGAATCGGCGTACCGCGTGGTCCAAACGGTCTCAGGGCCTTTCCACGATGCAAACTCGGTTTTCTGCCGCGGGAAGTTTCGGAAGACTTTCTCGCGGAGGTCGCGTAACAACTGGCTGCGCCTTCTCTGCCACTCTGGAAGCGACTTCGGCGCCGAGAGCTCCGGAGTCCGGATGAACTCTTTGTGAATCCCTTCGTTGCGTGCATTAGGCGGCTGGGCTTTCAGCACGCGAAGCTGCTCGTGGTCGGCAAGCTCGATCTTGCTTTCATCGAATGGGATCACTTTCCCTGTCAGCCAGCGTGCCAGCCACTCATTCGCCTCCTTGCGATAAGGCGGAAGATCCTGATGGCCGGTCTCGAGAGCGAACTCTGCAATCTTGTCCTCGCTGCCGTACCAGGAGTACACAGGACGGAGCAGTTCGAAGAGCTTGTTGTATCCGGCCGGTGGAAAAGCTCCGTCTTTGCTCGCGTTGATGATCTTGAGCGGCCGTGGTGCAATGAGCGCCCCGACAACCGGCAAGTCGAGATGCCACGGATTCCAGAAGTAGATGCAATCGCAGTTCTCCCGTACCGTGTCCCCGGCGATGTGGGTGCCGATCGTCCAGGTGCCGTGAACCGGTACAGCTACCTTGATCCGTTCGTCGGCCGCTGCCGTAAACCAAGTGATCGCCCCGCCTCCGGAGCGCCCCGTCATGCCGATTCTGGAGCGATCCACCTCGCCGCGCGTCTCCAGGTAATCCAGAGCGCGAATGGCGTTCCAGACCTCGGGTGCGGCAGGTGAATAGCCAAGCGACAGCCAGTACCACATTTCGAGGTCGTGCGTGCCGTGGTGGATGCCGGAAATCTCGCCGAACTCGATCGTGTCCAGCAGGAACGCGACAAATCCGTTTTGGGCGAACCAGATGCCGTGCCGCTGATATTCCACCTTCGCGCCATAAGGACCCGGAGAGTGCCCGCAGACATAAAGGATGGTGGGCAACCGCGTCGATCCGGCAGCTTTCGGCAGGTACAAATTCCCCGTCACGTAGAATCCCGGCATGCTTTCGAAAACAATGTTTTCGACACGGTAGCCGGGCCGTTCAAATCCCCCGGTGATCTTCGCGTTCAAGGGAGTCCGCGGAGGCAGCAGGTCGAGCCCGAGCGAATCCAGGAACAGCCGACGAACTTCCGAGCGTTTCCTCCGCCAGTCGTCCAGCCCGCTGATACCCCGAAACTGCCCGTCTGTAACTTCGGCTGCGCGGAGTTCGAGATGTTTAAGGAAAAGCTTGTATCGCTCCTCCGCGTTGTGACGGCGCGGGGTTCCCTGCGTGCCCGACTGTGCGTGCATCAGCGACACCCCGCAATACGGCAGGGCCCCGAGGAGCTGCCGGCGTGAGAGACGAATCATCAGTAATCGATCCTCAATCCAAACAGCATAGACCTCCCGGCGCCCGCCGTAGTCACCAGGCCGAAGGAACCGCTTTGAATATCCGTCGTCGGATTGTTGAAGTTCGCCCGGTTGAAGGCATTGAAAAACTCCCAGCGGAACTGAAGGCGGGAGCCCTCGGTCAGCGCCCAGTTCTTGTGAATGCCGGTATTCCAAACCATAGATCCCGGACCGGTCAGAATGTAGCGTGCCGAGTTGCCGTAGTAGCCGCGGTTGGAAGCAGGCACGACGAACGCAGCCGGGTCGAAGATTGGCAGTCGCGCGCGAATCCGGTCTCGCATCTCGCCGGAGTCCGGATTGCCGTCGCCAATACGGTCAGGCCTGCCGCTGACCTGGCCGGTTCCAGCGGGATCGGCGTTGGAGTAGGCCGGACTGAGACGGCGTCCCGTCAGCATCGTCGTGATGCCCGCCAACTGCCAGCCTCCAATGAAGAAATCGAGAGGCCGTGCAATGGTGCTGCCGAAGCGCTTGCCGCGGCCGTACGGGATATCGATCACGTAACTGAACCGCAGCTGCTGGCGGCGGATATTCTGATCGTCGGCGCGTTCCAGGTACCGAGCATACTGGTTCTGCTGAATTGTGCCAGCATAACTGAGCAGGTCAGCATCCGTGAGAGCTTTTGCCAGCGTGTAGTTGATGTTGAACCACACCCCGGAAGCCATGCGCCGGTCTGCCTGGATCGTCAGGCCATGATAAATCGAGGAACCACCCGCCTGCACATAATCTGTCGAGTTGAATCGCGGATACGGACGGTTCGCGGCGCTAAATGGCACCGTGCTTGGCCGCAGCAGGTTTAGATTCTCCGTGTATGGAATGTTCAACGCGCGTGTGCCGACATAGCCGATGTCGAGCGCAATTCCCAGGATTTGCCGCCCGACGGACAGATTCCACTGATGCGTGCGCTCGTTCGGAAACCGCGGGCTCAGACCCCTGATGCTTTGAACCCCCGAAAACGTTGACGTCGTCTGGAACGGATTCGGGAACTGGATAATGGGCTTCGTTGGGTCCTCGATGAAGAAGGACTCAGTCGACTGCCACGGACCGCCTGTTGCGTTCAGGGCCAGCATTCCCGGCCAGAACTGCGTGTATAAGCCATAGCCCATTCGAACGACTGTCGTCGTATCCCCGAGCGGACGAATCGCAAGGCCGATCCTCGGGTTCCAGTTGTTGGTGTCTGTGTACATCAGACTTCGTTGCGGCAGCCCCGCCTCGGCGGCCGTGATGATCGGCAGTGTGGCAGCCACGCTCGGAACGAGATCCGAGGGAATCGTGCTGCCAGCGGTCACCATGCTTCCGGTCCTCGGATCAAAGGTGAAGATCCGGTTAAACTTCTCCACCCACGGCGTCTGATACTCGTACCGGACTCCAAAGTTCAGCGTGACGCGCGAGTGGAGCTTGAAATCGTCCTGGATATAGAAGCCCGTGTAAGTGCTGCGGGGATAGGCAGCCGGACGTGCAATTCCGCGGGCGGCTGTGGAAGGCCACCCGAGCAGGAAATTCGCATACGCAAGCCCGGTGAGGCGGTCGTCAAAGCTGTACTGGCCGCGGACGCTGAGAGGGCTTGTATCCTGATTCACCTGCAGCCTGCGGATATCGACGCCCGCCTTGAGTGTGTGGCGGCCGCGGAACCAGGAGATGTTGTCGATTACTTGATAGGTGTTCTGCGCCGTGTAACCGCGGTTCGTGCCCGTGGTTTGCGCGACCGGAATAGCTCCTCCGAAGCTGAAGAGCGGCATGCTGCGGATTCCCGGATCGTTGCCGG
>Ga0065720_1021077_pt1 | contig 11598 bp, 8 predicted proteins | sample Thericmetagenome_FD_59107 | JGI IMG/M metagenome (GOLD analysis project Ga0065720, IMG submission 59107) | Thermophilic microbial communities from the Joint Bioenergy Institute, California, USA of rice/straw/compost enrichment - eDNA_2 v2... | ecosystem: Engineered > Solid waste > Grass >... | reverse complement strand
TCCCACTGTCATCAGTCAAAGCTGAGATGACGTTACCCAGAGCCAACAGTCCTCTGTTGATATTGATACCTTCTCTGAGAGTGGATCCTGTAGCTCCTGTTTTTTTGACTCTTTCAGAACCTGCCAAATCGACAAAGTGGAACTTGGCCATAGTAAACCCTGTATCCTCACCTGTGGTTGACTTGCTGTCTTGATCTTTGGAAACGAGATCTTTTATCTGATGTTGTTCAATAGACATCGTAAAAATGGCATGTGATCTTGAGGAGGTTTCGTTCATTAATGTTGAGGCAGTAGATCTGTGAAGGGATCCTCTTTCCAAACATGCAATAATCTCTTCATAGGATGTTACCTTATAAGTTTAGATTGAACTATTCAAAAATACTTTTTCTTCATTTACTCCATATACACTGATTGAGCCGTCTTTTTCTTCACGAATACTTATAGGGTTCTTAGCAGCAATATTGGCACCATTGAACCTATCTTATTGAGAAAATTTCCACAAAACTATACTTTAGACGGGAATTTGAGGTATCGAGTAAATCCTGGATCTCTTCGTTATAGATCTCCAGGAAGGAGACCTTGACCAAAAATTCAGATTCATTTTTTCTTTTCTCAATTTCGTCAAAAAGCTTTCATTTCAATTTTCAGTTTCATCATTATTACCTGTCTCATCACTCTAGGAATTATACCAACATCTTTTTCATTTGATTCATAAGCAGTATTTGTGCCCATTGTGAAAGTCTTTCCGGAGCCAGTCTGTCCATATGCCAAGATGGTGGCATTATATCCTGCCAGGCAACTGAGCATAAGATCTTGCGCGCAAGTTATAAAAACTTCTTCTTGCTGGGCGTTCTCATCAAAGACTTTGTCAAAATTGAATGTTCTGTCCTTTCCAAGCAAGACCTATTCGAAGTTAATTACACTGGCCCCGAAAAATTCGAAATCAAAACTAGTGCGCCCTGAAACCGTAATTATTCAAAAATTCGTATGAAATTTCTCAGCCAGAGCGTATCTAAAAACTAGCTTCGGAATATCAAAGGAAAGAGATCATACTTGGTTTGTTTCTGTAAAACATTTGACACACTTCTGTTCATTATCAAGAATTTCTTTTTGAATGAATGGCCGAACTCTTAAAGCCACTTGAACTTTAGTCTCTGCTGGTTTGATATATCGATTGTTTCCAGCAGATTCTGAGGCAGTTGTTGTATCCTTCGGGGCATCTAAGTTCTTCTCTATATCCATCTAGATGGTTTGCCTTTGTGTAAACTAAATAATTTTTAAATTTGTTTAGGGTACTAACAATTATAGTTTTGAATTTGTGAAACTCTCTAAAGATTCCCTCCTGTCCAAACAGTAAGCTTCATGCTCTGCTCAACTCTTAGAGAATCAAAGCCCTTTCAAACCAACCATACTATAATATTTTCAAAGAAATCACCTTGCTTCAGAATATTATCTGACCAGTTCAAGCTTTCGGAAGACAAATTTGCGAAGGTCTTTCTTATTTGGCATCAAGAGACTAATCTATAATCCTAAGGTAATTATGGTTTACAATATTTGGCTTGGATATTGTTCGGATTTTGTGCCACTTTGATATACACATACTTTTCTATACTAAGAGAAAGCGAGTATCTTTTCATAGGAAATATAGTCTGGATAATGATATACTAAAAGTAGAACAAATATTACATAAAAACTAGTAAGAAGATAGAATCAAAGAAAGGAAATATCAGACATTCCAATCTGTATTTTGCAAATCTTTTCACTAATAACGGATAGAGTTTAAGAGTACTACACCTAAAAAAAGGATTTATTATGCGTTCCTTCAGAATCTAATTAGTGCTATTGAGAGTTATTGAATTTTAAAGTTTATTTCAATGCAAGAACCCATCTCATTAGAGCAAATCATTCCCGGAGTCATGCTCAATAATGAGAAAGACGCAGAAGGTAAGGAGAAAAAGGCCCCAATCAGTAAGCGCTATGAATATCTGGATACAGACTCCATGATGAAAATCTTGCATCATGAAACTGGAAAATTAAATCAAGACGATATTTTTCTCGAAGCCTCAGACGATTACCGTTGTTCAATATGCTCTTTGGTCTTCAAAGATCCCGTCACAGATGATTGTGAGCATCAGCAACATACCTTTTGCCAAAAATGCTTAGTTAGGGCCCTTGCTTCAAAAAAAGCCTGCCCACTCTCTAGAAAGCCCATGACAAACTTCAACATTACAATCAATCAAGAACTCAACGAGAAAGTGAAAGCTTTGACCTGTCGGTGTTATTATGCCGAAAATGGTTGTACCTGGATGAAGACCTTTGGAGAATTGGATAAGCATCTCCTACAATGTGAATATGTAGAGTATAAGTGTAATAAATGCGCAAAGCTCTTCTCTAAATCAGCAATTGACGAACACATTGCAATCTGTTCTGAGAGACGAATTCGGTGTAAAATGTGTAAATGGGATGGAATTCTTAAAATGAAAGAAGTAAACTAATGAAAATGAAATAACTGTTAGGCTCATGACGACACCTGCCCAGAATGGCCCGTAACGTGTCAATATGGATGCAAAAAGTTTGTACCAAGAAAAAATTTGAGAACACATTATGATAACGAATGCCTTAATTACTATGTTTCATGCCCTTTCGATGCGCTGGGCTGCAAGACAAGGGTAACGCAAATTACAAAGACATTTTGATTCCTAGATTATTAGAAAAGACTTGGCAAATCATATGAGTACAAATTCAAATGGACATCTCGAGCTAATATATAAAACTTTGACCACTATTCTCAATGATATTGAAAGAAGGAATCTGCAAGATAGAATTAATGACCAGGACGATGATTATATTACCAAAATTGGGAAATCTGTACTGTCCTTAAAGAAAAAGTTCTATATGTTGAGTGATGAAGTCCTGAAGACAAAACTCTTGGCTCAGGACCTTGTAGAAGATAGAAATAACACACAAAAAGAAAAAATGATGCCTGAAATAGGAGCAGATGATGACTACACCTCGATTGTGCTGAGCCTTCAAAATTATTTTGCAGCTTTGCAGTGTACTCTAAATAACAAAAATGAGATGAAAGAGAGGGAGAATGAGTTAATACATCAGGAGATCTTGATGGCTCTAGAGAAGAAGCTGGAGACTATGGAAAGAGGAATGGAGGAAAAGAATGAGATTATTTTTAATTTGAAAAAGGAGAATAATGAGAAGGGACAGAATATCTATGCCCTGAATAGGATGGTTCAGGAGGAAAAAGAAAAACTCCAGAATATCCAGGACTTCTGCAATCAGATACAAAGAGAAAATGATGATCTCAAAAATCAGATCAAAAGAAAAGAGGAAGAGTTACATAAATTGAGATCAACAGGGAAGAAACAATGCTGTAATATATTCTAAAATGAAGAAACTTTTTGGAAGGTTTCTCTGATACTATTTCAAATGTGGATGCATAACATTTCTGGATGTTTATTTTACTCTTTATTGTATTTTTAGATATTTTAAATTAATGATACAACTTGTGTGCTATTTTCTCTCAAATCTTGCAGTAATTCTCTATCAACTTCTAATTCAAAAGAAGAGAATTTTAATAGTTTAAAGGGGACTAGTTATTATAAGATGTCTATTTTTCAATTATATACTTTTCTTTTATTCCTAGATCAGAAAATACATAAAGATAAGAAAACTACCTACAAAGGGGCTTTATACTGATACAAGTTTATCAAAGAATTTGAAGGTTTCTTCTCTATTTAAGTAATTTGTCTGAGTAGAGTTTATCATCAATAAATTATCCTCAAGGGTCCCATCCTCTTTCAGCACTTTACACAAGACAAAAGTCACAAAGTGTCCAGCAAGATCCCCAACAAACACCAAAGGTTTGTCAGTTGCAGCTAACTTTTCCATATGGCCCTCCCTTATCCAGTCATCTACAGTCTGTAGTCTTCTTTCGTTATAGAAGCTCTCAACAATAAATCTATTTCCCTTGAAGGCCTCTTCTTCCTTAAGCCTTCTCAACTCTTCATGTTTCACTTTTTTGACTTCTTCTGGGAAACTAAACGCACAATATCTCAAGAAAAACAGATTCTTCAAATTTGGGGAGGTAATCTGAAGCAAGTCACTGATCTCATAGTTAGCAACCCAATCTTTGATATAAAAATCTCTTTCTTTTGGATTTGCAAACTCATCTCCATATTCTTCCACATATAAAGTTCTTTGAGCCTGAATTATTTCCATAGCTTCTTCAACTTTTGGGATCATTACCTTTGGGTCACGAAGGTTTTCAATCATTTTGTCTACATCCTCGGGCTGGCAAATCATGTAATTTGCCCACTCAGAAACTAAAGGAGCGACTGCACAGACCACATATCCGCATATTGAGCTTGGAGTTTTATATTTGGCAATAGATTGCGCATAATGCGGACCGTATTGGTCGAGGATTTTTATTTCTCGGACAATTATGTTCCCAACTTTGAGATTAACCTTTTCATGTTTGAAAATCTTTGGGACACTGCTCTTTTCCTCTAATTGGCCTGATGCCTCAAGTAAGAATCTCTCGATTTCCTCTTCGGAGCTTAAAAACATGACTTTGATTAATAATTTGTAGCTCCATTTTGTTGTACAGTTTTAAATGTTCTTACCAAATTAAGAATTAAAATATCCTCAGAATTGGGTCATCAGAAAAGATTTGTTATCATAAGTCAAGGTTCACCAAAATCTAAAATCAAAAATACATGAACTTCTTAATAGCGTTTTGAATATTACGATCTATTATTACATTATGAATTGAAAACAGACTCAGGAAAAGTAAGCTGACATAAAGTGAAAATGGCTTCTTGATAACTAAGATAGTTTTGGTCCACTGAGTTAATCAAGAACAATGTATCTTCAATATTCCCATCTTCTAGTAAGACCTTACAAGCTACGAAGGTTACAAAATGTCCTTTAAGATCTCCAGCAAAAACAAGAGCTTTATCTCTTTCTTGCATTTGCTTCCTATGATTCTGTATAGTCCATTGGTCAATAGTATTTAACTTTCTCTTTTCAAAGAACGATTCCATGATGAATCTTTGTCCCTTGAAGGGCTCTTCCTCCTTCAATCTCCTTAATTCCTCATGCTTTACATCCTTCAATAGATCAGGGAATTCAAAGGAGCAATATCTTAAAAAGAACAAATTCCTTAGCTTAGGTGCTGTTATCTGAAACACGTCACTAATCTCATATGTAGCAACCCAATCTGTCATATACGCATTCTGTTCTCTCTTGTTCTTGAATTCATGTCCATATTTCAAAAGATATTCAGCCCTCTGCCCTTGAATAATCTCCATAGCCCCTTCAACTTGAGGCACTATAAATTTGGGATCGTTTAGAGTCTTGAATATCTCATTTAAATCCTTTACCTGCATCATGTAACTTGTCCACTCAGCTAGTAAAGGGGCTATTGCAGAGACAACATAACCACAGATAGACTTTGATGTCTGGAATCTCTTTACAGAATTGGCATAGTGTTTGCCGTATTGATCAAGGATTTTTATTTCACGGACTCTTACATCTCCTATTTTGATATTAGCAGCTTCATGGGTGAAGATCTTCTTAACGGAGGGTATAGTATTCACTTCAGAGGCCTTGTTTTGTGATTCATAGTCAATGTGTACACCTGATATGACAACATCCATTTTATTGAAGTGTTAAATACATTTATATTTCGCGTCTGATAAAATTTTGAATATACCAGAATAAAAACAAATAAACTTACTCCATTACTCCAATAGGACATCCAGTTGACTCATAATTTTACATACAGTATTGTTTTGATTGTTACACATAATAGGTCTAGAAATGAATTGGAATACATGGATGCATGATCTAGTATTTTATCTACAAAAAAGTGAGCAGTAATTATAGTTATTTGCAAACCCAATTTGGTTTAAATATGAAAGTAATCAGGACAAAATGTGTCAACACTCCTTTTCTTTAATCTACATATGATAATAAACAGAAGTCAGAAGAATCGCGATCTGCTACCAAAATTTTGCCTTGCATAGGCAAATGTAGTAAAGCGCTACAGGACTTAAGCCCTGTTTGAATTTGAATTTCATAGGATTTCTTTCCAAATTCTACATAATTAACAAACGGTTTCCCACTAGCCGCCACCAAGCCTTGGCAAGAGGGGAAGACCACAAATGAACCAGGATAATCTCCGCTTAAGGAGATCTCCTTGAGCTGAATAACCTTATTATTTTCTCTGATCTCCCAGACTTTCATTTTCCCTGAGGCAACCTCAGCAATTAGCAAATTTTTCTTCTCAACGTATTCCATTCCGTTGATGTAGATACCAGGGTAGTCGGTCTTAATCTCAAGAATCTTACTCTTTAGAGAAAGGCTATACACATTAATCCCTTCATCCTTCACTCCCACCGCAACAGCCCCTAATTTTGGGATATAAGTAAGCGCACATCCCATCCCTCCTTTCCTACTTGTACTTATGACATCAGCCAATTTTAGATCCTCCAACCTCCAAAGCCTCAGATTAGGATCATCTCCACAGCTCACAAGCAAATCTTGCTCATCTAAAACCAATAGCCCATGAACTCCCTTTGTGTGATCAGTAAGGGTAGCAACATGGCTTTGGATTCCCCTAGGGCCTATCTTGAACACTTTTATTGTTGAGTCTCCAGAAGCAGTGAATAGTAAGCATCTTTTTTCAGAATATGCCAAACTGTATATCCAAGAGGAATGCACTTCTTCAAGGACTTGTCTCTGCTCGAAGGTTAAAGCATCCCAAAGGATCAGGCTTCCATCTTTGCCTGCGGACACGAGATAATTAAGGTTTTTAAGGAGTACAAGCCCATGTCTTGAAACACCATCTTTATGGTCAGACTCAATAATCTTGCTGATTCGGAGCTTGGAGGGGTCAAATTTCTCTGAAAGGTCGTCATTCTCCTTGATCACGAAGAATCTCTGCCTGAAAATAGCGATGAGGTCTTTGAGAGATTTTATCAGGGTATTAACTTCAGTTTCGCAAGAAGGTCGAATCTTGATTTGAGGAACCTGTTCGGCTGCCATCTTCTTTTGTTTCTCAAGTTTGTAGGTGATTATTGAGTATGAGCGGATAAACTCCTGGAGTTCAGGGCTTTCGGTGCCAGGTTTAGTCCTTAAGAAAGCTTCCTTGTGCATTTGGTATTCAGTCTTGAGTTCATCCCAGTTGCAGAACGAATCTTTCCTGGTCATTCGAATTGTGCTTGAATATTGCTTGATAATGTCGTACATATATTTCCTGGTTTCTTCTAGTGCCTCCAAAAATGCGGTCTTTATTTTGAGCAGAAAAGAATCGGTTTCTGCATAGAGCTCCTCAGGGCTTTGGAATGTGGTTTGGGCTTCTTTCTTCTTGGCCTCTTCAATCTGGGCAGTAAGGTCTTTCCCAAATATTTGAAGGACTGGGACTGTTTTCAAGAGGTGTTCCATATAGTGCTCTTCTTTGCATTTTTGGCACAAGAGACGATGGTCACAGTAGTCTGCTGCACATAAATCCGAGATGATGTAGTCTGGATGCTCGCGGCAGGAAGCTAGCAGGTGAGGGTTTGTAGAGTGTAGAGAATGCGAGATGGGGAGAGTTGTCATTTTAGAAAAAAAAAAATACAATAAAATTTAAAATAATTCTCTCTATTTTCGAGCTTAGAACGTTTAAGTTTTCGAATTTTTAAAAGGCCTAATTTATGCTTTGTCTAGGAGAGGGATAATAGTACAAGAACAAAAGATAGAGTAAATAAAAGTAAGGCTAGAAGCCAGATAAATACACTATGCACAACTAAAGGTGTACCAATCGGTTTGAAAGAAATATATAGACAGAAAATGCTGCTCTAGTTGAAACAATTGTCAGGTAGTATCAGTACTAATTAATTAAAATATCCCATCAAGGTCAAGAGGGATTCCTCCAACTTTAACGCTAACTTTGCTGTTCATGGCATGTAGTCGATCTCTAAGTAGAGAAAGGTCTTCATTTCTTAGGTTGGGTGTAGGGAACCTAAGATTGAGAGATTCTAGATTCTTGAGCTGGTTGAGATTTGAGGTTATAATAGGGAAGAGCCTTGTTAGGAAGGGGGAGTAATTCTCGTCAAAATTATCGTTCATAGGGGAGAACCAGACAAGAAGTGACTCAAGGTTCTTCATTCTTGAGACTCTAGAAAAGAATTGGAATAATAATGTGAGTGTGGATCTGAGGGAGAAAGCCCCAAGAGATCTAAGCTGAGTGCATCTGGTGAGAGAGTTGATAATTTCTGCAGAAAACTCAGTGCTAAGCTCGCCATCTATAGAGAAGAAAAGTTCTTTTAGGTTAGAGATTTCTGAAAGAACTTTTAGGAAGTAGAGAATTGACCGATCTACTCCATTAACAGCAAAGTATTCAAATATATTGAGATCAATATGCTCTAGATTGGGCATTCTCTTCAAGTTGGTAGTCAGGAATCCTAGCATAAGCTCCAAGAGCATAGAGTCATTGAAAGTAAGGTGTAATTTCTTCAAATTGTGGAAATTCTTCAGAGATAACAAACTAAAATTCACTGCAAAGTTCTGCTTTGCAGGAATAGATACACTATGTTCCAAATTCTCATAGTATGAGAATTGGACTAGCTGAGGTACCTTCACAAGAATCTTGAACAAGTTTCCCATAAAGACCACATCTTTCATCCTCTTGTCATCAATTTCGTCCAATCGGACCATCATTGGGATATCAAGCATGTTCAAGACTTTCATCTTATTGAAGTTGACCTTTGAGAGGCTGAGGGATAAGTCGAGTCTAAGGCACTTAATGCGATTGAATTTGATGAAGTCTTTTGTGATAGTGGGCTGGATAAGCATTAGACGGGCATACTTCAAGCTGGGGATTTGGCCAAGACTCTTACAGAATTGGTTGATGTTCTTATTGGACATGTCTTTTCCATCTACGCAGAGGTGGAAGTCTTCCAATGATTGAAGCTGCTCGAGGGACTTGAGGAAATTAGTGAAGACTTCGTTCTTTTTCTTCACGGTTTGAAGCATAAAGAACCCAAGCCTCTTGAGTTTTCTTTTACAAGGGAGTTGCTTAGTCATCATTTCGATGAATTGCTCATGCAATTTGGGGAAATTTTCAATGAGGATGAAGGACTCCAAATTCCTAAGAGCGAGTAAAGAACTATGCATCATTCTCATTTCTTGAGGAGTGTAAATGCTATATAACTCCTCATTCACGTAGGTTGTATTTATATGAAGATTGGTGAGAAGTTTGAACTTTCTCAACATCTTAATAGTATTATTTCTCTCCTCATTTTCTTGTCTTAAAAGGAGAGGGGATGAGACCCCTCTTACTCTATTGTACATGGAGGGCATTAATTTGGTCATAGGGAAGGATTTATAGGTTGGGCCGTCGATGAAGATCGTTTTAAGATACTTCATCCTCTTGACCGGCTTAACTAGATGGACCATATTTATGTCAACATGATCGAAATCAACTGAGAGTCTATCTACAAGGGCGAGATTCTTCTTCTTTACTTGGGCCAGAAAACGTTCATTTGCAATGTTTACCTTCTTAAGGAAAAGCTTTTGAGGAATTTGGTAGGAGCTTCTGATATGATGGGTTTCGATGCACATAGTGGTTGCCTTTAGAGCAGTCTTGAAGGGTGATTGGGGAGGTCTAACCTTCTTTGCAAAAACTGCACTTGATGACATAAAGTTTAATCAGAATTAGTTCTGTAAATTTTGAAATTGGCAGTATTTAACTCGACACTTAGCGTTAAAAAACGGGGATGTAAATCGAAATACAAACCAGAACAGGAAAAATCTGTTTCAACCAGATTTTATATTGTCACCAGATCCTCTTTAAATTCATTTTTCGAATTCAAATTCCTGTCTCCTTTCTCCACTCCTCCTCCAACATATCTCTCTTTCTCACTCCCTAATGATAGCTTAATTTAAGAGTGCTTAAGGAAAATTGCCCAGAACTGGACCATAGGCACTTCCAAGAAGGTAAAAAGGCCTTCTGACTAGGTATTTAGATAAGGGTATATTGGGAGGGGACAAGGTGAGAAGTTCTAAGGGAAGGTCTCTGTAACGTTTTAATTGAAGAAAATCAATTTCTGGATAGTCGTTAGGCTTATTTGAACTTTATTCTAGGGTGTTCACTAAAAACAGCTCCAGAAAATACATTAAACAGGCATGTTCAGTTTCAATCTAACTCTAAAAAACTCCTACAGTTTCGATACTGGTCCAGAAAAAATATCCCACCTGTACTATGCTATATAAAATCTAGCCCTGTGGAGCCTCTGCACTATATATCCATAACAATTAAGACTCTGAAACGCATTTTTCCAGAGTCTGACTTCCAAGCATCTAAATATTGTAAGAGTAAATTCTTCAGGCATAATGCAATATCCCTAAGTATTTCAGGACATTTAAGCATTTAATTCAACTCCCTGAAATACAACGAATTCTTCCTTCCGAGGGGACTATAAACCTAGCAATATAGCATAAATAAAATTGTTAAAATTCACCCCTGAGAAGGGAAAATGCGGCTGAAACCCTTCGAGGTGATCTCTTTTCCTAGGATTCACCGAGCAAGTGGCTACATTCAAAATTGTGGCCTAGACCCGATATTTTTGAGATATCAGAAATGTTTCTGTTTATTAATTTGTAGTGTGGAAAGGGTTCCTGTGTTTCCACTGTAGAATTTAACATGAGGAAATTGGGCCTTGAAACCAGTATAACCTGGCCCGAATACTCATCAACTGGAAGATTAGGACCATATTAGACTTGAAACGATCATCTAAAGATCTGGGTTCCAGCTCCCAAAGTGAGAAAGAACCAACCCTAGTACCTAGTTAATAACATCTTTCCGCCCAACAATGCCTAGATTAGCGAGCTCTATACTATTCTACACCTAGTTGGCTGGAACTTCGCGAAAGAACAATTTTTCTAATTTATTCAGGTCTAGATAGGGCAATATTAGAAATTCGTACTTTGAACTTTGGGGACCAAGTTTCGGACATAATAGAAAGCAGGACCGGATAAAGTTCGGACGATTTTAATCAGTACCGAGATCATCAGCATAAGACATAATCTGTTCGTTGCTTCGGAATTATTTTGGAGAGAATCTGATAAATCTATCTTAAATACCAGAGCCTGACGCTAATAGATAGATTATATTTCATTTAAAAAGAAGTAAAATTCAAAAATGACGTAGCCTTAGGGGATTGAATTTAACCAAAGTAGTTTAACAATATTAGGTCCTTTGCTATTATGAGTCCGCTAATCTAAGCAAGGGCCAGAGGAGTAGGAGTTTAGGATTAGCTTAGTTCTTGGCTTTATGACGCCCTATTGGCTTGAATTTTACTGTATGTGAAGTCAGAGGTTCTTTAATTTGACGTTTTTATTAAACAAATTTTAATAATCAAGAAACCCCATCTGGATCGGAACAAGATCAGATAAGACTTAATTAAATGCTGATGGCAAATGCATATAAAATAAATTGAAAAAAGTTCGCAAGTTACAGAAATTCAAACAATGCTTCATTTCGACGCCTCCCCTGAAGATGCTTATGTCTCTTATGATCAAATATTCACTCCTCCACAG
>Ga0065720_1021074_pt1 | contig 11603 bp, 10 predicted proteins | sample Thericmetagenome_FD_59107 | JGI IMG/M metagenome (GOLD analysis project Ga0065720, IMG submission 59107) | Thermophilic microbial communities from the Joint Bioenergy Institute, California, USA of rice/straw/compost enrichment - eDNA_2 v2... | ecosystem: Engineered > Solid waste > Grass >... | reverse complement strand
CTCTCCATTCACATCGATTTATCCATCCTAGTTAGCTCAATTTCATTCAATCTTAGGACTTAATAAAAATCCTTAATAAATTTATTCTCCAAAAATGACCTCAGACGAGGAATTTCAGCTCCAAAACCACCTTGGACTCGATCTAATAATGCGTGAGTACAGAGAAACTGACAGTCCACAATGTTGTGCATTAGATGAGAAAATGGGAAGTGTCAGCATGCACGGTAGTCAAGTAATTATCGCCAAGAAATATATCGATACTTTCCATTCAGTCTTTCAACAGAGCCATGAATATTTTGGAATAGTCTTAGAAGACCGGACCTTAAAGGAAGAAGTAAAGCTTATAGGAATGATATTTTTAACTATCAGAAACGTAATATATCAAAATAAGGAAATCAAAATAGGCCACATTCATAGTCTGAGAGTCGATAAAGAGTATAGGAGATTTGGGCTAGCTGCAAAGCTTGTAGAGGCCCTGGAGAAGAAAGCTAAGGACAGAGGAGTGACAATGATAGAGGCCTTCGCTCCCAAGGACTCTTCTCCTGGTGTAAAACTCTATGAAAAGCTAAATTACAGACATGATTTTACTCAGGGCTGGGGAATTTGGGATCCTAAGCACTTGCCTCATGTTCCTCATAAATTTAAGATCAACAAGAATTTGAGACTCACTTTTGAAACCATTGACAAGCAAACAACCAAAAAGTATTGGGAAGAGTTTTATAATAAAAGCGATCTGCTTCCTGCTAACTGGGATGACGTCTTGAACTCAACGGAATTCAAGGCTTCATATTTGGTTAAGTCACAGGACAATTCCATAATGGCTGGGATCACCAGAGGAGTCATGAAGACCAATAAGATTAGTATTTACCAAAAGTATTACGTACCGATCAGCTATTACAATAGCATATTCTTTAACGGGATATTACTAGCTGTGACTACAGGGGCTTCTTTTGGACTCCATTTCATTCTCACCAAGATGTTCAATGTCAAGAAGAAGGTAACTGACCTTGCTGCTGCTCTATTCGGAGGCATTGCACTAACGCTATATGCCAGGTTTAGGAGCAAAATTCTGGCTAATGAAAAAGAAAGTCATGCAAAATCGAATTATCTTATAGCTCCTTTTTACTTTGGCGATGAGAAATATGAAGAACTTGCTATAAAATATCTATTTGACAAGGTTGCTGATACTGCTAAGAAGGATGGGCCGGTCCACCTTACCTTTAGAGCAGAGGAAGGAAACCCATTCTTGACCTATATGCCTTGTGATAGGAAGACAGAGGGATATTACATGACGAAAGTGATACAGAATGAAGAATTATTTGATAGAACAAAGAGAATTTCTTATAAACCTTTCTTCTCTTTCCATTAGTTTTTGTCTGTTTGGTCGCTTGTAGATAAACATGGCTTATCTTTCAAGAATTCATGGTTTTATAGAGATTGTTTATTTTCCTATCTAAATATTTGGTTTGCATAGGGGCCGATACAAGTAAAAAAGTTTTTCTAAAAGCACAATTTGTGTGTTTCTCATGCCTTAGTTACCAGAAGAACTGAGAAACATTTTGGAGTTTAGGTAATAGACTCTTATCAAGCCTTAGTAGCTTAGTGGCAGAGCATTCGCTTAGTAAGCGAAAGGTCGACGGTTCAATCCCGTCCTAAGGCTTTTTATTTTTTTTAAATTATTACACTAAATTGAAACTCAATACAAATCAAGCCTCGTATATCTTTGGCTGATCAAGTATCAAAGATTAGCTCTGGAATCATAGATCCGACCCTCACCCCATGAAACGCTTCAAGTTTTTGTATTATGGAATAATTCCAAGTCGGGCGAAATAATATTAAACTCACAGCAAGATAGAATAAATAAAATTTTCCCAAAAGCCAATGAAGAATCTCACTAAAGAGGAGATCCTATATTTGAGCAAGATTTCTCTCAAGCTTCAGCGTTATGACGATATGAAGGCTCTGCTCAAAAAGCTCCTCATCTCAGACGAAAAGTTCGGATCAGAGGAAATCAATCTCTTTTGTATCGCCTATAAGCACATCATCAATACCAAAAGATCCAACTACAGGCTACTGTTAGCCCAATACGAGCTAGAAAGAAAGCATAAACGTATCAAAAAGCAAATCCTCCTTGAACCCAAACTCCACTCATTGAGAAAAGAAATTGAAGTCAACTGTAGGGAGATCATTTCCGTCCTTAAAAAATTCCTTGAAACCAACCCAGTTACTACTAAAGTTGATCTCATCTATATGAAGATGCACGCCGATTTTCACAGATACCTAGCTGAAACGGCTACAGGAGATGAACTGCAAAAGGCTAAGCAAAGCGCTCTGTCTATCTATGAGGAATGCTACGAAAAGAGCAAAAAAGAGCTCCCAAAAATCGACCCCGTTAGACTAGGTATAGCCCTAAGTTATTCAACCCTCTATAGTGATATCCTAGAAGAACCTAATAAAGCTTGCCTGGTCGCCAAAAGAGCCTTTCAGGAGGCCCTTACTGAGCTTGATACCCTATTTGATAATGAGTATAGTGATGAGGAGTTTAATGAGGTTATTGTTATGATACAGGGCTTGAGAGATCAGGGGAAAATCTTCTATCCTTAAAGGGCTCCTATCAAGCGAATAGGATTATCATCAACTGAGCCTATTTATCAGAGTATCTTATCTTAGGTGCCTATTTTCTTTGATTATGTTCTTCAGTTTTCTTTGTCTTGGCTGTAAATATGTTTTTAATAAGGTTCTATCCCAAAGATGCCCTATAAGAATAGGGGACCTTTTTATTGATTCATTCTTGTTGTAAGCTTATTAAAGGATTAAATATAGATCGAAGTTTTCTCAGTACTTATATAAAATAAGGAATACACTTAGTCACTTCCTCTAATTTCCTTCCAGTAAGAAGGTCTTTCGAAAGCATTAGGAGCAGCAAATATAGTATTAATAAATCTATTATAAATATCACCATCAAAAGCTCCGATAGGTGAATTCAAGACCTCGTCAGCAGGGGCCAAGGCATCTAGAATACCAACAGCCTCAGTTCTCAAATCTGCGCATAGAGTCTTGATCTCTCCTCTGATCCATTCAAGATCATTGGCGTTCATGTAGCCAATTTCGACCAAAGTTCCGTCCTTTTCAAGGATCCAAAGTCCGAATAACTGGCAGAGCTTTCTGAGGACATCCTTAGTTGCTGAGTGTCTGCATCTCTTGTATCCAGCCTGGAATTCCTGGTACATGTGGTGCTCGGCGTAGGTTCTAGCAGCCTTTTGGACGTAGGGGAATTGGACATTGTTCCAAGCTTGAAGAGGATTGGTTCCAAGTTTAGATTCCTTGGAGAGTTGGTCACTAAGAGAGTGGATCCAGTAGTTAGCTCTAACTTCGAAGGCCTTGGAAAGGTCATGTCTGTCCTTAGAGAAGGGAGTATCACCTCCTCTTAACAGGGCATACTCAGATAGTGAGAAGTTTCCTTTAAGGAAAGCCAAGCTTTTGTAGGGTGGGGTCTTGCCCTTGGACAGCATCTTGAGACCCTCGAGGAGGAACTTACCGGTCTGTTGAAGGAGGACATTGTTGTCACCTTCCCATGTGGAGTGGATATCGTTTTCCTCTCTTAAAGCGCCAATTCTGTTGTAAGCGGAATATCCAAGTCCACCACAAATCTCACGGCATTCTTGGATGGCTTGTTGAGTGGTCCAAGAAGCCCAGGGCTTAAGGGCTGAGGAGAGGGCATGAATTTCAGCCAGATTTGGATTATTATCATCGAAAATCTTGTCCTGGTTGTTATTCCAGTAGGAGATGACGTTCAGGTTACCAAAGTTGATGGCAAATGCAGCAGCAATGTAAGGCATGATTCTGTATTGAGTAAGTGGGTACTCAATAAGGAGAGACTCAGGTTGTCCTGGAGGTCCAAATTGTCTTCTAGTGCAGGCGAATCTTGTAGCAATAGTGAGGGCGCTTATCATATTAACGTTAGCCCAGTCAATAATCATGATTCTTCCTCCAGTCAAGGCTCCTAAGCAGTAGGCGAATCTCTTATCAGGGCTGCTGACGGGACTCTTGAACTCTCCATCTTCAGTAATGTAGGAGAACTTATCCAACATGTTATCGTATGGAACTCTCACTTTATCGAACATAAGGAATCCATTATCAATAGCTTCTAAACCGACCTTTGAACCCATATCTCCAATAATAACTCCAGGAAGCAAAGTATGATCAAACTTATTCCTGATAGGAACAATGAAGGGGTGAATACCGTGGTTCTTTCCATTCACGATAAGTTGAGCCCAAACAACGCTCATGTTGGCTAAATGGGCGGCGGCTCCGATCCAAACTTTCATGTCAGCCTTATCTGGAGTTGTAATAATGAATTCTCTAGTTTTAGGATCAAATTCGGCAATAGTCCTGATTCCTCTAGTGTTAGATCCGTGTTGCAACTCTGTGAGGGCGAAACATCCAATGTCATTCAATTTGTAAGCATCTTCAATAAAGTGTTTGTGCTTAGAAGTTCCCAGAAGCAGGATAGTCTTGCAGTAAAGGTGGAAATGAACGTTGAATTTTGTAGCAAGTGCATTGTCAAGGGCGGCGACGGAGTAAGAGAATGTTGATAATAATGATGGGTCCTTAAAGTTTTCGTAGCTGAAATCGAGAGCTTGTGCCAATTTTTTCATTTGTTTCCAAGCAATATGTCTTGCGGTTTTTCTGTCACTCTCAGTAACTGTCCAGGGTTTGAAGATTGGATCACTTTGGAAGACATGATGGATTCTCTTGCGAAACTCTGAGTAACCACGCCAGAAAATTTGATTGAGCTCTTCTGAGCTAGTTGTACCTTTGCTACGGTACTCAGCGAGAGAAGTACGAGGACCCGATGCCGAAAGATGATTCCTTATGAGGCTGATTCTTTCCATTTTGACTAGGTAAATTATTATTTTAGCTAAAAGTTCAAATTAGGTTAGTTTTGTTGACGTCATTTTCGTAATATAACAATAGAATAGTTGAATTTTCTGAACTTACTATTGACAACACGCCTTGGTTATTCTTCTTCATATTCTAGTAAGAAGTCTAGTCCTGATGTCTTAGTAGATGTATCGACAAATTTCAATACCAAGAGAAAAAATTAAGAATCCAAGGAAAAATGGAGGTGACCATGCTTTTTGAAGAAAATGATACCTCATAGCATAAAACATACAACACTGTAGACCAAAATTTATAGTAAGACAATCCTCAAAAAGATAAACTAAACACAAACTCCAAAATTAATGATTTGGCTCCGCAATGATTAACACCCTTTTCATTTTCAGTGTCTTTGTTATACATTGTCAATCTTAGTTAACTGATATGTCTTTAGTGCTGAAAAGTATTTCATTCTGGCTTCTGTATTATTGTTCAGCTGTAAGAATATCCAATAATATGTTAACATTTTCTGTCCCCTTGTAAATCTAAAATCATCCTGTAGGCCCAGGTTAGTTGCCATAGCCTCAAATGCCTGCTTCTTTGTTGCTATGGAGGTTCCTATAACATTAGCTATACCCTGCTTCAATAACTTAGTAATTTTAGCGTTAGCAGTGGCAAGCTCTATGGTCATGTTCTTTTGAGATTCAGCATTTTGAATACGAGTGTCAGCGATAATTTTTTGAGCTTCTACAGTATATTTATATAGAGAAATATTCTGATTCACAATTTCTGTTGCCTCTACAGCTGCTGCATAGCTCTCAGGGAATTCTATGTTGTACATACTGACGGAGCTCACATAGATATAATCTTCCTTAAGTGAGAGTCTTAAATTTGCTTTGAATGCATCTCCAAATTCCTTCCTTTTCAGGAAGAAATCTGTTGCAGTATAATTTGCTGCAGTTGCACTCAGGACATGTATAGTGACCATTTCCACAAGCTGTTCATACCTCCCACCAAAGTCTTTATATAGCTCATACAATTGTTGACTCAAAGGCAGGGAACTCTCAGGATAACCTAGCTTATAATAAACAACTACATCGATCCCCACGGGAAGTCCATCATTGGACCGTACCCTAATTGTGGGGTATTTAAATGGCCTTCCAAGATTATGATAACCTGAGATCAAAGGGACTTCTAACAAAGCATCATCAGAGAATACAGCGATTTGCATCTCAGCAGGGAAGTCTAAGAATCTTCTACCAAGCCCAAGAAAATATCTCCCTGATGTATATACTTTATCGAGACTAACACTGAGAGAAAAGACTGAGTAATTTAAAGCCATTTTTTGGAGATTCAGAACCTGGACTGAGCCCACTATTAAGCCAATAGTAAGTGCCAAGACAGTAAAGCATATGCAGATTGTGACTTTTTGTTGAAATGTGATCATAGAGCTAGAGAGATATGACTTTTTGAATTTTGGGACTGAAATAAACTTTAAAAATTTCAAATATGCCTTTTTGATTTCTGTTTTGATAATCCCATAGATTAACATTCGCCTATTCTAATAGACCAGACATTATGCAAAGGAGCTATTTTGCTCAAATCTTAACTTCAAATAACCACCTCCCACAACAGAATATTCTACAGTGTACTATTCTTTGACATGGTACAATAAATATATACAAAGACTCAATTATTTAAATAAAATGTCTTCTCTCACACTTGAGAAAAAGACATCACTTCCAATCTTTGACAACCTACTTGAATCAAAGGTTGGATTTGGACGGTACCAATATATTGCATATGTGATCCTGGGGTGTGTGTTGCTGTCAGACGGAGCAGAAATCTTATCTCTTTCAATATTACTCAAAGTAATTCAGAAAGAATTCCAACTAACGGAGCAACAACAGAGTCAGTTAGGTAGTATTCTTTTTGTGGGAATTTTGGTTGGATCTTTACTGACAGGCCTTGTTTCAGACAGGATTGGCAGAAGAAAGACTCTATTATATGCCTCTTTTGCACAGTTTGCTGTTGGTGTACTTTCTGCTTCTGTAAATGATGTATATCTATTTATTCTGATCAGGGGATTATTCGGGGCTATGATTGGTTTTACTATGCCTTTAGCTCCGGCTTTTGCGACAGAAATTACTCCGCTGGAGTTCAGAGGAAAGGGAATAGTTTTGTTAAATTTCTTCTATACAATTGGGAAGCTGTATGCAATCTTAATAGCCGTATTCTGCCTTGATGACTTGACGAGCGGAAATTGGAGAGCTATGCTGATTTTGTCCTCGGTCCCTTCATTAATTGTTGGGCTGGGCACATTTTTTTATCTTCATGAATCTCCAAGATTCTTAGTTGCTGTTGGAGAGATAGATGAAGGAGCAAGAGTTCTTAATTATATTTCGAGGAAAAACAGAAGATCTCAACATGAAATTATCTTTCGAGAAGAAAAAGCTTATATGATCGAATGGCATAGGGCATTTGCAAAGCCTTACAGAGCCCCCATATACCAGCTATTTTCCAAAAAATATTTGAGAATAACAATCCTTCTCTGGATGATCTGGTTCTGGTCTAATTTTCTCTATTATGGAATGGTCTTAATCCTTCCTTTTATATTGAGCCAGCTTGAAATAGACTCTGGAGGTAAGAGCAATGGCCTACTGGGTCTATTCTATACTATTCTGGGGGAAGTCCCTTCATTATTCGTATCATTATACTTTGTTGAAAAAGCAGGTTTTGGGCGAAAATACACTTTAGCTTATACAAATTTTGCCTCTCTGCTTTCCTTTGTTCTAGCATATATAACTGGGAGCTCTATATTAGTTCCCTTGTTCTCCATGTCTAGATTCTTCTCCAAGCTCTCGTGGTCAATGATATATCCACTTACATCTGAAGTATATCCTACGGAGTTTAGAACCTCAGGATTTGGGTTTGCTTCAGCTGTTGGAAGAATTGGAAGTGTTGTAATGCCTTATGTTTTACTGGGATTGTTTGAGAGAGAAACTTTGCTTCCTTTAATGGCATTTGCATTTGCATCACTGTTTACTGGATTGGCTGCTTATTTTATGCCTTTTGATACAAGAGGAAGAGCATTAGATCTAGACGAACATGAAAACACTCAGATACAGATGAGTGAACTCTTATTGGAAAAAGATGAATTAGCAGATAGGGATTCTATCAAAGCTGCTAACTAGTTAATACATTTGAATATTTTTTTATAATTGTTATTTATTTATGTGGGTTGTAGATGTTATTTTCTGTTACCATTATTGCTCTTCTCCTAGAATCATCTTCTATTACTTTATCGAAAGATTTGAATTCAAAGATAGAAAGTATTATATTAATTTGTCCTAAACCAAACTAGTCAAGATTCTATCTCTAAAATATGAACGATGCCCTCTATGCAGAATTATTTTCCAATGACTCTCAGTTTACTCAAGACAAAGAGAGAAAAGCAATTATTAGAAGCCTATTTAGAACTCAGATTTTCAATCCCAGTATTTGTCCCCACCTCCAGCTGTTAAATCGGGGAAAACAATGCCATGGAAAAGATATATCCTTTGACTATCTACTCCAAGCCAAGAATGACTTAACTGTAGGACAGCTAATTACATCATACCAACGTACCATCTCAGACTTTATTACCTTGATAATGGAACCTAAAGTCTACAATCCTAACATGCAATTGAAAAAAGGAGGAATTTTAGTTTTCTCAATCCTAAGGAATCCTAGAAAAGCTGAAGATCTCATTCAGATGATCAAGGAATACCTCTTCCCCAAAAAGTTAGGGCAAGTACCTATTTATGTGTTTTATTTCTTTGATACTTGGAACCCAGCTTATCTTTGGCCAGAAGAGATGAAACAGCTTAGAGATACTCTGGGAAAAAATAATATCGAGCTGGCAGCCTGTTTCGATACACCAGTCACATTTCTGGTCAAACACTTTTTCCCTGAGGGTGAAGCATCATTGGATTTATTAGTGACTAAAGCTTTTCCACCAATGGTTGGATCTGAGCCAATTCATAATTCCTCGATTAAGACCGTAAATGCAGAGAAAGGGTTGATTATGAACATAAATCAGATCGCTTTTCACAAAAGGAAAGTTGTCAAAAACTAATAAACAGGTCAAATAATATTGACATGAATTTTCAGAAAGAAATTTTGAACCACAATTTGGCCCGAATTGCTGCTTCCAGCACAGCCCAGTTAAAATTACAAGAATATTCAGAGATTGTTAAGCGAAAATATCAACCCTATTATGCACCCAAGAACTATTCCTCAAGAAAATGTTTTGAATAATTTTATATTATTTAATTTTCAGCTCAGAAATAGGGTACATATGAACTATGTGTTCACAAAAATCTTCTCTAAGAGGAAGTTTTATTTCTCCACTAAAAGTAGAAAGAGAGAATCTTACGTATTATTATATTGTAGAATTCATGACTCATGAATTACTGTGAAGCTTTGTATTTAAAATGATCCTTATAAAGAGACCAAACAGCATATACATCTTCAAAGGTATCTCGATAATGATAAACTTGTGACTTAATAATTCCTTCAAAGGACTCTTCGAATTTCACATACTCCACATTACCATCATCAGTTCTCTTGAAATCATGCTGCAATTCCACCCAGTCGGGAGTCTTATTCTCAAGCACAATGGTTCTATATCTCAAGAAATCCTCATTTACTTTGGTATAGCCTTCGAAGAATTTGGTTCCTTCTTCAACTTCACCCAAGGACTTATAGATCTGCAATTTCCTCAAGAACTCTCCAATAGCCTTCTTACCAGTTGTATGGATCTGAGTTCTATCCAAATGATAATACATATAGGGCTTTCCATCTTTAGTAGTCTCTTCAATCTTGATCATTCCATTTCCAGCCTCTATTAGTACCTGGAGCAAGGCGAAACTAGCACATACATGAGCCTGTCCCCATTCTTGGGTCTCTGGGGAGTAATACTTGAGTCCAGTCAGCCCAGAAAATGTAGTTTGTAACCACATTCCATAAACAATATCATCCCAAACCTCTTTTCTTCCAGGAAGCAAGATTTCCAAGCACTCCTCAAAAGTAGACAAGTACAAGGCTACACCATCAGCTCTGCACTCTTCATAACCAGAAGAGACCTTTCCAAATTTAGATCCCCAAGTCTCTGTAGGTTCATACCAGGTTGTGATAGGTCCTCCAGTCAATGGATGAGGCATATCTTTATTAAAGTTAAAAGTACCATCTTCCTTTTTCACGAAAAGTTTGCCGGTTCCGTGACCCAATAATTCATGTAGGGCAACCATGACAAAGTCACTTTCATGGGAATAGTTTATCACAATGTCAACGTCTTCATCTCTCAGGAATCTTGAAAATTGCTTGTTTGGGGTTCCGTAGCAGTTTCCAAGATTAACATTCTTGAAGCCATCATTTCTAGTGACATCCTCATAGTTAGGAAGATTAATTCCTATGGGAGTTCCAGAGCAGGCGAACGTCAGGACATCAAGGGAAGTAAAATCAGGCTTAGAGAACTTCTCGATTTCGAGTTCCTTCGGCCAGGTTAAATTGGTTATAATTTTTTCTGCATTATCAACTAATTTTGCAAGCTTTTTGCTTTGTTCTTTATCCACAACTGAAACAAAACCTTCAAACTCTCCTTTGGTTCTGTTGGGATCGAGATAAACTTCGATAAAGCCAATACAGGTTTCAACGATGGGATTTTTATCCCTGATCCAAGCTCTTTGAGAATCCTTATGGGCATTGATATCTCCGGTCTCAAAGTGTCTAATATAATGCTTGAGCATCTCAACTTGATTCTCATTTGCAGCATATTTGATGCATTCTTTAAGATTTGTGATAACCTTGTACATAAAAGGACTGAAATCCCCATATACAACACTGAACTTTTTGTCCTTGTAGTTATATACTTTTCCGCCTGATTTATAGCTGCAAACAAGAATCTCATAGTGGTCAGGACTATGTTTAATGACTCTAGTATTTAAAGGAGACAAGTCAATAGACTGCATAAATTCATCAGCAAACTTGCAGTCTTCCTGAGTCATATTTGACGAATAATATGAAGAAAGACAACCCTTATCGGTGTACCCCAGTTCCCCATAAGGAGCCTTATATTCATACAGTTCAAGATTTATATCGTTCCATATTTTGTCAAATTTTTCGGGTTCAAGACTGTAGGCTTCAGTCAGGTGGATAAATTCAAGAAATTTTTCCTTAGGAATTTCAGGGATAAATTTCTTGTCTCCGAAGCTGAGGTAATTTCCACAGTTTTGGAAAAATCCAGCTATATATGCAGTTAACATACGCCATTCTTCATCGCTCCATCCCTTGGACAAGCAGATCGTTTTTATTTCGTCAAGGCTTTGAATAGTGAAAATTTTGGACAGCATATAGAATAAGGCTGGAGCTTCATAAGACCTTTGAAAATAGCATATTTTAGCGCCTTCCCAAGAAGCTCTAGAAAAATAATAGCAATAATTTCTTTCTTTGTTATCTAGGCCGTTGAAGGCTTTTTCTCCATCAATATTCAAAAAACGACCTATCTTGTCTATATAAGTTGGCTTTTCTGATTCTGACATATTCGTACGAATAATATTTTCAAAATATCTTGATCGGGTTGATTTATTGAAAAAAAAAGAAAATAAAAAAAAACTCCGAAGCCGGGAATTGAACCCGGGTCATCTGCGTGACAGGCAGATATACTAACCACTATACTACTT
>Ga0065720_1021075_pt1 | contig 11605 bp, 12 predicted proteins | sample Thericmetagenome_FD_59107 | JGI IMG/M metagenome (GOLD analysis project Ga0065720, IMG submission 59107) | Thermophilic microbial communities from the Joint Bioenergy Institute, California, USA of rice/straw/compost enrichment - eDNA_2 v2... | ecosystem: Engineered > Solid waste > Grass >... | reverse complement strand
CCGCCGCGCGCTGCGACGAGCTGCGCTCGGCCGGCTACGAGCCGCTCGTGCGCGAGCGCACCGGCCTCGTCCTCGACCCGTACTTCTCGGCCACGAAGATCGAGTGGCTGCTGCGCCACGTCGACGGGCTCGCCCAGCGGGCGCGCGAGGGCCGCGCCGTGTTCGGCACCGTCGACGCCTGGATCGCCTACCAGCTCACCGGCGAGCTCGTGACCGACGCCTCGAACGCGTCGCGCACGCTCCTGTACGACATCCGCCGCGGCGCCTGGGACGAGGAGCTGTGCGACCTGTTCGGCGTCCCGGTGCGGGCGCTGCCCGAGGTGCGCCCGAGCGCGGGGGAGGTCGGCCGCACGGCGGCCGGCGTGCCGGTGGCCGGGATCGCCGGCGACCAGCAGGCCGCGCTCTTCGGGCAGGCCTGCCTGGAGCCGGGGCTGGGCAAGAACACGTACGGGACCGGCTCGTTCGTCCTCCTGAACGCCGGCACGCGGACCCCGCCCGCGCCGCAGGGCCTGCTCACGACCGTCGCCTGGCGGATCGGCGGCAACACGATGTACGCGCTGGAGGCGTCGATCTTCGTCACCGGCGCCGCCGTCCAGTGGCTGCGCGACGGGCTGGGCATCATCGGGCAGGCGTCCGACACCGAGGCGCTCGCCGCGTCGCTGGCCGGCAACGACGGCGTCTACTTCGTCCCGGCCCTCACCGGCCTCGGCTCGCCCCACTGGGACCCCTACGCGCGCGGCACGATCGTCGGCCTCACGCGCGGGACCGGCCGCGCCCACCTCGCCCGCGCCACGCTCGAGGCGATCGCCTACCAGGCCGTCGACGCGATCGAGGCGATGGAGGCCGTCGGGGCGCCGCGCCTCACCGCGCTGAAGGCCGACGGCGCCGCGACCGCGAACCGCTGGCTCATGCAGTTCCAGGCCGACGTCCTCGGCGTGCCGGTCGTCGTGCCCGAGGTCGCCGACACGACCGCGCTCGGCGCCGCGCTGCTGGCCGGGGTCGGCATCGGGATGTGGACGCTCGACGGCGTCCAGCGCGGCTGGCGCGAGCGCGAGCGCTACGAGCCGGCGATGGACGAGGCGCGGCGCCGGGAGCTGCTGGACGGCTGGCACCGGGCGCTCGAGCGCGTCGCCGGCGACCGGTAACCCGGTCGCGCCGGGCGGGTATCAGACGGCAGGATGGGCGAGGAGCGACTGTCCGGGCTGAAGGCGCAGGTCTACCGCGACCCCCGCCCGGCCGAGTACTTCCAGCGGTTCCACGAGCGGGCGCGCACGCGCGAGCCCGACGCGATCTACGAGATCGCCCGCGTCCTCGGCACGATCTGGTCCTACGCGCTGTTCCGGGCCCGCGCGATCGGCGCCGACAACGTCCCGGCGTCCGGGCCGGTGATCGTCGCCCCGAACCACTTCTCGTTCATGGACCACTTCTTCGTCGGGATGTTCATCCGCCGGCGCGTGCGGTTCATGGGGAAGTCGCAGCTGTTCACGCCGCCGATGCAGTGGATCTACGAGCACGGCGGCGCGTTCCCGGTCCGCCGCGGCCTGCGCGACGAGGAGGCGTTCGTCACCGCCGAGACGATCCTGGCCAGGGGCGGCTGCCTGACGATCTACCCGGAGGCCGGGCGCTCGCGGACCGGGCGCCTCGCGTCGAGCGCGAAGCCGGGCGTCGGGCGCCTCGCGCTGACGACCGGCGCCCCGGTCGTCCCGGTCGCGATCTTCGGCTCCCAGCGGGTGCGCAACTGGAAGCGGCTCCAGTTCCCGAAGGTGACCGTCCAGTACGGCGAGCCGCTGGCGTTCCCGGTCGAGGCCAACCCGCCGCGCGAGCGCCAGCAGGAGGTCGCCGACGAGATCTTCGCCCACATCCGCGAGCTCTACCACGGGCTCGAGGAGCACGGCCCGCGCAGCATCGCCCACCGGGTGCGCGAGCAGCAGCGGGCGCTGCGGCGCGCCCGGCGCCGGCGGACCGCGACCGCGGCCTGACGCGGGCCGGATTGGGACCCGTCCGGCTCGGGGAGGGGTCCCTGATGCTCGTCGACAGCGAGACCCTCGAAGAGGCCCTGACCGCCGACCTGGCGACGCTCGGCGACCGCCTCGGCGACGACGCGTTCGCCGCCGGCCTCTACCGGGCGCTGACCCGCAACGCGTGGGCGGGGCCCGTCGGCGGCCACCTCGTCCTCAGCTGGGCGCAGGCCGAGGCGCTCGTCAACGGCCTGCGCGCCCGGGCCGGGGCCGGGCCGCTCGCACTGGCCCAGACCGGCGGCGAGGGCGCGGTGTCGGACGCGGTCGGCGGCGCGCTCGGGCGGATGGGCTGGCACCACCGCCCGCTGAACGCCTCGGGCCGCGGGCGCTTCCGCCGCCCGCCGGCCGGCTAGCTGTAGACCGCGTCGAGCGTCGGCCACAGCCCGGCGTCGTGGCTGGGGATGACGATCGCGCCGGGCGTGCGCTCCAGGTAGGCGCGGATCTCCCCGACCGTGCGCCGGTAGAGGTGGTCGTCCTCGCACAGCAGCGGCAGCTCGCCGCCGGCGATCGCCTCGCGGCGGTGGACGGCGTCGCCGGCGAGCAGCAGCTCGCGGTCGTGGAGGCGGACGACCACCGACTGGTGGCCCGGCGTGTGGCCGGGGGTGAAGACGAGCCGGACCGACCCGTCGCCGAGCAGGTCGACCGCGCGGCCGAACGTCGCGAACGAGCCGACGTCCGGGTGCTCGTAGTCGACGGTGCGCCAGTCGACGGCGTGGTCGAACTGGCGGGCGCGGTAGCCCTTCGACAGGCCGTGGCGGGAGGCGGCCGCCCACTCGGCCGCCGACACGACGAACGTCGCCTGCGGGAACTGGGCGATGCCGCCGGCGTGGTCGTAGTGGAGGTGGGTCATGACGACGGCGGCGACCTCGCGGGGGTCGATCCCGAGCGCCTCGAGCTGGGCCGGGAGCGCCTGCTCGGGGCGCATCCGCACGTCGAGGACGCGCCCGAGGACCGGGCCGAGGCTGTCGGTCGGGTCGGTCGCCGCGCTCCCGTGCAGCCCGGTGTCGACGAGGATCGGGCCGGCGGTCGGGTGGTCGACCAGGAAGGCCGGGATCGGGCACGGGATCCAGCCCGAGCGGCGCCCGAGGAACCCGCGCGGCACCGCGAGCGGGCCGCTCGGCCGCGCCCAGAACGCGGGCGGGGCGAGGATCTCGCCGGTCAGCAGCGGGCGGACGCGGACGGTCGCGCCCGGCGACCCGCCCGGCAGCGGATGAGCGAACGGCTTCGGCTCGGCGGCCACCGGCATGGCCGGGACGCTACCGTCCCCGCGCATGGGCGGGACGCCCCCGATCCTGCGCGACGGCCTGCTCGACGGGCTGACGATCCTCGCCGCGCCCCGCACGGCGGCGACCGACGCGTGCGCGGCGCTCGGCGCGCGCGTCGACGCGCTCGACGCCGACCTCCTCGACGAGGCGGCCGCGGCGGCCGCCGCCGGCAGCAGCGCGGCGACGGTGCTCGTCGTCGACGCCGCCCCGCTCTTCGGGGACGGCGGCCCCGACGCGGTGCGCGCCGCCCTCGACGGCGCCTGGTCAGCCGTCCGCGCGCACTTCGACCCGCAGCGGACCGGGAAGATCGTCCTCGTCGCCCCGCCGCCGGGCGCTGGCGAGCTGGCGGGCGCCGTCCGCGCCGGGCTGGAGAACACGGCGCGGACGCTGTCGATCGAGTGGGCCCGCCACGGGGTCCGCGTCGTCGCGGTCCTCCCCGGCGACGCGACCGCGCCCGGCGAGCTCGGCCAGCTCGTCGCCTACCTGGCCTCGCCCGCCGGGGACTACCTCAGCGGCTGCGCGCTCACGCTCGCGTAGGCGGCCGCGGTCAGGCGGACATGCCGCCGAACATGCCGCCGGTGACGTTCAGCACCTGGCCGTGGACGTAGTCCGACCACGGCGAGCAGAGGAAGAACACGCCGCCCGCCGCCTCCTTCGGCGTCGCGCCGCGGCCGAGCGGGATCATCATCGTCGCCATCCCGCGCAGCTGCTCGGGGATGCCGAGCTGGACGGTCTCGCCGTCGATCTCCATGACGTTGCCGTCGACCTTGGGCCGGGTCAGGCGCGTGTCGACGAACCCGAACGCGACCGCGTTGACGTTGACCTTGAACTGGCCCCACTCCTTGGCGACGGTCTTCGTCAGGCCGATGACCGCGGCCTTGCCCGCTGCGTAGTTGGCCTGCCCGGCGTTGCCGAACACGCCCGAGGTCGAGGAGACGTTGACGATCTTGCGGAAGACCTCGCGGCCCTCCTCGCGCTCCCGCTTGGCCGGCTCGCGCAGGTGCGGGGCGGCGGCGCGGATGACCTTGAACGGGACGGTCACGTGGATGTCGAGCATCCGCGCCCACCAGTCGTCGCTGAGCTTGTGGACGGGCGCGTCGAGCGTGTAGCCGGCGTTGTTGACGACGATGTCGAGCCGGCCCCAGGCGTCGATCGCCGTCCGCACGAGCCGCTCGGGCGCGTCGCCCTTCGTCAGGTCGCCGGCGAAGACGGCCGTCTCGCCGTCGATCTCGGCCGCGGCCTGCTCGGCGACGTCGCCGTCGAGGTCGTTGACGACGACCCTGGCCCCGTGCTCGGCCAGCAGCTCGGCGGTGGCCCGGCCGATGCCGCGCGCGGACCCGGTCACGATCGCGACCCTGCCGTCGAGGACTCCCATGCGCTCCTCCTCCGTCGTGGGTTCTGCGGTGGGCGGCCGCAGCCTACGGGGCGCCGCCCGCCTACCCTCTGCGCCGTGACGCTCGAGGCGATCGCGCGGGAGATCCGCGCCCACCGCGGATGCGGCTTCGAACCGTGCGAGACGTGCACCCGGCTCGTGCCGGGCGAGGGGCCGCCGACGGCGCGCGTCGTCGTCGTCGGGGAGGCGCCGGGCGCGCGCGAGGACGCGACCGGGCGCCCGTTCGTCGGCCCGGCCGGGAAGCTGCTCGACGTCCTCCTGGCCGAGGCGGGGCTCGCGCGCGAGGCCGTCTTCATCACGAACGTCGTCAAGGCCCGCCCGCCCGGCAACCGCGACCCGCGCGCCGACGAGGTCGCCCACCACCGCCCGTGGCTGGAGGCCCAGCTCGCCGTCATCGAGCCGGAGCTCGTCGTCCCGCTCGGCCGGCACGCGCTGCGCCACTTCGCGCCGGAGGCGCGGATCGGCGAGGTCCACGGGACGCGGGTCGGCGAGCGGCTGTTCCCGCTCTACCACCCGGCCGCGGCGCTCCACGACCCGCGGCTGCGCGAGACGCTGCTGGCCGATGCCCGCGCGCTGGGCGCCGCGCTCGCCTGACCGCTCATGACGAGCCGTCATTCCGGTGCCGCCGACCGGCTACTGTTGTCGGTGTGGCGACGACACCGACCCGATCCCGTGCTCGCCAGCAGCCGGACGAGACCCGCAACCTGATCCTCGACACCGCCGACCGCCTGCTGCGGGAGCGCCCGTTCCGCGAGCTCTCGGTCGACGAGATCATGCGCCCGACCGGGTACGGGCGCACCGTCTTCTACCGGCACTTCACCGGCCTGCCCCAGCTCGTGCTCGCCGTCCTCACCCGGGCGATCCCCGGGCTGGCGGCCGCCCAGGCCCGCTTCGACGAGCTGGCCGAGGAGCGCATCAGCGACGAGCAGGTCCGCGAGGTCCTGCGCGGCGTCGTCGAGCAGTGGAAGGCCCACGGCCCGCTCATGCGCGCGATGCGCGACGCCTCGGTCGCCGACGCCGAGATCGAGAGCCTCGTCTCGCAGACCCAGCGCCAGATGCAGGCGCGCGTGGCCGACTCGTTCGCCCGCCGCCAGGCCGCCGGCTGGAGCCGCGGCGCCGACCCGTTCCTGCTCGCCGGGGCGCTCGTGGCGATGAACCAGCGCTTCCTGCTGAGCTGCTTCGGGGATCCCGACTCGACCGCGGACGTCGACGCGGTCACCGACGCGCTCGCGACCGTGTGGAGCGCGGTCCTGCACCAGCGCGACTAGCCCGGGCGGGCTGCGGGGCGGCCCGCCGCGCGGGCGGCCCGGGCCTCAGAGGCCGAGCGTGCGGCTGAGGATCTCGCGCATGATCTCGTCGGTCCCGCCGCCGATCGGGCCCAGGCGGGCGTCGCGGGCCATCCGCTCGATCTCGACCTCGCGCAGGGATCCGGCGCCGCCGTGGATCTGCAGGCAGGCGTCCATGACCTCGAAGGCGGAGCGCTGGGTGATGAGCTTGGCCATCGTCACCTGCTCGACGGCGTTCTCGCCGGCGACGAACCGCTCGAGCGCGTCGTAGGTCACGCAGCGGCCGGCGTGGATCGTCGTCGCGATGTCGGCGAGCCGGTGGCGCAGCGCCTGGAAGCCGGTGAGCGGGCGGCCGAAGGCGCGGCGCTCGCGGGCGTAGGCGACGGTGCGCTCGAAGGCGAGCTGCATCGACGCGACCGCGCCCAGCGCCATGAGCAGCCGCTCCCACTGGAAGTTGGCCATGATGAGCCGGAAGCCCTGGTCACGCTCGCCGAGCAGGTTCGCCTCGGGCGCGAACGCCTCGTCGAAGGCGATCTCGGCGGTGTCGCTCGCGTGCCACCCGAGCTTCTCGAGCTTCGAGGCGCGCACGCCGGGCTGGTCGGCGTCGACGAGCAGGAACGAGATCCCGTCGTGGCCGCCGTCGCCGCTCGTGCGCACGGCGGTGACGAGGACGCCGGCCCGCACGCCGTTCGTGATGTACGTCTTCGCGCCGCTGACGACCCAGCCGCCGTCGACCGGGCGGGCGCGGGTGCGCAGGGCGGCGACGTCGGAGCCGGCGTCGGGCTCGGTGATCGCCAGCGCGGCGATGCACTCGCCGCGGATCGCCGGGGCGAGGTAGCGCGCGTGCTGGTCGGGGCTGCCGAACGTCCAGATCGGCGGCGTGGCGATCCCGGTGTGCGCGCCCAGCCCGGCGGCGACCCCGCCCGACCCGCAGCGGGCCAGCTCCTCGGCCCACACGGCGTCGTGGAGGTGGTCGCCGCCCTGGCCGCCCAGCGACTCCGGGTACTTCAGCCCGAGGAAGCCGAGCTCGCCGGCGCGGGTGAACACCTCGTTCGGGAACCAGCGCTCCTCCTCCCAGCGGGCGGCGTGGGGGCGCAGCTCGGTCTCGACGAAGCGGCGGATCGAGGCCCGCAGGTCCTCGTGCTCGGCGGTGAACGGCGACGGCATGCCGGGCGCGACCGGGCGACGGCGGGCGCGCGCCCGCCGTCGCCGCGAACGTCAGGGCGTCAGCGCGTCGGCGCGTCCGCGCAGGGGAACGACTGGTTGATGACCCGCGCCCCGGGCGGCTTGGCGCCGACGTAGCGGACCTGCAGCCGGCGGTACTGGTAGGCGTCGCCGCACTGCGTCACGCGCGACAGGCGGAAGCGGACCTTGTAGTTCTTCGTGTTGCCGGCGGCGCAGTTCGGCTCGCAGAGGTTGACGGTGGCGGTGCCGGTGCCGGTCGCGACCTTCGCGTTGTACTGCTGGTAGCGGATCTTGCGGATGATCACGCCCGCGTCGGCGCAGAAGACCGTGATCGTCTTCGGCTTGTAGACCTGCTTCTCGCAGTTGGAGACGTACGTGCGGATCTGGTCGTTCGATCCGCTGCCGGCCGCGCCGGCGGCGGCGACGGGCAGGGCGACGAAGGCCGCGGCGGTGAGAGCGATGAGTGGCCTGAGCATGGTGGCGCGAACCTACCGGGGCGACAGGCCGGATGCGACGGATTCGTCAGATGTGCAACGGCGCGTGCGCCACGCCCGCGCCCGCCGGGGGCGCGGGCGCGGCGCAGGACGGGGTCAGGCGCGCCCGAGGCGGACGTGGACGCGCGTCCGGGCGGGGAGGACGCGTCCCGGCCGCTGCGACTGGCGCAGGACGACGGCGCGCCGGCGGGGGGCGTCGGCGGTGCGCAGGACGCGGCCGAGACGGCAGCCGGCCCGGCGCAGCGCGCGGCGGGCGCGGCGGCGGGTGGCGTCGGTGAGGTCGGGGACGACGCAGCGGCGCGCGGCGGGGCGCGGGCCGGTGGACGCGGCCGCCTGGGGGGCGGGGTCGTAGGTGAACGGGAGCGGCTCGCTGGTGCCGCCGGGGCCGTGGACGCGCACCTCGACGGTGCGGCCGGGGGTGCCGTCGGGGACGACGGCGGTGAGGCGGTCGAAGGCCAGCGGCTCGATCGGCTCCGCCTCGGCGTCGCCGAAGCGGACGTGGGTGGCGGTGCCCAGCCAGGCACCCTCGAGCGTGACCAGGGTGCCGGGGGCGCCGTGGCCGGGGGCGAGGGCGACGAGCACGGGCGCGGGGACGACGTGCGGGACGGCGGTGGCCGCCAGGGCGAGCTCGTCGGTGGCCGACGGGGCGTCGCTGGCCACGCGCAGGGCGGCGGCCCTGGCGCCGAGGCCGGTGGGGGCGAAGCGGATCGTCGCCTCGCAGCTGCCGCCGGCGGCGATCGGCCCGGCGGTGCAGGTCTGGGCGGCGAGGGTGAAGTCGCCGGCGTCGGGGCCGGTCAGGCTGACCGCGGTGACGGTCAGCGGCGCCTGGCCGGTGTTGGTCACCGTGACGGTCCGGCCGGGGCCGGTCGTGCCGGGGACCTGCAGCGGGAAGCTCGGCGCGGGCCCGAGCTCCACCTGGGGCGGGGTGAGGCCGGTCGCCGACAGGGCCAGGTCGCTGGGGCCGGCGGGCGAGTTGCCGGCCAGCCGCAGCGCGGCGGTCCTGGCGCCGGCGGCGGCCGGCGCGAAGCGCAGCGTGACGTCGCAGGTGGCGGCGGGGGCGATCGTCGTCGCGGTGCAGTCCTCGCTCAGCAGCTCGAAGGCCGCCGCGTCGGGGCCGGTGAGCGAGACGTCGGAGACGTCCAGCGGGAGATCGCCGGTGTTGGTCACGGTCACCGTCCGGGCCGGGCCCGCGGCGTCGATCCGCTGGTCGGGGAACGCCGGGGCCGGCCCGAAGCCCACCGTCGGCGGCTGGAGGCCGAGACCCTCCAGCTCCACCGTGCCCATCTCCGCCGCGCCGCTCGTGGCCCAGACGAAGGTCGCCGTCTTCGGCCCGCGGGAGGACGGCACGAACCGCAGCGCGTACTCGCAGCTCGCGCCGCTCGGGAACACGGAGGGGAGGATGGGGCAGTTGCCGCCGCCGAGCCGGAAGTCGCTGTCGAAGGTGACCCCGAACAGGGACAGCAACGCCCCTCCCGGGCCGGTGTTCGTGAAGGTCACCGTCTGCGAGGACTCCTCGCCGACCAGCGTGTCGGGGAACGTCAGCGTCGAGGGGCTGACGACGACGGCGCCGGCGGCGCTCTGCGCGATCGCGAGCGTCGCGGCGAGGGTCGCGATCGCCGCGAGGGCGACGCGCCATCCGTGATGCATGGGCGGGCTCTCCTGACTCGGCGCGTGGGCCTGAACGGCCTGGAATCGTAGAGCGGACGCAGCGCCGACGTGCCAGGAACGGGCCGCGCCCCGCGCCGCTACAGCCCGTACGAGCGCCCGATCACGTCGAGCATGATCTCGTCCGTGCCGGCGCCGATGCGGTTCAGGCGCATGTCGCGCCAGATGCGCTCGACGCCGTACTCCCGCATGTAGCCGGCGCCGCCGTGGATCTGGATGCACTCGTCGGCGACCTCGACGGCGACGCGGGCCGCGTGGAGCTTCGCCATCGAGATCTCGCGCACCGGGTACTCGCCGTTCGCGAAGCGCCAGGCCGTCGTGTAGACCATCTGGCGGGCGCTCTCGATCTTCGTCGCCATCTCGGCGAACTTGTGGCGGATGACCTGGAACCTCCCGATCGGGCGCCCGAACGCGACGCGCTCCTTCGCGTAGGCGAGCGTGAGGGCGAAGCAGCGCTGGGCGCCGGCGACGCAGCCGGCGGCGCCGATGAGCCGCTCGCCCTGGAGCTCCCACATGATGTGGTAGAAGCCCTTGCCGACCTCGCCGAGGACCGCGCTCGCCGGCACCCGCACGTCCTGGAAGGCGAGCAGCGCCGTGTCGGAGGCGTGCATGCCGAGCTTCTCCAGGCGCTTCTCGCGGATCACGCCCGGCAGGTCCATCGGCACGAGGAAGAGCGTGAACCCGTCGTAGCCGGCGTCCGGGTCGGTCCTCGTCACGAGGACGATGGCGTCGGCGCGGTGGCCGTTGGTGATGTACGTCTTCGACCCGTTGATGACGTACTCGTCGCCGTCGCGGACGGCGCGGGTCCTGATGCCGGCGACGTCGGAGCCCGCGTCCGGCTCGGTGATCCCGAGGCAGAGGATCTTCTCGCCCCTGATCGCCGGGACGACCCACTCGCGCTTCTGCTCCTCGGTGCCGAAGGCGAGGATCGGCGGCATCGCCATGTCGGTGTGGACGGCGATCCCCATCGCCAGGCCGCCCGAGTTCGCGTGTACGAGCTCCTCGGCGAGGACGAGCGACGTGTAGTAGTCGCCGCCCTGGCCGCCGTACTCCTCGGGCTTGTCGAGGCCGAGGAACCCGAGCTCGCCCATCCGCCGGAACACCCAGTCGGGGAAGGTCGTCTCCTCCCACTCGTCGGCGTGCGGCGCGAGCTCCCTGATCGCGAACGCGCGGATCGACTCGCGCAGCTGCTCGTGCTCGTCGCTGAAGATGAAGTGCCGGCGGGGAGCCTCGAAGTCGGGCTTGAGGACGGTGTCGGACGCGGCCATGGGCGGACGGTACCGGCAACGGCGGCGAAAGTGAACAGTAGGACTTCCTACTTTCCACGAACCGGCGCAGGCCGTAGGATGCCGCCGTGGCCAAGGTGCTCTACGAGGCGGCCGAGGGCGTGGCGACGATCACGCTCGACGATCCCGCCACGCGCAACGCCCTCTCGGTCGAGCTGCTCGACGCGCTGCTGGCGGCCTTCCGCCGCGCGCGTGACGACGACGAGGTCCGCTGCGTCGTGCTGGCCTCCAGCCACGAGCGGACGTTCTCCAGCGGCGCGAACCTCGGCGGGTTCGGCGCCGACGTGCCGCTCGTCCGCAAGCACGACGCGAGCGGCCGGTTCGTCGAGCTGTTCCAGCTCATCGGCCGGCTCGGCAAGCCGTCGATCGTCAAGGCCGGCGGGCACGTCCTCGCCGGCGCGCTCGGGCTGGCGCTCGCCTGCGACCTCATCGTCGCCGGGGAGAGCGCGAGCTTCGGGACGCCCGAGATCGACGTCGGGGCGTTCCCGTTCATGATCATGGCGCTCATCTACCGCAACGTCGGGCGCAAGAAGACGAACGAGCTGCTCCTGCTCGGCGAGCGGATCGACGCGCGCGAGGCCGAGCGGATCGGGATCGTCAACAGGGTCGTGCCCGACGCCGAGCTCGACGCCGCCGTCGACGCCTGGGCGCGAAGGCTCGCCGCGAAGTCGCCGCTGATCATGCGGCTCGGCAAGGAGGCGATGTACCGCCAGATGGACATGCCGTTCGCCGACGCGCTCGAGTACCTGCGCGGGCAGCTGACGATCGCCCAGTCGACCGAGGACATCGTCGAGGGCGTCACCGCCTTCTTCCAGAAGCGGGAGCCGGTGTGGAAGGGCCGCTGACCGCCGTCCCCGACCCGTTCGAGATCCCCCATCGCATCGTGGAGCCCCTCCTGTGAGCGACACCGAGACCACCACCTCGATCCTGCGCCCGCTCGTCGAGGACCTCGCCGAGCGCCGCGCGAAGGCCCGCCTCGGCGGCGGCGAGGAGAAGATCGCCCGCCAGCACGA
>Ga0065720_1003918_pt1 | contig 11609 bp, 10 predicted proteins | sample Thericmetagenome_FD_59107 | JGI IMG/M metagenome (GOLD analysis project Ga0065720, IMG submission 59107) | Thermophilic microbial communities from the Joint Bioenergy Institute, California, USA of rice/straw/compost enrichment - eDNA_2 v2... | ecosystem: Engineered > Solid waste > Grass >... | reverse complement strand
CCCACGGTGAGGTTCATGACGAAGCCCCACAGCGCGCTGAGCGAGAGCAGGGGCAGGAGCAGCAGCATAAAGACCTTGAACCGAATCGACCGGTTTTTCGAACCCATGAGCCGCTCCTCGTGCGGGAGGTCCGCCCGCATATATAGGGATAAATGCACCTCCGAAAGATCGAACAAAGGTTAGCACCGAAATGGTTGCGACGTACTGGAGGAGCCCATGATTTGTGTGATCACCGGGGCTTCGGGCGGGATCGGTGGGGCCGCCTCGGTGGAATTGGCCGCACGCGGCCACACGGTCGTGCTCGTCGGCCGTGACCAGGCGAAACTCGACCGTGTTGCGGATCGTGCGCAGGCCGTGTCAGGGACCAGGCCGGACATACTGATCTGCGACTACGCGTCGTTCGCGAGCGTGCGCGAACTCGCCGCGAGGCTGCTCGATCGCTACGAGCGAATCGACGTGCTCGCCCACAACGCCGGGATGCTCGTGCCGTCGCGGCGGACGACCGTCGACGGGCACGAGCTGATCATGCAGGTGAATCACCTGTCGCCGTTCCTGCTCACCACCCTGCTCATGGACCGGCTGCACGAGTCCGGTGCACGGATCGTGACCACGTCGTCGATGGCGGCGAAGAGCGGCCGGCTCGACCCCGACGACCTCGACCGCACGCGCAGGCGGTGGAACGCCTGGCTGCAGTACGGCGACTCCAAGCAGGCGAACGCGCTGTTCACCGCCGAGCTCGCCCGCCTCGGAAAGAACATTTACCCTACTTGCTTCCATCCGGGCATAATTAGGACAAACTTCGCAGCAGATACCAAATACATGCGCTTTCTCCTGATGCTGCCCGGCGTCGCACGTCCGCCGGAGGAGGGCGCGAGCCGTCTCGTCCACCTCGCCACCCACGCCGACGGCACCGCCCACCCCGGCCGCTACTTCGTCAGGAACGTTCCCGCGCGCGCCACCTCCCGGATGACCGACCCCGAGCTCTCCCGCCGCCTGTGGGAGGTGAGCCTCGCCGCCACCTCCGCGTGACGCCCGGCCCCCGGTGAGCCACGCCCGGCCGGTCAGACGCGGCGTTCGGGCCGGAGCTCGTCCACGGCGCGGTGGGCCACGGTGATCGCCGCGTCCGCGCCGCCGTACGGGACCCGGTCGGAGCCCGCGATCGCGATGCGGCCGAACCGCCACCTGCCCGGGTCGTCCGGGTCGGCGGAGCCGCCGGAGCCCTCGGGGCCGCCGGTGCCGAGCGGGATGCCGTGCGCCCAGCGGTTGACGGTGAGCCCCTCGATGTCGCGGGCCGGATCGAAGCCGGTCGGCCCGAGCAGCCGGGCGAGCTGGTCGCGCACGGTGAACTCCAGATACCGGTACGGCACGGCGGCGAGCTCGCGCCGCCCGGCCACGGCGCTCACCGCCGGGTCCATGCCCGGCTTCACGGCGAGCCGTACCAGGTGGGCGGTGATCGGCGCCTCGGGGTCGGCGACGGCCCGGCCGCCCACGAGCGGCGCCGGGGCGAGCCGCACGTCCGCCCAGTACGCCCCGGTGCACCGCACCCGGTCGACGCCGGCCTTCTGCCAGCTCCGCCAGTCGCGCAGGTGCGCCGTCGCGTACAGCACGGGGGCCCGGACCGCGCGGCGCAGCGCCGCCCGCCGCTCCGGCGGCAGGTCGGGTACGAGGTGCGGGATCACCGCGTGCCAGCAGGCGAGGATCACCGCCCCGGCCCGGACGGTGCGCACCGCCTCGCCGTCGAAGTAGCCGACCGTCGCCGAGGCCGCGGTCGCCGCGGGGCCGTCGTTGCGCACCAGGACGACCGGGCTGGACAGGCGGATGCGCACCCGGTTGCCGGGCAGGTCGAGCCGGTCGTGGTCGAGCCTCGCGGACAGCGCGCCGTCGGCGGTGCCGTCCGGGGCCGCCTCGGGGATCATGCGGCGGACCAGCGCGCGGACGAGGCCGTGGTTGCCGTCCGGGAAGAGCCGCACCTGCGCCCCGCCCCCGGCCGGGCGGGGCAGCCCGAGCCCGCTCAGGCCGGGGAAGGAGTGCTCGTCGGCGAGCGCCAGCGCCTCCAGGGCGGTGATCATGTCGGCGGTGCGGGCATGGTCGCGCACCGGCATCGTGTGGCAGAACCGCACCACCTCGGGGCTCGCCTGGCACACCTGGCGCAGGAAGCCGGCGTAGCTGAGCCGGGCGAGCCGCGCCCGCTTCTCCGCGGGGCGCACCCCGGGCCACCAGTCCGGCGGGTCGTGGAGGAGCTTGGACAGCTCCGCGCGGGCGCCGGGGGTGAGCGGCAGCTCGGTGAGCCAGCCCGGCCGCAGCACGACGAGGCGGTCCGCGCCGAAGCTCTCCCGGTCGCAGAAGACGCCGTCCGCCATGCCGAGCTCCAGGTAGTGCGCCCGCCCGGCGGAGGCCTCCGCGCCGGGACGCGCCCCCGGCACGCCGTCCGCCGCCGGCGCGGCGAGGGCCGCCGGGTCGATGCCGAGGTCGGCGAGGAGCTCGGCGGCCTCGGGGGTGGGCGTCGCGGGCAGGGTCGGGGAGCCGCCGTGGCCGACGAGCGGCCCCGCCCCGGCCACCCGGAACTCGTTGCGCCGGGCCCGCCCGCCCACGTCGTCGTGGTTGTCGAGCACGAGGATGCGGGCCTCCGGGTCCCGGCGCCACCACCGGTGGGCGGCGGCGATGCCGCTGATCCCGGCGCCCACCACGACCAGGTCGTACCGCTCCCCGGTGGGCACCGGCGGGCCCGCCTGCCGCCAGAACCGTCCGTCGCGCAGCGCGTGCGGCACCGCCATCGCGTCCGCGGTGTCCCCCTGCAGCCCCTGCCATTCCGGCGGGTAGGCGTCGGCGAGATCCTCGCCCGGGTCGGGCGGGTCCGCGACCGCGTCGCCGTACGGCCCCGCGGACCGGCCCGGCCGCCACGCGGCCACCGTCGACAGGGCGACGCCGTCGAGGAAATCCCTGCGGCTTATCGGGCGATCCATACCAAGCGAAGATTCCACCACATTGGCGATAATCGTCGCGATCTCCCATCTAACGCCCGCGACGCTCCGCCCGATCGCCGAGTGTTTGCCTTTCTCTTGACCGATGGTGAAAATCCCCGAAATCAGATGATCGTGTCATAACGAAATAAGCGGCCGGGTCGGGCGAAAGTATCGAATTCCCATGTATCAGGGGGCGGTCGCACCCCTCTACAGAGATGAGTCGCCCGGCGCCCGCCGGGGTCGCGGGGCCGGGCGGCTCATCGGCGGCTCCTTCGCAAAGGGCTCCCGCGCAAATAGACCCCCGGTGCGGAAGGAGGGCGGGCACCGGCGCGGCCTTATCGGGGTGCGCGGGCCCGCGCCGGGCGCGCTCGGCGCGCCGGACGGCTCCGTGGACCCGCTCGATATGCTTTCGACGAGTCTCGAACAGGAGCCGTCATGTCCACCACGACCGAACGGTGCTGCGCTCCGATCGCGAGCGCCCCCCTGTCGCAGGCGGACGCCGCCGAACTCGCGGTGCTGCTCAAGGCCGTCGCCGACCCGGTACGGCTGCGCCTGCTGTCGATGATCGGATCCGCCCCGGATGGCGAGGTGTGCGTCTGCGACCTCACCTCCGCCTTCGACCTCACCGCCCCCACGATCTCCCACCACCTGAAGGTGCTGCGCACCGCCGGTTTCATCGGCTGCGACCGGCGCGGCACCTGGGTCTACTACCGGGTGATCCCGGAGACGGTGGCGAAGCTCGGCACCCTGTTCGCCCCGCTCAGCGAGCCCGCCGCCGAGCCCGCCACCGAGCCCGCCCCGGAGTCGACCCCCGAACGCGCCCCTGAGCCCACCCCCGCCTGAGCCCGGGCCCGCCCGGCCGGGCAGGTACGGCCGCGCCGTACCTGCCGCGCCGCTCCGCCGGGCCGCGCCGTGCCGCCGTGCCGTACGGCCCGGCCCGCTAGGCGTCCCGGCGGTGCAGCAGGACCGCGGCGGCGGCGAGCGCGACCGCGACCCAGGCGCAGAAGACGCCGAACCCGGCCCACGGTTCGAGCAGCCCCGGCGCCGGCTTCCGGAGCAGCACCTGCTGACCGGCGTTGCTGGTGAAGAACCGGTACACCTGCTCCCCCCACCCGTCCGGCAGCAGGTTGGCCATCTGCGGCAGCAGGACGAGCAGCATGAAGACGGCGACCACCCCGCCCGCCGTGTGCCGGATCAGGGCGCCGAGCCCGAGCCCGAACAGGGCGCACGCGGCCAGGTACAGCGCGGCGCCGACCACCGCGCGCAGCACCTCCGGCTCGCCGAGGCCGACTCCCCGCTCGCCGAGGATCGCCTGTCCGACGAGGAAGGTCGGCAGCAGGGCGCCGAGCGTCAGGACCAGCACGACGACGGTGAGCACGATCGCCTTCGCGGCGAGCACGCGGCCCCGCCGCGGCACCGCCAGCAGCGTGGTGCGGATCATCCCGGTCCGGTACTCCGAGCTCATCACCAGGACGCCGAGCACCGCCGTGAGCAGCGACGCGAACGTGGTGCCGGAGAGGGAGAGGGTCACCGGATCCGAGGCGAGCCGCCCCACGTTGCTCCCGATCACCGGCAGCAGCACGCCGAGCCCCACGGTCAGCAGCAGCGTGCCGCCCAGCAGCCAGACCGTCGACCGCACCGACCGCAGCTTGGTCCATTCGGAACGCAGCACGTCGCTCATCGGTCCATCACCATCTCTCCGGCCCGCTCCCCGGCGCCCGCCCGGGCCGCGTCGCCCGCCTGGAACTCGGTGCTGCCCTGGGTCAGCTCCATGAAGGCCGCCTCCAGCGACGGCTCCACCAGGGTCAGCTCGTGCAGGACCACCCCGCCCGCGGCGGCGATCGCGCCGATCCGCGGCATCGGCACGCCCGTGACGCGCAGGTGGTCCCCGTGCGCCGTCACCGTCGCCGGCTCCTCGGCCTGCTCGATGAGGGAGGCGAGCCGCGGCAGGTCGTCCGCGGCCACCCGCACGTACCGCTGCGAGCTGCGGCCGATGAACTCCTGCGTGGCCATGTCGGCGACGAGCCGCCCCCGGCCGATCACGATCAGATGGTCGGCGGTCTGCGCCATCTCGCTCATCAGATGGCTGGACATGAACACGGTCCGCCCCTCGGCCGCGAGGCCGCGCATGAGCGTGCGGGCCCACAGGATGCCCTCGGGGTCGAGCCCGTTCACCGGCTCGTCGAANAGCAGGATCTCCGGGATCGCCGAGCAGCGCGGCGGCGATCCCGAGCCGCTGCGACATGCCGAGTGAGAAGCCGCCCACCCGCCGTTTCGCCACCTCGGCGAGGCCGACCAGCTCCAGCACCTCCTCGACGCGCCGCCGCGGCAGGCCGTTCGACTGTGCCAGGCANAGCAGGTGGTCGCGGGCGGTGCGCCCGCCGTGCACCGCCCGGGCGTCGAGCAGCGCGCCCACCTTCCGCAGCGGATGCGCCCACTCCGCGTACGGCCTGCCGTCGATGCGCACCGTGCCCTCGGTCGGCCGGTCGAGCCCGAGGATCAACCGCATCGTGGTGGACTTGCCCGCCCCGTTCGGCCCGAGAAAGCCCGTCACCCGGCCGCTTCGCACCGTGAACGACAGGTCGTCCACGGCGACGGTCCGGCCGTACCGCTTGGTCAACGCGATGGCTTCGATCATGCGTTCAGCGTCGCCGCCGCGAGCCGCCGATTCCTCCTGCGTGAGCAGGGTTCGCCGGGTGGGAGCCGGGGCCGGGTGCGCGGCGGACCAGGACCCTGGTCCTAGGCCGCGAGGCCCGGGCGGGCCGGACCGGTCAGACCGGCCGGACCGGTCAGGAGCGCGGCGTGACGAGGCCGGACTCGTAGGCGGCGATCACCGCCTGCGCCCGGTCGCGGGCGCCGATCTTGCCGAACAGGCTGGTCACGTGGTTCTTCACGGTCGAGGGGGAGAGGCCGAGGTCGGCCGCGATCTCCGCGTTCGACCGGCCGCGCGCGATCAGGACCAGCACCTCGCGCTCCCGGTCGGTGAGGCCGTCGAGGCGCGGCGCGGTCGCCACCGGGCGCGGGGGCGCGGCGCGCACGAACGTGCCGATCAGCCGGGTGAGCAGCCGGGGCGCCACCGCCGCCTCGCCCCGGTGCACCGTGCGCACCCCCGCCACCAGCTCCTCGGGCGAGATGTCCTTCGGCAGGAACCCCGAGGCCCCGGCGCGCAGCATCGCCACCACGAACTCGTCGAGGTCGAACGTGCTCAGCCCGAGCACCCGCGTCTCAGGCAGCTCGCCGACGATGCGCTCGGTGGCCGCGACGCCGTCCACGCCCGGCATGTGCACGTCCATCAGCACGACCATGGGCCGCAGCTCGCGGCTGAGCCGTACCGCCTCCTCGCCCTCGGCGGCCTCGCCCACCACCGTGATGTCCGGCTGCGCGTCGAGGATCATGCGGAACCCGGTGCGGACGAGGGCCTGGTCGTCGACGAGCAGCACCGTGATCACGCCTCGCCTCCTCCCCTCGATCTAGATCGAGTCTGCCGCCTCCCGCGGCCTTTCGGGCGCGACCGGCTCGACGGGGATGCGCGCGTAGACCCGGAACCCGCCCTCAGGCCTGCGGCCGGTCTGCAGCTCGCCGCCGCACAGCGCGACCCGCTCGGCCATGCCGCCGAGGCCGTACCCGGGCACGCCGTCGTCCACGGGGTTCGCGCTGCCGTCGTCGAGCACCTCCACCTCGACCGCGTCGCCGAGGTAGCTGAGCCGTATGCTCGCCCGGGCGCCGGGGGCGTGCTTGCGGGTGTTGGTGAGCGCCTCCTGCACGATGCGGTAGATCGCGTGGTCGACCGCGGTGGGCAGCGGCACGGCCGTGCCGGTCACCTCCAGCCGGGCCGGCACGCCGGAGCGGGACGCCTGCTCGACCAGGCCGGGCAGGTTGGCCGTGCCGACCTCGGCGTGGTTCTCCGATGCCTCGGCCTCCTCGGCGCGCAGCACGTGCAGCAGCTGCCGCATCTCGGTCATCGCCTCGCGGGCGGTGCGCTCGGCGGTGACGAGCACCTCCTGCGCCCGCCCGGGGTCGTCGGTCATCGTGGTACGGGCCGCCCCCACGAGCACGTTGATCACGGTGATGTGGTGGGCGACCACGTCGTGCAGCTCCCGGGCGATGCGCTGCCGTTCGGCCCGCACCGCCCGCTCGGCCCGCTCCGCCATCCGGCGCTCGCGCAGCTCGTACCGCTGCCGGAAGAGCTCTCCCACGACGACCGGGATCAACGGCAGCGCCACGGCCGGGCCGATGGACGGGCCTGGGCCGGCGGCGAAGGCGGCCAGAGCCCCGTACCCGACCGCCGCCGCCCCGGCCGTCACCCCCACCCACACGCCGGACGCGTGCCGGCCGACGCCTGTACAGCGCGATGAGCTGGGGCAGGCCGACGCCCGNCGGCNGCTCGATGAAGGCGGCGCAGAGCTCCAGGCCGACTGTGATCGCGGCCACGGCGATCGGGCGCTTACGGCGGACCAGCAGGGGAACGCTCGCGATCATGAAGACGAGGATGAGCGGCAGCATCTCCGGGGCGGACGCGGCGGCGGCGACGACGGCCATGGCGGCCGCGAACAGTTCGAGCGCCACCACCAGGGCGATGTCCGAAACCGGGGGACGCCGGAAGGCCCGCCACATCCGCCGCACGGCCTGGAATCGCATGACACGACACTACGTCGTGGCCATGCGTTTGTTTTGGCCTCTATTGAGTGGGCACGGACAAATCCAAACTCCGCTCGGTGAACCTTCCCCCTCCGGCCGAGGCTCGGCCGCGCCATCCGGCGGGCCGCCGACACGGCGTTCGCCTGGTGTCGCGACTGATTCGGATGTTGCGCGGGAGGAAACCTGCGCGCATCGCCGTAACCGCCGCTTAGGGTGGAAAAGGTCCCGTGGGGTTGCCGTTACTTCGACTTCGTCGTTCCAGTTTCGGTGAAACCAGAAGCCCCGACTCCCTCGGAGAGTTCATGAGAGACACGCGGACCTTCATGGCCGCCATCCTGCGCCGGCCCAAAGAGCTCGGCGCCATCGCTCCCAGTTCCAAGGCCCTGGCCCGGCGCGCCGCGGTGCGGGTGCCCGCCTCGGGCAGCCCTGTCGTGGTCGAACTCGGCCCGGGCGGCGGGGTGATCACCGACGAGATCCGTTCCCGGCTGCCCCGCTCGGGACGTCTCATCGCCGTCGAGGCGAGCGGCGAGATGGTGCGTCACCTGCGCGAGACCCGCCCGTGGCTGCACGTCATCCACGGCGACGCGCGGCAGCTCACCAAGTTCATGCGGGACGAGGGGCTCGACCGCGCCGACTCGATCATCGCCACGCTGCCGTGGACCGTGCTCGGCGACGAGGCGCAGATCGACCTGCTCCGGCAGATCACCCGCCTGCTCGCCCCCGACGGGACGTTCTGCACCGTGCTCACCCTCACCGCGTGGCCGCTCCCCATCGCCCGCCGGTTCCGGCAGCGGCTCGGCGCCGCCTTCGGCGAGGTCGAGACCACCCGCCCGGTGTGGGGCAACATCCCCCCGGCCATGCTCTACGTCTGCGCACGCCCCCGCGTGCCGGAGGTGAACGCCGCCCGCGACACCGACTCGGCCACCCCGCCGGTCGACCCGGGCGACCTGCCGGGCCCCCACGCCTGACCGTCGCCGAACCCGATGCCGGTCCGGCCGGTGCCGGGACCAGGCCGATCTCGTGAACCGGCCGCGCGGGTACGGCACGGCCGACACGCCGCCCACGGCTCGTCGCCGCCGACGCCGACGGGCCGCCCCACGCGCGGGCCGCCTCGCGCACGAGCCGCCCGAGCCCTGCCCGTTCGATGTCCGCCAGCCGCGCCCCTGTCTGTATCCCTATCCGGCTCCCCTAGCTTGCTCCTTGTACCGCATCCCGTTCTGTATCCCGTTTCTGTATCCCGTTTCGGGTCCCCGTTCCGTATCCCTGTCTGTGTCCCGTCCGCGCGGGATCCTCGCCGGGCGCGACACCGCATCCGCGCTCACCGCACCGCGCCGGGGCGACGCGGTGTCCACGCCCGCTATCCGGGCCCGGTCGCCCGGCTCGCCGTACCGGTCCGGCGGGCCGTACCGCACGGCCGATCGTCCCGGCCGAGGGCGCGGGAGAGGGCGAGGGCGGCGGTGTGCACCGCGGGCGCGACCCGGTCGAGGCGCATCCGGTTCGACCAGCCGGACGCGGACAGCGCGCCGAGCACCTCGCCGTCCCGGCCGAGCACCGGGCTCGCCGCGCACACGATGCCGGGGCCGGACTCCTCCCGGTCGTAGGCGACGCCCTCGTCGCGGATGCGGGCGAGTTCCCGGCGCATCAGCCCGGGGGCGACGATCGTGCGCCTGCTCAGCCGGGGGAGGCCGCCCTCCAGGATCCGCCGCACCGTCTCCGGCGGCGAGAACGCCATGATCGCCTTTCCGACGCCGGTGGCGTGCGCGGGCAGCCGGCCGCCCACCCGGGAGGGCATGTCCGGCCCGCCCGGTGAGTGGAGGATCTCCACGTACACCACCTCGGCCCCCTCCAGCACGGCGAGATGGATCGTCTGCCGGGTCGCCTCCCGCAGGTCGGCCATGTACGGCAGCGCGGCGTCGCGCAGCACCCGCTGCCTCGGCACCCGCTGGCCGATCTCGAACAACCGCAGGCCGAGCCGTACCTGAAGGCCCCGCCGCTCCAGCAGCCCCTCCTCGACGAGGGCGAGCGCGATGCGGTGCACGGTGGACTTCGGCAGGCCGGTACGGCGGGCGAGCTCGGAGACGCCGACCTCGTCGTCCTCGGCGCGGAACGCGGCGAGGACGGCCACCACCCGGTGCAGGTAGGAGCCGTCCGGCTTGGCGGGCACGGCGGACGGTGCCGCGGAGGCGCTGGTCGAGGGCGTGCTGGAGGACACGCCTCACTCTATGTGCCGTGTCCTTATGTGTCGTGTCATGTGTCGCGTCCCGTCAGGTGGGACGCGTTCGTTGCCCGCGGACGGCCCCGGGCAGCAGGGTCTATCCGCGGGACGACGACGAAGGGACGACCATGACCCAAGGGAAGGACCCGGGCGCCACCGGCCGGCCGCCCGCGGACTTCGTGGCCAAGGCCGCGGCGCTGCTGCTCGACGCCTACGCGACCGGCACGCCGATCGCGCCGCTGAGCGAGACGTTCCCCGGCCTCACGGTGGACGACGCGTACGCGATCCAGCTCGCCCAGGTGGACGCGTGGCTCTCCCGGGGCGCCCGCGTCAAGGGCCACAAGGTCGGCCTCACCTCGGCCGCGATGCAGCGCCAGCTCGGGGTCGACCAGCCGGACTTCGGCCACCTCACCGACACGATGTTCTTCGCCGACTCCGGCCGCGTCGACGCCGGGCGGTTCCTCCAGCCGCGCATCGAGCCCGAGGTCGCGTTCGTGCTCGGCAGGCCGCTGCGCGGCCCCGGGGTGACCGCGGCCGACGCCGCCGCCGCGGTGGACTTCGTGCTGCCCGCCCTGGAGATCATCGACTCGCGGATCGCCGACTGGCGGATCACCCTGCCGGACACGATCGCGGACAACGCCTCCAGCGGCGGCGTGGTGCTCGGCACCCGGCCGGTACGGCTCGACGCGGTCGACCTCACGCTCAGCGGCTGCCTGCTGCACCGCAACGGGGTGCTGGAGCAGACCGGCGCGGGCGGCGCCGTACTCGGCTCGCCGCTCAACGCCCTGGTGTGGCTCGCGAACGTGCTCGGCGAGCGCGGCGTGACCCTGGAGGCCGGGCACGTGGTGCTGCCCGGGTCGATGACCGCGGCGATCCCGGTGAACCCCGGCGACAACGTCACCGCCACGTTCGCCGGAGTCGGCTCGGTCTCCATCCGATTCGCGGAGGCGAACTCATGACGCTCAGCGCCGCCATCGTCGGCCCCGGCAACATCGGCACCGACCTGCTGATCAAGCTGCTCCGCAGCGACGCCATCAAGGTGCACTCGATGGTCGGGGTCGACCCGGACTCCGACGGCCTCGCCCGCGCCCGCTCCCTCGGCGTGCGGGCGTCGGCGGACGGCGTCGACTGGCTGCTCGCCCAGGACGACCTGCCCGACCTCGTCTTCGAGGCCACCTCGGCGAAGGCGCACCTCGCGAACGCGCCGCGCTACCAGGAGGCCGGTATCAAGGCGATCGACCTCACCCCGGCGGCGGTCGGACCGTTCGTCTGCCCGCCGGTGAACCTCGACGCGCTCTCCGACGCGCCCAACCTCAACATGATCACGTGCGGCGGGCAGGCGACCATCCCGATCGTGCACGCGGTGTCGCGCGTGGTGCCGGTGCCGTACGCGGAGATCGTCGCCTCGATCGCGTCGCGCTCGGCCGGGCCCGGCACCCGGGCGAACATCGACGAGTTCACCCAGACCACCGCCCGCGCCATCGAGCAGGTGGGCGGCGCCCGGCGCGGCAAGGCGATCATCATCCTCAACCCGGTCAAGCCGCCGATGATCATGCGGGACACGGTGTTCTGCGCGATCCCGCCGGACGCGGACACCGACGCGATCGCCGAGTCGATCCACACGATGGTGCGGAAGGTGGCCGAGTACGTGCCCGGCTACACCCTGCGGGCCGACCCGCAGTTCGACGGCCCCCGCGACATCTGGAACGGCCACGCCCGCGTGGCGGTGTTCCTCGAGGTCAAGGGCAACGGCGACTACCTGCCCCCGTGGGCGGGCAACCTCGACATCATGA
>Ga0065720_1021073_pt1 | contig 11610 bp, 8 predicted proteins | sample Thericmetagenome_FD_59107 | JGI IMG/M metagenome (GOLD analysis project Ga0065720, IMG submission 59107) | Thermophilic microbial communities from the Joint Bioenergy Institute, California, USA of rice/straw/compost enrichment - eDNA_2 v2... | ecosystem: Engineered > Solid waste > Grass >... | reverse complement strand
AGGAGAAGGCGTGAAGCTCATCGGCAATCTGCAGCAATTCGGTCGGGCGCTCATGCTCCCGATGATGGCGCTGCCGGCAGCAGCCGTCTTCCTCAGTCTGAGCGGACTGCCCTGGGACGACTGGGGCATGCCGCCGATGGCCGGTCATCTGATGAAAGCCGGCGATATTCTGTTCCACGCGCTGCCCTATCTGTTCGCGCTCGGCGTCGCGCTCGGCCTGACCGGCAATGCCGTGGCGGCCGGCGTTTCGGCGCTTGCGGGCATGTTCATCTATACGGCCGTCACCGGCTCGTACGCGGGACTGGACATCCAGCCGACGGTGCTGATCGGCGTCGTGATCGGCATCGCGGCTGGCTACAGCTATGAACAGTTCAAAGATTTCCGGCTGCCCGAGTATCTGCAGTTCTTCGGGGGCCCGCGGTTCGTGCCGCTGTTCGTCAGTTTCGTCTCGCTCGCCTTCTCGATCATCATGATCGAGATCGCGCCGCCGATCCAGGAGGCGATGGCCGTTCTCGGCGAGGCGGCGAAGGCGGCCGGCGGGTTCGGCATTTTCCTGTTCGGCTTTACGTACCGGATTCTCGTCGCCTTCGGGCTTCACCATCTCGTCAGCCATGCGTTCTGGTTTCAGGTCGGCGCCTATGAGACCGAAGCCGGCATGATCGTCTACGGCGATCTGCCGCGCTATTTCTCCGGTGATCCGACGGCCGGCGCGTACATGGCCGGCCTGTATCCGATCATGATGTTCGGCCTGCCGGCGATCGCGCTGGCGATCATCCGCGAAGCGCGGGAAGACCTGAAGCCGAAGGTGCGGAAGACGTTCATCTCCGCCGCCCTCTCCTCGTTCCTGACGGGCGTGACGGAGCCGGTCGAGTTCGCCTTCATGTTCGCGGCCCCGTATCTGTTCGTGCTGCACGCGTTTTTGTCCGGGCTCATCATGTGGCTGACGTACGAAATCGGGATCTTGCACGGATTTTCGTTCTCCGCGGGCGCGTTCGATTTTTTCATCAACCTGCATCTTTCCACGAAAGGCTGGATGCTGCTGCCGATCGGACTCGCCGTCGGCATAGGCTATTATTGGCTGTTCCGCTGGGCCATCCGGCGGTTCGACATCCCGACTCCCGGACGGGAGGAAGGCTCGCAGCTTGACGAATGGGCGGGAGACATTCCGTATCGCGCGCCGCTTATTCTGCAGGCGATTGGCGGCAAGGACAACATCATCCAGATGGAAGCCTGCATTACGCGGCTCCGGCTGAAACTGCACGACGACCGGCAGCTGGACGTGACGGCGCTCCGCAGCCTCGGCGCGGCGGGCGTCATCCGGCTTGGCGGGGGCCACGTGCAGGTCGTGTTCGGCACGTTCTCTGAACTGATCCGCGAAGAGATTCTGAAAGTGATGAAGCGCGACCTGAGGCGGGTGCAGTTCAAGTCGCCCGTGCAGGGCCGGATGATTCCGCTTGACGAAGTGCCCGATCCGATCTTCGCGGGCCGGATGGTCGGCAACGGCGTCGCCTTCGTGCCGGAGCGCGGCGAGCTGGCGGCGCCTGTCGGGGGGGTTGTCATCCATGTCCATCCGGCGAAGCACGCCGTCGGCATCCGCACGCCGGAAGGGCTCGAGGTGCTGCTCCATGTCGGCATCGACACGATGGAGTTGAACGGCGCCGGATTTCTGACGTTCGTGAAGGAGGGCGACACGGTCGTGCCCGGCCAGCTGCTCCTCCGGTTCGATCCGGGGCATATCCGCGGCGCCGGCAAGTCGCCGGTCACGCCGATGGTCATCACCAATCCGGAACGGGTCCGTTCGTGGGTGTTCGCCCCGTATACGGCCGTCAAAAAGGGGCAGGCATCGGTCATGTCCGTCGTGCTGGAAGAGAGAGACGGTGGAGGAGAGAGACGATGATTCAAGGGATAGGCGCATCATCGGGCATTGCGATGGGCAAGGCGTTCGTCCTGCCGAACTGGGAATGGGACGTGCCGGATCAGAAGATCGACGTCACGGACCTCGCCCGGGAGTTCGAGCGCCTGTACGAGGGGATCCGCTCGTCGAAACGGGAGATCGAGCAGATCAAGGGCGAGCTCGCCGACGTCGTCGGCAGCGAGGAGCGGAGCATTTTTGACGCCCATCTGGCCATTCTGAACGACCCGGTCTTCATGAACGAGATTCAGGGCATCATCAAGCGTCAGTACAAGGCGGCCGAAGCGGCGGTCAAGGAAGCGATCGACCACTTCGTGACGATGTTCGATCTCCTCGACGACGAGTACATGAAGGAGCGGGCGCTCGACATCAAGGACGTGGGCAACCGGCTGCTCAAGCATCTGCTCGGGATGCCGGAAATTTCGCTGCCGACGGACACGCAGCCGTTCATCCTCGTAGCGCGCGAAATATCGCCTTCCCAGCTCGTCCATCTCAATCCGCAGCACGTGCTCGGCATCGTGACGATTACGGGCAGCATGACGTCGCATGCGTCGATCATGGCGCGCGCCCTCGGCCTGCCGCTTGTCACCGGACTGGACGTCCCGCTGGAGACGCTGGCCGAGACCGGCGACATGATGATCATCGACGGCGATGCCGGCATCGTCATTCCCCGGCCGACGGAAGAGCAGATCCGGATGTACACCGAGCGGCAGCGCCGGCAGTCCGAGCATCGCAGCCGGCTGCGCCGGCTGGCCGGCGTCCGTTCCGTCACGCCGGACGGCAAAGAGATCGCGCTGGAAGCGAACATCAGCTCGCTGAAGGAGCTCGAGGTGGCGCTCTCCTCGGGCGCCGTCGGCGTCGGGCTGTTCCGGACGGAGTTTCTGTACATGGACCGGCACCAGTTTCCCGGCGAAGACGAGCAGTTCGAAGTGTACAAGGCGGTGGCGGAGAAGCTGGCCGGCCGGCCGCTCATCATCCGGACGCTGGACATCGGCGGCGACAAGAACCTCGACTACTTCGAGATCGGGGAAGAGGACAACCCGTTCCTCGGCTACCGCGCGATCCGCATCTGCCTGGACCGGCCGGATCTGTTCAAGACGCAGCTTAGGGCGATCCTCCGGGCCAGCGCGTACGGCAAGGTCAAAATCATGTACCCGCTCATCTCGTCCGTCGAGGAAGTGCGCGCCGCCAACCGGATCCTGGAGGAAGCGAAGCGCGAGCTTGAGGCGGAGGGCGCGCCGTTCGATCCGGATGTGCCGTGCGGCATCATGATCGAACTGCCGTCCGCCGTCACGATCGCCGATCTGCTCGCGGAAGAGGTTGATTTCTTCAGCATTGGCACGAACGATCTGATCCAGTTCGTCCTGGCCGTCGACCGGATGAACGAGCGGATCTCGCGCCTGTACCAGCCTTTCCATCCCGCCGTGCTGCGCATGCTGCGGATGACGGTCGACGCGGCGAAGCGGCGGGGCATCCGCGTCAGCGTCTGCGGGGAGATGGCGGGCGATCCGCGCGCGTTGCCGATCTGGCTCGGGCTCGATGTGGACAGCATCAGCATGTCGTCCCATTCGATTCTGCCGATCAAGGAGCGGCTGCTCCATACGCACCGCTCGGACAGCATCGATCTGCTCAACCGGCTCTGGGAGTGCCGGACGGAGGAGGAAGCGATCCGGCTGCTGGAGGCGTTCCGGCTGTCGGTCGAGGCGCGGATGGAGCCGCCGGAAACGAACGGGAGCGCGGCTGCGCCCGATCGCGGCTCCCGCGCCGGGGAATCCTCCGGAGCTTCGGCGGAGCCGGGCGCGCGGAATTCGGCGCGGCCCGCGGGCACCGCGGGGGCGTCCGGATGACGGGGGGCGGGGGCCGGGCGGACATCCGGCGCCGGCGGCTGCGGCGCGCCGCGCGCTGGCTGGCGCCCCTGGCCTGGATGGCGGTTATCTACGCGCTGTCGGCGCAGCCCGCCGACGAGCTGGACGATATGCTGCCGCTGTTTCAGCGGTTTTTTCCCGGCATGGCGGATTTCGACTGGGGGCATTATGCCGCCTATTTCATTCTGGCGCTGACGTTCGAGTTCGCGATCGGCGCCGCGTCGCGGCGGCCGCTCGTCAAAGCGGCCGTCGTCCTCGCCTGCCTGCTTTACGGGGTGACGGACGAGTACCACCAGTCGTTCGTTGCCGGACGGGTGCCGGATCCGCTCGATCTGCGGAATGACGGCATCGGCGCCGCCGCGGCGGTCTGCTTCACGGCGCTGCCGGGAGTCCGGCGCATCTGGCGCAAGCTGCCCGGCCAGACAAATTTTGATACATGAAGACGGCAGGAGTCTCGCCCGCGCGGGTCGAATATGTACTCCCGATGCGAACTGCGGCCGGTCTGCCGTTCGGCATGCCGCGGCTGTTCGCTTCTTGTCCGAGAAGGAGTGACAGACTTGCGCAAATGGTGTTCCTGCGGCAGCGAGATGAAGATCCGGCTGTCCACCGTCATCTATTCGGGGCGTGTCGAGATCGACAACGTGCCGATTTATTCTTGCCCGGCCTGCAGCCGGAGTGAAGTGTTTCCTGAAGTGAAGCCGGATTTGACGGGACTCATCGGGAAGCTCGGCGCCAAGCCGCCGAAGCAGTCTTTTTCCTTCAGCGAATGGAGCGAGTGGGCCGATCTGCTGCTGCAGGCCGGAATGGGCGGCAAGGAACCCGACGCCCGCGAAGTCGAGCGGCTCGTCGAGGAGCGGGTCAATGCGCTGCTCGATCTTCATCTGTTGGCGCAATCGCTGGGCGATGCCGGCTGGCAGGAGGAATTGCGCAGCCGATTGTCGCAAATTACGCGCAGAACGCCGAATACATAAGTGTTCGTCCGCTCAATCCCCGAGATCGGTTTGCGTTGCGCTCGTCCCGAATTTGTCGTACAATGATAACCAATGAAAGCTTTTCATGGCGGACGGCGGCATAACGACAAAATCGAGATATGGAGAGAAGGAACGTGACGGTAACCATTTATGATGTAGCGCGTGAAGCCGGAGTCTCGATGGCGACGGTGTCGCGGGTTGTGAACAACAACCCGAACGTGAAGCCGCAGACGCGCAAGAAGGTGTTCGAAGCAATCGAACGGCTCGGCTATCGGCCCAACGCGGTCGCGCGGGGGCTGGCGAGCAAGAAGACGACGACGGTCGGCGTCGTCATCCCGGACATTTCGAACGCGATCTTCGCGGAAGTGGCGCGGGGCATCGAAGACATCGCCAACATGTATCATTACAATATCATCCTGTGCAACGCGGACAAGCGCAAGGACAAGGAGATCCGCGTTGTCAACACGCTGCTCGAGAAGCAGGTGGACGGTCTGCTGTTCATGGGAGGCACCGTGACGGAGGAGCATCTGCAGGCGTTCAAGTCCGCGAACGTGCCGATCGTGCTGTGCGCCACGACCGACGAGCACGGCTCGATGCCGTCCGTTGACATCGATCACGAGTCGGCGGCGTTTGATGCGGTGGCGACGCTCACGAGCGCGGGCCATCGCCGCATCGCGATGATCAGCGGGACGCTTCAGGATCCGACGAACGGGTATGCCCGGTTCCAGGGGTACCGGCGCGCGCTGGAAGCGGCCGGGATTCCGTATGACGAATCGCTGGTCCGCGTCGGCAATTACCGCTATGAGTCGGGCATCGAGGCGATGAAGTATTTCCTCGAACTCGATGATCGCCCGACGGCCGTGTTTGCCGCAACGGACGAGATGGCGATCGGCGCCATCCATTATATCCAGGATTTCGGTCTTCGTGTGCCGGAAGATGTATCCGTTATCAGCGTGGACAATACGCGCATGGCGTCGATGGTGCGGCCGCAGCTGTCGTCCGTCGCCCAGCCGATGTACGACATCGGGGCGGTGTCCATGCGCCTCCTGACCAAACTGATGAAGAAGGAGCAGGTCGATCAGCTGCGCGTCATCCTGCCGCACGAACTGATCACGCGGCAATCCGTCGCCGCACGTTGATCCGGCCGCGATCTGCACAGGTTGAACGGCTTCCGGCCTCGCCCGTCGGCATGCGGGGAGGACGGACAGCCGTTTTCTGTCTGTCATCATAGTGAGAAAGGGCGAAGCACATGCCATTCGGCACAGTCGGCATCATCGGAGCCATGAAAGAAGAAGTCGAACTTCTGCATCAGAATGTACGGGTGACCGGCGTTCACACGAAAGCCGGCATCGCTTATACGGCGGGCGAACTTCACGGCAGGCGGGTCGTCTTCTGCCGTTCGGGCGTCGGCAAGGTGAACGCGGCCGTATGCACGCAGCTGCTCATCGATCAGGGCGTGGACTGCGTGCTGTTCACCGGCGTAGCCGGCGCGCTCGATCCGGAGCTGGACGTGGGGGACATCGTCATTTCGACCGTCTGCCAGCAGCACGATATGGACGTGACGGCGCTCGGATTCCCGCGCGGCGTCATTCCGTTCCAGGATCAGTCGGAATTCTCCGCGGACGAGCGGCTCGTGGAGCTCGCCGTCCGCGCGGGCGAATCGCTGTTTCCCGGACGCTGCCGTACCGGGAAGGTGCTCTCCGGCGACCAGTTCATCGCCAATCGGGATACGGTGAGGGAGCTGCGCGAGACGATGGGCGGCGCGTGCATCGAGATGGAGGGCGCGGCGGTCGCGCAGGTATGCGCGATGAACGGCGTGCCGTTTGTCATCATCCGCTCGATGTCGGACCGCGCCGACGGCGGCGCGCCGGAGAGCTTCGAGGCATTCACCGTCGAAGCGTCGAACCGGTCGTACCGGCTCGTCGAAGCGATGATTACGGGCATGGGTGAATAATTTAAAGCTGCAGCGACAAGAAGACCGCTCCATTCGCGTTGGAGCGGTCTTTCTGCATCACAGGAACTGCACCGCCAGCTCCTTCGTGCGGCGGTTCGCTTCCGCGATGGCGTCCCGCCGGGGCATCGGCGTCCAGCCGTTCGCATCGTCGAGCCATGTCTCGGGCAGCGCTACAGGGCTCTCGGCTTGCCAGGCGCGGACCCAGTCTTCCGGCAGCCGGCCGCCGTCGCCGCCCTTGCGGGCCAAAGCGGCCGCCGGGTGATCGGTCATCTCCAGCCAGACGAGTGACCAGGCGCGCGGCACGACGCGCCAAATGTCGTAACCGCCGCCGCCGACGGCAATCCACCGCCCGCCCGCATATGCGTGGGCCAGCTCATGGATGACGGCGGGCATCTCGGCGTAGATGGACATGCTGCAGTGAACGTGCGAGAGCGGATCGTACGCGTGAGCATCGCAGCCGTGCTGGCTGACGATGACGTCGGGCTTGAACGATTCCGCGGCGCGCCGGACGGTATCGCGGAAACATTCCAGCCACGACTCGTCCTCCGTGTACGGCTCGACCGGCATATTGACCGTCCGGCCGTAGCCTTCGCCTTCGCCGCGCTCGTGAACAAATCCCGTCCCGGGGAACAGATATTTGCCCGTCTCGTGGATCGAATACGACATGACGTCGGGATCGGCGTAGAACATCCACTGCACGCCGTCGCCGTGGTGCACGTCCGTATCGATGTACATGACCCGGGCGCCCCAATGCTCGCGGATATGGGCGATCGCGGCGGCCGCGTCGTTGTAGACGCAGAACCCGGACGCTCTGCCGGGCAGCGCGTGATGCAGGCCGCCGGCCATGTGATAGGCGTGCTCCGCCTTGCCGGACATGACGAGCTCGGCGGCAAGCAGCGATCCGCCGACGATCAGCGCGGCCGCGTCATGCATCCCCGGGAAGCAGGGCGTATCCTCGGTGTCCAGTCCGTATCGCCCCGCGTCGTCCAGATCGGCTTGCGCGGGCTCGGGGACGCTGAGCCTGCGCACGATTTGCACGTAATCGGGACGGTGGATGCGCAGCAGCTGTTCGTCCGAAGCCGGCACGGGGGCCGCGATCTGCGCGTCGTTCAGCGCGTTCATCCGCCGCAGGAGGTCGATGGCGAGCGTCAGCCGTTTCGGATTGAACGGATGGCTGTCGTTGAATTTATACCCGGCTTCGCCGGCATGATGTACGAATACGGCGTTTTCCGGCATCCTGCGCTCTTCCTTTCCGCCAAATGTCTGATCTGCCGGATCAGTACATGATCCGCCGCTGGAAGCGGACGCGGTCGAACCGTTCGATCGATTCGAGCGGCACTTCTTTGCCGATGCGCACCATCAGGCAGTTCGCGGGATGCGCGCAAATTTCCGGGTCGTCCGTGGCATGCCAGACCATGTCGACGGATTTCATCAGCTTCTCCATCATCTCGCGGTATTGCCACACATTCAGGCCGCTGCCTTCCAGATCCCAGTGCCAGTAATATTCCGTCGTGAAGACGATGACGTTGTCGAGCTGGCCGTCTTCGAAGGCGAGCCGGATCATCCGCTTGCCGAGCCCGCACGAGCGGTAATCATCCGCGACTTCGATCGCGCCGAGCTCGATCAGATCCTCAAGTCCTCCGGAAGACCACCGCTCCAGCTCGTCGGGGTAATGGAACGTCACATAGCCGACGATCGTCTGGCCGTCGCGGGCAATGATGACGCGCCCTTCGGGAAGACCGGCGATCTCAACGAGCGCGGCATGCTGTTCGGCCGGACGGCGGAAGGCGTCCAGCTTCGGATGCATCGCATAGCCGGCGAGCCGGTCCGGGGGAACCGGTCCCTCCACCATGAGCTCGCCCTTCGGGGTCGACACGCGAACGCTGTGATAGATTTTGCGGTGCTCCATGCGCTGCGTCCTCCTGTCCGCTTGAAACGCAGTCATTTCCGGCAACGGAAGTTTCTCCGTCCATCGTATCAGATTCCGATGCCCGTGAGAAGTATAGGCGATGCGCGGACAGTTGTGCTATAATGGCGATGTCTGCCTGCATGACGCGCTGATTGCGAGACCATTTCGGCAAACCGGTGTGTAAGCGCATTCTTGCGGGCGGCAGCGAAGCAATCGTCACAAGGGAGGTTGATTTCCAGCATGGATGACCGTCACCAGGAACGAATCGCGCCGGTCGCGGCAAACCCGAATTTGAAGAACTATGAGGAGACCTACGCCTCATTCTCGTTCGAAGAAGCGGAGAAAGTCTTCTCCTGGCATACGACCGGCCGCGTGAACATGGCGTATGAAGCGATCGACCGGCATGTCGAGTCCGGCAAGGGGGACAAAATCGCGCTCCTGTACAGCGACGCGAGCCGCGACGAATCGTATACGTTTGCGGATCTGTCGAAAAAGTCCAACCGGTTCGCGAACGTGCTGCGGAAGCTGGGCGTAACAAAAGGCGACCGCGTGTTCATTTTCATGCCCCGGACGCCGGAACTGTACGTCAGCCTGCTCGGCGTGCTGAAAGTCGGCGCCATCGCCGGTCCGCTGTTCGAGGCGTTCATGGAGACGGCGGTCAAAGACCGGCTGCTCGATTCGGGAGCCGTTGCCATTGTGACGACGCCTGCGCTGCTGCATCGCGTGCCAAAGGCCGAATTGCCCGACCTGAAGCACATCATCGTGGTCGGTGGCGCGCCCGAAGGCGAAGGCTATGTCGATTTTGACACCGAGATGGCGCAGGCTTCGGATGAGACGGACATCGAATGGCTCGGCCGCGAGGACGGTCTGATTATCCACTACACGTCGGGTTCGACCGGCAAACCGAAGGGCGTCTACCACGTCCAAAACGCAATGATCCAGCATTATGTCACCGGCAAATTCGTCCTCGACCTGAAGGAAGACGACATTTACTGGTGCACGGCGGATCCGGGCTGGGTGACGGGGACCAGCTACGGCATCTTCGCGCCCTGGCTGCACGGCGTGACGAACGTCGTGCGCGGCGGCCGCTTCAGCCCGCAGGACTGGTACGGCACAATCGAAAAATACGGCGTGACGGTCTGGTACAGCGCGCCGACGGCGTTCCGCATGCTGATGGGCGCCGGCGATGAAATCGTGAAGCAGTTCAATCTGTCCAGCCTGCGCCATGTGATGAGCGTCGGCGAACCGCTCAACCCGGAAGTCGTCCGCTGGGGCCTGAGAGTTTACGGTCAACGCATCCATGACACCTGGTGGATGACGGAGACGGGCGCGCAGCTGATCTGCAATTATCCGTGCATGGATATCAAGCCCGGTTCCATGGGACGCCCGCTGCCGGGCATCAAAGCCGGCATCATCGACGATCAGGGCAACGAACTGCCGCCGTACCGGATGGGCAATCTGGCGATCCGCACGCCCTGGCCGTCCATGATGCGCAAGATCTGGAACAACCCCGCGAAGTACGAGGAATATTTCCGTATTCCGGGCTGGTACATTTCCGGCGACTCGGCTTACATGGATGAGGACGGCTATTTCTGGTTCCAAGGCCGGATCGACGATGTGATCAACACGTCGGGCGAGCGCGTCGGTCCGTTCGAAGTCGAGAGCAAGCTCGTCGAGCATCCGGCCGTCGCGGAAGCCGGCGTCATCGGCAAGCCCGACCCGGTCAGGGGCGAGATCATCAAGGCGTTCATCTCGCTGCGCGAAGGCTACACGCCGTCCGAGGAGCTGAAGCAGGACATCGCGCGGTTCGTGAAGGAAGGATTGTCCGCCCACGCCGCGCCGCGGGAAATCGAGTTCAAGGACAAACTGCCGAAGACCCGCAGCGGCAAGATCATGCGCCGCGTGCTGAAGGCCTGGGAGCTGAACCTTCCGACCGGCGACCTGTCGACGATTGAGGATTGATAGGCTTCATCGATGCGGCCTGCGCCGTGCCGGGAACTGTGCGCAGCCCAATCACAAGAAGGGCGCCCTCCGGTCAACTCGTTGACCGGAGGGCGCCTTTGTCATGTTCACGATTCGGGCAGTGCGGCCGGCTCGGATGCCGGCGATTCGCCGGAGGCATTCACGGCCGTGATCCGGATGTAGCCGTTGGCGAGCGGCGACACAAACTCGAACCGGTTCGCGTTTACTTCCCCGATGCGGCGGTACAGCGAGCCGTCTTCGCTGAAATAGATCCGGTACGTCTCCACGCGTTCGGACAGCGGATTGGCGTTCCATCTCACGGAGAAGCCGACCTCGGTCCGCTCGATCGTCAGCCCGCCGGGTGCGGACGGTTCCGCGCCCGGCGGCTCCTGAGCGGCCCCGCCGTCCGGCAATTCGTCCGGAGGATGCAGCGGACCGTGCGGCTGCTGAACATCGGGTCCGCCGCCGTAGGCGACGATGGCGCTCGGCTCCGATTCCCTTCCGGCGACGTCGACCGCCGTGATGTAATACCGGTAATGATTGGCCGCCGAGATGTAATTGATGAACCGCATATTGTCGGCGTGGTAGATCGACTCTCCCGTTTTCACGAACGGACCGCCGTTCATCGAACGGTACAGCCGGTAGCCGACCACATCCTCCTGCGGCGAGCCTTTGAACGTGATGCGGACGGCCGAAGCTTCGGAAATCTCCTCGATCGCCAGCTGGGTGGGCGGCGAAGGATCGACGCCGTCGTCGACCCGGGGGTCCACCCTCGAGGGCGCGTTGTTCGCCGCGTCCTTCGGCACGAAGTACGACAGCGGTTTGCGGCTGGACGCCGGCATCTGCGCCATCGCGGCTTCGATCTCTTCGAACAGCACGTCAAGCGGCTTCTCCCGGACGACGAGCACCTCTTCCTTCACGAAATCGGACGGCGTCGTCGGCTGGGCGATGTACGGGATGCCTTTGTATTGGATGACCTGCATCTTGACGAGCGCGTCGTCGTCTTCCTTCGGAAGGTAGTCCTCGTTGAACCAGTC
>Ga0065720_1007286_pt1 | contig 11612 bp, 9 predicted proteins | sample Thericmetagenome_FD_59107 | JGI IMG/M metagenome (GOLD analysis project Ga0065720, IMG submission 59107) | Thermophilic microbial communities from the Joint Bioenergy Institute, California, USA of rice/straw/compost enrichment - eDNA_2 v2... | ecosystem: Engineered > Solid waste > Grass >... | reverse complement strand
AGCTGTGGCGGGCGACCAGGGACCCCAGGCTGCTGGCCATGGCGCGCCGGCTCGCCGACGCCGCGATCAACGGCGGGCTCACCGTCGACGGCGTGCTGACCGAGTGGTGCGACGCGCTCACCCGGACCTGTGACGACAACGCCAAGCAGTTCAAGGGCATCTTCCTGCGCTACCTGATGGACCTCGCCGACACCACCGGCGACCGGCGGTACAAGGAGTTCATCGCCCGGCAGGCCGAGACGATCTGGACCCGCGACCGCGACGCCGCGAACCGCCTCGGCACGCGCTGGGCGGGCGGCACCACGCCCGAGCGTCCGAACATCTTCGACTGGCGTACCCAGGCCTCCGCGCTGAGCGCGCTGATCGCCGACATCCCGCAGCGGGCGCCGAAGTCCTCGCTCGCCGCCACCGCCTCGCCCGCGCAACCGGTCGTGATGCCCGGCGGTTCCGGCAGCCAGAAGGTGCGGATCGACGTCGGCGTGTCGGTCACCGCTCCCAGGTCGAAGCCGGTGCAGGTCAGGGTGGACGTGGCGGCGCCGGCAGGCTGGAGCGTCTCGCCGAAGACCGGCACGGTCACCCTGCGCGGGAAGGGCGACGCCCAGCCGGTGAACGGCACGTTCCCCGTGGAGGTGTCGATCCCGGCGAACGCCGCCGACGGCCACCACGACGTCACCGCGACGGTCACCGCCGGTCCCGGCCTGTCGTTCAGCACCCGCGCGGACGTGCTGGTCGCGCACGAGGCGGACTTCGACACCGGGACGGCCGACGAGTACCCGTGGCTGTGGGACGCCGACGGCTCGCAGAGCAACGGGGTGCGGAACCGCTTCGCCGACGGCGACCGCTACTTCGTCTACAGGTTCCCCTTCCCGTCCGACACGACCTCGGCGCAGGTCGTCCTGACGATCGACAACGAGTACGTCGTCGAGGTCAGCCCGGACGCCGAGCGGTGGACCACCGTGCTGCGGGAGGAACGGCGGATCACCGACGGCGGCAACAGGGCCGACCAGGTGATCGACCTGACTCCGTACCTCGGTCCGGACAAGGCGGCGTACGTGCGGGTGTCGGACTCCTTCCCTGACGACGGCTGGGGCGGCCGCGTCTACCACGTCACCGCCACCGCCACCGCGGGGTAGAGCCGCCCGCCCGGCTCGCCGCAGCGCGTCGTGGTGCCCTCCCGGCCGGCGGGCGGAGTGGCGGGCCGGGCGGCGAACGCCGCCAGGAGCGCGGTGAGCGGGACGGGCACCGGCGGCAACGCCCGGTGCAGGCCGGCCATGCCGGAGCGCAGGCGGAGAACGAACGGCGCGGAGCCGATCGGGAGCCCTGAGCCGAGCGTGCAGCGGCCTGCCGCCGCGGGCCGGGCCGGGACGGCGGCTCCAGGGGTCGGGATCGCGCGTCCGGGCGTGGCGCTCCACCGCCGTCACACACGGGTCGTGCTCGCCGCCGACGGTGGCGTACCGGCCCGGCCCGGCGGATCCCGAGGCGCCCGACCCGGTCGGCGGTGGACGTGGCCTCGCATTCCGTGCGCCGGAACACGTCCGGCGCCCGCTCCGGCACGGCGTCGGGGCGAACCACTTGCTCCTCGCCGTGCACCGGCCCTAGGCCGTACCGGAGCGACCGGCCGGTCGCACGGTGACGGGCTCGTCCCAGTGGATGCGGTAGTCGTGCATCCAGGCCAGCAGGTTCCGCTTCGCCACCTGCCGCATGATCACCGGAAGGATCAGGTCGCGGACGAAGGCCCCGACGGCCCCCGGCGCCTTGCCGTCCCCGTTGCGCTTGCCCTGCGCCACGACCCGCTCGACCCGGTCGCGCCGCAGCCGCTCGAACGCGGCGAACGCGTCCGTGGTGTCCGGCACGTCGCGCAGGCACTTGCCCAGCACCACGGCGTCCTCGATCGCCATCGACGCCCCCTGCCCCGAGGACGGCGAGGTCGCGTGGGCGGCGTCACCGATGATGACCATGCGGCCGCGGTACCACGTGGGCACGGTCGGGAAGTCGTAGGTGCCCCAGGCGGGCACGATGCGCGGGGTCGCCGCGATGACCTCCCGCATCGGCCCCGTGTCGCCCTCGAACAGGTCCGTGAGCCTGGCCCGCCACTGCTCGGGCGTGATCGCGGCCAGTTCCTCCGCGCTCATCTCCCTGCGGCTCGGCGGGTTGGCGAACCACCACACCTGTCCCTCGGGGTGGATCATGTACCCGAAGAAGCACCGCCGGCCGAAGATGAAGTGGCAGACCCCCGGCCTGCCCGGCACCCGCACGCCTTCGGCGTAGCCGCCGGTGTTCAGCAGCCCGACGTACCGGGCGCGCGGAGCGGCGGGGTCGATGAGGGTGCGGGTGCGCGAGTGCAGCCCGTCGGCGCCCACCAGGAGGTCGCCCTCGGCCTCGCTGCCGTCCGCGAAGACCGCGCGCACCCCGCGCGGGGTGGCGACGGCGTCCACCAGCCGCCTGCCGTAGTGGACCGGCACGTCCCGCCGTACGGCCTCGTCGCGCAGCACCTGGTAGAGGTCGGAGCGCCGGAGCGTGCGGCTCGGCTGGCTCATGGTCGCCAGCAGCCTGCCGCGCGCGTTGCGGATCTCCGTGACCGACGTGTCCATGCCGAGATCGGCGACCACGTCGTACAGACCGAGCAGACGCAGGGCCTCCAGCCCGTTCACCGCGAGCGTGAGGAAGGCGCCGACGCCCTCGGCGCCCCGGTCGTACGCCTCGAAGATCTCGCTGTCGACTCCGGCGCGCCGCAGCGCCATGGCGGTGACGGGGCCCGCGATCCCGCCGCCGATGATCAAAGCCTTCTTAGTCATGTTATTACTATACATAGTATGACTAGTATGGCCATGTCCTCCCGGAGATGGGCNCCATTCGACGCGGTGCTCTCCTCCGGCCAGGCCCTNCTCGCCCTCGTCCGCGCATCGCCGGCGATGCGTACCGGACGCGGCGGTTGATGAGGGAGGGCCGCCAGGGCGNCGTGGTCGATTCATCGCCCCGGGACCGAGGGCGGTGGTCGCCTCCCGCACGGGTGNCGGATCGCCTGCGTGACGGGAGCGCACGCGCATGCAGACGTCGCATCAGGCGTGGCGCGCGAGCGCCCGGGCCATGTTCTAGTGATCCAGTGGTACGCGNCCTGGGGCATCCCGTGGCTCAAGCCGCCGAGCTCGGTGCAGGCGGNCGGGCAACAGGGACGTGACGAGCGCGGCGAGCAGAACCAGTCCGGTGGCGGCGTAGACGGCCCTGGGGCCGAGCAGGTTCTCGGCTGCCCCGGCGGTCAGCAGGCCGACGCCGACCGAGACGTTGACGAGTGCCGCGTGGGCGGCGAACACGCTGCCGTGCAGGCGTTCGTCGGTCAGGCGGGCGAGCATGGTCTGCCGGGCCACGGCGAAACCACCCAGGGCGCACCCGATGAGGCCGGTCAGGACGTACACGATGCCGATCTCGGTGCTCACCGACACGAGGACGAGCGACGTGCCCGCCGTGGCGACCGTCGACGACGCCACCGCCGAGGGGCGTGGCGGCCGGCCCGGCGCCGGACGGGCGAGGAGTGTTCCGGCGGCCCACGCGCCCGCCAGTTGCCCGGCCGCGAGGACCGTTGTGATCAGNCCGAAGGCGGTTGAGCCGGCATGCAGCTCGTCCTTGACGAGGAACACCTCGGCGACGTTGGTCANCTGCATGGCGAGGACGACCACCAGGCCGACCGCGACCACCCGGGTCAGCGNCGGCTGAGCCGCGATGGCCCGCAGGCCCGGGGTCAGGCCGGCTTTGCCGCCGCCGGCGGGGGCGACGTGGGCGGAGGGCAGGAAGCAGGCGCTCAGCGGTAGTGCCAGGGACGTGGCCGCGACGACGAGCAGGGCGGTCCGCAGATCGGCCGTCTCCATGAGGACGCCGGCGGCCGGAGGTCCCAGCAGCATGCCGGCGTTCGCCGCCATCGACATCCGGGCCTGGGCCCTGCTCAGCAGGGCGTCCGGCGTCGCTCCCGCCACCGCTTTCAGCATGGCCGGCGTCACGATGGTCATCAGGCCGGACATGACGGCGACGAGAAGGACGACGACGGCCGCCTCGGCGGCGTGCGCCAAAGCGGCGCAGGACAGCGTCAGCGTGGTTCCGGCCGCCGCCAGGATCTTCCGCAGCGGTACGTTGTCGGCGATCCGCCCGGCCAATCCCGCCAACGCGATATCGGGCACTGCGAGAGCCGCGAACAGCGCGGCGATGGCGGTGCTTCCGGAATCGCGGGCGTGGAAATCCAGCATGAGGGCGGTAATGGCGAGCCCATTACCGAGTACGGCGATGCCGGTGACAATGGACAGGACGACGACATATCGATTCACGCGGTCATCCTCACCGCCGCTCCGTCGCCGGGCTATGATTTCGTGGTGCGACGAAACGTCATCCGGGTGGACGTGGGCGCGACAGACCTGGCGAAGAGCCGGTTCGCGACGTCGCCCCTGCTGGAGACGCTGCACGGCCTGTGGACGGTCGCCGGTCGCCACCCCGCCGGGCCGCACCGTCGCTGGCGGGAGCGCAAGTACGAGGCCTACCGCCGGCACCTCGCACCTGAACCGGTGATCGGCCTGCTCGTGGGCCTGCTGCGATACCGGGCGTATAACGCGATTTCATCGTTCCGCCGCCGTCTCACGTCGATATCTCCATCCGCGATGAGCTGGAGGCGGTCCGGGCGACACCGATTTCCCGGGCGCGTGCCGAATTGCAGCGGAATCTGCAGGGCCTGCCGGTTCCCGAATTGGTGTGGGAACCGGATGTGGTGGAGCGGATCGCGGACGCGCTGGAACTCGCCTGGGAAATTCTGATCAAAGATGACTGGCCGCGTTTCAGCGCGATTCTGGAGCAGGATGTCCTGTGGCGGGCGAGCCGGCTGGCCACGATCGGATGGGCGGGCGCGGTCGAGGACATCGGTCCCGGGTTCCGGTGGTGCACCGGCCCCGACGGCGACCATCTGGCGATCTACGACCAGGGCACCGGGCGGTACCACCTCGACGGCGACGGGCTGGTCTTCGTGCCGAGCATCTTCGCCCCGGTGGCGCTGCAGCTGGAGCCGTCACGACCTCGTGCCGTGGTCTTCCCCGCGCGGGGTGTCGGCCTTCTCGACGAATCCTCCACCGTCGCCTCGGGAGGGCTCGAAAGACTGATAGGTACGGCGCGGGCAACCCTGCTGCGTGCCCTCGAGGTGCCGTCGACACCGACTCAGCTCGTCGCCCGGCTCGCCATGAGCCTCGGCGGCGTCGGCGACCACCTCGCCGTACTGCGTTCCGCTGGCCTGGTGAGCCGAGCACGCGCCGGCCGCAGGGTGATCTACCGGCGGTCACCGGTCGGCGACCGGCTCGTCGAACTCAACCCCTTGGCCGCCGGGACCTCCTCGGAGCAGGGACGAGGATGACGCTCCGGCCGCTGCCGGACCCTGGGGATCCGCCCGCGTCGGGGCGGGAAGGGGCGTGGGAACCCGCGTGCGTGCTCCGGGAGCCCGGGGGTGGGCTCTCCCGGCGCGTTGCCGGCGCGTTCGGTGGGCCGGTGGGGGAGCAGGCGATGCCACGCGGTACGCAGGCGGCCCGTGGAAGGCGTCCGGGCGCCACCGAGGCCGATCGGCGGGGCCGCTCTGGCCGGCCGATCACGCTCCATCGATTCGGCAGCGGCCGCCCGTCGCGGCGAACAGGGCCCGCGTCCTGGCGAGCTGTGCCTCGAAGTCCGCGGGCCGCGTGGTGCGCCGCCTCCACAGGACGGCCAGCCGGCGGAGAGCGCAGGTGCGCCGCGCGGATTCGTAGGCGGGCCGCAGCGCGGGGGTGATACCCAGGTCGGGCAGGATCTCCTCCCACCTGTCGTCGGAGATGCCGCGGGCGCTAATGTGCTCGGTGAGGTCGGCGGCGTCGAACGCGACGGTGCTGTAGCCGGAGTGTTCGAAGTCCACGCACCGGATCCGGCCGTCGGCGTCCGACCACAGCCGGTTGAGGAGGTTGGCGTCTCCCCGGCTGAGGACGGGAGGGCCGGTGTGAACGATATGGCCGAGCTGATCGGCGCGGCCGGTCCACGCCTGGAGCAGCCGCAGCATGGTGGGGGTGGCGGGATCATCGGCGGCGGCGAGTTCGATCGGCCACACGTCGGTGAGCCGCCGGGTGGGCCCAGGAGCCGGCACGCGGCACCTTGGCGAGCGCGCCGGGGATCGGCATGTGGTGAATCCGCCGGTGCAGGGCGGCCAGGGCCGGCAAGGCGGTGCCGTACCGGCCGGTGTCCAGCTCGGGAAGCGGGACGCCGGGAAGACGGCTCATGCCGATGGCGGGCCGCGGGTGGTCGAGGTCCGCCCACAGGGGCGCGGGGGCGTCGCCGGGGCGGGCGGCGTGCAAGGCGACCAGGGCGGCCCATTCCCGCTCGCCACGGCCGCGTTCGCCGTCCTTGTACGGTTTGATGATCTTCGTGCCCTGGCCTGGCGCCGGTGTCCACGCGTAGACGGTGTTGTTGCGGCCGCCTGGGAGGGGACGCAGCCCGGCCAGGGTGAGGTGGTCGGGAAGTCCGTGTCCGCCGGTGGCGCGGTAACGGCGCAGCTCGGCGAGGACGGCCGGCGGCCTGGGCCGCTGGGGCTGGGTCATGGCGACTCCCGTGGTCCGGCGGTACCGGTGAGGCGGCGCGCCGAGCGCAGAAGGCCCAACGGGTCTCCACGGCCCGCTCCACGGGCTTGTGGTGCGACTTCGACGCCGCCGAAAGCCGGCCCGGCCTTGTGCCGGGCAGCAGGAGTCACTCCCGGGCCGGTTGCGCCGCGTGAGGCCAGGAGACCGTGACGCGGGTGTGGCGCTTGTCGATGACGGCCCCTGCGGGAAGCGCCTCGTCGGGGGTGCCGATCGGCCAGATCGTGTAGGTGGGGCCGGGGCCGTTCCGATGGTCGCGGTCCCATACGCGTATCTGCTCGGCGATCGCCTCGGCGGTCCGCTTCGCGTGCGGGCCGTAGCCGTGGGCGCCGAGCTCGACGACGTCCTCGCCGGTCGGGCGGACCGACAGGTAGGCGAAGGAGTCACCGTCGACCGTGGCGAAGGGGAACCATCGTCCGCCCGGCTCGACCGCGAGCCCGGGGTCGCCGTCAGAGGCGTCCACGATGAGGGTGCAGAAGCCGGGAAGCGTGGTCATCAGCCACAGCAGCAGGCCCGCGAGCAGCTCGCCGCGGCGGGCCGTCACCCCGGACCAGGCCGCGGCGGGCGCCGTCGTGAGCACGCCGTCGAGCTTTCGCGGATCGTCCAGGTTCCCGTCGTCGAACGCCAGGCTGACCTTGTGGTCGACCAGCGGCCACCGGTGTCCGTCGTGGGCGCCGGCGCCCTGCATCTTGACGAAGCCGCAGATCTGCTGCGACCGGCTGATCAGGTGATCGCCCTCGCGTTCCAGGGCCAGCGACATGGTCAGCCCCTTGGTGCGCAGGGGCACGACGATCCGGCCGTCCTCGGCGAGCTGCCGGGTCCAGGACGGCGGGATGTCCCAGGCGCCGACGGTGACCAGGATCCGGTCGTAGGGGGCGCCGTCCGCCAGGCCGTCCTCCGCGTCCCCCAGCGCGACCCGCACCTGCGGGTATCCGGCCGCGTCCAGGCACGCGCGGGCGCGGTCGGCGACGTCGGGGTCGATGTCCATGGTGGTGACGTGGCCGTCCGGGCCGGTCAGCTCCGCGATCAGGGCCGCGTTGCAGCCGCCGCTGCCGATCTCCAGCACGCGCATCCCCGGGCGGATTCCGGCCTGCTCCAGTTGCAGCGCCTGGATCTCGGGCGCCGAGATGGTGCTCATGAGGGCGCCGTGCTCGTCGCGTTTGACGACCACGATGTCGCGTGCGTACGCCGCCTCGATCGGCACCCCTGGTGCGAACAGGTGCCGGGGTACGGCGCGGAAGGCGGCCTCGACCGCTGCCGAGGAGATGTGTCCCGCGGCGATCAGCTCGTCGGTGAGCCGGTTCCTGAGCTCAGCGGCCCGATCCTCGCCGGTCGTCACGTTCGTCACCGGTAATCCCTTCTGTTAAGGCCGGAGTGCGGCTGTGCAGTGGCACCGGGCGCTTTCTCGGTACCTCACGTGCGGAATGGTGCGGCGATCGGTGAGCTGCCCTCCTCCCTAATCCCGCAATGCGCGGTCGTGGAGCGTCGGATGCTTTGTGAGCGGAACGGCCGGTGCAGGACGCCGAAGCGTCCGCCCCCGGTGTTCGATTGGTTGCCTGGCACCGCCCCCTCATATGACACGCTTCCTCGTACTCCATCAACCGGGCTGCACGTGAATAGCGGAGGAGGGAGCCCGGTCCGCGCCGAATGCTCGCGCAGCCCCGCCTTCCCGATATCGCCAGAATTCGCGGCTCTGGGTGCGAATTCGTGCGCGAAGAGAAGCCCTGCGGTTAGGCCGGGCTCAGCCCGCCCGGCCTCACCGGGCCCAGCCCGCCCGGCCTCACCGGGCTCAGCTCACCCAGCGAAACCGAAACCGTGGACGTACGGCGCGGCGCGCCGATCCCGTGCCGCCCGGGCCGGTGGGAGAACGCCCGTCCGGCTCAGGCGTCATCGCCGGCGCGCACCTCGCCGACGCTCACCGCTTTCCCGGTGCGCAGCGAACGGTCCGCCGCCACCGCGACGCACATCGCTTCGACCGCGTCGTCGACACCGCAGGGGGTGTCCCGGTCTCCGGTCACGAAGTCGACGAACGCGGCCGTCTCCCGGGCATAGGCGGACTCGAACCGGTCCAGGAAACCCGACCAGGGACGGCCTGAGCCGACGACCGGATCGGCCGCCGCCGGCAGCAGGGGAGTGCGGTCGTCCAGGCCGACCGCGATGGTGGCACGGGTGCCCGCGAGCTCCAGGCGGACGTCGTAGCCGCCGCCGTTGTCGCGGGAGGCGTGCACGGTGGCGACCAGGCCGCCCTCCAGGGTGAGCGCGCAGACCGCGTTGCGCACGTCGCCCGCGGCGCTCGTCTCGGGGTCCCCGTTGTCGCTGCCGGTGGCGTACACGGAGAGGATCTCCCGGCCGGTGAGCCAGCGGACCGTGTCGAAGTCATGGATGGACAGGTCCCGGAAGATGCCGCCGCTCCCGGTGATGAAGCCGGGCGGCGGCGGCTCGGCGTCCGCGCTGATCAGATGCACCCGGCGCAGCTCACCCAGCCTGCCGCTCCGTGCCGCGCCGCGGGCCTCGATGAGCTCCGGGTCGAAGCGCCGGTGGAAGCCGACCTGCACCCGGGCGCCGGTCCTGCGCACGAGATCGCGAAGGGCGCGGTTGTCGGAGAGCTCCAGCGCGAGCGGCTTCTCGCAGAAACACGGGATCGAGGCCGATACGCACCGTTGCACGAGTTCGGCGTGTTCGTCGGTGGCGGTGGATACGACGACCGCGTCCGGGCTCTTGGCGAAGAGAGCGTCCACGTCCGCGACCGCGGTGATGCCCGGGGCCTCCAGAGCCTGGGCCCGGTCGGAATCCCTGTCGGCTATGAGAACCTCTGTGACGCGGCGGTCATCGGCGAGGACCCGGGCCCGCATGCCGCCCATGCGGCCGGCCCCGATGACGCCGACCCGGAGACCGGTCATGTCGCCACCTCCCGAAGATGCAGACGGCTGGCATCGCGGTTGCTCAGAATGGCATCCACGGTTTCCTCCGGCGAGAGCCGGCTGGTGTCCAGCCACAGACCGTGCCGAGGCGTCTCCGTGTGGAGGATGCGGTGGAGTGCGTCGACGGTCCAGCCCTTGTGGTAGGCGTTCTTGGCGCGCTCGCGTTCCCGCCGGGCTATCTCCTCCGGGGCGGGGTCGAGGACCACCAGATGAACGTCCGCCCAGGGGAGAAGGCGGAGGAACGCGTCGNGCATCTCACCGATGATCACGTCNTCGATGACCACGTCGAACCGCGCCTCGTGGTAGATCCGGGCCACCGCGATGGATGCCTGGTAGCGCAGCAGCAGCTGGCGGGNGGCTTCGGGGCTGGGCGCCGGCGACATGTCGGCCTTGCCGCTCACCACCATGGCGCGGATGGCGTCTCCCGCCACGTGCATGCCGCGCGGAAAGCGCCGCGCCGGCAGGCCGGCCACGGTCGACTTCCCGGAAGCCTGTACTCCGGTGATCACGAACACGTCGGGCATGGGCTGCTACCAAATCTGCCGGGGCCGCCTGGGCCGGTCAACCGACGTGAGGCTCTGCTCGGCTCGGCGTGCCCGGCCGGCGCCGGCCGGGTGACGCCGCGCGACCGTGTCAGTGTGGCGTGCACGCCGGGAGACCGGCGGCGGGCACCGGCGGGGACGTCGCAGGAGCGCGTTCGATGAGCAGGCTTCCGGCATTGTTCCTGTGCGGTATGGCGGCGATCTTATCCGGCTGCGCGTTCGTCGATGACGATCTTCGATGACGATGCGTTCCGTCGGCCGTGACCTGGGAACTCGTTCCTGGTGTACCGCCACGGGAGGTCGTCAGGAACCGCCATGCCGCGGGATGGACTGATCGGTCGTGCGGCAGGCCGTATCACACCGGCCGCTCACCTGCTGCACCGCACCTTCGCGCGCTGTCGGGTGATCAAGGTGTGACGATGGCGAAGTCCGGTGTGGGCTGCTCGAGGACGGCGGTCAGCCGGCGCAGGACGGTCAGGTCGCCGTCGTGGTCGAGGCCGTCGGCGTCGCCGGCGAGCAGCCTCATCAGGCGGTCCTTGGTCAGCCGGAGCGTCAGGTCGGCGCCGTCGCCGGACGGGTTCCGCTCGTGGATCAGGGCCCCGTTGGACATCGTGGTGCGATGGCGCTCGCCGCTGTCGGTGAGGTGCCAGTCGATGGTGAAGCGCTCGTCCCAGGCGGCGGGGCCGTTGACGCGGATGGCGAGCGAGTCGAAGACCTGCTCGGCGGTGAGCGCGCCGAGCATGTCCGGCGAGACGGTGTCGGTCGCGGGCTTCGACGGCGAGCCGGTCAGCTCGTGGGCGCCGGTGAGGTAGAAGTTGCGCCAGGTGGCGTTCTCGGCGCCGTGGCCCAGGCGGGTGTAGACCTGGGCCAGCAGCCTGCGGGCGGCGGAGTCGCCGGGGTCGGCGAACACCGCGTGGTTGAGCAGGGTCGCGGCGAAGCGGAGGTCGCCCTCGCCGATGTAACGGTCGGCCAGGGCGACGACGGCGGAGGGGCCGCCGAGGGCTTCGACGTAGCGGCGGGCCAGCTCGACGGGCGGGTGCTCCCACAGGTGGGCGGGGTTGCCGTCGAACCAGCCCAGGTAGCGCTGGTAGATCGCCTTGACGTTGTGGCTGACCGAGCCGTAGTAGCCGTGCGTGTGCCAGGCCCGCTCCAGGGCGGGCGGGAGCCGCATGGCGTCGGCGATCTCGTTGCCGGTCATGCCGCGGTTGAGCATGCGCAGGGTCTGGTCGTGCAGGTAGGCGTACAGGTCGCGCTGCTGGGACAGGAAGGCGACGATCCGCTCGCGGCCCCAGGTGGGCCAGTGGTGGGAGGCGAAGGCCACATCCGCCTGATCGGCGAACAGGGCGATGGCCTCGGTCAGATAGCGGGCCCAGACGCGGGTGTCGCGGACCAGCGCGCCGCGCAGGGTCAGGACGTTGTGCAGGTTGTGGGTGGCGTTCTCGGCGAGGCACAGGGCGCGCCGGTCGGGGAAGAGGAAGTTCATCTCCGCCGGGGCCTCGGTGCCGGGGGTGAGCTGGAAGACGATGCGGACG
>Ga0065720_1003949_pt1 | contig 11615 bp, 12 predicted proteins | sample Thericmetagenome_FD_59107 | JGI IMG/M metagenome (GOLD analysis project Ga0065720, IMG submission 59107) | Thermophilic microbial communities from the Joint Bioenergy Institute, California, USA of rice/straw/compost enrichment - eDNA_2 v2... | ecosystem: Engineered > Solid waste > Grass >... | reverse complement strand
TTGATGCTTGACAGCCGCCGTGTCCGCCGTCGCCGGCGGGCCGCGTATGAGGCGGCCCGGTTGCACGAGCTGGCTCAGTCGCCGGTCATGCGGGCGTGGCAGGCGGCGCGGTTTCGTCGGCTGCTCGTGGCCGTCGCGATGGTGTCGCTGGTGCTGGCGCTGGCGTGGTCGACCGCCGGTGTGCAGAAGTTCGCCGCCGAGGGCGCTGAGCCGTGGTCGCCCGCGTGGCTGATCGCGTGGGCCGTCGAGCCGTTCATGTCACTGGCGCTGCTGGTCGTGGTGGGCGCCCGTGCCTACATGAGCACTCGCGGCCAGCCGATCGAGTCGCCGACTCTCACCCGTATCGAGTGGTTGTTCCTCGCGCTGACGCTCGGCATGAACGCCTGGCCGTACCTGCCGGGCGTGGCTGACGAGTTCGTGATCTCCCGACTGGTGCTGCACCTGCTCGGCCCGGTCGTCGCGGTCGCTGTCGTGACCGCGCTGCCGATCATCCTGGCCGCGTTTGCCAATCTCGACCACGGCGGTACGACCCTTACCGGCCTTACGTACAGGCAAAACACGCCCGCGAAGCACCCTGCCGGCCGGGCTGACGTGGCCGCCCTGGTCGCTCAGGCGCGGCACCTGATCGACGCCGGCACCCTGCCTGACGAGCCGTCCGCGAACGCCCTACAGCGGGCGCTGCACTGCGGGATGGACGCCGCGCGGCAGGTACGCGACGCGCTACGCAACCGCTGAACCCGCCCGGCGGCACAGCAGACCACCCCCGCTGTGCCGCCGGTCTCCCCAACCCCGGACGGAACGTCTAGCCGGGCGCCGTCCCTCCCGCGAAGGAGACCATCAGGATGACAGACCAGACCCGCACCGGGCCGGTAGTGCCGGGCCAGCGTCCGGAACCGGACGTCGAAACGTACGCGATCGACGCCGTGCCGGCCGGCGTACCCGTCGACCCGCCAGACCGGCCCACCACATACGCCGAGATCATCGACCGTTACCGCAACCGGCCGCCGATCGTGCCCGCGTGGCTGCGCAACCCAGACCAGCGGCGACACACCCTCCGGTACACCGTCGACCTGGCCCTCTACCTCACCGCGCTGCACCTGTGGCGCTCCCCGAAGTACGCGGCCAAGGTGGCCGTGTGGGCGCCAGTCGGCGCCGCCCGGCTGCTGTACCGGGCCGGCCGGTGGGCCACCGCCGAGGAAGGCAACTGGTACCTACGGCAGCAGGCCGCCAACAGCAACAACCCGGAAGAGTGGCGCAGGCTCGACGCCATCCGGGAACGGCAGTCGTCGACCCGCTGGCCGCTGCTGCTGGCCGGGCTGCTGCTGGCGGCCGTCGCGGCAGCGGCGTTGTGGCTGCTGACGCCGGCCTGGATCCACTGGCCGGTCGCCGTCGCAGCCGTGCTCGCGCTGGCCCGGTTCGGCCGGCCCGCCGACCGGCCGATCGTTGACCGGGTGCAGCTCGGGCCGCGGTTCACCAAGCTGACCGCGGACATGGTGCGCAAGGCCGTCGTTGACATCGGCGTGGGTGTCCGCGAACCGGGGCAGATCACGTTCCCGGTTCCGATTCATGTTGACGGGCCTGGCTGGCTGGCCCGGTTCAACCTGCCCGGCGCCATCACCGCGTCGAAGGTGCTGGAGAAGCGTGAGGGCCTGGCCGCGTCGATGCGCCTGCCCGTCGACCAGGTGTGGCCCGAGGTCGGCCCGGATCACCCCGGGCAGGTGGACCTGTGGGTCGGCTACCAGCCGTCAAGCCGCATGGGCCAGCCGAAATGGGCGCTGGCCGCACCGAACGCCCGGACCAGCTTCTTCGAACCGGCACCGTTCGGCACGGACAGTCGTCAGCGGCCCATCACCACGACCCTGTTCGAGACGAACTACCTGCTCGGCGGACAACCCGGGTCGGGGAAGACGTACGCCGGCCGGGCACTGCTGACCATCGCCATGCTCGACCCGACCTGCGAACTCAAGGTCGCCGAGTTCAAGGGGACCGGGGACTTCCTCGACATCGAGCCGTTGTGCTCCACCTACATCGTGGGCGTCGACGACGACGCGTTCGACCGGGGGCAGGCGCTGATCGCGTGGGTGCTCGCCGAGTGTGAGCGGCGCGGTAAGCGCATCCTCGATGCGAAGAAGCGCGGCGAAGCCCCACAAGGGAAGATCACCCCGGAGCTGGCGCGGCGACGCGGATCCGGCCTGCACCCGATCGTCGTACTGATCGACGAGGTACACGAGCTGTTCCTCGCCCGGCCGGAAACCGCCGAGATGGCGGAACGAGCGATCCGCCGGGGCCGCGCGCTCGGGATCACGATGGTGCTGGCGACCCAGATCCCGGACAAGACCAGCGTGCCGCCGAACATCACCCGCTGTGTGTCGATCCGCTGGTGCCTGTCGGTGGCCGGGCAGGTCGAGAACAACATGATCCTCGGCACCGGGGCGTACAAGCGGGGGTTGTCGGCGACCGTGTACCGGCCGCGGTTCGACGCCGGCTGGGGCATTGTCGTCGGCTTGGAGAGGCCGGGGGCGGTCCGGTCGTACTTCCCGGACAAGGAGACGACGGCTGCGATCGTCGCCCGTGCCGCCGAGCTACGCGGGACCGTGGTGGGTGGCGACACCACCGTGAAGGCAGAAGCGCGGAACCTACTCGCCGACGTCCGCGCGGTGTTGCAGCCGGGCGAATCTGGCCTGCCGTGGGAGACGGTCGCCGACCGGCTGCGCGAGCTGGCGCCCGAGTTCTACGCCGGCTACACCGGCCCGATGGTCCGCGACGCGCTGAAGAGGTACGGCGTGCCGTCACAGGACGTGAAGACGCCCGGTAGCCGGGGCAACGTCAAGGGCGTGCGACGGACCGCCCTGGAGGCCGCCGTCGGCCGCATGGAGATCGAAGCGGAATAGGTCGCGAACCCTGGTCGCGGCACGCCGCTTGGTCGCGGATCTGCGACCAGGGAAGCGACCGGTCACCACCTGCGGAAACACCTTGCTGGTCGCGGGTCGCGGCCAGCCTGTGAAGCCCTTGAAACCCCGTTTGGAGGCACCCTCGTGAGACCCCTGATTGTCGCGACCGCCGGCCTGGTGCTGGCCGGCTGGTATGCCCTGTCGTGCTGGCTGTGGCCGATGCGGGACTGCTGGGTATGCCGCGGCACCGGCCACCACCGGCCCACGGACAGCAACGGCCGCCGTGGGCGGGTAAGCCGGCCGTGCCGCTGGTGTAAGGCCAGCGGTAAGCGGCTGCGGATCGGCCGCCGGATGTGGAACCGGGCCCGCCGGCACGCACGGCAAGCAAGCTGACCTACCGGTACAACGGCCCGCCAGAATCGGTTCTGGCGGGCCGTTGTGCTACGGCGTCGGGATCGACAGGTACTGGGCGACGGTCTGGCCACGGTCGGCCGCCGCCCGGATCAGCTTGTCCTTGATGACCCGGCCGTCCTCGGTCTGGATGACCAGGCGTAGGGTCATCGCCTCGGCATGACCGCCGGCGGCGCCACCGGTGAGCGGTTGGACGGTCGCACCGCGGCCGAGGTGGACCAGCTCCGGGCCGGCCTCACCGACGACAGCCAAGCCGGGCTGAAGGATGTGTCCTCCGGTCGCAAGGTAGGGGATGTTCGGGGTGGACAGGGTGACGCTTGGTATGTCGATCCCCATGATCGATCCGCCGCCGATCGTCAGGGACAGGTTGTTCCAGCGGCTGATGATCCAGTTCACGGCGGATCTGAAGGCGTTCTTGATCCCGTCCCACATGCCTCGCGCAGCGTTGGTGATCTTTCCGGGAAGCGACTTCACGAAGTCGACCACCGAGTTCCAGGCGCCAACGATCCAGTCCTTGACCGCCGTGGTCGCAGCCTTGATCGTGTCCCAGTTGCGGATGATCGCGTATACCGCCATGCCGATCGGGCCAGTGATGATTGCCAGCAGCAAGGGCCAGTTCCCGACGATCCAGTCCCAGACCCACTTGATGGTGGACCACACCGCCCCGAACGCCGTCGTGACAATGCTCCGGAATGTCTCGGAGTTCTTCCACAGCAGCACGAACCCCGCGGCAAGAGCGGCGATCGCCAGGACGATCAGGCCGATGGGGTTGGCGGCCATCGCTGCGTTCCACAGCCATTGGGCGGCGGTCGCGGCCTTCGTGATACCGGTCCAGACCAGGGTGGCCGTGTTCCAGGCAGCGATGGCGCCTCGCACGGTGTAGACGGCCGCCGCCACGCCGAGGATCGTCCCGCCCAGCGCGAGCAGGGTGCCCGCGTTGTCGAGCGCCCACTTCCCCATCCGTTCCAGGTACGGTACGGCCTGCCCAACCTTCTCGATCAGCGCCTGCTGGATCTGCCGCTTGAACGCCTCCAGCTTCTGCTTGTTCGTCTGTTCCAAGGCCTCGCCAGCGGCGGCACTCGCGCCGGCCACGTTCCCGAGGCCATCGCCGACGTTGCTCAGCGAGGCGAGGAACTCGGGGATATCCGCCTTGGACAGGTCCTCCAGCGGCGTTCCGAACAGGTCCATCGCCAACTGGGCCTGGGTCGCCGGATCCTTCACGGATAGCAGAGCGGATATGACCTGCTCGAACGCGGCGCGGGCGGTGTTCCCGCCAGCGAGCAGGTCGTTCTGCATCTGGCGTGCGTTGAGTCCCAGCGTCTTCAACGCTTCGGCGGGTGGACCTTCCAGCTCCGTCGCGAGGATGCTGAACTCCTTGATGGCGTCACCCACCTTGTCGATGCCCCACTTGCCCTTGTCCGCTCCGGCGACGAGCAGGGCAAACGCCTGCTCGCCGGAGAAGCCGAGTCGGGCGAAGAACTGGGCGTACTCGGCGGACACCTCCTGGAGGTCACCGACCATCGCGCCCGGCACCTTCCGGGACGCGACAGTGAGCAGATCCAAGGCGTTCGTGGCGTCCTTGGCCAACCCAGACTTGATCAGGGTCGAGGCGTTCGCGACCGCCTCGGATACCTCGATGTCCCAGGTGTCGGCGAACGCCTGGGCTTTCACCGTCAGGTCTTCGAGGGCAGCGGCGTCGCCCTCGGGGACCAGACCGGCCTGCATCACGGACCGGACAGCGTCCATGGCGGCCTCGGCACTGTCGGCGAACCCGCGGGCGTAGACGTCGCCGGCCACCTTGCCGAGCTGCTCGGCAAGGTGGGGGTCGCCGACCTGGGCGGCCAGCTTGGCGCGGGCGGCCTCCAGGTCGAGCCCGCCGAGCAGGCCGGCACCGATCCCGGTCGCCATCGCCGCGCCGATGAGAGGCGCGTACTCGCTGGCCTTCTGCCCGGCCGCCTTGACCTTCTCCCGCGCGGCCTTGAGTTCACGGGCCAGCGCTGTGCTGTCCGCGGTGAGGAAGACGGAGAGTTCACCGAGTCTGAGTGCCATCGATCAGCCTCCTTGCTTCGTCTGCCAAGCGGCCAGCGCCGCGCTCAGCGGGGTGTCGTGGCCGGGACAGTCCGGTGTGTGGTTGAACGGCAGGTGTCCTGCCGGGCGGGCCGGATCGGCTTGCTCAGCGGCGGCGAGCCCGATCGGGGTGACCTGGCGTGTAGCGCCGCACGGGCACCGGCCGAAGATGGCGGCTACCCTGCGCCGTCGCAGTCCCTCTGCGAGCTCGGGAGAGGCGTCGGCGGGGATGACCGGGACTTCGACGGTGGCAGGCCGCTCGACGATGGTGGTGTAGACGACCTCGGTTTGGATCTCGCGCGGCCGACCGGTCCGGGCAGGCTTGCGGCGGTGGGCAGCTCTGGCCAAGGCCCGCCGCTGGCGGCGGGTAAGCGGGCCGGCGTCGACCTGGAGCCGGCCGTCTGGAGTGCGGTAGGTGCTCATCAGGTGGTGCTCCGATCAGTTGCCTCTGTGCATGGCATCGGTGGCCGCCTACCGGCCTGGTGGGTCAACCCGCTGGCCAGGCCGGTAGGCGGCCTGCTACGCGCTCGGTGTCGCGGCCTGCCCGTCGAGTTGGGCCGTGATCGCGTCGGCGGCCTGCTGGGCGTACGTCGTCGCCAGCACGGACTCCAGGTCACCGCGTCCGCCTGCGGCGGCCTGGGCAAGCTTCGCCATCGACAGCGGATAGTGCGCGGCGACGTGCAGCCGGTATCGGGCGGCGCTGCCAAGCCCGTTGTCGTCGCCGAGGACACGGACGATAGCTACGTCGAGGGCCTGACGGAGACCGTCGAGGTTCGGCCGGCCATCGGCGAGACGGTCGAGGCCGCTTGCCCCCTGGTGGTTTGCCTGCACCCACGCGGGTGCCTCGGCGGCCAGGGCGGTGACCGCGGCAACGTCCTTGGCGTCGACGGCCTCAGCCAGGATGTCCCGCAGCGGCCGGCCGGCGGTGAGCTGGGGCAGGATCCGCGCCCAGGCGCGCTGCTGACGGGTCTCGGCAAGCAGTTGGGCTGCTGGGTCGCCGGACGGCGGCCGGGAGAGCTCCCGGGCTGCGGCCAGCAGGGTCGCCCTGGCGTCGGCGACGGCCTGGCGGCGGGCGGCGATCGCGGCGGCGGTCTCATCCTTGATCCGCTGGATCGCGGCCTGCTTCCACGAGTCGGAGCGGGTGTCGTCACCGCGGATCTCGGCGATCCGCTCGGCGGCGGCCTGGGCGACAGCGCGGGCTTCGTCGGCGGCGCTGGTCAGAACCGACCACGCCTCTTGCGCCTTGGTGAGGGTTGGCACTCTGTCTCCTTGTCTCCTTCGAAGGACACGAGCCCAGGGCGGTTCCCTGGGGTTGCTGCCCGGCCTACGGGCCGGAAGTCGTCGGATACCAGCGGATTTCCTATCCGCTGCACGGTGTGTTCTTCCTGGTCACAGCCCATGTGGTCACACGCTGGTCACGCCTTCGGTGCCGCCTGGCGGTAGTCGCGAAGCTGGTCGAGCTGCCGCTGAAGCCGCGGCATCCGGCGCTTCAGGTCGGCGGCGATCCTCCGGGATCGCGATGAGGCAGCGTCAGCACGGGCCGCGGCGTCGTCGACGAACCGGGCGACCTCGGCGGCCAGCTCGGCGCCGAAGCGGCGGGCCGTTGGATCCGGGTCACGGGCCAGGGCGGTCAACGCCTTGCCGAGGGCCCGGTTCGCGGTCAGCAGTGCGTCACGGTGTTCGTAGCCGCACCGCCGGCCCGACCGGCGGGGTGGCGCGGTCGGGGTGTCATCGGTCAACGTGGCGGTCAACGTGGTCTCCTTCCGCATGCATGTATCCGCGCACGCGCGGTGTGAGTGGGGAACCGGGGCCCAGGGCGTCACCAGTCACCGTCCTCGGGCGGTTCGGTGGGGATCGCCGACCAGAAGTCGTCCTGCGGGATCTCAAGCCCGCTCGTGGTGGTGTTGGAAGTGTTGGAAGTGTCGGAACCAAGGGCCGTTCCTACGCTTCCTACGCTTCCAACACCACCTCCGGGGATGCTGTAGAAGCCGCGTCGCGGAGACTCCAGGCGACCCTGCTTCTTCAGCCGGGAGACGTACACGTCAGCGTCCTCGCCGAACTTCTCCTTGATCACCTTGATCGGCACGCTGCCCTGAACAGCGCCAGCGGCCCGCACGAACCGGAGGATCTCGATGGACTTGTCACCGAGGCCGCTGCTTTCTTCGCGTTCGCGGGCACGATCGGCGGCCTGGTCGAGGTCGTCGCCGTCGAGTACCCAGCAGCCGTCCTGCAACTCGATCGCGTACTCGGCTTCGCTGACGTCGCGGCCGGTGATTCGCAGCAGTCCGTCGGTGGACTGCCGTTTCCGGGCGAGGACGACGATGGTGTCGGCGGCGCCGGCGAGTCCGTGAGTGCCGGACACGCTGTCTACGAAGTCGTCGGCGGTGGCCTTCCGATCGTGGTGGAGTACGACGATGGCCAGGCCGGGGTGTCGGTCGGCGATGTCCTTGATGCCGCCACCCACGCGGTAGTCCCGCTGGTAGGACGACTCGCCGGGCGCGGCCGGCGGCATCACCTTGCCGAGGGTGTCGATGACAACCAGGGCGGTGTCGGGGTAGCGCTCCAGGTATGCACGGATCGTGGCGCCGGCCTTCCCGGGCTGCACCTTCGTCAGGTAGGTGAACAGGCTGGGGATGGGGTCTTTGCCGAGCAGTTGCCGGCAGCGGTCTTGCATCCGCCGGTCGCCGTCCTCCAAGGCGAGGTATAGGACGCGCTGTCTACGGTTGATGGGGATCTTGCCAAGGGCGTGTCCTCCGGCTGCCATGGCGAGCAGGATCGACAGGGCCAGCCAGGATTTCCCGGCCTTGGGCGGGCCGATGAGGATGGTGAAGCCCTCGGGGATCAGCCCGGGTACTGCCCACTGGACGGGTGGGAAGACCTGTGCGTCGAGCCAGGTGCCGTCGCGGACCTCGGCGAGAAGTTGTGCGATGACCGCTTCTCGCTCGGCGTCTTGGACCGGGCCATCGGTCAAGGTGGTCACGCTGCTTTCTCCAGGTTCCGGACCGGCTGGCCGGTGTCCCAGTCGACGGGCCCGCCGGGGTGGATCCGGTAGGGGCGGCCGGCACGGGCGGCGGCGGCCTGGGCGGCCTGGTCCATCTCGGCCATCCGTGCGGCGACCTGTTCTTCCCATGTCTTGCGGGCGAGGGATAGCCAGGTGGCGCGTTCCAGAGCGGCCAGCTCGGCGCGTTCGTACGCCCGGCCGGCGGCGAACGCCTGGGCGAGTGCGTCGGCGACTTTCTCCCGGGTCCAGCCGGGGCAGCCGCCGGGCGGGCACCAGCCGGGGTAGCCACCTGGTGGGCACCAGCCGGCGGTCCGGAACCTGGCTTCGGTGTTGTCGGTCACCAGTTGCCACCTCGGATGGGTTGGCGCCGCCGATGTTGGCTGGCAGCGTGTTCGATCTGGTGCAGCACGGCGGCGAACAGGGCGCCGATCGGCTGGGGGTCGCTGGAGTGCCAGGGGCACCGGTTGCCGGGGGAGCAACCGCCCCAGGCACGGCAGCCGTAGGCCATGGGGCTGTGTGCGGTTACTCTGGTCATCGGAGTTGTCGTCCTCCGTTTCGGTGGCGGTGGCCCGGGGTGCTGGCCCGGGCCTCGCTCACGTCAGGGGGTCAGGCGGCTACCGGCTCGGCCGGAGCGCTCAGCCCCAGCTCCCTCAGGACCTCGGCCGTGGGGACTCGGTAGCTGTTGCCCAGGCGCAGCACCCGGACCGGGAACTCACCGCGGCGGGCAAGCTCGAACGCCTTGTTCCGGCCGAAGCCGAACGCGCGCCCTGCGGTGGGCAGATCGATCGCGGCCGGCAGCGCTAGAAGTTCGTCACGGGTCATGCCCCGCTGTGTAGCCATCGCTCACTCCCAACCGATTCTGTGTCGTGGCTACCCAATCATGCGCGGCTGTGTTGCTGCGGTCAAGTTCGTCCCCGTATGGTGTCGTCATGACACAACCCGCACAGTGGTCGGCGTGGCTGACCCGACAGGTGGCCGGCGAGATCAAGCGGTGGAGAGACGCACGCGGGCTAAGCGCCCAGCAGCTCGCCGACGCCTGCGAAGCTCTCGGCCATCCCGTACCGCGCTCGGTCATCGCCAATCTGGAGAGCGGTCGGCGCGAAACGATCACGGTTCCTGAGCTGCTAGTTCTTGCCCGCGCGTTGGGGGTCCCACCGATTCGGCTGCTCTTTCCGCTCGGCGCCAAGCCAAAGCTGGAGGTCTTGCCTGGCCGGACTGTCGACACCGAGGCAGCGATGCTGTGGTTCACCGGCTGGCACGACCTTTTCCGGGAAGACAGCGGCGAGCTGGTCGGCCAGGGTACGTACGACCCGGATAGCGGCCTCCACGAGTGGTACGAAACGCCGTACTGGGATGCGGCGTACCCGGTACACGCCTACCACGAGCACCGGGAGCTGTTGCAGCAGCACGCCGAGGCGGTTCGCGATGCACTTCGGGGCCTCGGCGCCGACCACACCCCGGAGGACCTGCGCGATGAGGTGGCGCGTCGACGTCGGCAGACCGAGATGGCGATCCGGATCGTGCGCCGGCAGATGCGGAGCCGTGGTATGACCGTGCTGCCAGAGCTGCCGCCCGAGTTGGAGCACCTGCGGTGAAGGGCAGCGTGTTCAAGCGGTGCCCATGCGGCGTGACCGGTGGCGGCGGGAAGCGTCCGCCAGCCTGCAAGAAGCCTCACGGCACCTGGTCGTACGTCGTCGACCTACCCCCGACGGACGGACGGCGCCGGCAGGAGAAGCGCGGCGGATTCCGCGACCGCGCCGAGGCAGAGGAAGCCCTTGCCGCCGTGCTGAAGGGCCTCGCTGATGGGACGTACGCCCACGACGAGCGCAAGACGGTCGGCGCGTTCCTCGATGAGTGGTTGGCCGCGAAGATCAAGGCAGGGCTACGGCCGACCACGGCCAGGTCGTACCGGCAGCACATCACCGACTACCTTCGCCCACACCTTGGCAAGATCCGGCTACGCGACCTGCGACCCGGGCACATCTCAGCGATGCTGGGCAAGGTCGCCGAGGCAGGTCCGGCGCCGGCCACGGTCCGTCGGGTACATGCCACGCTGCGGTCGGCGCTGACCAGCGCGGTACGCCAGCAGCTCATTGCCTTCAACGTGGCCGCCAACGTCGACCTACCGGCGGCGCCGCGGCCGAAGGTGCGCCCGTGGGAGCCAGCCGAGCTGGGCAAGTTCCTTGACCACGCGACGGCCGATCCGCGGTTCGGCGCGCTGTTCGAGCTGGTCGCCGCGACCGGGCTACGCCGCGGCGAGGCGGTAGGGCTGCGCTGGGATGACGTCGACCTGGCTGCCGGGGTGCTGACCGTCCGGCAGCAACTGGTGCAGGTGAACCTGCCCGTCGACGAGCTACCGCCATGCCCGTACTGCTCAGAGCGGCACCGAGGGATGATGTTCGGACCGCCGAAGACGGCCAGCGGCGAGGCTCGCCGGATCGAGCTCGATACCACGACGGTCGGGATGCTGCTCGCGCACCAGGTGCAGCAGCAAGCCGAACGTGAAGAGTGGGGTATCGCGTACGCCGATCACGGCCTGGTCTTCGCCCGCGAGGACGGCAACCCGCTCGCGCTGGACGCGGTTACCAAGCGGTTCCGGGAGCTGGCGAAGGAGGCCGGCGTCCGGCCCGTCCGGCTGCATGACCTCCGGCACGGCGCGGCGTCGTTGCGCCTGGCGGCCGGGGCGGACATCGCCGTGGTGTCCAAGGTGCTTGGGCACTCGTCCGTGTCGATCACGTCGGACACCTACTCGCACCTGCTGGAGGGTGTAGGCCGGGCTGCTGCGGAGAGGGCGGCGGCGCTGGTGCCCAGAAACCGGCGTGACCAGTTGGTGACCAGTGACGCAAGAACCGCTGCCCCGGATCTCTCCGAGACAGCGGTTTCCTGACNNGTNNTCGCNGGTGCGCCGCCAGGGACTCGAACCCCGAACCCGCGGATTAAGAGTCCGCTGCTCTGCCAGTTGAGCTAGCGGCGCTCGCCTGACAACGGGGAGAACCTTAGCACGGGCCCGGCNCGGGTCTCCAATCAGATACCCCTGATGGTCCAGACGGCTTAACTAATCCGGCGAACAGGAACGAAAGACCCATATCTCCGAGCATCCGGACCGGGGAGCGTGGCTGCGATACGGCACGATGGTCCCGGGATCGAAAGAACCGAGGTGGGGATGGTCAGGAAGACACGGGCCTGGGCGACGGCCGTCGCCCTGGCGGTGGTCGCGCCGCTGGCGTTGGCGGCGTGCGGCGGCG
>Ga0065720_1021071_pt1 | contig 11617 bp, 14 predicted proteins | sample Thericmetagenome_FD_59107 | JGI IMG/M metagenome (GOLD analysis project Ga0065720, IMG submission 59107) | Thermophilic microbial communities from the Joint Bioenergy Institute, California, USA of rice/straw/compost enrichment - eDNA_2 v2... | ecosystem: Engineered > Solid waste > Grass >... | reverse complement strand
AGAAAGTGGTGTTGTCATATCTTGGAGAATTGAAGACAAGAGCGGAAGTGAAATTGGACAATGAAGAAGAGGTCAAAGGCTCATGCTGAAAGGCGCGAGAATATGAGCCACTAGAAGCTGTTGCTTTCTTATCCATGCTGGGTGTTCTACCCTGGGAGGGTGGTTTTTCTTCACCTTTGGAGCTATTCTTTTCTCTACGCAAGGTACTATTCAAATTTTCTTTGTTAGAAGCTGATCCTGGTTCGAATGTAAAAGGAGATTTCATGGATGCTCCTTTAGGGGTTCTGAAAGTTGTGCTTGAAAAACTGTACTTGTTGCTGTGGATTTCCATTTTTCCTAAGTTATGAATATTATATGTTAAGATCTGATATTACAATAAGAACAAGGTTAAATTTTCAAATTTTATTCAGTTTTATATAACGACGTTGTTGCATTTCTAGCTCTAACCTATCAACAAGATTGTCCTTTATAGTTCTTAACAACGTGAGAGCTCATAATTAATTAAGTAGAGTACAAGATCAATGGTTTTATGGTAGAGCCAAAGGAAAAGAAAATTTGAGATTCGATCATTTCTATATGGCTAAATAGATCTCAAAGAAAAGCTAGTAATAATTAGACTGGACAGGCCAAATGCACTAATCTAGTGTAGAATATTTATTTATGTTATAATGAGTTCGATGTCCTTTGTCTGTAAAGAATATGGCAAGTTTGGCTGCAAGAGGTCACAAAAGAAATTTACAATACATTTCATATATGGTTAAAACCTTATACGTTCCAGTTTTCTTCTTCATTACCCTCTTCCTCATAAGTATCCCACTTCTTGGTTCCTTTTCCAGCTTTATCACCAGACTCCTTGGATTCAAAAGCTTGTTCTTCAACATCTTCAACCTTTCTATAGAAGAAGAGATCAACCATGACATCCCATTCTTGGTCTATCACAAAATTAGGCTTCAAAAACTATTTTATTTACTCTTTGCCAATTGTCCTCTCAAGATAAGGACTTCTCTGGCAAGCATCCAGAAGATCATGGAGATAGATTCAGTGCTTCTGTTGTTGCAGGGAATAGCGCAGTCAACGTATTCAAGAGGAGAGTCAGTGTCGCAAAGAGCAATGCAGGGGATGTTAGCGTATGAGGCTTCAACGACGGCTTGTCTGTCGCTTCTGGGGTCAGCGACGATCAAAAGCTTGGGTTCTCTGAATCTAGAAAAATTAGATGATTACACCATTTTGATTTACTGTTTAGTGTTTTGGTTAGTCAAAGTACCGGGGGTCCATCTAGAGGAGGAGGTAGCAGTGGCACCGGTGTACTTAGCATACTTAATGACAGCTCTTTGGCCGTAGGGTCTGGCACAGACGACCTGTACATGATCAATATTTCGAGGGAAAATTATTTACAATAACGTCTTCAGGCTTCTCAACGGCAGCAATGATTCTGGCAGCGAGCTTGATCTTTTGCCAGGTGTGTTCAATGTTGAGGATATGGACTCCGTCGCTATTTTTGTGATCAACATATCTCTTCATGTCATTGTTAAGGTTAAGGGTTCCAATGTGAGCCTAAGTGATAAGAGATCCATAAATTTAAGTTCTACATTGCTGGCAAGGAGTTTAAGGTAATCTTCTTGTTTTCTGGTAAGAGTCTCAGCCATATCTTCTTTCTTTAATGATGAGTGGTTTATTAAACAATCTTATTTGATTTTATTAGATACAAAGGCACAGGCTCTTTTCCCCAGATTACCTAGGATATTACTATAGATTCTTAATCTCTCCTTGATGTCTGGAAAAAATACCTTGGAAAGACCACATCAGTGATTAGACCATTTTTTCCTGTTTCCCTCCTTAAGTAGAAGTGCCGACAAGAATTGTATTATTTAGATAAATTTTATTTGCACATGGATAAAGAGGAGATTTCAGAAAAATTCGAGATTCAGTTAGAATCCGAAAAGACACCTATGTGCTGCATTGTCATAGGTATGGCTGGAAGTGGAAAGACCACTTTTATCCAAGTAATTTGAACTATCACAAAAGTACTTAGAGATATTAGCAAATAGAAAAGCAGGCATCTAAAAAAGCTGGAGATAAATTCCCTTTTTTGGTTAATCTTGATCCTGCTGTTAGCAATGTCCCTTACACACCATTCATTGATATCAGAAGCAAGATTAAGGTTAAAGATGTTATGAAGAACTTCAACTTAGGACCAAATGGTGGAATCCTCACATCCTTAAACCTTTTTTCAACTCAGTTCGATCAGGTTGTTGATAAAATGGAAGCCAAGAAGGGATCCACCGAGTAATTTACATTACCCATCATTGACCTTTAGTATTTATGTTGTTGATACTCCTGGACAAATTGAAGTTTTTTCCTGGTCTGCATCTGGTTCTATTATCACTCAAATGCTTGCCACAAGCTTCCCAACTGTAAATTACTAGAGATATTTCTAAAAGTTTAAGGCAATTGTCTATGTTGTTGATCTTTATCGATGCCAAAACCCCAACAGCTTCATGTCAAATATGCTTTTCTGTTGCAGGTTAGATATATTTGAATATCCGCTCATTCCCTAGTATTTTGTATAAGTTGAAATTGCCAATGGTTGTTGTCTTCAACAAGTCAGACGTTGCTAGCCCAGAAAAAGTCAAAGATTGGTTACAAGACTACATGAATTATTCAGTACAGGCTCTGCTGCATATATTTAGTTTTAGGATGCCCTGAAAAAGAATGATTCCTATTTGACCAGTTTGAGCAGATCCTTATCTTTGGTTCTTGACGAGTTCTATAATGATTTAAATGTCGTCTATGTTTCTTCTAAGACTGGAGAAGGCTTTGATGATTTCTATAAGGCTTTGGACAAAGCAAGAGATGAATACATGAAGTAAATTGTTACTAATTATCTTGAACTTGAAGTGTTTTCTTGCCAGATTTACAAAAGAGAATGAATTCTAATGAAGCTGATAAAAAGAAAATTGAGCAAGAGTTAGCTAAATTCAAAGCTCAGACTGAGAAGGATAGATTGAACAGTAAGAACCAACCACAGGGCTTCCCTACAGTTAGTGTCCTCAATACAAGTAAATGATAATTAATTTGCGCTTAATGATAGATCCATCAGATTTAAAGGGGGATGATAAAGATGATAAGAAAATTAAGGAAGTGAAAGAAAAGCTTGAAGGAATGAAGATTGAGGACAAGTAATTGTGATTTGAAATATAATTCAATATTTTGTATTATATATTTCATAGTTCCATACAATAGGAACAGTTAATTGGTCACTATAGAGTTCTGCAATTACTCAAATAAGAGTGATACAGATAGATATTGAAACAAAATTGGTACTGAGAAGTGAATAATTGAAACATATATTACAATTCACATTACTGATTATTATTTTAATGAGCAGCGGCACTGCATAATTTCTCTGAGAACATTATCGCTTTTAAGCAGGCTGGTAAGGGATGAGTTGAATAATTCTGTTTTTTGTCCTTTTTGCTTGGCATTGAAGAACAACAGCCTATTTCTTCAGATAAGCTGTGTAATGCGGAGCGGATTAGGCTATTTTCTGAGACGACTTCAATGTTTATATTGTTTTGTTTATTGAATGATTTCTGAAGCTCTTTAAATTTTTTCTCTGAGTCATTGCAAATTCTTATATAGTTTGCATTATTTCTTCTGGTTTCTTCTAATTCGTTTTTCATTTGATTATACTCTTGAAGTAATGCCTTTGAAGACTCTTCAAGTTGGGTCATCTTTTTCATTAGATACTCAGACTGAGTTCTAAAAGTCTCACATTCAATACAAGGCTCAGGGGGAAGATCATCAGTTTGGACCATTCTATTTGCTTGTGTTGGCTTTTCGAGGCCTCTATAAGTATCTCCTCCAGAATTAATAAAATTGTCTATTCTTAAATCTCTTGTCTCTTGTTCTAGAGTTCTTTCTTTGTAAGCTTCAAACTCCTTGAGGAAATTGTACATTTTTAATTTATCATGCTTGGCTTTTCTCAAAATTTCTTGGATTTTCTTGTCCTTATCTTCTACAAGCAGTTGAAGAGAGCGATTCTCCTTTTCGAGACTAGCCATTTTGCTCAAGTAATAGGCTTCTTTTTCTTGGTGTCTTTCTACATCTTTTTTCAGTCTGCTGATTTTTTCAATCATTTTGTTAATCTGACCCATATAGTTATTTTCAAGATTCTGGTTGGCCATTGTGGCATTGAAGTGTGGTTCATCATTTTCATTATTCCTCATTTTGATATGACTGGAAATATTGCTGGACGAATTTCTAAGATGCTTTTGACTTTCGCGAAGATAACTTGTTTTCTTATCCCTTTCTGTGATAGGAGTCTGTTCAGTTGTCTTGCGTTGGGTTCTTGGAGTTAAACTTGGGCTCATGGTTGGAGACTTTCTATGGTGGAAATGGGGAGAGGGAGTATAATTTAGCAGTTGACTGATATCATTCATAACCTTTTCGGGAGTTTTTTCAGTTTCTTTGGTTGGAATAGTGCGTTTTGGTGTTGACGACCTAGCAGAGTTTTGGTTACCATAGGATTTAGTGCCATTCCAGGTTTGTGTGAACATTTATCTTCCAGTTTAATGAGGATGTTCAGGTATTTTGTTTTATTAGAAATCAGTTTCTATTAAATTTTAAAAGTTTGCGCTTATTTTAGGAGTTAAAAGCTTTAGCAGAGATCATTTTCCTTCCTTTCAAAGAATACTTCTTCAATACGTTTTCTTCTAATGTTTTGGTCCCTTCAAGACCACTCACGAATATCCATTAACGGTAATATATTGTGTATCATTGAGGATAGCTTTCTATATGGCCTAGTATCAAGAATAAATATAGAGCAAGATCATAGAAGTGGTACTGTGTGATCATATTCTCTTTTCACTTACTGAAATTTCATATTAATATTTCTATTCCACAGATGTCTAACGATACAGTGTGTATTAATACAAATCAGAAGAAATTGATATTGACACAACATTGCGGTTTTCATTATTTCAACTTTCTTACATGGTTCCTGTAGCATTTTGTTTTCTATACCAGCTGATTTCATCCATAATTCTATTTCTTTCGGCTATCACGCATTTTTCGAGTTCATTCAGCATTAGCTTACACGTTTTATAGTCAATGGATCCATCTATAGAATAACATTGCTAGCAGCTTAGAAAAATTTAAAATTCTTACATCGATTCCTGGATACTTTTTCATGCATGCTTCTTCAGCTTTCTCATAGATACTCAGTCTTCTTACTTTAGGAGTATAATCTCTTCTTTCAGGGCCCGAACTTTGTTTAGCAGAAGGGTTTCCACCTAATTCTGTAGAACCAATCTCGTTCCTATTCATTTTATATTTCTTTCTGTCTTAAGAATTGATACAATAAAACTTATTTTCGGGTATTAATAAGATGGAAAAAGGATCTGGATCAGATTTGAAGGAATACTATGAAGACTTTAATGCTGAGACTGAGGGAGAAGCTAAGAATGTGAACAAGAAGACCCCTACACAAGGATTCTATACCAGTTATACTCACTTTGTTTCTATTCCTCTTGTGGGAGAAAAAATAAAGGAGAATTTACAGTACTTTGGTGTATTCAACAATCTTGTAGCAATAAATCTCTTAGCAAGAAGTCCTATCAAAAATAGAAGAAGAAAATAGAAAATTCATCAAGTTGCAATTGCCTGAGCTTTTCCACATTTCACTTTGTATGTTGACCCTGAAAACTGGTTTATTTCTTATTATCCATCATGAAGCATCAATTAGATGAGAAGAAAAAAGCAGCATGTGAAGCGCTAAAAGCTGTTGCAGATAAGATAAAAGAGCTAATCGAGAAAACCCCTTTCCAAATAAAATTAGGTAATCAATTAAACCAAGAAATCATTTTCAGGGGAACTAAAACCTTTGTTGCAAAAGAACATTAAAAAGGATGCTTTTGTAATTTGTTCCTTATTTTACTCATTCTGATAGCCTAAAGTTGTGTACTTTGAGGTACAAAAAGAAGGAGCCATAGACTTGATCGATAGAATATCAGGTAAATCTTACTATAACAGAATCAGAGTATAGATCTTATAATAAGGAAGCTTATTGATAAAAGCGTTGTTGATACTAACAATCTCTCAAGTATCAATGTAGTTTATGATCATAACACATCTTTGTTCAAGCCAGCATTATATCATGCAACTTTTTTGAGAGTCAAAATGTAAGAGTTAGATTCTTTTACTTATCCTTCATAGAACCAGAGATGAGAAATATAGCGCTCATGAAATAATTAGCAAAATACAAGGAAAAGTTCTCGGAGAATATAATGTAAAGAGAATCGATATATCCACAAGATTTGAAACTGCTGAAGATGGTTTCTACAATCCTCTTTACAAACTTGAGTTCTAATTTCATGTGTATGCCGACATAAACTTAATTATGTATGCTACAAGAATATCAATATAACAAAATATATTATCAGCAGTCAATTAGAAAAATATATAAGGAATTTTAAATTAAGCTATAGTTCTCTCCTATTAAAGCCATTGGTTTGATTAAATCCATTTGTTTGAGTATAAGTCTGGTGAACAGAATTATTGGTGTCCTATTAAATAAGATAAAAAGTATTACAAATCTTACTGCAAGCCTTCGGACTCTGAATCCAATCTCAGCAGAAGGACTATCCGTCAGATCTTCATCCTTCTGTGTATGATCACCCAATGTTCTCATCTTATCAAAAACTCTAGTCATATCTCCAACATCCTGAGCTTTAGATGCAAACACAAGGATAGGATATTGATCTCCAAAACCTGCAAAAGCGATCATATGATACTCAGAGTTCCAGGCAACATCAGAAACAGGACCCATAAAGGAGACTCCAAGATGCTTAAGGTCCATAAGTTCACCGGTTATCACATCCCAAAGGTAAGGCTTGCCATCCTCTGAACCTGAAAGTACATACTGGCCATCAGGGCTTGCAGTACTCTTGATTGGGTATTTGCTTGATTTTGAACCAAAGAATCTGTTGATTGTTTTCATATTGAAAGCATTGGAATAATCAATATTTCTAATGCAATTATCTCTGGAATGAACTAAGATTCTTTTCTTCTCAAAAGGCAGAAGGGAGATTTGGTTAATTGGATCTCCAGCCGTCTCAGAATTTTCAAGTACTTTAACCTTGGCTATATTGACCTTTTGGAATCGGAACTACAACTTATTCAAAAGAAAATTCTGTTTACTTGAATATCCCAAACATGAATAGCGCCTAGAGAATCTCCAACATATAATCTTCCATCTTCATCAAATTGAAGGCAGTTAGGATGTCTATGTTCCAGGAGGTTTGCAAAATCATCTGGTTTAACTTCCATTTTGCTAACTAAGGCATCGATCAAGGGCTCTACAGTATTAGATATTTTTTTGCAATTGAGTACCTTCTCTAACAAATCTGTCATGGTCAGATTCAACCTTCCAAATTCTGACCTTGGCGTCAAAGCAAGCAGTGGCAATCATCAATCTTGTCTGTTCTCTATCCTTGAAGAATTTTCCAGAATAGACATAAGAGGGATGACTAAGGGTGCAGACCAACATTAACCTCTCGCTATCATCTTCTTCAATTTCATCTGAAGGTTCAGGATATGGAATTCTCCAGATCTTGCTCGTGAAATCACTGCTTGAGGTCAAGATATAGCGACTATCCCAACTCCAATCAAGATCATGTATAATATTTTTATGAGCTTTGATTGTGTATTTTAATTCTCCATCCTCTACATTGAAGACCTTTACGATCGTCTTTGAGTTCTGAGCTGTGCAGGCTGCAGCCAAATATTTTCCATTAGGTGAGAAGGAGAGACGGAAGCAACCAAGGTCTGAACTTGGGAAACGATATAAGATTTCATTGGGAATTCGGCATTCTGAATCAGGGAATCTTCTTATTCTGAGTAATTCCTTCTGTTTTTTAACATATTCAGGATCATCTTCATGAATTTTTTCCTTGCTACTAGGTTAGTTGAAAAAATGTGAAAAATCACTTCAAGTTCTTTTGTTTGTATCTAGTGAGGTTCATTGTAATATCCTCTAAGTCATCTTCATTTTCAAAAATGTTTTGAGCGTTTTCAGTCGTTCTGATATATGGAGGCCTTTCGATTGAATTGATTTGAACGGTGAGATATCCATCATATTGTTTCTACTAATTTAATAACCTCAATAGGACAGTTACCTTATTTGGCCAAATGAAATCATAGTATACAGCAGGAACCTTAGGATATGTTGATTTCAAGTATCTAGCTGCTACAAGAGATGGTGAAAACTTATATTTGTAGAGCTGGACTTTTGAATTTCCGAAGTGATATTTTGCAAGGCCTGAGAGTCTCAGATAACCCCATGCAATTCTATAGTTATTATTCGCATCCAGCAAGCTTGATCCTTCTTTTAACAATTGCTTGTTAAAGTCAAGGATTTCAAATAGAACGATAGTCTTGTCAGAAAAGATATGGGTGGTTTCTTCGTCAAGAAGAACGGCTATTCAATAAATTTGATTATTATTACTTTTACTGTGATTCCATTTAGCTCTAGCATTTCCTCCGATTCTGAGATCACAACAATCAGAGGCAAAAGGAGGAATAAAGTCAATTTCCTTTTCGGAAAAGTTCTGTCTTGAATCAATGATGGTCATCTTTTCATTAGGATTAATGACTGGTTTGACAACACTTTTCCTAATATATTCGCCTGTATCCATATCAATAATGTGAATCTTCACAAATGGATGCATAACGTTAGGATCCAGTTCTAATTGGGATGTTTCAAGGACTGAAAGTTTTAATATTTGTCCTCTGAATTTATCAATTTCTGCCTTATTGACAATATGTGAGGTTGCCTGAATATAATCGACATAACTCTTTTTAGAGCTGCATTTAAATAAATTGATAGCTGAAGCCAAGGCTCTCTCCTTAAGTGAGAAACCGGATCTCACAATATTATCATTAAGAAATACAGCATGAGAAGATGGTCCTGCAGGTCTGCCAATGGGTTTCATAGGTGGTGGGATATTTGCTTGTGGTTTGGTTGGGTACCTCTGAGTAGCAGAGGTGTTATTCTCTCCCAGAGTTAAAAAGTTTCTCTGTGAATCAGCAGATTTATTTATGACTGATTGATCTAGTTCTGGTTTAGCTGGGTCAGTCTTGTTTTCTATATATTTAACTCTCCATAAGACGGATTTTACCTGGAGGAGGATTCTCTGGAACCTTCTTTCTGGTAAAGCCTTCGGACATAGGATTCAAAAATTTAAATCAATATACAATAAAATTATATAACGAATATTTTGGTAATAGAAGGAAGTTAGATCGCCTAACCCTCCCAATCAGAGAGTATCACTAGACTCCGGTAACTCATTTGAACTTCAGTTCATGGAGAATCTACATCCCAGCTTAGTTCGAAATGAAAATGAATTCTCTGATGATTGAGATCACTCAACTAGGGATTTATTGACTAGGATGATTAATTAATCACCACGCTTTGATTGATGAACCTAAATCCTACATGGCGTTAAAATGTTGATGTATTTTATCACTCTATGTGGAGTTAAAATTATTTAAGAGACAAAAAATGCAAAACAGAAAACTTCCTTTGATAGAGGTCCATACCCCTTCTCATTTGATGAAACGTATGAAGACCTACTCTAGCAAGCAGCTGGTAACGTTTACCAAAGTTGTAGAAGAGAAACCTCCTTTTGAAGAAAAGAAAAAACAAATCATTAAACGAGTGAGATTAAAAATGAAGATATACTACATCTTCAAGAAGGCTCGAGACACTGTGAATGATAACGTAATAAAATTCAATTGTGTTGATATAGTATAGTATGATCCTGAATACAAGAAGTTGATAAAAATTTTAAACAACCCCTACAGATCCGATGAGAATGCCAAGGTAAGTATCTCTATATGATAATCAATTATTCTTAGTTCATCCTTAACTATATCAAAGGGCTCCAATTCTTTGCAAGCTTTATGAGGAATGTGGGCGAGCTTGAAGAAGAAGCTCTACTAGATGTAAAATTCAAGTGTGTTATTTTATCTATTAGCTTTGCAAGAGAATAAGATATGAGTATTTTCCTTCTGGGACTTATGTTTTCCAGGAAGGAGACCCTTCAAATGATAAATACTATGTAATCATCAAGGGAACTGTTAGTGTAATTGTGAAACAAGATCGCAATGTTTATCACCAAATGAATGCTAATCTCCCAGATACTATATCTCCTGAAGAGGAAGAGGAAAGACAACTTCAAGAAGCCCTTAATAGTGAGGAGCTCTCACCAGACACACTGAGCTATTCGAAAAGAAATTATTCAAAGCGAAGTTCCCAGAAAACTACCAGAAATGAACCTTCCCCCAATGATAGCGTAATAAATGATGAGGAAGAAAAGAGTTCAAGGGATCAAGGATTGAACACATTTTCGCACACCAAAGTACCTGGTAAGACAGATCAAGTGAATATATCTCCTTTCAAGAAATATAAAGCTTCTTCTTTGCAGCCTGTGAAAGTATTAAGTCCTTTGAAGAAAGAAGAGCTCAGAAAAAGTTTGGATTTGAAATTATACCTAAAGAAAATAATTGCAGAAATGGGTAAGAAAATCAAGGAGATGCAGGAAGGAGAAGCTTTTGGTGAAAAAGCACTTACAAATAAAGATGCTACAAGAACAACTTCTATTTTAGCCAGCACGAATTGTGAGTTCCTAGTCATATCCAAAGATGATTATCTAAATATCATCAAAAAGCATGATAAGTCCCGCAGTCTAAAAATGGAGTCCATGCTAAAATATATTCCATATGTCGATACTATCAGCTCAACTGAAATCTTGGAAGATCTGTTCTTCATCATAAAGGAACATGATTATCAAAGAGGAACTATTATTGCTGAAGAAGGAAATCCTGGAAAATTGGTCTTTATTATTGTTAATGGATATTGTGATCTAGAGAAAACTTTTCATATTCCTCTACATAAAAAGAAGCCTGATAGTGAGATCATTCCTGTCAAAAAGACAATAGCTAGTATTGGTCCTGGAAGCTGTGCAGGAGAGGAAATTTTCTTCGATCCACATCAATATCAATACACCATAAAGGTACATAATAATCTCTCTTCTTATCTATTAAGGTGAGCTCCAGAACAGCTACAATATTTGCAATTGAAAGATATCAATTAGCAGGAAGATTTCCTCCTGAAACTCTCAAGGCAATCTTAGCTGCTTATAAATCAAAGAAAAAGCATCATGAACAAAACATGGAGAAAGCCTATGAGGAGGCATGCGATTTTGTTGAATCAATGAGGAAAGAATATGCTGAGACTGGTCAGCATTTAAAACTTTTGTCTCCTTCGTCTAAATTAAGTTTCCAAAATCATATTAAAATGTCTAAGAAAAAGGAATCCTTTTTTCTTAAGCAATCTTATGGAAATGGGCCATCAACAGATAAGAATGAAGATTTTACATCTGAACATGAATCTTATTTGGCAAAGCAAAATGATCTAAAAGCAAAAATGAGTGTATATAGTCGGAAAATTGTGAAAAATTTGAATATGACTGCTATGAACAAATCAGCTATGTAAATAGATATCCTCTTTTCCTAATCTATTTAGAAAGTTACACAAAATTCTTGATGTTACACA
>Ga0065720_1021072_pt1 | contig 11620 bp, 13 predicted proteins | sample Thericmetagenome_FD_59107 | JGI IMG/M metagenome (GOLD analysis project Ga0065720, IMG submission 59107) | Thermophilic microbial communities from the Joint Bioenergy Institute, California, USA of rice/straw/compost enrichment - eDNA_2 v2... | ecosystem: Engineered > Solid waste > Grass >... | reverse complement strand
CGCCGCCGTATTGCGACTCGATGCCGAGGATCGCCGTTCCCTGCCCCGTCAGCGTCACCCGCTGCACGGCGGCGAGCACGCGCGCGGAGAGCGGCGTCAGCACGAGGGTCCAGCGGCTCGCCGGATCGCCCGAGAAGGCGACCGCGTAGTGGCGGCGCAGCGCGGCGAGGTCGCCGGCGAGGGTGGCGCGGATCGCCTCGACCAGCGGCCGGATCTCCGGCGAGCGGTCGAGGCTCAGCACCTGCCGCACGCCCTGCTGCGGCCGTTCCAGCGTCAGCGTGTCGCCCTCGATGCGCAGCACCTCCTCGATGGGCGCGGTGGTGTGCTTCTCCAGGCGGTCAGGCGCCTGCCAGGAGAGCGTGCCGCTGGAGAGGAGGGGCCGGTCGAGCTCCGGCAGCTCCCGCTCCTCGGTGAAGGTGGCGCGGCTCGCGCGGATCGCGGCGAAGCCGCGCATCAGCGCCTCGACCGGCTCCCGCTGCCCGGCGTGGGCGGTGGCAGGGATGGCCGTGGCGAGGATCAGCGCGGCGGCGGCGCAGACGCGTCGGCGGTGGAGCATGGCACGGCGGGCGAAGGTGGCGGTGGCGTTGGCGGTGCCTCGAACTCGCCCCAGAAATCGTAGAAATTGAACCAGTTGTAAGGGTGCGCGCGGCACAGAGCCTCCAGCCGCGCGGCGTAGCGCGTGGCCCATTCGGTCAGCGCCGCCGTGCGGTTGGCGCGGTCGAGCACGATCCGGTCCGCGAAGGGCTCGAAGCGCAGCTCGTAGCGCCGCGGCCCGCGCCAGAGGCCGAAGAACAGCACCACCGGCGCGCCAAGCACATGCGCGAGCAGGTGCGGCCCCGCCGGGAAGGGCGCCTCGGCACCGAGGAAGGGCACGCGCAGCATCCGCTCGCCGCGCGGCGCGCGGTCGCCGAGCAGGCCGATGATGCTGCCGCGCTCCAGGCACTCCTGCGCGCGCAGCATGGTGTCGGGGCGGCCGAGCGCGATCACGCTGCTGGCGCGGGCGGGATCGAGCGCGTTGAACAGCGCGTCCGCCTGGCGGGCGTTCTCCTCGTACATCATCGGATGGATCTCGGCCGGGCAGTTGGCGCCGGCGAGCACGCGCAGCACCTCGAAGCTGCCGAGATGGGCGCCGAGCAGGATCACGCCCTGGCCCTGCCGGAGCCGCGCGTCCAGCGGCTCCAGCCCCACCACCTCCACCGCGTAGCCCGCGCTGCGGCCGGCGAGGAGGAAGACGCGGTCGAGCATGGTGCAGGCGAAGACGAAGTAGAGCCGGAACACGTCGCGCACACCCGGCGCGCGGCCCAGGGCGCGCGCGAGGTAGGCGCGCACGGCCCGGCGCTGCGCCGCCGGCGCGGTGAGCACGAAATAGGCGGTGATCGGATGCAGCAGCGCGTAGCCGACATGCCAGCCGAGCGTGAAGACGATGCGCGTCATGAGGCGCAGCGCCGCGAGGCTGCCGCGCTCCTTCTGCCGGGTCCAGGCGGTCACGCCGGCGGGTCCGATCCGTCCGGGTGTGGCGCGGGCTCCGCCGCGGCGAACTCCGCCTCGCAGGAGAAGGCGTCGCTGGCGATGGCGATGGAGTGCGGAGCGCCCACGCGGCGGGAGAGCCGCAGCGCCACGGCCTGGGCCGGGCCGACGGGGGAGACGAACTTCGCCCGGGCGATCCGCCGCAGCGGGCCGAGGCCGAAGGCGCGCCGCGCCGCCTCCGCCGCCAGGTCGAGCAGCACCACGCCGGGCACCACCGACCGGCCCGGGAAGTGCCCTGGGAAGGCGGGATGGTCGGCCGGCACCGAGATGACCGCCTCCATGGCGGCTGCTTCGGTGCGGGCACCGCCGCCGCGGGCGGTGCTCACGCCTTGCCCCGCGGCCGCGGCGCAGCGCCGATTGCGGCGGGCCCTGATCCGGCGGGCCGCTGCTCGGCCGTCGCGGGCCGCAGCATGGCGGTGAGGGCACGACGCGAGAGCTTGCCCACCCCGTCCCGCGGCAGTGCGTCCACCATCACCACCGGGCGCGGCAGGAAGGCCGGCTCGATCCGCTCGCGCAGCGCGGCGATGATCTCGCCCGCCGAGCGGTTGGGCGCGACCACGAAGGCGGCGAGCCGCGCGCGCGGATTGCGGTCGAGGTCGTCGGGCGCGACGAAGACGCCGTCGCGCACCCCCTCGATCTCGCTGAGGATACGGTTGAGCCCCGCCAGCGAGGCCCGCTTGCCCGCGAGCTTCACCACGTCCGCGCGCCGGCCGAGCAGGCGGAAGCGGCCGTCCTCGGCGGCCTCCAGCTCGTCCGCGAGCGGCACCGGCGCCGGCAGGCCGGGCACCTCGGCGAGGGCGGCGCCGTCCGCGGCGATGCGGAGGCGGATGCCGTCATAGGGCCGCCACAGCGGCCCCTCCACGGTGCGCCGGCTGGCGAGGGAGCCGGCCTCGGTCGCGCCGTAGATCTCCAGCACGCGGGTCCGCCAGGCCTGTTCCGCCGACGCGGCGAGCTCCTCGGCGAGTGGCGCGGTGGCGGAGATCACCGCCTCCAGCGCCGGCAGCGTGGCGCCGGAGGCGAGCAGGGCGCGGAGCTGCAGCGGCGTGGTGACGAGGATGCGGCGCGGCGGCGCCTGGGCCAGCGCCTCGGCGAGGTCGGAGGGGTAGAAGGTGGGCCCGGCATGGCCCGCCGCCTCGCCGTGCAGCGGGAGCAGCAGCGTCGTCTCGAAGCCGTACATGTGCTGCGCCGGGACGCTGGCGATGATGCTCGCGGGCCGGGCGGGATCGTCGAGGCCGAAGCGTTTCGCCGCGGCGTGCGCGCCGGTGACCAGGGCGCCCCAGGGCTTGGCGTGCGGTGTCGGCTCGCCGGTGCTGCCGGAGGTGAAGGCGATGGCGGCGATCCGGTCCGCCGGGATGCGGGGTGCGGGCTGGGCCGGCACGGCGGCGTCGCGCGGCAGGGAAGCCGCCTCCGCGCAGCCGGTCACCGTGACCGGGCAGGCGGCGGCCGCGGCGTCCTGCGCCAGGGTGGCGGCGTCGTCCACCAGGGCATGGGCGCCCGGATAGCGCTCCGCCAGTTCGCGCAGCCGGCGCGGAGAGCGGTCGGCCGAGAGCAGGGTGGTCTGGCCGCGCAACAGCGCCGCGGCGAAGCCGAGCAGGGTGAGGTAGCGGTCGGCGCAGAGGTTGATCGCCCAGGGCGCCTCCGGCAGCCGCGCCGCCAGGGCGGCGGCCTCGGCGAGGAAGCGGCCGACGGTAATCGCCTCGCCGCCGTGGCGGCGGAACAGCACCGCGTCGGGCCGGCGCCCGGTCAGTGGCAGGCCCGGCACCCCTGTCGCTCCGGCGGCGTCAGCCCGCATGGCGATGGCGGCTCGGCGGCGGCGTCGGGCTGGAGGAGAGAATCGCCTCCTGCCAACCGGCGCGCAGCATGACGCGCCAGGTCCGCAGCGGCGAGGCGACGCCGAGATGCGGGAAGCGCAGGGTGCGCACCAGGTGCTCGCCCAGGAACGCCGCCGCCACCACGCCGAGATTCGCTGCAAGGAGGGTTCCGCCCGGCACCGCCAGGACGCCGGCCAGGACGAGGCCGTGCACAAGCCCCAGCAGGAACAGCAGCCCCGCCCAGAACGCGGTGAGGCAGCGCGCATAGCCCTCGCATTCCGGCGGCACCGTGCCCCAGTCGAGCCGCGTGTAGCGCGCGATCAGCGGCTCCCGCCCGGGAAGGAGCGTCGCGGCGAAGACCAGTGCGCAGAGCAATTCCGTCGCGAGCGGCACGGCATCGAGTACGCGCGTGAGCCCCGGCGGCGGCGCAATCGCGACTCCCGCCGCGAGTGCCGCGAGGCCCAGGGCGAGGCCAAGGCGCCCGGGTGGCGCCGCGCTGCGGCCGCTGCCGCGCGCGCGCGCCACCGCCGCCAGTGCGAGCAGCGCGGCGGCGGCGATGCCGTCCGCTCCGAGGAAGCGGGCCAGCACGAAGGTGGCACCGGCAAACAGCCCGGTCAGCGCAAGCGACGGCGAGGCGGCGCGCGGCTCCCCGGCCATCCCGTGGCGCCCCCTATCTGGTCCGGTGCTTCTCGATATGCGCGGCGAGCGCGCGCAGATTGGCGAAAATGCGGTGGTTGCGCTCGTCGTCGGAGCGGAGCTGGAAGCCGTAGCGGCGGGAGATGGCGAGCGCGATCTCGAGCGCGTCGATCGAATCGAGGCCCAGGCCCTCGTTGAACAGCGGCGCCTCGGGATCGATGTCCTCCGGCGCGGTCTCGAGATGCAGGGCCTCGACGATCAACTGGGCGAGTTCGGCTTCCAAGGGAACTGTCGAAGTCACGGACATGCTCGGACCAAGGCCCCGCAATCGGTTGGAGGACGGACATCCTCGCCGCGCCGGCGGCGGCGGAAGAAAGGTGCGGCGCCCGGGTTCCGTGCGGCCGGGACGCCCGATATCAGACCGCCGGATGCCAGAAAGTCGGATGCCACGCAATCGGACACTCGCGCCGCCCCCCCGCGCCGAACCTCAAGGCTATCAAGGGCCAAGCGGTGTCTCAAGGGCGGGATGGCCCGAAACGGCGGGCGCGGACGCGCCGCCCGCAGGCGATGCCGCTGCGATTCGGCGCGCCGCGTGGTTCGCCGCTCTGCCCTCCTGCTTCACCTTCACCGTGGACGTGGAGGAGCTGCACACTGAGGAGTCCACAGACCGGCTGGAACGCACCACCCGCCGCCTGCTCGACATGCTGGAGGAAGCGGGTGGCGGGCGCGGCACCTTCTTCATCCTCGGCGAGGCAGCCCGCCGCGCCCCCGGCCTGGTGCGCGAGATCGCCCGGCGCGGCCATGAGCTCGCCTCGCATGGCGAGCGGCACCGCGCGCTCCGCGTCGAGACGCCGGAGCGATTCCGCGCCGACCTGGCGGCGTGCAAGGCGCGGATCGAGGACCTTGGCGGCGTGCCGGTGCTGGGCTTCCGCGCGCCGATGTTCTCGCTGACCGCGGAGACCGCACCCTGGGCCACGGCGATTCTCGGTGAGCTCGGCTTTGCCTACTCCTCCTCGGTCGTGCCGGCCTGGAACTTCCTTCATGGCTATCCGGGCGTGCCGCGGCGGCCCTTCCTCTGGCCGTCCGGGGTGCTGGAGCTGCCCTGCCCGCTCGGCCGAATGGGGCCGCTGGCGATCCCGTTCCTCGGCGGGATGTATCTCCGCTACCTGCCGCCCTGGCGGCTGCGACGCTTCGCGCGCCAGCCCGACGCCGCGCCGCAGGGCATCTTCTGGAGCTATTGCCACCCCTACGACCTGGACACGGCGCAAGGGCTGCGCCGCTATGCCGGTCTCGGATTCGGGGCGAGCCTGATGCTTTGGCTGAACCGCGGGCGAATGGAAGGGCGGCTGCGGGCACTGCTCGCCGGGCGACGCTCCCTGCCCTTCGCGGAGCGGCTGGAGGCGATCCGCGCCGAGGCGGACCGCTCCTTCTGGCCGGGCTGGGCGGCGGCACCCGCCTCCGCTGCTGCCGTTGCTACGCCTGGGCCACGGTCGTCCTGCGCGGAAACGCCCAGGGCGTGACGCGCCGCCTCAGAACCACCTGGCCCCGTGCCGGCCTGACCATGGCCAGGCCGACGAGGGGCTAGACCCGCGCCAGGATGAACAGCCGCCGGAACGGCAGCAGCACCGCGCCGTCCGCGCGCGGCGGGTAGTGCGGCCGCACGGCCTCGGCATAGGCGGCGAGGAAGGCTGACCGCGGCGAGTCCGTCCCCTCCGGGCCGTCGAGCGCGTCCAGGAACGGCCGGAGGCTGGTGCCCATGGCCCATTGCACGATGGGATCCGGGCCGCGCAGCACGTGGATGTATTCCGTGAGCCAGAGGTCGAGCGTGGCGGTCCGGCCGACCAGCAGGTCGTAATAGGCCTCGGGCGCCAGGATCGGTGGCGCGCTGCGCACGCCGCGCAGCTGCTCCGTCCAGGGCTGCCCCTCGCGCGCCGCGACCTCGTACTGCAGCGTCCGGAACGGCGCGTCGTCCATCGCCGGAATCTGCACCGCGAGCACGCCGCCCGGGGCGAGGCAGCCGAGCAGACGCGGGAACAGGGTCTCGTGCCCGGTGAGCCAGTGCAGGGCGGCGTTGGAGAAGATCACGTCCACCGGCCCGTCCGCCGGCGTCCAGGTGGCGATGTCGGCCTGCTCGACCCGGAATCCCGCCTTCGCGGCGCGGGCGAGCATCGCCGCCGAGCCGTCCACGCCGATGACCTCCGCGCCGGGGAAGCGCGCGGCGAGGACCGGCAGGGCGTTGCCCGCGCCGCAGCCGAGGTCCACCACGCGGCGCGTCGGGCCGGGATGCTGGATGCGCGCGATCAGGTCGAGGGCGGGGCGCAGCCGCTCGTCGGCGAAGCGCAGGTATTGCGCCGGGTCCCAGCCCGGATTCGCCGCCGCCGCCGCCGTGCCGCCGTCGCTCATCGTCCTTCCTCTTGTCAGTTCTCGCCGCCCCGTTCGCGCGCGTCGAAATACTGGCGCACCTGCCACATCGCGTAGCCGGCGCAGGCGGCGAACAGCGCCACGGCCAGATAGTCGCCGGTCGGCTCCTGTGTGTGCCAGTGGGGCAGCGCGACCAGCCCCACGATGCCCACCACCGCCGCCAGCGCGATCCGCAACCAGATCCCGATCGGCATCGCACGTCCTCCCAGTCCGTCTCCCCTACCTCAGAGGTAGCGCGCCCGGATATCGATGCTGCTCTCCCGTCCCAGCTTGTCGAAATGCTCGGCGAGCCAGCGGTCCGCCGCCTCGCGGCCGTAGCCGCGCAGGGTCTGGAGGAAGTCCCAGTCGCCGTTGTATTTGGTCGAGAGCTTGAAGCGGCGCATCCGCTCCTCGTCCTCGATCACGTGCACGAACAGGCGGCGGTAGCGCGGCTGCTCCAGCCGCCCCGCGTCGAGCAGGCGCTGAACGAAGTCGAGCGCGCGCATCTCCGCCACCAGCGAGCCGTTGAAGGTGATCTCGTTCAGCCGGTTCACGATCTCGGCGGGGGTGGTCGGGACCTCCTCCCGCACGAGCGGGTTGAGCTGGACCAGCACGATGTCGGGCGGCCCGCCCTGCTCGTAGAGCGGCCAGAGCGCCGGGTTGCCGAGATAGCCGCCGTCCCAGTAGGGCTCGCCGTCGATCTCCACCGCCTTGAAGATGTGCGGCAGGCAGGCGCTGGCGAGCAGCGCGTCCACGCTGATCTCCTTGCGGCTGAAGATGCGCGGCTTGCCGGTGCGCACGTTGGTCGCCGACACGAAGAGCTTGGGCGCCTTCTCCGCACTGCGCAGGAGCTCGACATCCACCGACTGCTCGAGCGCGCGGCGCAGCGGGTTGTAGTCGAAGGGCGTGGGGTTGAGCTGGTAGGGCGAGAGGATGCGCGTCAGCGTCTCGAAGGCCTGGTAGGCCAGCGAGTAGGTCAGGTCGTGCCCCCAGATCAGCCGCTCCCAGGGCAGGCTGCGGACGGGGCTCACCGTCAGCCTGGCGCCGATGCTCCGCCAGAAGCGGTCGAGCTCGCGGATCGCGCCCTCCGGCCCCTCCTTGATGAGGCCCTGGACCAGCATCACCGCGTTGATCGCCCCGGCCGAGGTGCCGGAGACGCCGTCGATCTCCAGGCGGTCGTCCTCGAGCAGGCGTTCGAGCGCACCCCAGGTGAAGGCGCCGTGCGTGCCGCCGCCCTGCAGGGCCAGGCTGATGCGGCGCCGCCCGGACGGCGCGCGGGAGGGCGTCGAGGGCTGCGGCGCGTGGTGCGCGACCGGGCCGAGCACCTCGGTGGCCGCGATGCGGTCGGCCGCTTCCCGGTCGGCCGCGCTGCGCTTCGGCCCGGCCTGGGGCGCGCGCTCCGTCACGCCGCGGTCCAGCCGCCGTCTATGCTCAGCGCCGCACCGTTCAGGCTCCCGGTGTCGGGCCCGCAGACATAGAGGGCCATGCGCGCGACTTCCTCCACCTCCACCCAGCGCTTGGAGGGCTGCTTGGCGAGCACCACTTCGGTCAGCGCCTCTTCCTCGCTGATGCCGCGCTCCTGCGCGGCGGCGACGACCTGCCGCTCGGCGAGCGGGGTGCGGGTGAAGCCCGGGCAGATCGCGTTGCAGGTCACGCCGGTGCGGGCGACCTCCAGCGCCACGGTCTTCGTCAGGCCGACGACGCCGTGCTTGGCGGCGATATAGGCGACCTTGAAGGGGCTCGCGGTCAGGCCGTGGGCGGAGGAGATGTTGATGATCCGCCCCCAGCCCCGCGCCTTCATCCCAGGCAGCACCGCCTTGATTGCATGGAAATTGGACGAGAGGTTGATCGCGAGGATCTGGTCCCACTTCTCATCCGGGAAGTCCTCGACCGGCGCGGTGAACTGGATGCCGGCGTTGTTGACCAGGATGTCCACCTGCCCGAGCGCCTTCTCCGCCGCGGCCACCATGGCGCGCACGGCCTCCGGCTTCGACAGGTCGTGGTCGGAATAGGGCGCCTCGCCGCCCATGGCCGCGCCGACTTCCCGCCGGGCGGCGGCGATGTCCTCGGGCCGGCCGAGGCCGTTCAGCATGACCTTGGCCCCGGCCTCCGCGAACATTCGGGCGATCCCGAGCCCGATGCCGGAGGTCGAGCCGGTGACCAGGGCCGTGCGGCCCGTGAGCGTGCGTTCCATGGGGGTGTCCCGCTTTTCGCAAGCGCAGCGATCGAAGACGGCAGTAAGCGTCAGGGCAAACGCATGAGCAAGCCGGCCAGCCGCTTCGCAACCGGGGAAAGGAGCTTCGGGGTGAAGAATTCCCCGGCCGCGCGCTTGGCCGCCTCGGCCAGGGTCGGGTAGGGCAGGACCAGCCCGGCGAGCGCCGAGAGCGGCAGCTTCCGGCCGATCATCAGCCCGAAGATCCCGGCCATGTCGCCCGCCCGGGCGCCCAGCACCGAGGCGCCGAGCAGGCGGCCCTTCGGCGTGGTTATGAGCTTCACCAGCCCCTCCGGCCGGCCCTCGGCCACCGCGCGGTCGTTGTCGGAGAGCGGCCAGCGCAAGATGCGCAGCGCCGTGTGCCCAGCCTCCCGCGCCTCGGCCTCGGTCAGCCCGACCTGGGCCAGTTCGGGGTCGGTGTAGATGACGCGCGGCAGCGCCGCGTAGTCCAGCTTCGCCGGGAGGCGGAACAGCATCGAGCGCGCGATGATCGCGGCGTGCTGCGAGCAGACATGGGTGAAGGCGCGCGGGCCGAGGCCGCGCGGGTCTGCGATGTCGCCCGCCGCCCAGACCCGGCGGTTGGAGACGGAGCGCAGCGAGAGGTCGGTCGCGATGCCCTGCCGCGTGGCCTCGATGCCGGCGGCCGGCAGGTCGAGGCCGGCGAGGCGCGGCGCCCGGCCCACGGCGAGCAGCAGATGCGTGCCGGCGATCCGGCTTCCGTCCTCCAGCACCGCCACCAGGCCGCTGGGCTCGTCCGGCTCGACCCGGCGCAGCGTCGCGCCCTCGCGCAGGGTCACGCCCTCGGCCCGGAGCGCCTGGCGCAAGCCCTCGACCAGCTCGGGGTCCTCGCGCCCGGCGATGCTCGGCGCCGCCTCGATGACGGTGACGAGGCAGCCGAGCCGGGCATGGGCCTGTGCCATCTCCAGCCCGATCGGGCCGCCGCCCAGGACGATCAGGTGGCCGGGCGGGTCCTCGAGGTCGAAGATGGTCTCGTTGGTGAGGTAGGGCACCTCGGCGAGGCCCGGGATGGCCGGCACCACCGGGGCGCTGCCGGCGGCGACCACGGCGCGGCGGAAGGTGTAGCGGCGGCCGCCGGCCTCGATCGCGTCGGGCGCGACGAAATGGGCGCTGGCGCGGATGACATCGGCGCCGAGGGCGCGGAAGCGCTCCTCCGAGTCGTTGGGCGCGATGCGGTCAACCGCGCCGCGGACATGGGCGCGCACCGCCGCCCAGTCGATCTCGGGGGGCGGCAGGCGGATGCCGAAGCGCCCGGCCTCGCGCGCCTGCTGCGCGCGGTGGGCGGCGGCGAGCAGGGCCTTGGAGGGGACGCAGCCGTAATTCAGGCAGTCGCCGCCCATCCGGCCGCGCTCGATCAGCGCGACCTTGAGGCCGAGCTGGGCGGAAAACGCGGCGATGGAGAGCCCGGCCGCGCCGGCGCCGATGATCGCTACATCGTAGTCAGCCATTCCCCTGCGTCCCCCTGCGCCGCCGCCACCACGCCCCGAGCAGCGACAGCGCCGCCAGCCCGAGCAGCGGAAGCAGGATGCCGGGGGAGAGGATCACGGAGAGGTCGGGGGTCTCGCCCCGCGCCAGGATCTCGCCCAGCCCCGCGCCGATGCCGGCGAACACCGTCGTCGCCGGGACGATCCCGACGGCCGTGGCGGCGGCATAGGGGAGGAAGCGCATGCCGACCAGGGCCGGGGCGAGGTTGAGCAGCCAGAACGGCACCACCGGGATCAGCCGCAGCGCGAGGAGATAGAAGAATCCCTCGCGTTCGAGGCCGGGCCGGACGCGGTCGAGCAGCGGCGCCGCGCGCCCGGCGACTAGCGGAGCGAGGGCGGAGCGGGCGGCGAGGAACAGCAGGCAGGCGCCGATGGTGGCGCCGAGCACGGCGAAGGCGGCGCCGAGCCAGGGACCGAACAGGAAGCCGCCGGCGAGGGTCATGACCGCGCCACCGGGCAGGGAGAGGGCGACCACGGCGATGTAGGCGGCGAGGTAGAGCCCGGCGGCGGGAAGCGGATGGGCGGCGACCAGCGCCGTCAGCGCCTCGCGGTGCCGGGCCAGCGCATCGAGGGAGAGCAGGCGGTGCAGGCCGAGCGCGTAGGCCAGGGCGAGGGCCAAGGCGAGGAGCGCGAGGGGCAGGAGGCGTCGCCACGCCGGGCGGTATCGAGAGGCGGCCGCACCGCCGCCCGCCGGGGAAGCCGGTCCCCGCCCCGCCGCGCCTTCGCCCGTGGGGGCTGGAGCGGGTGAAGCGGTGTGCGGCGCTTCGCGGCCTCCCCCGGGCTCCGCGGGGGCAGGGCGGGGCGGGGCATCGGTCGGGGCGGCCGCGATCGCGGTCGCCCGGGTGCCGGGATCGGGCATGGTTCTCTCGCCTTCGCGACGCGCGGGGGAGGGGTTACGCAAGGAACCCATGCCCTCGTGACCGGAGGGGGCCGGCGGGCCTGCGCCACCCCGACCTTTGCGGCCCTCTTGCATGCGTCATCATGTGGCCCTCCCGATGGATGTGCGTCAGGTCCGGGAGTGCATTGCCGCGAGCCGTCGCGCGGTGCGGTGCGGGACGCCACCGCGGGCGGCGACGCCCGGCCCTGCCGCCGTTCGGGGCCTCTGCCGCGCCACCTGACGGGGGCTCCGCCGAACCCGGAATGGCGCGGGCAGGCCTGTAATTCTCGCCATCGTGGTTGACGCGTTACCCGCCGCCTCCCTATAGGAGCCGCGCCCCGCCGGGGCGTGCCCACAGGGCGCGCCGCCGGCCGCCGGCCTTTGCCGGCCTGGATGCCCTCGGGAGATCGGCCGTGAAGCGTACCTACCAACCCTCGAAGATTGTCCGGAAGCGGCGCCACGGCTTCCGGGCCCGCATGGCGACGGTGGCCGGCCGCAAGGTGCTGGCCAATCGCCGCGCCAAGGGCCGCAAGCGCCTGTCGGCCTGAGCCCGCACGGTGGCGAGCGGCGCGGCGGCGCGCGGAAACGCGACCTGCCTGCGCCCCGAGCGCTTCCGCCACCCCGCCCCTCCCGCCAGCCAATAGCCCGAGGTCCC